>Ga0307509_10001317_pt1 | contig 42109 bp, 40 predicted proteins | sample 10_EM_MG_FD_202245 | JGI IMG/M metagenome (GOLD analysis project Ga0307509, IMG submission 202245) | Populus trichocarpa ectomycorrhiza microbial communities from riparian zone in the Pacific Northwest, United States - 10_EM | ecosystem: Host-associated > Plants > Roots > Unclassified | place...
TGTGGCCACTGCTGTACCGCGGACCGTGAAGGTGTCCGCCAGGCCGGTGGTGCCGCCCGTGGGGGCGGTGATGACCGGACGGGGTACGTAGGTGCCGACGGTGACGTCCGTGCGGTCGGTACCGGTCGGCACCGTGGCGATCAGGAATCCGGAGGAGACCCACTGGACGTCGGTCGCGCGCCGGTTGCCGAAGTACACCGGGGTGCTGGGCGAGAAGCCGGCACCGGCGATGAGGACCCGTTCGGTCGGGGAGCCGGCGGCGAGGGGTGTGGGCGCGGAGATGTAGCCCGCGGTGAGGGGGAGGCCGTCCACCAGCGCCCCGTATCCGTCGGTGACGCCCGCGCGGGCGAGGAGGGAGACGGGGATGTCACCCGGGCCCGGGGACGCGGGGATGGTGGTGTTGTCACCGGCGTGGGAGTCGATGGGCTGCGTGCAGAAGTAGCTCTCCGCGGGGTCGGAGAAGTAGTTGCCGGTGACCCAGAAGTGGCCGGTGGCCGAGCAGCCGCCCTGGGCGCCGAGTGCGGCCTGTGCCCGCGCGCTGTGCTCACTCTCCCCAGGGGGAGGATGCGGCGGCGAGTTCGAGGGTGGTGATGCCGTTGGTGTGGCGTTCGCGCAGCAGTTCGCCGCCGATCGAGTAGAGGGGTGCCGCCGCGGCGGACCGTGCGGCCTTTTCCGTAATGGCGTCAGTCAGCGACCGGATCATCGCCAGCCGCGGATACGCGCTGTGGATCTCCTTCTCCCAATCAGCAACGACCTCCGCGTTGAGTCCGAAGTCGACAGCGATGCCCTCATACGTCAGGTGGGCAAGCAGTCCACGCCGTTGGGCGATCCCGGGCGAGGCGTGCAGGGCGATCGCCTCCCACACCCGGTCCACGTCCCGCGCGTCGACACCGTGCTCGGTCAGCAGCGCGGCAGCAAGATCCGCGCCCTCCACCTCGAACCGCGCGTCGCCCTGAGCGAGGTCGCCGACCCCCAGGTCATGCAGGACAGTCGCCGCGAAGAGCAGATCACGGTCGTAGGCGGCATCGTCCAGAGCGCCTTCGTGCTCGGCGAGAAGCTGCGCGAAGAAGAAGCTGCGCACGCTGTGGTTCGCGATCGAGACGCTCTCCGAGGACCGCACCGTGCGGAGCACAGCATCGGCCAGCGGCCCCGTCGGCAGATCAAGGGTGAATGTCATGCCTCGACGCTATGAAGCGGGCCTTCTCACTCGCCAGTGGCCCGAGGGTCGCACATCGCTAGTATCGGGCCATGCAGACGACCAGCCCACACCGTGTTGCAGTCCTGGCGCTTCCCGGCGTTCTCGCGCTCGACTTCGGGATCCCCGTTCAGGCATTCGGGACGGACCCGCACTACGACGTCACGGTGTGCACCGATCCGGCAGCCGGGCCCATCGGCAGCAGCGGCGGTTTCGAGCTGACCGCGCGCACCGGCCTCGAAGCGCTGGACGACGCCGACACAGTGGTTGTTCCCGGCTACGAGATCCCGGACGCGGCGGTGCCCGGCAGCGCCCTTCAGGCATTGCGTGCCGTCCATGCCCGCGGTGGTCGGATCGTCTCGATCTGCACCGGTGCCTTCGCCCTGGCGGCCGCGGGGCTCCTCGACGGACGCGAGGCGACGACCCACTGGCAGGAAGCCGGCCGCCTGCAGCGTATGTATCCGCGGATCTCCGTCGTGCCGAACCGGCTCTTCATCGACGACTCGGACATCCTTACCTCCGCGGGCGTGACCGCGGGCATCGACCTTTGCCTGCACATCATCCGCCGCGACCACGGAGCCGCCGCAGCAAACACCCGCGCCCGGGCCCTGGTGGCGCCGCCGCAACGAGTGGGCGGGCAGAGCCAGTTCATCGAACGTCTACGTCCGGCCGCGAGCGGCACCGAACTTGCCCCCGTCCGCGACTGGATACTGGCCAACCTCGCACACCACCACACCCTGGACACCCTTGCGCAACACGCACACATGTCCCGCCGCACGTTCGCTCGGCGCTTCCGCGAGGAGACGGGCACCTCGCCACTGGCCTGGCTGACCAGCGCCCGCATCGACTGGGCGCGCGAGCTGCTCGAAACAACAACCGTAACCATCGAGCAGATCGGCCACCTCAGTGGCCTTGGCAGCCCCGCCGCACTCCGAGCCACCTTCCACCGACGCCTCGGCACTTCACCCCAGCAATACCGCACCCTTTTCCAGCACCAGACCGACACCTCGAACACAGCATCATGATCGCTGGGGTCCCGACGGCGCCGAAGCCGTCCTCCAACTGCGCGCCGACCAGAGCAACGGCGACTTCGACACACAAGCTCACCAAGCACCCACGAACAGCACGACCGGTATCCACCGCCTGAGGCTGAGGAGCCCGCTGTACGCGCCGAGCGCCTGACAACGGCACTGGACCAACGCCTGCCTTTACCGCTGTCCGACCGAATACAGCCAACCGTTCACGAGGAGGACTCCATGACCGCCATCGTCCTGGTCCACGGCCTGTGGGCCGACGGCTCCTGCTGGAGTGAGACGATCACCGAACTGCGTGCCCTGGGCCACGATCCCGTCGCCGCCCAGCTGTCGCTCCAGTCCATGGAGGACGACATCGCGGCCGTACGGCGGGTGCTGACCACCTTCGACACCGGTGAGCCCGTGCTGCTCATCGGCTGGTCGTACGGCGGTGCGGTGATCACCAACGCGGCCCGCGGCCAAGACAGTGTCGCGGCCCTCGCTTACGTCGCTGCCTTCGCCCCCGACGAGGGTGAATCGGTGAGAGACATCTCCCGCCGTCGCACCGGCAGCTTGCTTCCCGAGCACATCAGGACCACCGAGGACCACCACTCGTACATCGACCGTCGTGCGTACGGCAAGGTCATGGCCGCAGACGCCGCCGAGGAGCGCACCGCGCTCGCTGCCGCCGTACAGAAGTTCCCCCGCCTCGGCATCGACACCGCGCCCTCGGGCAGCCCTGCCTGGCGGACGCTGCCCACCCACTACCTGATCGCCGCTGAGGACCGCGCGCTGCCCGCGGCGACCCAGCGTGAACTCGCCGCGCGCATGGGCGCCGAGACCGTCGAGTGGCCCACCGGCCACGGCCCGATGTACTCCCGTCCCAAGGACCTCGCTCTTTATCTGGACAGGATCGTGAAGAACTCCATGGGCGGAGGTAGCTCTCGCACTCGCTGATGACTCCTCCCCTGGTGAACGAGGGGGCTTCTCGTGACGCCGGAAGGTGTTGCGGGGGCCACGGCGATCACTTCCCTCGACACCGCATCGTGCCGCACAGGGAACGCAGCCCACCCGTCCGATGCGCCAGCTTGTCTCACCGACCGCGCAGCAGGTACAGCGACATCGCGATCGCCTGCCACGACCAGGTACCAGACGGCGCCCTGTGTGGGTAGCGATGCCGCCGATGACGACCATGGGGACCGCCAAGGCCGGCACTCCGGTGATCTCTGCGAGGGAGGCGCCCCCGGGTTGTTGACGCGGATCACCGTGCTTGCGGCCAGGCCAGTCGCATGGCCGGTATCAGTTCCCGCGGCGTGCGTCACGCCGCGGTCGCCGCTGGGTCTCGACGCCACTGGTCAGCACGCGGCCGAGCGTATGCGCCTCGCGCAGCAGGAGCGCACCGAGTTCAGGTCTGCGTTCGGGGCGGAACCGGGTTTCCACGCCGGTCAGGGTGAGCGCCCACGCGGGCTGTCCGGCGTGGTCGAATACGGCTGCCGCCATGCCCCAGCTGCCTTCCACGACGAGTCCGGGGTTCACGGCGTAGCCATCGGTCCGGGTCTGCCTGATGCGTTCACGCACCGCGTCCGGAGCATGCGCCTGGCCCCACTGGCCGACCAGATCCCTGCCCGTGAGATGTGCGTCGATCTCTGCGTCGTCGAGAAATGACAGCACTGCCAGGCCCGCCGATACGACGCCGAGTGGGAAACGCGCGCCCTCGTACAGCACGAAGGAACGGATGGGGAAGTCCCCCTCCTCGCGTAGTAGGCACACTGTCTCGTCGCCCCGCCTCGCCGAGAAGAACGCGCTCTCCCCCGTCAGGGTCGCAAGCCGGTGCACGCTCTCGCGCGCATGGCGAGTGATGTCGTAGCGAGTGCCGGCCACTCCGCCGAGCAGATACAGCTCGGGGCCGAGGAACCAGTGCCCACTGCGTCGATCGCGGTCGACGAACCCCTCCTCCGCGAGCGAGACGAGCAGCCGATGCACGGTCGGTCTCGGCAGGCTTGTCGCCTTCGCCAGGACGGCCGTGCCCGCACCAGCCTCGTTGACCGTCGACAGCGCTCGCAGAACCGCGCTGACCCTACCGACGAGGTGAGCTGCCGGGGTCGCGTCCATGCACCTCATCGTACGTCCACTGAGTGGACGCCCTGCCCGCTCTCCGCTCACAGGTCAATCGCTTTGCTCGATAAATGCGCAGGTTCTTGCCCAGCGTGGGATCGAAGAGCTTGACTCTCCAGCGCTCGGAGAGTGAACGACCAAGGCGGGAGATGGACGAATTGTCCAAACAACGCGCGAACGCGGAAGAGGCTTTGGCCGGCGTGCTGACCGACGGGATGACGATCGCCGTCGGCGGGTTCGGTCTCTGCGGTGTCCCTTACGACCTCGTCGAGGCCGTAAGGGACAGCGGCGTCACGGCGCTGACGATCGTGTCCAACAACATGGGGGTCGACGGCAAGGGCCTCGGCCTGCTGCTCGAGAACCGTCAGGTGGTCAAGGTGATTGCCTCGTATGTCGGCGAGAACAAACTGTTCGCCCAGCAATACCTGGACAAGGCTCTCGACGTGGAGTTCTCCCCACAGGGCACGCTCGCCGAGCGCATGCGGGCGGGCGGAGCCGGGATCCCGGCGTTCTACACGAGGACCGGCGTGGGCACACCCGTCGCCGAAGGCAAGCCGCACGCCGAGTTCGACGGGCACCTCCACGTCCAGGAGCGGGCGATCGTCGCCGACCTCGCGCTCGTGCACGCCCATACCGCCGACCAGGCCGGCAACCTGACGTACCGGGCGTCTGCACGTAACTTCAACCCCCTCGTGGCCACGTGCGGCCGGATGACGGTTGCAGAGGCAGAGCAGTTGTCCGAGGAGTTCACCGACCCCGAATCGGTCGTCACCCCTGGCATCTACGTCAGGCATGTGGTGGCCGCGAGGGATCGGGGCAAGGAAATCGAGCAGCGCACGGTCCGCCTCCGCATGACCGTCGAAGCCTAGGAGGGAAGACTCGTGCCCCGGACACGTGACGAGATGGCGGCGATCGCAGCTGCCGAACTTAGCGACGGTGACTACGTCAACCTGGGGATCGGTATTCCGACCCTCGTGGCCAACCACATTCCCGACGGCGTCCGAGTGACCTTGCAGAGCGAGAACGGCATCCTCGGCCTCGGCCCGTTCCCCTGGGAGGGTGAGGAGGACGCTGACGTGATCAACGCGGGCAAGCAGACCGTCACCGTCACCCTCGGTGCCAGTTATTTCGACTCCGCGACATCCTTCGGCATGATCCGCGGCGGTCACATCGACATCGCTGTCCTGGGTGCCCTGCAGGTCAGCGCAAAGGGCGATCTGGCGAACTGGACAATCCCGGGTGCCCTCGTCAAAGGCATGGGCGGGGCCATGGACCTCGTGGTCGGCGCCCGCCGGATCCTCGTGCTCACGGACCATGTCGCCAAGGACGGAAGCCCGAAGATCGTCCAAGAGTGCGCCCTGCCGCTGACCGGCACCGGTGTGGTCAACCGCATCATCACAGATCTCGCCACCATCGATGTGAATCCGGACGGCCTGCGGCTGGTGGATCTCGCTCCGGGTGTCACCGAGGAGGAGGTGCGGGCGAAGACCGGTGCCCCGCTGCAGCTGTCCCAGGTAGCTCGTTGCACTGCGCGCGATGGAGCTGGATCGCTGGGCTGATCGTGAGGGGTGGCGCGGCTCGGTGGGCAGCTGGGGCTCGGATCGTTTGCCAAGCAGGCACGTGACCAGCGGCGGCCGGCCCCTTGTCCTGTCCTCCGGTCGGTGGCGCGGCGTTGGCCGGCGGCCGGGGTGGCTGTGACGTCCCAGCCCGCCTGCCGGCGAACTGCGGTGGCCGCGCCCATCTGACTCCGGTGCTGGGGTGGGCGGTCCGAGCAGTCAGACCAACAGCGACTGCGCAACCGTGGGTCGCCAACGCAGGCGACGACATTCTCAGAAGCTGTATCCGGATCGACGAGCGTCTCGCCGATCGCTCTCTCCCACTAGGCCGGATCGGCATCCGCCTTCTCGATCCGCCCTGCCCCTCGGGCGATCGAGTTCGGGACATTGCCGCGTAGCGCGGCAGAGATCTCGGTCATTGTTCCAGCAGCTCACGGGTCAGCCGGTCAACAACTGTGCTGTCGACCGGGTTCACCCCCGCCCCGGCCGCGTGCCCCCATACACCGGGCAGCACTTCGAAGCGTGCACCGGGGATGCAGGAGGCTTCGTACTCGAGGTCCTCGACGCAGAAGTACAGGTCTCGTTCGGCTGCCAAGATCAAGGTGGGCGCGGTGATGGTGCCCAGTGCGGCTGCGAGGTCGCCGTCGAAGCGCGGGCCGGAGGCGACATCGCCACGCTTCCAGGTCTCGATCATCGACAGCACGTCGTTGGCGTCTCTGTCCCGCACAAATATCTCCTCCCAGAAGCCGACGACGAACTCCTCACAGGATCTGAATCCCAGTGCGTGATACGCCTGCTCCCGATAGAAGGCCTGGCTGAAGGCCCAGCCGGCGTAGACGCGCCCGGCGGCGCGCAGGCCGCGTACCGGTTGCTCCCGGTAGTGGCCGTCGGCGAAGTCGGAGTCGGCGGTGATCGCCGCGGCGACGCCGTCGAGGAAGACACGGTTGTGTTCGGTGGTACGGGCCGTTCCGCAGGAGGCCATGACACGGCCGACCGATTCCGGGTACTCCACACCCCAATGCAGTGCCTGAGCGGCGCCCATCGACCAGCCGACCACGGCGTGAAGACGCTCGATCCCCAGGGTTCGGACGAGGTCGTGCTGAGCCCGTACCTGGTCCCGGTAGGTCACCACAGGGAAGTTTGCGCCGCTGTGCTCGGTGGCTGCGCGCGACGGTGAGGTCGATATGCCGTTGCCGATGAGGTTCGGGACGACCACGAAGTAGCGGTTGGGGTCCAGCGCCTTCCCGGGCCCGATCGCCCAGGTGTTGTCCGTGTCCCGGCCGAGAAACCAGGTCGGATACAGCACGGCGTTGCTGTGTTCGGCGTTCAGCCTTCCGTAGGTCCGGTAGCGAACCTGGACGTCGCGCAGGGCTTCGCCGCTCTCAAGCCGGAGCTCGTCGATGCGGTGAGTCATGATGATCTCTGCCACGGGTCACCTCTCCCCCGTCAGGACGGGCATTTCGGCACCGGCCAGCGCCGATTCGGCCATGGCCGCGATTTCGAGTAGCCGATCGTCGGCGCCTCGCAGCCCCTCGAGCGTGAGTCCGACTGGTAGTCCCCCGCGGTCGCAGCCGGCAGGCAGGCTGATCGACGGGTTCCCGGCGAACGCCCCGGCTTCGGTGTGCCGGGTCAGCGTGGGGAAGGTCTCCACAGTCCGGTTCCGATGCGTCATGACGGTGCCTTCCCCCAGCAGCGGAGGGCGGGAGGGGATGGTCGGATAGAGCAGAGCGTCCAGTTGCCTCGGGGAGGTCACCCTCCAGTGGTCGGCCTGCACGGCGTCGCGCGCGTCCCGGGCCCGGCGGTAGCGATCCCGCCCGATGGGGTGGGCCAGTATGTGTCCGAGTAGCGCCTTTACATCGCCCGACCGTGCGCCGGATGCGAGCGCCGCCAGGTCCAGGTCGTTGTAGGGCGATCGCAGTTCACTCAGATATGCCTCGGCGGTACGGGGAGCCTCGAAGGCGACCACCGTGAAGCCGTGTTCGAACGCGCGCGCGTCAAGGGAAGCCGTCGACACTTCGTGCAGCTCGACGAACCCGCTTCCCTCCAGGCGACTGAAGGCGTCGTCGACGACGTCGGCCACGTCGTCGTCGAGATCGCTCAGACGGTTCTGCGGAACGCCCAGTCGCAGGGGGCCGCGCCGGCGGCGGGTCCGGCTCGGACTCCGACCGGTCACCGCTGCGTCGACTGTGATCACGTCTGCGACCGATGTGGCCATCACGCCGATACTGTCCCGCGTCCAGGAAATCGACAGAAACCCATCGACGGGGTACCGGCCGCGGGTCGGCCGGTACCCGACAATGCTGCAGCACGCAGCGGGGATCGTCATCGACCCGCCTGTGTCGGTGCCGAGGGAGAACGCCGCGGCACCGACTGCGACAGCGACCGCGCTCCCTCCGCTCGACCCGCCGGCCGATCTCCCGGCGTCATAGGGGTTCCGTACGTCGCCGAACGCCCCGTTCTCCGACGTGACTCCCAGGGCGAGCTCGTGCAGATTGGTCTTGCCGACCAGCCAGGCACCCGCATCAAGCAGACTCCGAACGACTCCGGCGTCCGCACGGGGCAACGATCCCTCCAGCACGGCCGACCCACCCGTGGTCGCCAGCGAAGAGGTGTCGATGTTGTCCTTCACCGCGAAGGGCATGCCCTTCATTCCCCGGGCTTGCCGCGGAGGCGGCAGCGATGAGCCGGGCTCCGCCACGCTCAGGAACGCTCCGAGGTCCGCGGCACTCTCCAGCGCCGCGTCCCTGGCGCGCTCCCGAGCGGTATGCGGGTCAGCGCCGATCAGCTCGCGCCAGCCCTCAAACCCCAGCGCTCGACGATTCACGATGCCCTCCGGATGTGTTCACGGTCAGGCGCTGAACGCCTCGTCGGGCTCAGCGTGTTGGTAAGGCAGGCCAGGTCGTGTGACCTCGGATGGGGCGGCACATTGCGGTCGGCTGCCACCGCACCTGGAGAGGGTCCGGAGGCTCCGGCGAGTGAGCCCCGCGACGAGATGGGCGAGCACGGTCCTCACATGCCGAGGCCGTGAAAACCGCGCTCACCACACGAGCTCAGGCCAGGCTTGAAAGCTGAGCCTCAGCGGCGGTGCTGTCTGCTGACTCATCCAGGTCGACGAAGTGAGGTCCAAAAGCCTCGCCGGGCCGGACCACGGCCGGCCTGGGCCGGTCGTCGTGCAGCAGTCGCGTGGCGTCCGACCTGGCGTAGTGGCCGGTGGGGTCTGCGGCGTTCTTGGCCAGGTCGATCAGAGACAGGTCGATGTCGGCGACGACCAGCCCCTCGGCGTACTCGTCGAGGGGCTTTCCCATGGGTGATCCGTCGGGGCCGTAGATGCGGGAGTTGCCGGCGCCAGTGGTCAGCAGAGCGCGCTGTTCGTCATTGGTCGCAAACGTCTCGATGGCCCGTTCGCCGACTACCTGGCTCGGGGCGATGACGAAGCATCCGCCCTCCAGGGCGTAGCTCTGCGTCGCGGCGAGGTTGGCCTCGGCGCTGAAGGCATAGGCGATGCCCTTGTACAGGCCGAAGGCAGGCCAGGCTGCGATGTGGACCTGTTCGTGCTGGGCATACATGGCGTACCTGTTCAGCGGCTGGAGGTGCTCCCAACAGTTCAGCGCACCGAGCCGACCGAGCGGGGTGTCGACGACCTTGAGGTGGCTGCCGTCGCTTTCACCGAACAGGCTGCGTTCGACGTGGGTGGGCTTGAGCTTGCGGCGGTGCAGCGGGACACCGCCGTCGGAGCCGATGATGGTCTGCGCTATGTAGAGGCTGCCGTAGTCCTTCTCGCTGTAGCCGAGAGCGACGGTCACACCTGTGCGGCGGGCCGCCTCTCGGATCGCTGTGAGGTGGCGGCTGTCCAGCGTGAGGGAGTTTGCGTGATATTGGGCAACGTATGGCACCTGCCCAGCTACCGCTCCCAGCCACAGGAACAGCGGGTAGCCCGGGATCCATGCCTCGGGAAAGGCGAGGAGAGCCACGTCCTGCGCTGCTGCATCCTCGATGAGTCCGATGGTCTTCTCAACTGTGGCGTCGGCGTCGAGCCATACGGGCTCGGCCTGCACGGCTGCGACACGGTACACGGACGACATGGCGACCTCCGGGTGGGTGGGTGTTATTGAGGTGGCCAAACCGTAGGTGTGAGTGAACCTGTCGATGCGGCGTTGCACGCACGAGTTTGCGGCGTTTTCGGCGGTCGGTTGCGCTCACCGGCGACGGGCTGGACCGCGCTACTCGGACTCGTGGCCGTGTGCTGCGCGAAAGGCGACTGGCGTCAGGCCGAAAGCCCGCACGAAGGCGCGGGTGAATGTGGTGCGATCTCCGAAGCCGCAGCGAGTCGCGACGGTGGAGACCGTGAGCGCGGAGTAGCGGGGGTCAGTCAGCAGGCGATGCGCGGCACGCAGCCGCTCTGCGCGGATGAACGCGGCCGGCGAAGAACCCTCGGCGGCGAACAACTCGTTCATGTAGCGCATGGACACGCCATGGACCTGGGCCAGCTCCGCCAGCGTCAGGCGAGGGTCGGACAGACGATCGCGCGCATACGTCTGCATCGATGCGAACAAGGCGGACCGCCCTTGGAGGCCACGTGGACCGATGTCGTCGCCGACAGCCGCACGCAGCACAGTGGCCAGCAGGTCGACGGTCGTGACTCCCAACTCAGCCCGAGGAGTACCGGTGAGGCTCTCGCAGGTCTCGGCGAGTTCGCGCACATAGGCAGCCAGGACCCGGACGCCGGGGCCGCCGGGGGGCAGCGCGCGCCCGCACACCTCTGCCACGCGGTCTACCCGGTCGCACAAATGGTGCCGGGGAATTTGCAGCACCAGCTGACGATGGCTGGTTGGGAAAAGCAGCTGGTAGGGCCGCGCGGAGTCGTACAGCACGCCTCCCCCGCGTGCCAGCACCGCCTCATGGCCGTCCTGCACGACAGCACCGTCACCGTCGAGATGAAGGGAGAACAGAAAATCGTCTCGCGGCTCGGTGCGCACCAGCCTGGAGGTCCGGGTAGCGACGGAGTGGCCCTGCACACTGACCGCAGAGAGCGTGAGGGCGGGGCCCAGAACACTGGAGTGCACCGAACCGGTGAAGGAGCCGGATACCGTGACCAGCGACAGCGGGACGAAGCTCTCCGCGACCACCTGGGCCCATTCGTCCACTCCGTGGGCAACGAGAATTCCCATGGAGCCAGTGTGCGCCGTGGGAGTTTCGCACGTAAAGCAATCCGTTGGCTGGGAAGTAAACCACCCCCGGCCGAATGGAGGTTCCCACGAACCCGGGCCGGTTCAGGATCAGCCCTCGACGTACCTCGGCGCTCTGCGATGCCGGGTGGATCATGAGTCGTTCACCGTGCCGTCACCAGTCAGCGCCCTCCGGGCGGCAACCAACGGGGCCGGCCACGAATTCCGCACGGGTGGCTCGTGCCCAGGTTAAGGGGCGCGAGAGCGTGGGCGTCTGTCCGGGACACGCAATCGGCTGTCGACGACAGACTGCCCCGCAAACAGAGTCGGGCCTCACGCAAGGCTCACCGGTGAACAGGCAGTTCACCCAGCCAAGGGGCCCTCCTTATGCCAGCCACCGGCCCCGCACCGAGGGGTTCTAGCGAGCCTCGGCTGCCTGGATCTTTCGAACGGCCTCAAGCGCCTCCGCCGGTTCCATCCGCGTGCGATAGGCCATGGAAACATGCCGCGCCCGGATGACTCCCTCCTGATCGAGCACGAATGTTGCGGGCACAGGCAGGCTGTAGTGACCCTCGGGTTGCTGCTTGGCAAGAGCAGCCAGAGTGCCGTCGAGCATGTGCTCGGTCACGTGCGGCGGAAGGTCGAAGCGAATCCTGTAGGCGGCAAGGACGCTCTGTTCCACATCGCTGAGCACGTCGTATTCCAAGTCATGTTTCTCAGTCATGCTCAGCGCGTCATCGGGCTGCTGCGGACTAATCGCAATCAAGGACGCACCGGCCTTCTGGAACTGCGGAAGGGCCTGTTGGTAGGCGCGAAGTTCGAGATTGCAGTACGGGCACCAAGAACCCCGATAGAAAGTGAGCACCGCCGGCCCTTGCGCCAGCCGGTCCGCCAGGCGCACCTGGCCGCCCTTGGCGTCAGGAAGGGTGAAGTCCGGCGCGGTCTCGCCGATCTTGAGACCAGGAACGAGCCCCCGCTTATCGATCTCGTCGAACGCATCGTTGATGGCGGACTTGGCGCTTTCCGGTCGGTTGACCGCCGCCGCGAAGTCGTCCAGCTCCTTCGTGAGTGATGCCAACTCGTCGTCGTGCGGGTCGCTCATTACTTCTCCTCACCGATATGCGATGACCATAACCGATAACCGAAGATGGCATGGCGTGTCGGTCATGTCAAGCCTGCTGAGACACACACGCATGCCCTCGAACAGCCACTGCTTGCGGCGAGGTTGCGAACGGAGCGGCAGCTCCACTTGGCGTCGGGGCGCTGAACCAAGATGTCCTGCGGGACGGCCGGCGGTACGCGAAAGAAACGATCGAGGCCTTTGGTGGAACTGGAGCCGGCCGAGGAAGGACCGGCCATGGCCACTCACCCGGGCATTCCCCGTCCGCGCAGGTCAGGAGCGTTCATGAGGCCTCCACGGACTGGAGGGGAGGTCGCCCGGTAGCCGAAACGGTTGAGCCGGCCGACCAGACAGTGGGGCCCAGCTCTTGCCGGCGCGTTCGAGGAAGTGCTCGCCTCGGAGGTCGGCGCACCCGATGTCGCGGTTGGGCCTGTGCCAGACCGAGATCAGGATGGAGTGCCACGGGACGGCAGCGCCCACCGGTGGCCGCAGCGTCCGACCAGGTGGCGGTAGCGGGCTGCGAGACAAATGGCCTCTGCCCGACAGGCGGAGATCGCGGCCTGCCCCAGCACGCCTTTCAGTCACGGGTTGCCGGGACGGGTGCGGCCCGATGCGCTCTTGCCCGCGGGCTCGTCGTTGCCCGGAATCCACCAGAATCCAGAGGCCCTCGCCTCGTCCAAGGGCCGCTCAAAGCGCGTCGCCCATCACCGGGCACGAGCCCGAGCACCACATCACACGACGCACCCGGCCTGCCACCCGCGAACCCGGGCTCCGCTATCCGTTCGCCACCGAGAGCGCTTGGGCCAGTTTGACCACCTCGCCTGCGAGTTCTGGCACCTCGACACCCCTGGATGCGGGAATCACCAGGCCGACACTGGCCGTTGCTTCGCCCCCCACATAGACAGGCGCAGACAACCCGGTGTAGCCGGGTACGACTTCTCCCGTGGTGACGGCGTAGCCACGTTCCCGAGCCTGGGCGACCTCCGGTCGCTCGCCAGGCAACGATGGCCGGCCGGCAAGGATCGCGATCCCGTGGGCCGCCAGGTCGAGTGGACCTCGGGCGCCTACGCGCATCCCGACGCGGAAGTTCGCCGACGGCGGTTCAATGGAGAGCACGGTCACCACCTCATCGCCGTCCGCGACGTGGAGTACCGAGGTGGCGACAACTCGCTCCGTTGCATCACGGAGCATGGGCGTCGCAACCGAAACCAGATCGCGCGAGACCATCCGGGCCAGGCTGAACAGCCCCGTCCCGATGACGTAGCGCCCATCCGCAAGCCGGGTGGCGAACTTGCGGTTGGCCAACGTGGCCAGCAGTCGCGCGGCGATCGAGCGATGCACACCGATTTGCTGCGCCACTTCGGTGGCCGTGAACCCATTCACCGACGAGCCCAAGAACTCGAGGACCTGCAGGCCACGGTCGAGAGTCTGCGCGATCTCGGTCGGCACCTTTGCGTCCTGAGCCACGGTCGCCTCCTCCGGTTTCCCCTATTCGACGCCGTCGCGTGAGCGGACGACAGTCCTGTTTTACCAGCCGCTTCCTTTCAGCCGGGCATGTGGGTGCCACGTCCGACGGGTTGACAACCGGCCACCAGCGAGCGCTAATGCTCAATATACGATCGAGGCAACCGATTATCGGAGATCATCATGGCTCTCGACAAGGCTGTCGCGCTTCCGGTCATCATCATCGGCGGGGGCCCCATCGGGATTGCGACTTCACTCCTGCTGTCACGCGCGGGCGTACCCTGCGTCGTCGTGGAGCGGAGGGAAACGCCGAGCTGCGGACAGTCACGCGCTGTCACTATCCAGCGCGACATCATCGCTCTCTACGACCGGATGGGGATCGCCGAGGAGATCCTCGAACGCGGAAGCAGCTGGTCCCTCGGCCGGACCTACTACGGCGATGAGGAGATCCTCCGGCTCACCTTCGACAGGGACGCCTCCAGCGTCTATCCGCCCTTCATCAACTTCGCCCAGTACCGGGTCGAGGAACTGCTGCACGACGCCATCACGCGACAGGAGGGCGTTCGCATCCTCCACGGGGCGTCCGCCGAAGTCGTCCACGACGGAGCGGGGGCCGATCACGCCGTGGTCCGCGTTGTCGACGGCTCGGGACACACTCGCGTGCTCACAACGCGTCGTACGTCGTTGCGGCGGACGGCGTAGGCAGTCCGACGCGCAAGATGCTCGGGATCGACTTCCACGGCTGGCGGACGAACGGCCGTTTCCTCGTCGCGGATTTTCGCGCACAGCTTCCTTTCCCCACGGAACGGCGACTGTGGTTCTCTCCACCGTTCTATCCGGAGGGCATCGTGCTGATGCACAGCCTCGGCGAGGACGTCTGGCGGCTGGACTGGCAGATTCCACCGGAGCTCGACGTCGAGAAGGAACTCACCTCCGGCGGCGTGACCAGGCGTATTCGAGCTGTCCTTGATCACGCGCAGGTCGACGAGGTCGAGATCGAGATCCTTCGTTGCAACGGCTGGACCTTCCAGCAGCGGCAGGCCTCCAGGTTTCGACAGGGCAGGGTCTTCCTCGTCGGTGACGCCGCACATGTCGTGTCGCCGTTCGGCGCCCGAGGGATGAACTCCGGCATGGAGGACGCCGAGAACCTCGCCTGGAAGCTGGCCAAAGTACTGGCCGGCACTGCGCCGGACAGGCTCCTCGACACGTATGCCACGGAACGCGAGTCCGCCGCCGCTCACCATGTGCTCGTCACGGGCGAGTCCATGAACTTCATGACGCCCTCGACTCCGGAAGAGCTGAGCGAACGAAACAAAACCCTCGCTCAGGCGGCCAAAGATCCGGCGAAGGCGCACCTGGTCGACTCCGGCAAGCTCTACGAACCGCATGCCTACACGCAGTCGCCGCTGACGACGGCGTCCGGGTGTCTCCCCACGGCTCGGCTGCCACGCCCGGGTTCCATGATCCCGGACTTCCGGCTGATCCATGACGGTGTCCCCACGACGGTACGCAAGATCGCCGCCGGCCGCTTCACCGTGATTCGGGCAGAGGCCGCCTCCCCCGACACACTGAGGTGTTACTCGGTTGACGAGTCAGGGGTGGTCCCGCTGTTCACGCTCCAGGTCGAGGGAAGCAGCACACCGCATCCGTTGCACCACCCGAGCGACGCCGCCTATCTGGTCCGCCCCGATTGCTACCTGGCCGCTGTGCGGGAAATCGAGGCAGGGTCGTCCGACGAATCCTGGATGGACCGCATCCGTGCCGCCTGGCAGCAGGCCCTGGCGCGTGAGCCCGAGATGGAAGCGAGGACCTAATGACACAGACGCCGGAAGAGCAAATCGTTCAACGTCCCACATTCACCGTTCGGCCCAGTCCCGGGCGAACGAAGCTGGTGACGATGCCGGTCGACGGCGAAGTCCCCATGGGCATGCGCGACGAGATCGCCGAGCACTACAAGATTCCCGACGGCGAGCTGACTCCGCATGCGACGACGCTCGACTATCTGATCGGGGCGGCCGCCGGCTGCCTGACCGGGACCTTCTCAGGGATGCTGCTCGCGTTGGGCCAGGACACCCACAACGGCAGGCTGGAGGCACGGGCCGAGGGAGTCATCGTCAAGGAACGCGGGGTGCTCCGCATCCGCAGTATTCACGTGACGTACCGACTCCGGCGCGAAAGCGATATCGAGGTCGAGAAAGTCGAACGCGCCCATGAGCGCCACCACCGGCACTGTCCTGTCGCGTCGAGCATCGGCTCGGCGATCGAAATCACCAGTGAACTCGTCTTCGCCTAAGGCACCACACGGAGAAACCTGTCCCCGTCTCGGTTGCCTGGCCGAACCCATCCCCGGCCCCCTTGATCGATTCGAACCGATCTCGTGGCTTCGGCCTCGATGACACAGATCATCCACAGAAAGGTACGCATGAACTCGATCGGTGCGGAACGTCCTGTGGCCATCGTGACCGGAGCGGGCTCCGGCATCGGACGCGCCACAGCCATCGCCCTCGCTGATCAGGGCGTGCGGATCCTGGGCGTCGGGCGTCGAGCCGAAGCGCTGCAACGGACCACGGAACTGGCCCGCGGCGTCGAACCGTTCACCGCGGATCTGCGAGACCGCGAGGCTCCGGGTGCGGTTGTGAGGAAGGCTGTGGACCTGTGGGGGCGCGTGGACATTGTGGTCAACAACGCGGGCGGTACGATCCGCGCCGGCCTCGACACCGTACTCGCCGAACAGGTAGACGCACTCTTTGCGATTCATGTCGTCGCTCCGACACTGCTTACCCAGGCGGCATTGCCGTGGCTGCGCGAGACACGCGGCTGCGTCGTCAATGTCTCCAGCACGTTCGGTCACCGCCCCAGCCCGGGCTCGGCACATTACGGCGCCGCGAAGAGTGCACTTGAGCACCTGACGCGGACGTGGGCGTTGGAACTGGCGCCACACGGAATCCGAGTGAACGCCGTAGCCCCCGGCCCCACGGAGAGCGAAGTCTTGACAGCCGCAGGTCTGTCACACGACGAGGCGGAAACTGTCAAAGCTCAGCAACGGACAATCATTCCGTTGGGACGCCGGGGAGAGACCCAAGAAATCGCCGGCTGGATCGTGCAGTTGACATCACCAGGTTCGAGTTGGGTCACCGGCCAGGTGATCACCATCGACGGCGGACTCGAACTGCGGTGACAACGCAATTGGGACGTTGCTGACGGCTATCGGCGGTCGTCCGCCTTGGTTCCGCAACCGAGCCGGCCGACGTCGTTTCGGGCCCTGGCCAAGTTGGAAAGGCTGCATCCGCTGGTGCGGCTGAATGCGCACCGAAACGCGGAGGCTACCGATCGGCCGACGGGCCAATACGGGAAGCGCCGGTGGACACGGCCTGGGAATGACGACGCGGACACCGAGGAATTGCCACGCTCGTGAGACCGACCGACTGGGGCACGGCGCGAGAGATTCGGGGCCGCCAGGCCTCGGTACAGCCACCTCGACAGCATGAAGGCGTGCGGGCCTGGCGGGATTTCGCTGTCGATCTGGAGCGCTCACTGGACTACGCCGGAGACTGTCCTATCGGGACTCTCGGCAGTCAGCTGGCCGAAACGGACCCTGATGCCCGCAAGGAGGTCGCGGCCGGGTTCACACTGTGGGAAAAGTCCGTCGTGGACGGCCTGCAGGCCAGGATCGTGGTGAACGAGCGTGGCCGCGGCGTCGATCATGCCGTCGTTCTGGTGTGTGTACTGCGCCTGGTGGCCCTTCCATGCTGATCGCCCCGCCGTAGACGAGCGCCTGCATGACGTTGAAGATCAGGTTGTCACTGATGGTGTTGCCGGCGTTGACGCAGGTCGAGTTCTGAGGGCGATCGGCGTTGTCGACATGACCCTCGATGAGGCCCGCGGCCCACGTAGTGCCCTGGTGTCCCGGACTACGCGGGACGCGCGATGGTGCGGCCGCAGGCTGCCCGGAATGATGGTCTAGACCTTGACGTCCCCGTTCCCATGCGACTACCTTCCGGCATCAGCGGTTCACAATCGCGCTCACTGTTCACGTATAGGAATTCCGTAGCGGCAGTCGCCTCATGGAAGGCCGTCCCCCCATGCGTCTAACAGCCCTCTCCCGGTTCGCCGGCCTGTCCGCCGTGTTCGGCGCCGTGGCGGCCGCAGCCGCCATGACTCCCGCCTCGGCTTCCCCGGCACCCACGCCGGAAGCCGCCCCGCGGGCCACGACCGTTCAGCCCGGCACCGTCAAAGTCGCAGCAGTTGCCGCATCGCCCGCGGTGTTCGTGCACCCGGGCGTGAACCTTGACTCCGCCCAGCTCGACTTCGTACGGGCCAAGGTCCAGGCGGGGGCCCAGCCGTGGAAGACCGCGTACGACAGCATGATGGCGAGTTCGTACGCCTCGCTGTCACGCACCCCCAAACCCCGGGCGACGGTGGAGTGCGGCCCCTCCTCGAATCCCAACAACGGCTGTACCGACGAACGCGAGGACGCGATAGCCGCGTACACCGATGCGCTGGCCTGGTACATCAACCGCGACGACCGCTACGCACTGAAGGCGATCCAGCTCATGGACGCCTGGTCCGCGACCATCCATGACCACACCAACGACAACGCCCCACTGCAGACCGGCTGGGCGGGCTCCTCCTGGCCCAAGGCAGCCGAGATCATCAAGAGCGTGCACGGTAACTGGCCCAACGCCGGCCGCTTCGCGACGATGCTGCGCACCGCCTACCTCCCGCTGGTCGTCAACGGCTCCAACCGCACCGGCAACTGGGACCTGACGATGCTGGAGGCGGCCGTCAGCATTTCTGTGTTCCTCGACGACCACACCAGCTACGACACCGCGATCGGCCACTACCTGCAGCGCGTGCCCGCCTTCGTGTACCTGTCCTCGGACGGCGCGCTGCCCAAGACCGTGCCCAGCCAGCACCTCACCACTCGCGACCAGATCGTCAACTTCTGGTTCGGCGCAAGCACCTTCACCACCGGCATCACCCAGGAAACCTGCCGCGACTTCACCCACACCGGCTACGGCATCTCCTCGATCTCCCACATCCTGGAGACCGCCCGCATCCAGGGACAGGACCTGTACCCGCAGGTCGGTGAACGGCTACGGCAGGCACTGGGCTTCCAGTCGAAGTACGAACTCGGCGCGGCCGTCCCGTCCACCGTGTGCGGCGGCACTGTCAAACTCGGGCTCGGCCCCATCACCGAGGCCGGCTTCAACACGCTGAACACCCTCCACGGCGTCGCGATGGCCAACACCCAGACTCTCACCGAGCGGAACCGCCCGGCCGGCACGAACAACCTCTTCGTGGCCTGGGAAACCCTCACCAACGCCCGGAACCCCAACTGAGTTCGCTCTGCACGGCCGATGGCGATCCGCCGCGTCGATTCCCGTAAGGGGGCTCCTACGCAGCGGCAGCCGATCCTCTCCCCGACTCCGGGGAATCCGCCCCCTCCTCAGACACGAAAGGCCCTGGCCTCCATGGACAAGGACATGGACCGACGCCACTTCCTGACCACCGCGGGCGGCGGCGTGCTCGCCGCTGTGGGGCTGTCTGCCCTGACTGGCATCGGAGGGCCGCGCGCGATGGCGGCCCCCACCGCCGTGCCCTCGTCCACTCTGCCCTCGCGCGCCGCGATCATCGCCGTGCTGCGCCGAGTCGCCGACCACTGGATCGCCGCCCACGGCAACCCGGGCAACAACCAGTGGGCCAACGCGACCTTCTTCTCCGGCCTGCTGTCCCTGTATTCCCTGACCAAGGACGCCCGCTACCTTGCCTACGCCCGATCCTGGGCCGAGCAGAACAACTACGCCCTCAACGGGGGCTCCAGCACCCGCATTGCCGACAACCAAAACGCCGGACAGGCGTATCTCGACCTCTACGCGCTGGAAGCCGACCCGCACAAGATCAGCGCGATCGAGACCTCGCTGCACCGCATGACCTACTCCGATCAAGTCGACAAAAATGACGACTGGTGGTGGGCCGACGCCCTCCACATGGCGATGCCGCCCTTCGCACGCCTCGGCGCCCTGCGCGGTGACGCCCGCTACCACCAGAAGCTGTACAGCCTGTACCAGCACACCAAGCACGCCGAGGGAGGCCCCGGCCTGCTGAACCCGGCGACCGGCCTGTGGTACCGCGACAAGAACTTCCTGCCCGGCCACATCGTCTCCCCCGCCGGCAAGCCCGTCGTCTGGTCGCGGGGCAACGGCTGGGTGGCCGCCGCCCACGTCAAGACCCTCAAGGCCCTCCCATCCACCCAGTCCGACACCGCCGAGTACCGCGACACCCTCACACACCTGGTGATCGCCCTCCCCCCGATCCAGCGCCCCGACGGTTTCTGGAACGTCAACCTTGCCGACCCCACGCACTTCCCCGGCCCCGAGAGCAGCGGCACGTCCTTCTTCGTCTATGCCATCGCCTACGCCGTCGCCACCGCCCTCGTCGACCGGGCCACCTACCTACCCGCCGCCGCCCGTGCCTGGAACGGCCTGGTCACCACTGCCGTCCACCCTGACGGCGTCCTCGGCTACGTCCAAGGCGTGGGCGACCGCCCCGACTCCAGCCAACCCGTCACCTACGACACCACCGCGGACTTCGCGGTCGGCGCCTTCCTCCACGCGGGAGTGGAGCTGACGGCCCTCGCATCCTGAACGCGCGGACGCAGGCATGCGCACTCGCCGCAGTCCTCTCGGGCCGGCCCTCCGTCTTCTACGCCTTCTTGAGGGTCTGCCAGCACTCTTCGAAGACGCAAGCTGATCTGTCAGGACGTCCCATTGCGTCATTCACCAGTGCTTGACCTGCGACTCAAGACTCAGACGCAACGGTTGAAGCGCCGTTGGAGTCACCCCTGCCCAGGCGCCACCGACGGCTGCACCACGCAAACAGGTGAGGTCGCCAGGAGGCTGTACCGGCCATACTCAGCATGTGAACGAGGGCGAACTGCATGAGGCGGCCAGTTTCGGGATGCCTATGAACGTGTTCGAGGAGCGGATCCGAGCTGCGGCCGACATCGACGCATTGTGGTACGGGCGTACGCCGTTGTTCGAGGCGGTGATGTACCGCGAACGCGAGATGGCTCTGAGGTTGGTCTCTGCCGGCGCGGACCCGTGGCGGCCGCAGATGAACGGCTGGTCGCCCGGCCGACTCAATCTGGCGGGTCCGGAACCCGACCTGTTCGGGCCAGCCCCGTCGGCGGTGGGCCTCAGTGAGCAGGAACAGGCAGCCGTATTGCGCGCCGATCGCCTCATCGACGTCCTGGCCGATGTGGACCTCGACGGGATGAGCATCGCTTGTGTCGCCGACATCAGCTGCGCCGAGGCGACCCACCGACTCCAAGGCCAACCAGTGAAGATCGACAACTTCAACGAATGGCTGATGAACCCTTGGGCGGCGGGCATGACCGAGGACGAAGTCACGGACATCGTGGGCGCCACCGACGTTCCGGGCGGCTGCGTGGTCACGCAATGGGCCGGATACACCGCCTCCGCCCCGGGTGTAATGGCGCTGCTCACCGCCGGCACCGCGGGATACGGTATGTACGCAAACCCGAAGAGCGGTAATCAAGGCAGCAGATTCCGCGACGGCGTCGAGTTGGACTGGGACCTCCGCCCGGGAGGCGGTCAGGCCGCATCCGATGATCCACGCGATGAGATCCTGCGGTCCTACCTTTACCTGCACAACGCGATCGCGTACTGCTGCGACGCGGCCGGCTTGGCGCCGGACGATCCGCGCGCTTTCACCGGCCTGCCCGATGTGGTGCTGCGTCTGCCCGCCCTGGAGCTCTGGCCTGGGCATTGCTGACCATTGATGAGACTGCCGGGCCTGCCATTGCCGGGGCAAAGTAAACGGATGGCTGCGTCCACTCCGGAGAAGAAGGAAGGATGCCTGTGCACGGGTGTCAGGCGAGGATCGACGCGACGGCGTCGAGGATCGACTGCGGCTCGGTGCGGGAGGTGTAGTTGGGGTGGACGTCGATCCAGCGGATCGTGCCGGCGGCGTCGACCAGGACGGTCGTGGGCATCGGAAGGTTGGGGGTGCCGTCGCCGTTGCCGTCGGCCACATCGAGGCCGAGCGCGGCCTGGGACTCACGGGCGCCGTCGGTGGGGTGGGTGAGGATGCCGAGCTGGGTGGCGAGCTGGTTGCCCGGGTCGGACAGCACCGGGAAGGTCAGTTCATTCGTCTCCCTGACGGACAGTGAGCCGTCCGGTTTCTGAGGGCTGACCGCGATGAGTACAACGCCGCGTGTGTTCAGGGCCGGGACCACCTGCTCCTGGTAAGCGCGCAGGGCGATGTTGCAGTAGGGGCACCATGCGCCGCGGTAGAAGACGACGACGGCCGGCTTGCCATCACGGGACTTGGCCAGGCTGGTCGGAGCACCGTGCGCGTCGGCCAGATCGCCGTCGGGCATGACGGCCCCGGGCTGGGCTACGCCGGAGGGGATGCCGGCCCGATCGAGACCGGCCTGCTCTTCGGCAAAACGGCCCAGAACCTCGGCGGGCGCCTGGGAGGCCAGGTGCTCCTTGAACGTCACGACCTGCTCGGCGATCGTCTGGGTGCTGTTCACAAGGGGACCTTTCGCATCAGCGGAGTGAGGGGGTGTGCGGGCCCGGCGCAGAGTAAAGGAACCCGAGAATGAGGTACGGGGTTTCTGAAGCGTCAACTTCAATTTGCGGGCCCTGCTCGCCCTGGCGGCTGAGCGGGCGCAGCTCGGGAGACGTTGTAACCGCCGTCGGCCGGGAGCACGGCTTCTTGATTGAACTTCTTCGAGCTGGCCACCGATCAGGTGACGGTCCACGAAGCGCAACGAACAAGGGGCCCCGTGCTGTTGATCGAGATGTCTGGCGTCTCAACCATGTTGCCCGGGGGCCTCGTTGGTCAGCTGTCCTCCCGCACTCGACCTGCCGTGGCTCTCACCGGCCCCGCCCGGCCGAGCACACGGCCTGACCACTTGCCCGCACCCACCATCATCCGCCTCTGCGAGCGGCCAGGGCGTCCCCATCCTGGTGGCCGACGTCGCCACCAGGGCGGCGGCCCGTGAGTGAGCCGGGCCCTGCCACGGCATGGGCACCGGTCGAGCGCGGCGTCGCGCATCTGAAGTCCTGGCGGATCTTTCGCAGGTCCTGATGCAGCCTCAACCGCATGACGTCGATCGCCAAAGCCGTCCTCACCGTGGAGCCGCAACGCTGAAGAAGCTCGGTGATCACTTGGTGAGGCGGTCCCAGACTTCGTGATCCCGCTCGACGGTCCAGATGGCGGGGCGCTTGCCATCGAGTTCGTCCCAGACACGCTGGACATCGAAGACCATCGCGTGTTCGAACACAGGCATGCCACCGTAGTCCGGCAGCAGTTCGGCACGGGCCGCCAGGTAAGCGTCCTTGATGTCGCTGCCGGCGTTCTTCACCTTCTCCACGGCCGTGAACATTCGGCGGATGAAGTCCCTGGTGAGTTCGATGGCGCGCTGCGATTCGTCCCTGGTGTGGGCGATGTGCCCTCGGCCCCCGACCAGTACCTCGACATCCAGTGCCGCGACCCTGTCCAGGGTCCCGGTCATCCAGTCCTGGTGGTAGGCGTCGCCGGTGTAGACGGCGGATCCGTTCTCTACGAGGTCCCCCGCGAACAGGACTTTCTGCGACGGGACGTAGGCGACAATGTCGCCGGAGGTGTGGCCGTTGCCGAGCCAGGACAGCTCCACGGTGCCGCGGGTGCCGCCAAGATCGATGCTGAGGTGCTGGTCGAACGTCTTGGTCGGCCAGGTCAGCCCGGGGATCTCCTCATATCCGTCGAACAGCCGCGGCATACGGCCGAACTCGACGTCCCAGTCCTCCTTGCCGCGTTCGCCGATGAGCCGCCTGGTCTCTGCGGAAGCCACGATCTCCTCGGCTTCGAACGCCGCGGCCCCGAGCACGCGCACGGCGTGATAGTGGGACAGCACCAGGTACTTGACCGGCTTGTCCGTGTGCTGGCGCAGCTTCTCGAGCCACCGCCGTGCCATGAGTGGGGTGGCACGTGCCTCGAACGCGACGAGGAAGTCTTCGCCCTCGATGGCGCCGACGTTCGGGTCGCCTTCGGCGGTGAGGGCCCAGATGCCGTCGCCAACGGTCTCCAACGTCTCGGCCTTGGGGGCGGTGTCGCCCGAGGAAGCGAATGCTTTCGACATGTGTGGCTCCTTCGCTGGTTTCCTATGTGTCACTTGAGGTGGGCGTATCGGTGGAGGGCGTCCGGGTCGAACAGGAGCCCGTGTCCCGGACGCTCAGGTGGAACGGCTCGCCCGTTCCGGATCTCGATCGTTTCGAGGAGAACGTCGTCGATGAGCGGGAAGTGCTCTACGTATGGGCAGTTGGGCACCGACGCCGCGAGGTGGATGTTGAGTTCGGGCAGGAAGTGCGGCGCCAGGGAGGCCGATCCCGCCTCGGCGATCGCCGAGATCCGGCGCCATTCCGTCACGCCGCCGCACAGCGGTGGGTCGGGTTGGAGGATTGCCGCGGCACCCTGCTGGAGGTACTGGGCGAATTCGAAGCGGCCAAGAAGGTGTTCACCGACCGCTATCGGCAGACCGGTCTGCTCAGCGAGCCGGCGGTGGCCGTCTATGTCATCGGAGCGCAGTGGTTCTTCGAGCCAGTAGACATCGAGTTCGGCGAGGCGGCGGGAGAACCAGAGCGCAGTGGGGAGGTCGAGCCTCTCATTGCAGTCGACCATGAGTCGGACGCCGTCGCCCACTGCCGCTCGCACGGCCGCGATCCTGGCAACGTCCTCCTCGGCTCCGAGCGCTCCGGCCCGGAGCTTTACGGCGCGCAGTCCTTCCTCTACATAGCGCTGCGTGCCCTCGATGAGCTGGGTCACGTCCATCTGATGGGTGGCGCGTCCGCTGCCGTAGATCTCGACGGTGTCGGCGTGTACGCCGAGATGCCGGTAAAGGGGCAGGCCCCGTCGCTTCGCCTCGAGATCATGGATGGCCAGGTCCAGAGCTGACAGCGCCGGAAGCGCATGCCCTCTTCCCAGCCGATGCGTCCGCGACGAGACGGCTTCCCAGGAGGCCGGCCAGTGATCGAGCGGTGTGCCCGATACGAGTGCGGTCAGGTCGCTGTCGATCAAATGCTTGACGGCGCCGGCGCCTCCGGTCAGCCCGAAAGTGAAGCCAAGTCCTGTGGCACCGTCGTCATCGGTAACGGTGACCAGGATGAGATCGACCTCGGTCGCTCCCGAACCTCCTCGGCCGCTGCCGAGTGGGATCTTGTGCCAGGAGGTCTCGATGGTGCCGATCAGGCTCACAAGGTCTCCTCGATCCAGCCGACCAGGACGTCGGCCATGGTTTCCGTGAGTTCGGCCTGCCCGTTGAGGTAGTGCTTGCCTCCGCCGATGGCGCTGATCTTCTTGCGGTCGTGAGGCACGGCATCGAAGAGCTGTCGGGCGTGCTCCGGGAAGCAGGCTTGATCGGCGGTTCCGTAGATGACGTGTACCGGCACGTCGGTTCGCGCGAGTCGTTGCGGACCGTTGCCGTTGCTTGTTCGAAGCGACCACTGGGACAGCCACGACTGTGCGGAGGTGAAGTGGCCGAGGGTGGTGGGGATCAGGTTGGCGACAGCCGCGTCGCCCCAGAGCGTGCCGGCCTCGCGGTCCGAGGGATCGATGGTGAGGTCGAGGTTTCGCGGATCGGCACACGTGGCGTGTACCACCATCGGAATGTCATTGACACGGCCGTCGCTCAGCTCGCGGACGCGCGCGATCTGGTCCAGCGCATAGTCGGTGAGCCGTTCGTTGCGGGCCCGTTGTGCTTCGCGGTATCGCGCCAGCCATTCACGGTCGTACGGGGGTTCATTGCGCTTGTCGAACATGTCGAGCTCCGCGTCATGCTCGAACGGCGAGCTCTCATCCACTATCGACGGGTCGAGCATCTCGACCAGCAGATTCGCCCGGCCGGGATGTGCCATCAAGGTGACCAGCGCATCGACAGGGGGAAGCGTGGCCTGGGTCAGATCCGGTCCGCTGCCGCCGGGGGACGCGGTGATGGTGGCGCGCGTGGCCTGCTCTTGGTAGAGGGCGACGAGTCCGCCGCCTCCCGAGTTGCCCACGAGTACAACCCGTTCGTAACCCTCTCTCCGCAGCTGAGCAACCACCGCGGCGACGTCGAGCACGCAGTTCTCCAGCAGGAGTGAGCTGTCGTTCCCGATGTACCGGGTAGTCATCGCGATCGCATCGACACCACGCCGCGCCCAGGCGTCCAAGGCGTAGTGCCCCAAAAAGTTGGATGACGGGTGAACGACCAGGACGGCAGTCGAAGCAGTCCTGCCCGGTGTGGCACGCGCCCGGGTGCACCACAGCACACCCGCCATCCGTGCCACACCTGAGTAGATCTCGGTGGCCTTGGTTTCCGTCCCCATGGGAACGGTCATCAGTTCGCGCACTTGCGTCCCCAGTCGATAATCGAACGCCTAAACCGTTAATCGGTAGCAAGCTAACCCCGGAGCACCTGACTGTCAATCGCCGACCCCGCACCGACGAGGCCGCGAGGGGTTGACACCGCGACCGAAGGCTCGCAGACTCCACCGATATATGCACGCGCTCACCGACTATCGGAGGGACTCAAGTGTTCTATCGAAAACTGGGTACGGTTCCCCGCCGCCGGCACACACAGTTCCGCGGCACAGCAGGAAACCTGTTCTTCGAAGAGATGCAGGGCGAGGAGGGGTTCACCTGGAATCAGTCGTTCCTGTATCACCGCAACCTGCCCACTGTGATCACAGACGCGGAAGAGATCGCGTACGAGAACCGCGAGCAGGTCAAGAACTCTCCGTTGCTGCCGCGTCACCTCCTCACGCACAAGCTGGGCGTGGGCGACGACCCAGTGACCGGGCGTCATTTCCTCATGGGCAACACCGACCTGTCGGTGCTGTACGTGGCGGCTGTGCGCAGCAGCGGCCTCTACCGCAACGCCGTTGGCGACGAACTGTGCTACATCGAGTCCGGCTCGGCCGTACTCGAATCCTCGTACGGAACGATGGAGGTCGGTGACGGCGACTACGTCGTGATCCCCACCTCAACCACCCACCGATGGCGGCTGACCTCGGACGAATTGCGTCTGCTTGTCGTGGAGTGCACGGGCGGAGGGCACGTCCGCCCTCCGAAGCGCTTCATGTCGCCGTTGGGACAGTTCCTGGACGGCTCGCCCTACAACGAGCGCGATCTTCGTGGTCCGGAGTCCCTGCCCGAGCCGACTGAAGGTGAGGCCGATGTACTTGTCCGGACCCGGACCGGCGTCACCCGCTACACCTACGCGTATCACCCGTTCGACGTGGTCGGCTGGGACGGCTACAACTACCCGTACGCCCTGAACATCCACGACTACATGCCCTCGACCGGCGCGCTGCATCTGCCACCGCCGACCTACATCACGTTCGAGGGACCGCGCTTCGTCATCTGCTCGTTCGTGCCGCGGCTGTTCGACTACCACCCGGACGCGGTCAAGGTGCCCTACGCGCACTCCAACGTCGACTCCGACGAAGTCCTCTTCTACACCGGAGATTTCATGAGTCGCGCCGGCACCGGGATCAGCCAGGGTTCGATCTCGCTGCACCCTGCTGGCTTCGTCCACGGACCCCAGCCCGGCAGCCACGAGAAGTCCCTGGAGATGAAGTCGACGAACGAAACGGCGGTCATGATCGACACCTTCGCGCCCCTCATGCTCGGCGCGGACGTCGCGGGCGTCGAGGATCCGGGCTATGCATGGTCCTGGGCTCGTGGGGCGGGCAAGGCGGTCAAGGGAGACAGCTTCGATGCCCGGTGATTCCGAGCTTCACGAACTGATCATCGTCGGCTCGGGCCCCGCCGGGTACAGCGCCGCGATCTACGCCGCCCGGGCCCAGCTGAAGCCGCTGGTCTTCGAGGGTTCGGTGACGAGCGGCGGGGCGCTCATGACGACCACCGAGGTCGAGAACTTCCCCGGTTTCGGCGACGGTATCGAGGGGCCGACCCTGATGGCCCAGATGCGGAAGCAGGCCGAACGTTTTGGTGCTCACCTCGTGCCCGATGACGCCGTCGGCCTCGAGCTGGCAGAACCGGTCAAGATCGTACTCGACAGTTCCGGTCGCAGCCATCACGCCCGCGTGGTCGTGCTGGCCATGGGTTCCGGCTACCGCCGCCTGGGACTGACGGGCGAGGACAGACTCTCCGGTCGCGGAGTGAGTTGGTGCGCTACGTGCGATGGATTCTTCTTCCGCGGGCTGGAGATCGCTGTCGTGGGGGGTGGAGACAGCGCGCTGGAAGAGGCGACCTTCCTGACTCGGTTCGCCGAGAAGGTCTACGTGATTCATCGGCGCGACGGGCTTCGCGCGTCCAAGGCGATGCAGGAACGAGCCTTCGCCGACCCTAAACTGGAGTTCGTGTGGAACTCGCAGGTCACGGAGATTGTGGGTGACCAGCGGGTCGAGGGGGTCACTCTTCGTGACACCGTGACGGGTGAGACTCGACAGCTGCCGGTCAGGGGCCTGTTCATAGCGATCGGACACGACCCGCGGTCCGCTCTCGTCCGCAGCCAGGTCGATCTCGACGATGCTGGTTACGTGCGCGTCGACCGTCCCACGACGCACACGAACCTCGATGGAGTCTTCGCCTGTGGAGACCTCGTCGATTCGCGATACCGGCAGGCCATCACCGCAGCCGGGTCCGGTTGTGCCGCTGCCCTGGACGCCGAACGTTACCTGTCCGGGCTGTCCACAGCCCCGCACTCAACAACCGCCACCGCCTAACAAGCCCCCCAGGCGCAGGTCATCCCCGGCTCAGGCGGTCACGTCCGCTCGTGCCTTCTGCCCGAACAGAGGGCGGTACTCCTGTGGCGAGGTCCCGACACGTCTGTGGAAGGCCGCGCGCACGGACGCCGGGTTCCCGAGTCCGGTCAGCCGCCCGATCCGTTCGATGGGCTCCGTGGTGGCTTCCAGCAGTTCGCTCGCGGTCGACGCGTGCGTCGGTCAGCCATGCCATGGGTGAGGCCCCGGTCCCGTTGCGAAAGCGGCGCACCAAGGTGCGCCAAGCCAGCCGCGCCCTTGCGTTCGAAGGCGGCGGCACCGTGGTCGATCCGGATGAGATGGAGACACAGGTCGATTCCGGCGGTCACACCTGCCGACGTGAGGATGTCACCGTCGTCGACGAACATGCGGTTCGGTTGGACCTCGATGCTTGGACAGCGCCTTTGGAGCTGGTCGGACACCCGCCAATGGGTCATGGCGGGCCTTCCGCCGAGGAGACCTGCCGCCGCCAGGGCGAATGCTCCGGAGCAGACGGACACGATCCGTGCGCCGCGCGGCCAGGGCCACGCTCGGGACGTCGCCGTATCCCGGGACGATGAGCGCGCCGGGCAGGCTCAGTACGACGACGTGGTGGCGCAGAGGCGCGGCCACATCACCGGAGATCATGGCCCAATAGTAGCGAAGGAAGGCCCTCGGGCCACTTCTTGCAGCCGACGACGGCACCTTAGGTTCGGGCCATGAACGATCCTCTGGTTGTACCGACTGGCGACGTCCCCGACGCAGCCCTCGCGATCCTGCACGAGACGGTGGACAAGCAGATTGCCGAACACAGCCTGCGCAGTTTCTACTTCGCACGGCTGACTGCTCAGCAAGAAGGGCTGCTGAGCGATGCGGCATACGACGAGGGTCTGCTGTTCGCAGCCACGGTCATGCACGACCTCGGGCTGGGGATGCTTGCCGAGGGCAATGCCCGATTCGAAGTCGAAGGCGCGGACCTCGCCGCAAAGCTGCTGGCCGAGCACGGGGCCCCTGACAGCGACATCAGCCGGGTCTGGGAAGCCATCGCACTGCACAGCTCACTTGGCCTCGCCGACCGCATGGGCCTGCTGACCTACCTGACCCACAAGGGCGTTTTCACCGACGGTGGCCGCTTCGCCGAGCTTTCCCCCGAACTGCAGGAGCCCGTGCGTCTCGCCTACCCGCGGTCGCCTGATGACCGCTCGATCCAGGTGGCCATCGTCAAGCACGCCCGAAAGTCTCCGAATGCGGCGCCGCCCTTCTCGATCGCGGCTGAACTGCTCAGGCAAGCCGGCGGCTGACGAGAGCCAGAGGCAGGCCGCCGGGACACACGACGGGAGGAGAGCATCAGCCTGCCAGCCAACGCGAAGACCATCGAAGGCGCACAGCACCCGGACCGCGGCACCCAAGTCGCAGGGGCTGCAGAACGCCCAGACCATCGGCGACGTGTTCGGCGCGCTCTTCTTGATTGACCGGCAGCTTCGGCATCATCACCGGCGCCCGGCCGACCCCGCACGGGGCGCATGAGGTGGGCTATCACGTGTTTGGGTGAGTGAGCGGGAATGGCAGTGGACCCACACTATGGACAGCGCACTGAATGGACGGCTTTACGGCTGGAAGATCGTGCTCTCCTGGCCCTGTGGCCAGCGGACCGACCGGGACCGGGTGGAGCAAGCCCTGTCCCGAGGATGTCTCTTCATCACGAATCCCCACTCACGAGAGGACATCGCCATGCCGATGATCGACGTGTACGCCCCGACCGGGACGTTCGACGACAAGCATGCGCTCGCCCAGGAACTCGCTCAGGCGATCATGCGATGGGAGAAAGTGCCCGCGATCCCCTTCTTCCTCGACAACACTGCCGCGTTCGTCCACGAGCTGGACCCGGACTCCCTTTCGACCGCCGGCGGCAGCGCCGGTGTGCGCGTGAACGTGACCACCAATGCCGGCGCGCTGGACCGCGAGCAGCAACTCGGGCTGGTCAAGGAATTCACCGCTCTGGTCGCCAAGGCCGCAGGTGACCCGACGTTGGAGGAACGCACCTGGGTCGCCCTCACCGAGGCGGTCCCCGGAGGCTGGGGCATCGCCGGCCACGCCTACACCAACGAGGAGATCGTCCAGCACGTGCGCGAACTGCTCGGCAAGGCGTAGGCGTCTGCCGCCTGGTCGCGCGCTTGCGCCCTACAGGCGGGAGCCCTGCAGGGCGCAAGGCAGCACCGCCCGGGCCTGCGGGGAACGCGATTCAACGGGCCTGGTGAGTCTGCGGGATCGTGCCGCGCCTCAGTCAGCCCCATATGTACTCCCCGGATCCGGCCGCCGTCTCGCGTTCTGCGGCCGGATCCGGGGTCAATTTTCCACCGCATTCCCTGAAAGGTGCGTCATGTCCTCCTCGGCAGAACTGAGCGGCCGTGTCGCTGTGGTGACCGGAGCATCCAGCGGCATCGGCGAACAGATCGCGCGGACGTTCGCTGCACGTGGTGCATCGGTCGCCCTGCTTGCCCGCCGTGAGGGCAGGCTCGAGGCGATCGTCAAGGACATCACGGCGTCGGGAGGCACGGCGGCGTCCTATCCGGTCGACCTCACCGACGCGGCGGCCACCACGGCGGTGGCAGGCGAGATTGCCCGGGAGCTCGGCGATGCCGGGATCGTAGTGAGCAATGCGGGCATCATGCTGCCGACGCCGCTCGGTGACCTCAATCCACCGGACTGGAGCCGCCAGGTCGAGCTGAACATCGGCGCGGTGAACAACACGCTGATCGCGTTCACCGCGCAGCTCGTGCGCTCCGCGGCGGCCACCGGTGTAGCGGACCTTGTGAACACGGCTTCGTTTGCCGGCCGAAGTGTGTTTCCGACGTTCTCGGTCTACGCGGCGTCGAAGGCTTATGTGATCCACCTGGGCAACAACCTGCGTGCGGAACTGGGACCGAAGAACGTGCGGGTCACCACTATCCAACCCGGCATCGTCGGCACGGAGTTGCAGAGCCATATCGCTGACGAGAACGTACGCACACGGCTGGCCGCCACGCGGGACACGATCGAGTGGCTCATTCCTCAGGACATCGCCGACGTGGTCGCCTACGCGGTGGGGCTGCCCGCCCGTGTGAACCTGCCCGAGATCACGGTCCTGCCCACCCGGCAGACGGTCTGACCTGGAAGGTCGCTATGACTGCCACGACGCCCCACCTGACGCAGTTCACGATCACGGTCCCTTTGCCGGGATACTGGAGGGTCACCTTCGACAACCCTCCGATCAACCTGATGAACGCCACGACGGCCGCGGAGTTGCAGGACATCGTCACTGCGGTGGAGGACGCGGACGACTTGCGGGTGGTCGTGTTCGACAGCGCCAACCCGGACTTCTTCTTCGCCCGCTACGACTTTTCCGGCGGCGGCCTGCCGACCACTCCGGGCCCGACGGGGCTGCCGCCGTTCCTGGACATGACGGTCCGGCTCTCCCGGGTACCGGTGATCTCCATCGCGGAGATCCGCGGCAGGGCCCGGGGCGGCGGAAACGAGTTCGCGCTCGCCTGCGACATGCGCTTCGCCGCCGCAGAGACAGCTCTGTTCGGGCAGCCTGAGATCGGCAGCAGCCTGATCCCCGGCGGCGGGGGTATCGAACGGCTCACGGCCTTCGTGGGTCGGGGACGGGCATTGGAGATCGTTCTCAGCGCGGACGACTTCGACGCGGTGACTGCTGAGCGATACGGGTGGATCAACAGGGCTCTTCCGGGCGCGGACCTGACGGGCTACGTGGACGCACTGGCCCGACGGATCGCCACCTTCGACTCCGTGGCGCTCGGCGCGGCAAAGAACATGATCAACCGTCATACTCTGCCGACTTCCGAAGATCTGCTGGAATCCCAGGGGACCACGGTCGCACTGGTCCAGAACCCCGCGTTCCTGGACCGGTTCCAGCGGGTCCGCGCCTACGCCCGGGCCACCGGAGCAGACTTCGACATCCGGATGGGCCATCACATGGGCGTGGTCCCGGACGCGGAAGCAGCGCAGTAGACGTGCCGGTGACCGCACGCCGCGGACAGGCCCGAGGAGTACTTGCCGAAGTGTGCGCCGCCGAACATCGGCGGCCGGTCGGCTCCCTGCGCAGGCAGTCCAGCCGGTCGCCTTGGCCCTGCGGAGCCCTGGACCAGGAGCGGACATGGCCGTTCCTGATCCATCGCCACAGGTAATGAATGGGTTGAAGACATGAAGGTCGTCATCGTCGGTGGGCGCAGCCGGATTGCACTGCTGCTGACAGCGCTTCTGAGCCGACAAGGCCACACGGTCGTGGGCACAGTGCGCTCCGAAAGGCAGGGGCACAATGTGGTTGCGGCCGGAGGCACGCCATTGGTACTCGATATCGAGACCATCAGTGTGCAGGCGCTTGCCGAGTCCTTGTCCGGTGCCGACGCCGTGGTGTTCGCGGCGGGTGCCGGCTATGGCAGCACCACCCGGCAGAAGGAGGTCATCGACCGCGACGGTCCGATCCTGCTGGCCAACGCAGCCGAAAAGGCCGCAGTCAACCGCTATGTGCTCATCTCCTCGATGGGTGCCGACTACTTCGACAGCGGCTCGGCCGATCCGTTCCAGATCTATCTGCGTCTCAAGAGCGACGCGGATGCGGACCTTCGTGCGCGCTCGCTGGACTGGACCATCGTGCGTCCCTCCGGACTCGATGATCGGCCGGGGTCCGGGCGGGTCCGGCTGGGAGAGGGGATCGGCGGCGGAAGCATTCCTCGTGCCGACGTGGCTGCGCTGATCGTCCGCTTGCTGAGCGAGGGCATCGGCATTCGGCACCAGTTCGAGGTCACTTCCGGGGCCGAACGCATCGAGGACCTCGTTTTCTGACCGCCCAACGCGCAGACCACCAAAGCCGAAGGGAAGCTCTCAACAGGTCAGCAGGACAAGAGCCTTGGCGACCCGCACAAGCCGGGCTGTGCCGCCCGTGCGGACTGATGGATTCGGGTGATGGCCACAGAACCACGACCGTGATCCACTTGCCGGTCGGTCGAGCTTCAGGGCGGGGAAGCGGAACGGGGCATGCACGCCTGAGAGGTGTGCACTGACTATGGTGGAGGCATGTACAAGGCGCGCCGTTGGTCCCACCCGGCCCCCGCCCCGATCATGAGCTACGGCCACTGCCGGTACCGTCGCGCAGGCTCTGGAGGGGCCTGAAGTGGCCAGGACCGTATTGCGGGGACGTGCGACGGCGATGTCGTCGGCCCTCTCGGTGGTCCGGCGCACCGAGCAGGACGGACGCAGCGGCATTGTCGTCCTTACCGGCGAAGCCGGCATCGGCAAGACCGCGGTGCTCGATGAGCTGATCGCCCAGGCCCGGACGCGAGGATTCGCCTCGGGGGCCGGCAAGGCCGATGAGTCCGGGCAGATCTCCCCGGGTGCACCGCTTCTGGTGGCGCTGCGCTCCGGTGCATCTCCTCTGATCGCCTCCGACGCACTGGCCGAACTCCAGCGCAGCGTCGACCAGCCTCTTCAACTCCTCGATCAGGTCAGCACCCACCTCGAGAAGCTCGCCTGCGCCTCCCCGGTGATCTTCGCCATCGACGACGCCCAGTGGGCGGACCGGTTGACCAGGTTCGTGGTGCGGGCCCTGCCCGCACGTCTGGCCGGGTCACCCATCGTGTGGGTCGTCGCCGGGCGCGACGCCGCCGGTGGCCTGGTCTCGGATCTCTCGCGAACCGAGATCCCCTCGGTCCGCATGGAGTTCATCCACCTGGGTCCGCTGGACGCCCACGATGTCGGCGCCCTCGCGCAGGACCTTCTCGGCGGCGCCCCCTCCGAGAAGGTCCGCGGCATGCTGAATGGAGTTGGCGGCAACCCCTTTCTGGTCACGCAGATCCTGGACGGCTTGGCGAAGGCCCGCACACGGGGCGAACCGGAGGACCAGGTCCCGACCGAGTTCGTCTTCGCGACACGCCGAAAACTGCTGGGCCTGGGCGCGGGCGAACGCCAACTGGTGCAGACCGCGGCCGTGTTCGGCCAGCCGTTCGCGGTCGACGACGCCACTGCCCTGCTGGCCGAGCATCCGGCCGCTCACGTGTGGGCCTGGGCGGAGCTGGCCGTCGAGTCCGGTCTGCTTGCCGCCCGCGACCACCGCCTCAGCTTCCGGCACGACCTGGTTCGCGAGACGGTCTACGCCGACCTCACCGACAACGCCCGACGCGCCCTGCACAAGCGCTGCGCCGAACACCTGATGGCGACCGGGCACGGCCCGCTGAGCACCGCCCCGCACGCGGGGGCGAGCGCGACACCCGGGGACCTGGCCAGCGCGAGGATCCTCACCCAGGCCGCCGACGCCGCCGTCGCGGCCATGCCCCACACCGCAGGCGATCTCGCCCTCCAGGCCTTCCAGCTCCTGCGTCCCGCCCAGCCCGCCTGGCTGACCGTCGGGGAACACTGCGTCGACATCCTCTCCCGGGTCCAGCGCTGCGCCGAGGCGGTCACGGTTGCCGACACACTGCTGGCCTGGTCCGACGATCCCGCAGCCACCGCACGCATTCAGGTCCTGGCCGCCCGCGCCCTGTGGCTGATGGGCCGGCTCGCCGACTCCCTGACCCGGATCGACACGGCACTGTCCCAGCCCGGTCTGCCGCCTGCGCTGCGGTCCTGGCTCGCCTCCTCGCGCGCCTTGGCCCTCACCCGGACGGCACCCCCCGACATAGCAAGGCAGGCGGCGCAACCTGCCCTGGCCGAAGCCCGGCTCACCGGCGACCGTGAGGCGATCACCGTGGCGCTCCAGGCTCTCGGCGAGGCCGCCAAGAACTCCGGGCACCACGCCGAATCCCTGGCCCACTTCCGCGCACTGCGCACGACCGCAGGCCACACGCACCTGGCTCAGGAAATACTGGCCCTGCAACTACTCGACCGCTTCGCCGAGGCCGAGACGATACTCAGCGCCGCCCACGCCGATGCGCGCAACCAGGTCGAGGCGATCCTGCCCTCTGTGCTGTACGCACAGCTGTGGCAGGAGTTCAGCCTCGGTCGCCTCGATGACGCCGACTCCACCGCCCAAACCCTGATCGCGCTGAGCGAGGAGCTCGGCAACCACACGCACGGCCTGCAAGCCGTCATGATCACAAGTTCCGTCGCGCTGCTGCGCGGCGATATCGCCGAAGCCCGCAACCGTCTGGCCCCGGCCCTGACGCACGCGGACGCCGACGACGAGGTCCGTCTGCCTGGCCTGCACCTGCTGCAGGGGTGGATCAGCGCGGCGGAAGGCCACCTGGACCAGGCCATGTCGGTCCTGTCCCCCGCGTTGTACCAGGCCAAGGAGTCGCCGACCTACTGGCCCTGGTGGCCCGGCTGGATGAGGGGCTTCACCCGGTTCGGTCTGGCCGCCGGCGATCTGGGCTTCGCCGAGCACGCGGTGACCCTTGCCGAGGAGGGAGCTGCCCGCAACCCCGGGGTGGCCAGTTTCGAGGGAATAGCGCTGCAACTGCGCGGCACTCTTCGTCAGGACCTCACCCTCCTGCGGCGGGCCACGGAGGTGCTCGCACACAGCCCGCGGCCCGCGCTGAGGGCCAGCGGCTACGAGGACTACGGCCGGGCGCTGCTGACCGCTGGGCAGCGAAAGGAAGGCGTGGCCAACCTCGACCTCGCCTGGGACATCAACTACCAAGTGGGCGCGCGGGGATCCGTCCTCTCGCTGCAGGACGTGATGCGCCGCGCCGGGTTCCGCCGCTCCAAATGGATCAACGATCTCGAGCGGCCGCGTACCGGGCGGGCCGCGCTGAGCGAAGCAGAGAGGAAAGTCGCGCAACTGATCAGCGCAGGGCAGACCAATCAGGCCGCCGCCCGCACGCTGGGACTGTCGCCCAACACCGTGGGAACACACCTGCGTTCAATCTTCGCGAAGCTCGACGTGCACTCGCGCGTGCAACTGGCCAACGTCTGGAACGACCGCACCGCGACCGAGCGCATGCCTGAACTCGGTGCAACACGCCGACGTCTGTAGACCCACTCGAGTGGCCCCGCTGTCGACACCTGCTGCGGAGAGAACACGAGTTGCGTGTGATGACGGCTGCGCACCCGCAACTCGCCGGCCTGGACCCGGATGAACGCATGCGTACGCTGGCGTGGCTCCTGGCCGTTCTGGAAGTCGGCATGGTGGACGTCCACCAAAAGGCGAAAAGGCTCGGCCTGTTGCACCAACGAGGGTTGCTCCAGGGGCTGCCCGTTGACGGGCCGGACTGAAACACACGATGCCCCGCTGGTATCGGTCTTGCGCTGTTCGACGCCCACCGCGACGACCCGGAATTCGGCGTCTGAAGCCGCCTCTACACTGACCTTGGACAGCGGTCGCGGAGCGTCACTTGAAGAGAAGCTCGAATCCGGGTCGGTTCCATCCCGTAGGCCTCGGCCTGGCATCGTCAGACCCAAGACCGTTTCCGGGGCATACTTCCTTTCGCGACTGATCTTTCCGTCCATGAAGAGGTCGCGCTGTCGGCAACGCAGGCACGCGCTCTGACGGACCAAATCCGCCGCACACTGGACGATGTGTGGGCCTTGTGGTCTGTCAGGCGTATGCCGCACGTGCGTGGCAGGCTCTGGGTTATCCGTCCTGGGATGCCTACTGCGCGGCCGAGTTCGTCCATTCCGGCATGCGGTTGCCGCGCGAGAAGCGCCGACAGGCCGTCGGGCTGCTGAGGGAGTCGGGTCTGCGCGTACGGGCCATCGCGGCAGCCACGTCCTCCGGGGTCGGGACTGTCACCAGGGACCTCGGCAGGTGTTCCAAACGGAACACCTCGGCACGGATCGCCGGCACCGACGGCAAGCAGTACATCGCCAACACCGAGCCGAGGCAGCAGTCTTCGGAGACTGCCGGCCCGTCGGCTCCGGCCCCGGACTTCTCCGCAGTCGATCATTCCATGGCAGTACTGGAGGGGATGGTCATTGGACTTCAGGAGTTGGGCATCTACGACTGACCTCCTGCTGCACGGCGCAGACTGGTACGCGCGGGCCGCCAGATCATGAAAATGGCCGAGCAATCCCCATCCAGCGCTCCATCCTGACGGCACACGAGATGCTGGTCAGGGCGCCCGCCATCCGACACGGGTACGGATTTCGGACACCGATCACGGAGCATCAGCGCGCCGCGAACGATCGGAGTGGGGGCGCTCTCCCGCGAGCCCACGTACGCCGGACCCGTTACCTCGGGCCCCGGAGCTCCGCCACCGCGGACGGCGGCCAACGTCCTTGTCAGTGGGTGCAGTTCGCGCCGTCTTCAGCCCTGAGCAGTCCCCTGATTCGCAACGCGCGAGGGGGCGGGCGCCTGGGTGAGGCCGACCGCCGTCGGCACACCCGTGGCCGGGTGGGGCCGGTAGATGACGTTGTAGTCACGGGCGAACCGGTTGGCCTCCGCCTCGGATGCGGTGAGGCGGTACAGGTAGAGGCCGTAGGCGACCGAGGTGATCTGCTGCGGCGTCAGACACAGCTGCCAGCGGTTGTCCGTACGGCTGAAATCCGCCGCGCGGGCGCGCTCGGCGAGCCCGACGGCGGGCGGGACGGCCAGTTCGTTGGAGAGGGCGACGAACCGGCGCAGGGCGTCCATCTGCGCCGGGCGCAGGTGCACGTACTGCTCACCGGGTGCCGGCTCATCCGGGTCCTGCACCGGGAGCGGCAGGACGCGCGTGTAGAGCAGCGCGTCACGCCCGTACGGGGTCAGACGCGCGGCCCACCGTACGGGCCGCGAGTGGAGAGCGGAGAGTTCGGCACGGGTATCTCGGTCGGCCAGTTCAGCCAGCCCCTCTTCCGCCACCCGTTTGACGCTGCGCTGAACGGCGCTCGGTGCCTGGTCGTCCAGGACCCAGCCGTGACGAGCTGTCCCCTCTCCCATGTCGAGCATCTCCAGCGCGGCGAGCCGCTTGTCCCTGTTGCCCATCGACGACCTCACCCCGGTCCAGTCCACGACCCGATGATTATCGTCGGGTTGAGCGGGTCAGGCTGTCGCGGAGTTGGGTGCAGGAATGGCTCAAGTGAGGGACGTGGCGCGATGCGGTGAATCTGCGGATGGCACCTGCCCTGGACCTGCGGTCCCTGGACCGACCGGGCGGCCACTTCCCAGTGGCCGGCGAGTGTGCTGCGCAGGACGTGATCGGTATCGGTTTCTCGCCGAACGCAGCACGGCAGAGGGCAAGTTGAGTTGCCGGAGGTCTCGCTCGGCGGCGCAGCGGTGTCACCTTGCGGCCGGTGCATGCTCTCCCGGACCGTCGAGCCGGAATCGGCGCCGGACGGCCGGACGGCTGAGCAGTTTGGGTGGATAGCCGGGGCCGGGGCGGGGCGTGACGTCCTCCCAGGCGAGAGGCTCCTTGCAGCGCGCGCACACCACTTCCGCGTGGGTGTCGTGCCCGCAGGTGTCGTGATGGGTGGTGACGGGCACGCCCGCGTCGTCGGCGAGCCATTTGTCTCCCCAGGCCGTCATCGCCAGGATCACGCCGTAGAAGTCACGGCCGGCCTCGGTGAGCAGGTATTCGTGCCTGACCGGCTGGGTCTCGTAGACCTGTTTCTCCAGCAGGCCTGCGTCCACCAGCCTGCGCAGGCGCTCGGCGAGGGTGGTGCGGGCGATGCCGAGCTCCTGCTGGAAGTCGTCGAAGCGGCGGATCCCGTAGAACGCGTCCCGGAGCACCAGGGGGGTCCACCAGTCACCGAGCAGATCGACCGTCCTGGCAACCGAGCACGGCCAGTTCGCGAATGACGTACGCCTCATCCAACAGATGATACGAGTCCCGCAAGAAGACTTAGCAGGCAGCGGCCTGCAACCAGCCTTGCGCAAGTGAGTCCATCTACGAAACCATGCACCTCAGCGAGGAAGGAGTGGGGTCGATGAAGTGGACAGGGCAGGTGTATGCGGACACCCCCACGGTGGCCGTGAACACCTACATCGGCGCTCCGCGCGAGGTGGTCTGGGCGTACGTCAGCGACATCCGCCTCATGCCGCGCCTGAGCGCCGAAGTGCAGCAGGTCGAGTGGCTCGACGGTGCCGACGGCACGCGCCCGGGGCAGCGTTTCGTCGGCCGCAGTGCACACCCCTCGCTGGGGAATTGGGAGACTGTCAGCACTCTCGTCGAGTGCCAGGCTCCGGAGCGCTTCGCCTGGGCGGTGGGCGACCCGGAGTACCCGAGCAGCGTGTGGCGGTTCACCCTGCTCCCTCAGGGCGACGGCACCGTGCTGGAGCAGTCGGCGCAGATGGGTCCGGGGCGCTCGGGGCTGTGCTTCGCCATCGACGCCATGCCCGACAAGGAGCAGAAGATCGTCTTCGTCCGGCTGCGCGAGTTCGAGACCGGCATCAAGGCCAATCTCGCCGCCATCAAGGGGCTGGCAGAAGGGCAGTCGTGATGCGCACCGCCACCACCATCGAGGCGTCGGGGGGCGACTGGCGGGAGACCGTCGACTTCGTCCTGGAGGCGGAGAAGCTGGGTCTGGACATCTGCTGGGTGGCCGAGGCGTGGGGCAGTGACGCGCCCTCACCGCTCGGCTTCCTGGCCGCCCGCACCGAGCGGATGCTGCTGGGCTCCGGTGTGATCCAACTCGGCACCCGCTCGCCCGTCACTCTCGCGCAGACCGCAATGACCCTCGCCCACCTCTCCGATGGGCGCTTCCTCCTGGGCCTCGGGGCGTCCGGTCCCCAGGTCGTCGAAGGCCTGCACGGGATCCCCTTCGCGCGCCCGCTGACCCGGATGCGGGAGACTGTCGAGATCATCCGCAGCTCCTTCACCGGCGAGAAGATCTCGTATCAAGGACGGCAGTTCACCATCCCCCTCCCCAGTGGGGAAGGGCGGCCCATGCGGCTGAGTCTGAACGCCGTCCCGGTACCGATCTATCTCGCGGCCCTCTCGCCGAAGATGCTGGAACTGACCGGGGAGATCGCCGACGGATGGCTCGGCACCAGCTTCGTCCCGGAGGGCGCCGACGCCTACTTCACGCATCTGGACGCCGGGCTTGCCCGCGTCGGCCGCACCCGGGCCGGACTCGACGTCTGCCAGGGAGCCGAGATCAACATCGTCTCCGATCCTGCCCTGTTGGGCGGGATCGTCGGTAGCCGCAAGAAGGAACTCGCCTTCTCGCTGGGCGGCATGGGCTCGGGCTCCACCAACTTCTACAACAACGCCTACAGCCGCCAGGGGTGGGCCGAGGTCTCTGCCCAGGTGCGGGAGCATTGGCAGGCAGGCGACCGCGACGCAGCCGCCGCCCTGGTGACGGACGAAATGGTGCTGGCGACCACGCTCATCGGCACCGAGGAGATGGTCCGGGAACGACTCTGCGTGTGGCGGGACGCGGGGGTCGACACCGTCCGCCTGTACCCGGCGGGCGGCACGCTCGAAGCGCGCGTGGCCAATCTCGCCCAGGGCATCGATCTCGTGCGGGCGCTGGATCTGGGCACGCAGTAGCCCGGGCCGCACGACTATGCGGTGCACGTGGTTGATCGGTCAGCCGGACCAAGAAGCCTTTGGAGGTACCCGCAGCTTCGCCCCCGCCCCTTCACCCCCGGCAGTTCGACCCCAGCCAGATTGACCCGCGGCAGGAAGCACCTCGATGAAGGTACTCATGGTGGGCGGCTACATCAGGATCACGCTTCTGCTTCACCGACCAGCTGAGCAAGCCGGCCCTGGGAGAACCGCGTGCAGTCAAGTTGCGGATACCGAACGGCCGCTGTGCGGCACAAAGTTGCGATATGAGTCCGTCAGCCCTGCTTCTCCTCGGTGGGCTTCGCATGACTGGTGGCCGAGGGCGAGGTCGCCGACCTCCGGGTGGTGGAACGTCTTCTCGCCGCGCGGGTGCGGCTGCACGTCGTAGTCCGTCCAGCGGCGCACGAACTCCGGGCTCTCCAGAGTGAGTTCGTCGATGAGCGGGGCCAGGCCGGGGGTGTCCGGTTTCGGTGCCGGCCGGGGCGCGGATACGACCGACCCAGGTGCGGACCTGCTCGTCCCAGTCCGCGAACAGCTTCGGCGCGTGCGGGTCCAGGAAGAGGTAGCGCAGCGCGTTGCGGCGCTCGGCCGGCCAGTCCTCCGTCCCCGCGAACAGGCGGACCGAGCCGGCGTTGCCGGCGAGGATGTCCATCGTGCGGCTGATCACGTACGCAGGGTTGGGGCGCAGGCTCTCCAGCATCAGCTCGATGTCGGGCCGCACGGTCCGTTCGGCTACGGCAGAAGGCTCCGGCGCGGGCCTCCGGTCGACACGCTCGGTGAGATCGCGCAGATGCGCGTGCTCGTGCGCGTCCAGCCGGAGGGCACGAGCAAGGGCATCGACTACAGTCTTGCGGTGTACCAGGCCAGGTCCGACTGGTGCAGCCCGTCGACCGACACCAGCAGGACGTGCCGGGTGGCGGCCGGGTGGTGGGAGGCGGCGAACGCCGCGGGCTGGGCGGCGGTCACCCCGGCCAGGACTCCGCCGGCGGCGAGGAGGGCTGCGGGCCTGACGTGGCGTCTGGGCATCTGGTTTCTCCCGGGTGTTCGGAGCGGGCTGCGGGTGCCGGGCCCATCAGAGTCGCGCCTTGTGTACCGGAACCGGCACATCTGTGAACACGTCCGGAATGAGAGGTCGGGTCTTCACCAAGCAGGCATGGGTTTCCCCAAGAAGGAGAGTCGGCCAAGGCGCCCGGCCAGGAGGGCAGGTGACCTCGATGCAACGAGCGCCTGGAGACCAAGTCCGTGACCGGCACGCCCATGACGTTCAGCACCGCACGCATCGAGATCACCGCGTGAGCCCTGAGTCGGT
>Ga0307509_10001318_pt1 | contig 42104 bp, 37 predicted proteins | sample 10_EM_MG_FD_202245 | JGI IMG/M metagenome (GOLD analysis project Ga0307509, IMG submission 202245) | Populus trichocarpa ectomycorrhiza microbial communities from riparian zone in the Pacific Northwest, United States - 10_EM | ecosystem: Host-associated > Plants > Roots > Unclassified | place...
ATAGGCCTCTTCCCGCAACAACCCTGACCCTGGTGACTCATACCTATGAGTCACACGATCATGACTCCTAATGAGTCATACCCGAAATCCATCAGATGACTCCTATGAGTCACTGCGCAACATGCCATAAACCAATCATAAAACATAAAACATGTCAGGTGCGCAAAGCGCGCCACCTGCGTAAAACTCGTGACTCATAATGTGAGTCACGCGCAAAAGTCATTACATCATTATGACTCACAATCGTGAGTCATAGAAACATTAACCAATCATAACATAACGATGACACGCAAGTGCGAGTCATGTGAGAACTATGAGTCAACTGACAGCATAGCGTGAAACATAAACATACCTTATGACTAGTAACTACTAGTCATGTGAAATCTGCCTTGCTTAGTCACGATTTGTGACAACGTGATAAGACAACAATTGAATGGGAACCAGAGTTAGTAGTTGCAATTCCCAGTCCAAATGAAAGTACCCAGAAGCCATTCTATCAACTAGACTCAATCACACCACTACCACATATCCCAGAATAGTGTTTGTTATACTGCCCCTGGCCAAATTCACTGTCCACCCTGCTGACTGGCTCAGGGTAGGGTGTGTTTTTCACCGATTCCATGTCCCTGCCCTCTGCCCTGCCTATTCCCCAGACAGGCTCCATACAAATAGAATGGAGAAATGGGGCTTCATCCAGGGAATTAGGGAGAACCTGCCCCAGATGGGGGGAGGGTAGGGATTACACAAAAAATATCCCCCCCAGCCACATTTAATGGTGAGCCAAGCGAGGGAAAACCCACCCCCCCATGACATAACAAACTCTATCCCTAAACATTATTGGAGATTCAATAACCCTGCGACTATGATTAGTTTCACAAACTATCACTAAGCAAGGCAGATTTCGCATGACTAATACTCATTAGTTATAGGTATGTTTATATTTTTATGCTATGAAGTTATTTGACGTATAGTTCTTACATGACTCGCACTTGCTTGTGCTTGTTATGTTTTTATTGATTGATGTTTTGTTGACTCACTATTGTGAGTTATAAAGATGTAATGACTTTTGCCCATGACCCATATTCTGAGTCATGGGTATCACACATGTGACATGCCTAGTGGACATGATTTACTTTATGAGTTATAATTAGTTTATAGCATGTTGCGCAGTGACTCATAGGAGTCAATTAATAGATTTCAGGTATGACTCATACACGAGTCATAGTACAATATGACTGATAAGGTATAAGTCACCAGGGGTAGGGTTGTGGGAAGAAGTCCATATAATGGAGGTCTCAGGCCCAGTAGTAAGAGTTCTTCCTGCAACCATCTACATTCTTTCCAACCTTATACTTTCTAATAAGAAACTACTTTACTCTTGCATCTCACGTGTATGCAAGCCAAATACTTCTATAATAAGAGAACGCCGCCGACCTCTCCCAATTCTAGGTTAATGGGAAATGACATAAAGGACTATATGAAAGTCTTTACCTCTTCACTATATACAATTGTTAGACTTGAACAGATAGGTTATCAGATAACCTAATTGTTTAAGAAAGGAGATAAGTCTGTTCTATCAATATATCAGATATAATTCGATACAGCACATAGGGAAGTAGTTACCTGTTGCCATCTAATTACTAAGTAGGATTATTACAATTAGACACAGAAGCAATCTGAAACCATAAAGGGGGAACGGGAAATAGAGGACAGTTAGAGCCAGGGGAAACAAAGTTAAGGCTACAGATGATGCAAAGAACTCTAGAGACAGCAGGGATTTTTCACCAATATGCTAATATTGTGCTAATGGCTAAAGTCATAGAGGTAGTGCCGTAGAGTTAACTGAAGCTCTCACATGAGATGCAAAGCCAGAATAGAGGAAAGCTTAGGACTCCAAACTTAGCTCCTTGGTGAAGACCAACAGATGGGTCATTGAGCTACTTCCAATAGGTGAGACTCTGATTGAGTGTCACTGGTTATTTCAAATAAAGTAGCACAGAAGCTATAAGACCACACTAGTGGCCAAATGGTATAGCCAGAAGGCAGGAATCAACTATTAGAAAACCTTTGCTCTGGTAGCCAAGTTTACAACTATCCAAACTTCTCCTGGCACTAAGTTGTGAGAGTGACTTGAAAGTACATGGCATGGATGTAAAAACAGCGTTTCTAAATAGCTAGTTAGCAGAAACCTTATATATGGAACTTCTAGAGAGAGTTACTATTACGGCAGAGAAGAACCCTCCTCCCAAGTATAGGCAACTAATGGCTTGCAGGTTATTGAAAGTAATCTATGGATTGAAGCAATTACCGTATGCCAGGTAGGGCAGAATTGACTACTTCTTTTTATCAAATTGGTTTAGCAGAAGTGATGCAAACTAAAGCTTGTTTATTCACAATCAGCAACAAGGCATTCTACTGCTATATGTGGATGATCTTGTGCAAGCGGCACTAACTAGTTATCAAATAGATTGGATTTGAAACAACTCCATCAAGAATTTGAGATAACCAATCTCTGAGAACTGCGATCTTTCCTCAAACTGGAGATTGAACAAAACTGGCCTGGCCACACATTATTTCTCTCCTAAATCCAGTATATTTACAAAATCCTACACAAGAATGGAATACAAGACTGCAACCTAGTAAATAGTCTAGTTGATCCTCATATCCACATGGAAAAAAGTCACCCATTCTTTGAAGCTACTGACACCGAAAAGCACAGATATCAATCAGCAGTAGGTTCACTTATGTAAGCAATACTCGGTACAATCCAGATATTTCCTATGCTGTTGCCCAAGTTAGTCTATACAGCACGAATCTTAATCTCACTCACAGGACACCTTGAGAGAGAATCTTCGGATACCTGGCCTAACACTCAACGACAGACTCTACTGAGTGAGAGGTGGGATGAGAATGGGATTTACAGATACAGATTGGGGATCCGGAGATGACACGAAGTGTATAACCAGTATTGCTTTCATGTTCAACAGTGCAGCCATATCGTGCAAGAGTAACAAGCAGACGACTGTCAGTCTCTCTTCAACCGAAGCCGAGTTCCTTGCTTTACCACAGGCCACTCAGGAGTTTATATCGCTTCAGGCTCTTCTTTACAACCTTGGAGCCAGGAAGCATATTGCAGAAGTTTGTAATATTCAGATCGATAATCAAGATGAACTCGTCATAGCAAAGACTACAGAGTTCTATGTACACTCTAAGTATATATATATTTAGTACCATTTCATTTTTAAGCATCTGGAGATGGGGAAGATTACTCTTAGCTACTGTCGGACAAATGTGTATTATGTATACATATTCCCGTAACTATATACAGGAGCGGAGGGTAGGATTGCCTATGTCTAATTTGATTACTTTGCTTACTTTGAATAGTTTGATTGTTTTACAGCCCCGGAGCTATATTAAGGCCCTGTAGCCTGTGTTAAGTTTAGTTTTGCATGTTGATTCATTTATTTAGGATTACAAGTGAAAGAACTGTCATGTAAGCTGACGATAGCATTGAGGCAGTGTTATGACTCTTAGGTTTCATGTTATATCACACGACATGCAGGGCAAGGTGCACTGCCCGGTAATGATCATGGTTGCAGGATATCTGATTACTATGGCTTTGAAGGAAGTCTTGTATTTAAACTCATCTCCTGACTAGCACGAGAACCACAGATCTCAGCAGACTCATGATTTAAGAATATACTTGGTTGAACACCGGTCTCAGAGTTCCACTTGCCCTTTAACTAATATCTCTCTTTATTCTCACGTTCTCTTAAGCCTCCCTTGGACCTAGCACTTGCTGGCCAACCGCTAGCCCTCTATTGTACCTTTTCGTTAGACAGGAGTAAACCTGTTACAAAATGAAAACACAGCTGATATTTTTCCAAAGGCCCTTCCGGCCCCCAACTTCACCAAGCACAACATTGGATTAGGCCTCATTGACAGATCAATATTAATACTTCAAGGCAAAAATCCACCTGCGGGAGATCCGGGAATGGGAGCACAAGTGAGGGGAGGTCTTGTGAATTCCCGGCGCTCTCCAAATTCCAATTCCCTCAACCCCTTGGAATAGAAGGTACTAGACCCGGGATCGGAGAATCCCCTAACCGGCCATATGGTGATGGTTGCCAGATGAGGGGTTGATGATTCACAAAGCGGGGTAGTACATATTGTGTGTGAACTTATGGAAATAGCGTGATAGTGTTGAGCAGATACATGGAAGACTAAAGATTGATCGTGTATTTAAAGACTCCCATCTGCCCGTCGTTGTAGAAGGGCATCTCAAGAAGAAAGTTAGAAGTTAGTCTTTGATATACTCTATTGCATCCCCAAGCACTCCTCTTTGTCAACGTTGCACATTCCCATTTACCAAATTTCCGAGTTTTGGGCAATATTTCTTTGGTCATCCCCACCCCATCCCTGCCCGAGGCCCAACCCCTGTCACACCGTGGACATGCCCCAGTTTCTCACGACCGATTTTGGAAAGGGGCTATCGCGATCATAGGTTTGGCTGTGAGGCAGTCAATGGAGGAAAAAGAAACCGCGCCCGCCCCCCTAAGTGGGGACCGGGGGTTTTTCAGGCCCCAGAGGGCCCGTATAAAACTTTACATATTCACCGAGTATCAAACGTATCTCCGCTTTCCTACAACTCATCATTTAGGGTCTTTCTGACGATGACAACCTCATGGCCGCTTGTACCGTGGCATGATTCCCCGCGCTAGATCATACCTCCATCATATTAGGTATCCGGAAAGTGCAGCGGCCTACTATCATATAATTTATTGTAGCTAGCCCCCTGTTGTATTTTAGGTAGGTCGGATATTGTTCACTATTGACTTAATAATCCTTAAGCAGTCATGCACTCCTGCTGCTCCTTTTTTTAAAAAAACAAAAAAAAACAGTAGATACAGATTATCTCTGACTCAGGGTATTCTATCACCTACGGAAGGAAATTGTGAGGTGAGATGTGAACGGTGGAATTAAAAGAACAGGAAAAGATATAAAAGACGTGGGCAAGGAACTAAGAATAGAGGACGAATGAATAAGAGGATAAGGGATCCAAGCCACAAACTGGATCTTCACACAGTAATAAAAATATTTTAGGCCGCCGACAAGATCCTATTGTACTGCACGAACGGAAAGTTGAATATTTGCATGACTACTTTGGGCAGAGGTATGGAAAGGTATGGTAACAATTAGAAACGCACTCCCATTGCAGAGTGTGTCCTTCCACCACAAAGGAATATATCCTAGGACACCTTCCACAAGTAACTTGCCCCCAAAGGGTAGGAGTGGCGGCGATTTCTAAGGGATGGTTTCTCTCAGGCTTGGGGTAGTGCGCTGGTTCACGGCTCGGTGAGGCTCTAGCAGCCCAATCACCCCCTGATGGCCATTCCTGACTGCGTGCATGAGTGGTGTCCGGTTGAAATAATCAGTCTTGGTGGGGTTGACTTCATCCTGCGCGAGAAGTACTTCTACCACTCCTTCAAATCCCCGCTGAGCAGCAATCGAGAGCGGTGTCTGGCCGGCATAATTTTGCTTGTCCGGGCTAACTCGATCCTGCTCAAGTATCATTTTTACCACTCCCTCGTATCCACCAATGGCAGCACATGAGAGCGGAGTGTCGCCATCATTATCTAGATTCTCGGGATTAACCTCTTCTCTCTTAAGGAGTAATTCCACCACACCCTCATATCCAAGTTCAGCAGCAAGCGAGAGCGGTGTACTCCCGTGATAGTTTCGCTTGTCGGGGTTGACCTGGCCCCGCCCGAGTAGTAATTTTATCACTTCTTCATGTCCTCCCAGAGCGGCATTCGAAAGCGGTGTTGTGCCATCGTTATCGGGCAAGTCAGGGTTGACCTCCTCCCGCCCGAGCAGTATTTTTACCACTCTCTCATGGCCGTTGGCAGCGGCAGAGGAGAGCGGTGTTTGGCCAGCCTCATTTCGCTTGTCGGGGTTGACCTCTCTGCGGCCGAGGAGGATTTTCACTAGTTCCTCGTGCCCATTTCGAGCAGCACACAAGAGCGGTGTATTGCCCCAGTGACTTGGCCTGTCAGGGTTGACCTCTTCTCGCCCGAGCAGAATTTGTACCACTTGTTCATGTCCTCCCCCAGTGGCATGCCAAAGTGGTGTTCGGCCACCATTATCTAAAATGTCAGGGTTGACCCCCTCATGTCCCAGTAGTATTTTCACAACTCCCTCAAATCCGTCCCAAGCTGCATACGAGAGCGGTGTTCGGCCATATTTATCTGGCTTGTTTGGGTTGACCTCTTCTCTCCTGAGCAGCATTTTCACCACTTCCTCATGTCCTCCTTCAGCAGCCTTCGAGAGCGGGGTACTGCCATTATGGCTTGGTTTATCAGGATTGACCTCTTCCTGTTCAAGTAGTATTTTTACAACTTTCTCATGTCCGCCCACAGCAGCATACCAGAGCGGCGTCCGGTCACCATTATCAGGCCTGTCGGGTCTAACTCCTTCGCAACCAAGTAGTATTTTTACAACGCCCTCATGCCCACCCCCGGCGGCCCTTGCGAGAGGTGTGTGCCCCATGAAATCGCCTTCGTTGATATCATAATGTCTCATCTCTATCAAACCAGCGACTACCTCAATAATTCCGAAGAAAGAAGCACAGTGTAGTCCACTGAATAGGAGACTGGTACCCAAATCTTCGAGACTCGTATATTCTGCTTGTGCTAAAAGAGACTTTGCGGATATGTGGCCATCGTATTCCAGGAGCAGGGACAGGGCGAGTGATCTCGCGCGGTCCGAGAGTTCCCTTTTCGCATGGACTCCCCAGTATAGGGAACAATATTCAAGGAAGGGTGTACCAAGTATTTCGAGAAAGGGTTCAGCAGAAAGGGCTTTGACCTTTTCGGAATTCAGATAGGTCAAACAAGTCTCAGCCATTGCCGCATGAGGTCTCGTGAAAATATCGGGAAGGGAAGAAAGATACTCTTTCAGAGTAAAGTGAACCAGCCGCACAGTAGATGCCTCCTTATCAACAGTGACAAGTCCTTGGCAGCAGCTGACTAATGTTGAGGTCGAAGGGATGTTGTCGGCATTGAAATCCTGGGAGCCTGGCTCGACTGCTAGGGCATAACACAGCTCATCCGCCCTCAACGGCCGTTCTGCATAGCTGATCCACATCAAAGCTTTCATTCCGAGCCGCGATTTTCCACCACCCTGGGCCCTTATCCGTTCAAGCGTCGCACCGTAGGCGCCGCCCAACCCAAATCCATCTGTCATTTTCCTAAGCCGTTCGCGCCTCTCATATATCGTCGATTCTTGCAATATTGCGTCGATGTTTAGGGACACGAGTAAAAACCTAGATACATCTATTAGCGTACCGTACAAGGTAGCAATGAATTCCGAGCATCATTGCCCCTACACACATTTCCGATATATGCTCGGGAATCTTTTTCAAAATCTCTCCCTCAAGGCATGCATTCATGGCATCTGGCATTTCGTCCTCGCTCAGTCTGACACAAAGGTATCCGATGATATCTCCTTTAGTAGGACATACAGATACGGCTATCATTTGTCCAGGAAGCCGCTTTTCCATCTCGGCCCGAACATGTGGCCTGCCTGTTACCAATATTCGAGCGCCAGGGGACTTCTGAAGTATCTGTTTCAACGAATCAAGTACCCTCGCTCGCTGCACTCCCATACATTCGTCTAGACCATCAATGCACACAAATGTGGATTGTGAAGAAGTAATGACCTGGAGCATCTTCACGAGATCAGCGAGTTGTGGTCCGCATCCACCAATGGCCTTCTTCTGCTCTCGGAATGCCGTAGATATTTCCACCGGAATCCTTTCCATTCCGCTAACGATTTGTTTCACCAAGGAGCCTAACATATTGGTCGCAGATTGCTCCTTCCGTGCCGCGAAGTCGAAGTAAAAACACGCGACAACGGTATTTTGTCCTCTGGCTTGGTTGCACAGCGTATCCACAACCAGCGAACTGCGGCGACGCCTTGTTAGCCGAAAGCCCACGTATTACAGTACCTCAAGGATAACCCTCTTTACCTTATAAACGTCTTCCCAACCCCCGGATCTCCATAACAAAATAGAACTGCACTGTCGCTTCCACCTTCTCCACTCAATCCGCACCATCGTCTGAATTCCTCAGTTTGTATGAGCCACTCCCCGACATTGCTAACACGGCGCTCCCGAACATCCCGATGCCGTAAGCTGGGCTCCAGCGGTGATAACCACGTCAAAAGTTGAGATCGATCGTCGGTAATAGTGAAGTAGTTCAGCGTATTAATAGAGTTCGTAGTATTGAAGCAGCAGGTATTATCACTAATTCTATATTGAGACATCTTCCGCACTTTGTTGCTTGTTCTATTGGAGAGGAGAAGTTACTAGGTATATCTGGTTGATGGGATTCTTGGAAGCTGAAGGGAAGCGGGGTCGAGTTAAACAACGGTTGGGGCCTGCTCGTGTCACCCTAGGTTCGCGTGTCCACTTGTCATGCTATTGCGCCTTAGCGAAAGTAACAGAACACCGCGATGCGAAGACTCGCACTTCTTTGTCCACACCCAACTCAGCAAATGACCTGCCAATCTACAACCAAAAAATATTTAAAAAAGGAAATAAATACATGATCCTAATTAACACCTTGTGTAGTATCTATCTAGTTTATAGATATTTTCCTTGTTATGGTAAATGTATAGTGGGTTTGGGAGTGGGGGGCTAGGTTGCAATTAGCAAATCTGGGGAGAAATGGGCAGTGATTGACAAAGATGTATGCGACAGAACAAAGAAGATATCAACAGCAGGCTTATATTTTGGTAACCTGCAGCTCTAACAACTGGGGGGGATATGGCTCTTAAATACAAAAAACGATTGAGACTCTTCCGGGAGTCTTCCGACTACGATCACATCATTCCTACAATTTCACCACTCCTTCTCTCTTCTTCTCCGCAGATCCCCACTTCCCTTCACCGCTCATTACTCCGCTTTCCCCACTTCAGCCCCACTCCGCACATTGTTCACCGAGTGGTTGACACTACGGTGATCTATGCGACTTCGTTCTCGTATTCTCTAAGAAGGGACTATGTCCGGTGAGAGTGGAGAGAGCGCCTGTGATTTGCAGTAGCAATGCTTGTGGTGGAACGCTTCGGGGCTAGGGGTTCGGTTACATTTGCTAAGGGACAATATCATACGAGATTCCGTGCAAGATCACTCATACCGCCCGAGCAGAGGGACCGACCACACCTGCAACGAGATGACACCCTCAGCAAAGAGCTTAGCCGAGAAGTACTGTACAAGTATAGTACTCACGTGCAGAAGAACATGCTTGTAGTGGCACTTGCCTTTAAAGCGGAGGTTTGCACCTTTAAGCAAATAAATTCTAGGATTTAACAAAAAAGAAAAGTGCAGAAGAACATGCTCCAAATATTTCTTATCAGCCACGTGACTATGATAAAGTGTTTATCGGCCGCGCTTGTACTGGTACAGTACGAGTAGATCGTGTCACCACCACAACTCGCTTGGCTTGGGCTTATTAAGTCAGATCTTGCTACGGGTGTCAATTTTGTTGCAGATGGGTCGATTTACTCGCCCAAATAAACAGTCTGTCCCCGATCTCTACCTGCACGCTGGGAGCGCAGTTCAGAACTGTTTTTCCCTCATCGCAACAGGTGGTGTCCTGGTATAATACTCTCTGATATCGGTAAAGTTCGGGACAGACTTTTTTTTGGGCGAGTAGAGTACCTAGCTGCTCCAGCCAAGTGAAAGGCACAGCCTGTCGCTTCAAAACGCCAAGTGTTCCAGTCAGTTTATCAGCCTCACGCTAAGCGAAGGATCCTGGTTTATTCAAATCCTGATAGATGGTCTTCAAAAGTGACCCACCAGCAATCGTGCCGGGGCATCGTTCTACCTTGAGCCGCATATGTTGCACAAATAACGGCATTCTCCTCGGGTTTTGCAAAGGTGAATTAGACTCCCGCACAAGGTATTTAAGCCCTCGGTTACTAGGTCCGCCACGACAAGAAGCATTGGAATCATGCGAGAACCCGTAGGACCCACCTGGTTGCTAGGCCCGGGCATGGCACAAATGTTTTACTAAGTGCTCCTGGGGATTGGGAGGCTCTCCCGGATATCCCGAGATTTCTATTAAGGTAGGTTGGGGATCCGGTTCAATTCGTACCGCAATCTCTCATATAACAGAGTACTAATTCCAAACCAACCTGCACGCGCCACACTGGAGAAAATCACCATTCAGGCCACTGAACCTGCCTTATCGATTTGACGGTAGGTACCCCTATAGTGCCGTGGACTGTTCGGCTCCTTGATTATCAACCCAAATGTGGGTGTCCCTCGTATAGTTGTCAGGAGCTGGAAAGTCTAGGACTGTAACTCCTTAACCATTTTTATAGTATCGTGCCTGCATTTAAGAGAGAGCCAAGTTATTGCCGAGTCGCTCTTCAGAATGTGGTCGGGTGGTTTTCTTTCCCGTGAGTGTCGCCACACGTACTATTGCAATGCAGGGTCTACTGCCGCACCAACCGCTTAAGAGAGGAGAGAACAGGGGTCTCTGGGTACGCGCCACGGTGTATATTGATTGTTCCTTGAGAGGCACGCCTCAACCTATCAAGTTAATCATGTGAGGGGTGAGATTGATGAGGAATATGAAAAATCATAAAATTAGGCTATGTTCAGTAGAGAGTGTATTAGAGTCCTTTTTCTTTGTACGTCTCCGGACGTGTCCTATATATACACAAACTTGGCTTTACAGAAAAACTCATCCACAACATCCTCCATCGTCCTCTGCCCTGTTCGCTCCCTCCACACAACTTCTATTCCCTGATCCCCTCCTTCGCGTTCCGTCGTCTTACATAGTTTTCCTCATCTTCCGAAAACCCCCCCAGTTCCATACGTCCGCCTGTTTCCTAAGCATTAGAGTGTGACACTGGCCCGTTCCAACTCCCAGTAAACCTTAATCTCTAACCTCCTGTCTTCGCTAGTGCCCAATCCCAAACCGTGCTAACTACCCCTGCTTCGTCTAACTCTTCAACCAAACATACTAGCGATCTTCTGATACTATACTACTCGATCGTGTAACCGTCTTCAAACAAACTTCTTCTCAGCCATGTGCCATCACGGTTTCAGTGTTCTCCGAGATATGGAATCTTCGTGACTTTTTCAACACATAGCATCTGGTGTCTCCTCCTCACTCAGTTGAGTGCAGATGTATTTGAGAATATCGTCATTGCTAGGACCTAATGGTAGACCTACTACGTGTCCGGAAATACGGCTTCCTATTTCTCCTCCAATGTGGGGCCTTCCGGTCACGAATATTCTGGTGCCTCTATACTTCTAAAGGATTTGTTTCAGTGAATCAAGGACCCTGATTCGTTGCACTCCTGCACATTCATCAAGGGCGTCAATGCTGATGACAGTCGGCTGTCAGGGAGTGGTGGTCTGTAGCAGCTTCACAATATCAACGAGCTGCGGTGCGCATTCACCTAGGACTTTTTTTTGCTCTTGAAAGGCCGTCGATGTTTCATCCGGAATCTTTTCCATTGCGCTAACTATCTACTTAACCAACGAACGAATCTACCACATTTGTAGCTGAATGCTCCTTTCTAGCCGCAAAGTTAAAATAAAAACACGAAACGGTTGTGTTTTGACCTTTAGCCTGATCGCACAGCCGGTCTACCACCAGCGAACTGTAATGGCAGTTTGTTAGTAGATGCCCGCTTCTTTCTCCCCTGCGTCAATGATTCTCGTTACCTAATAAACGTTTTGCCGACCCCTGGATCTCCATAGCAGAATGGAACCGCACTGTCGCCTTCACCTTCCCCATCCGATCCGGATAATCTTCTGAATTCACTATTCTTTATGAGCCATTCACCGATGCTGGCGAAGCAGCGCTCCTGAACATTCCGATACCGTGATCTTGGTTCCAGGGGTGACAACCGATAATCGGCAACAGTATAGTTGTTCGACACATTAGTATAATAAGAGTCCGCTGTGTTGAGGCAGTTAGAGCTATGGTTTATGGTATATTGAGACATCTCACATCCTTGATTTCTTAGCTTAATGAAGAGAGATCGATGAGTCGGGTCGGTCAATGATCGTCTTCGAGACTAAAGGAAATTTAGATTCTGATTGAAGAACAGCGGGGTCCACCAGTTAAAGCAGCCACATAGGCACAATTACTGACACACAGCCGAGGAACCGCCCGACCGGGCCACCTGAAATGCCGGAAACCAATTTCTTGCCGCTGTAATATCGATGCTGTGGAACAAGGAGTCATATGTTGTGGTTTTTAAGAACTAGTGTCCTCCCAGCTGACCGTGAGTACAGTAACTTACAGTACTTCTGCGACAAAAGTTGTCGGCACCCCCCCCCCACATTTTTTATTGTTATGAGTTCTGGATAGGGGAAGAACCGGCTGGCTAGATGAAGAAGGACTAATATAGTTGTCACTTGTCCAGCAAGACGGCTTTCAACCTCCGTCCGAATATGGGGCCTTCCAGTCACTAATATGCGGGTTACCGGGGACTGCCGAAGGATTTCTTTCAGCGAATCAAGGAGCCTCAGTCATTCCACCCCGGCACATCCGTCGATTGCATCAATGCAGATAAATGTGAGCCGTGAGGTTGTGGTGGCCTGTAGCATTTTCACGATATCAACGAGTTGGGGCTTGCGTCCCCCGATTGTCGTTTTCTGCTCTTGAAAGGCACGAGATATTTCCTCCGGAATCATTTCCATTGCGTTGACCATTTGCTTTACTAAGGAGCCCAAGACACTGGTCGCAGACTACTCCTTCCGTGCCACAAAGTCAAAGTAAAAACATGAAATAGCCATGTTTTGTCCTCTGGCCTGATCGCACAGCCTGTCCACAACTAGCGAACTGCCATGACGGCCTGTCAGCACACGCTCTCATTCCTCACTCCTAGGAAAATAATTCTTGCTATCATACCCAATAAATGTCTTGCCGACTCCTGGCCCACCACAACAAAACAGCACTGCCTTATCACCTTCACCTTCCCCACTAAATCCGCACCATCTTCTGAATTCCTCAGTCTGTGTGAGCCATTCCCCGACATCGTTAATACGGCGCTCACGAATGTCGCAATGCCGTAAGCTTGGCTCCAAGGGTGATAGCCAGGTTAGGAGTTGAGACCGATCACCGGTAACAGTATAACTATTCCACACATTTAAAGAGTTGGTATTGTTAGAGAAGTTGGTACTTTCATTCTTTCCAGTAAATAGAGACATCTTGCGCCCTTGGTTCCTTGCACTGTAGAGGTTTCTGAGCGAGATTGGTTGATGAATTCCTGAGGGGGAGGGGGTCTTAGATCGTGGTTGAAGCGCAGGTCTCCTTGTGTTACACCAGCGTAGCACATCTTGCTACTTCTTGTGCCGAACACCCTAATGAAGCCACTGGAAAGATGCGCCACAGATAAGATATTATTCTTGTGGACACCCGGCCATCCTGCCGAATGGGCGCCACACTTGGGTTTCTAAATTTATTATGTCCGACCATAACTCGAGTTCAGTGCAGCTGCCAGCCCACAAGTTTAGCCCGGGACGTGGCAACCCTACTAGCCACATACAAAAACTCCCCGTCACGATCTCAGGGACAGAATAACTGGTCACCTCGCGCATTTTACACCGAGCAAGGCTGGTTTTGGTGCCTCTAGCCCATCTAAGAGCAGTATAGAATTTGTGAAATCAAGCCATAGTAGGCAGTAGGCAATTGCCTATAAATTACTTCCTAAGCTTCAGTAGAGTACATGTGGCTAAATAGGCGAATAATCAGCTCGGGTATCGCGAGCACCAACTCGGGAAAGTGTTCTGCGCACATCCCGGACGAGAAAAGTACCATTCAGCTTGAGTCCCATGCAGTTTTATATTTATTCGAACCTCATACTCGATTACCATCCCTGCCGGAACAGTTCTCCACAGCAATTTCTTTGAAAGGGCAAACCGATGCTAATTCTTCGCTTAGAGACAGGAATAAGTTACTTGCCCACTCACATAGTATCCGGACAAATTCCTGCGGGGATATCTGAACTCACGCATAAACACTAAAATCTTGCACCCAATTCACCCAAATACTTTGAGCATCCCTCGGAGTCAATAATTGCTGTCCGCGACCAAATCAATCACAAGATTTACGTGTTACATAGAAATACACCTGGGGGCGTGGAGAAACTGTCCAAACCGGAAACCTAAGTTATAGAATCATAAATGATATGATCACAAGAGGTAGGGTTGGATCAAAATATATTCAAAAGGTCGCGAAAAGGGCTTTTTCGTATATACAAGGGGTCGTATGATAGAACCCCTTCTAACGAAAAAGTGAATGTAGCAGAGGGAGCAAATAAGCTATAATACTGGTATAATAGCACTCCCCTCCCCCCCCGCTTCTAAGTGATGGATACTTAATTTATGCAACCGGGTTGAAGCCGGAAATTCCCGGACGAAGCTCCTGCTATCCTTGCTTACTAAGGCATCAAAGTACTCTACCGGTATTTTACCCCACCTTCAATCCCTTCCCAGAAGTCGCGAATCAACCCTCCGCTACAACCCCCGAGTCCGATTACCGAAGGTAAATTTGCAAAACCGATCACGGATAACCCTATCTTAACCATGTTCACTAACCACGGATCTAATCTTACGCACTCCATCCCGCGGTCCGTTGCGTCGCGCCGCACTAATTCTAATCCAACTGGCACCTCCGGGCACGGGGATGACAACTGACAACCGTTTACTTCACATTCCCTCTCCGCCCGTTTCACTCGCAGACCGAACGCTACGGTGCTGTGGGCTCTTTTTTCACCTTGTTTCCAACCAAGGTGGGGCTATTCCCTGTATCGGTACTGGAGCCGGAGGAGCTATGGTTGTTGAGTAGCCTCTGTGATATCCTTTCCCGCCAATCTTACAACATGTACCACCGGTGGGGGGGGGGGGGGGTGAGCACCTGGCAGCCTCGTTTGGATATGCACTACAGTGTATCTGCCCGATTGTTTCCTTGCTGGTATGTTTAAAGCCGTCGGGTCGATCCCGATACGGGTGAGTTTAAGGAGTGAGATAGAAGGTCTATTTGCATGGTCCCCGCACGTGCGCTCGCCTATGGGGCTGGGCGGCTGGTAAGTATCCACCGAACGCATGCTGTACTCTTCATTAAACCACAATATTTATGATAAATAGGCTCCTATCCTTGATTGCACCTTTGTATAATTATTTACAATCACCTCAAGAACGCTTGCGCTATCGTAGACTGTTTTCCCTTTACCCCCCCCCAAAAAAAAACGCGCTATATATACAGCCGACTTGTCACTGAGCGGTTTAGTGTGGGGGAGGGGAACAAAGGAAGCAAAAAACAACCTAAGAATGCAGGAGAGAAGGAAAGGAGGAAAAAACAGCCCAGGAAAGTAAGGCAAAAAGAAACAAGAAAAAGGCGCCGGGAAGGGATTGCAGTTCGGGGAAATTAAATATGATAGGGCAGAAATATAAAGCTATAAACTAAGCCTTCTCACATAAATGAAACCATTTCTTCCCACCAATGAGACCGCCACGCTTTGTAAATAATAATCTATGAATCCTCGTCACTTGACTAAGTTAGACAGAGGACAATAACAGATATGTGCATTGTTGGCTTAGGTGCCTCTTTTGCCTGCCAAGGGAAATGTCGAAGAGATGCTTCCGTGGAAAGATGGAACGAAAGAGAAGGCATGGGAATGGTTTCAATGAGTTGGCAACTCCTGGGCCTCGGGTGGCGCTGAGGTTTCATCCTCGTGGGACTGTAGCAGAGTTATCAGCTCTTGGAAGCCCAACCTAGTCGCAAGAACGAGCGGTGTTTGGCCTTGGTTATCTGGCTTGTTAGGGTTGACCTCCTCGCGCCCGAGTAGTATTTTAACCACCCCTGCATGCCCACCCGAAGCAGCCCACATGAGCGGTGTTCGGCCGCCTTTGTCCGGCTTGTCAGGGTCAACATTCTTTTGCCCCAGTAATGTTTTTACCACTTCCTCGTGTCCACCAGAAGCCGCATACGAGAGAGGCGTTTGGCCGTCAAGATTTGGCTGGTCAGGGTTGATATCAGCCCGCCCAAGCAGTATTTTCACCACTCGGTCATGCCCGCTCATGGCGGCAAACGACAGGGGTGTATTTCTAGAAAGATCACTCCTCCAAGGGTTAACCCTTGGCTGCTCGAGCAGTATTTTCACTACTCCCTCAAGTCCATCTTGGGCAGCGTACGAGAGCGGTGTTCTCCCGCGGACATCTGGCATGTCGGGGTCGACCCAAGGGCGGTGGCTGAGTAGTCTTTCCACCACTCGATCATGCCCATAGCAAACGGCATTTAATAGCGGTGTCAGGCCGGAATAATCACGCTCGACCGCATTGAACCCTGAATCAAGAAACATTTTCACTACTTCCTCATGTCCATTGCGAGCAGCCCATGTGAGGGGTGTAGACTCTCGAGTATATCCTCCGCTGGTAGAGCGCCCAATCGTCATCAAATCATAAACAACCGACGTAATTCCGAGAAATGATGCGCAGGCAATTCCACTAAAGGGGATATGGATATCACTATCGGGGTCGCTGCCAGATCTGCTGGCGCGCCCCCTACGATCCGGATGTTTGACTGCTTTTAAAAGTAATCTTCCGGATATGTGGCCATCGTAATCCTTAAGCAGCTCTAGTGCAAGTGACCTTGCGTCGCCCGACAGATCCCTTTTCGCATGGACTCCCCAGTAGAGAGAACAATATTCTAGCAAAGGAGTATCGCAGATTTCAGGGGAGTGATCGGCTGGAATGCCCTTGACTTGTTCGGAATTCAAATAGGTTAAGCAAACCTCTGCTATTGTGGAGTGAGGTTTACTGAAAATATCGGGACGGGTGGAAAGATACTGTTTCACAGTAGGGTGGATCAGTTGCACAATCGATGTCTCTTTGTCCACAGTGATAAGCCCTTGACAGCAGCTCACTAATGTCGTGATTGAAGGGGCGTTGCCGGCATTGAAATATTTAGAGCCTAGCTCAACTGCTAGGGCATGGCAGAGCTCATCGGCCCTTAGCGGCCTCTCTGCGTGACTGACCCACATTAAAGCTGCCACCCCGAGTCCTGATTTACCCTCATCCTGCGCCTTTATCCGTTCAATCGTCGTACCGTAGGCATCTCCCCACTCAGGTCCATCAGTCATTTTTCTAAGCCTTTCTCTTCTCCGATAAATAGTTGGTTCTCGCAAGATTGCCTCGATATTTATGGAAACAAGTCGAAACCTAATTATTCCTGTCAGCGGATAATCGGTGTATGGTTCTCAGCACCGTTGGTCCTACTCACACTTCCGATACATTTTCGGGAACCTTCTCCAGAATATCTACCTTCAGACCTGCGTCCATTGAATCGGGCGTTTCGTCCTCGTGGAGTTTAATGCGAAGGTATTCGGTGATCTCCTTTCTAATGGGGCTTATAGAGATACTTTTCACGTGTCCAACAAGACGCTGCTCCATCTCAGCCAGAATGTGTGGCCTTCCGGTTGCAAATATTCGAGTGCCCGGGGACTTATCAAGGATTTGTTGGAGTGAATCTAGGAGCCTGACTCGCTGAACCCCCGAGCATTCGTCTAGGCCGTCAATACACATAAATGTCCGCCGTGAGAATGTGATGACCTGCAGCATTTTCACGATATCAATGAGCTGGGGTCTGCGCCCGCCAATAGTCGTTGTCTGCTGCTGGAAGGCCCGCGATATTTCCTCCGGAATCCTATCCATCCCACCAACCATTTGCTTTAGCAAGGAGCCCAGCACATTGGGCGCGGATTGCTCCCTTCGTGCCGCAAAGTCGAAGTAAAAACATGAAACGGCAGTTGTCTTTCTACTGGTCTGATCGCACAACCTGTCCACCACGAGAGAGCTATCATCACGACCTGTTAGCATAGCCTCGCTTCCTTCCCTCCATAGTAAAAAAATTCATGTTACCTGATGAATGTCTTCCCGACCCCGAGATCTCCGTGACAAAATAGCACAGCGCTTTCACCTTCCCCTCTCTCACTACCAGCGTACCATTTTCTAATTTCTTCCGTCTCTAAGAGCCATCCCCCGACACCAGTGGCACGATTTTCTTGAATGTCCGAATGCCGCGAGCCGGGATTCAGTGGTGATAACCATGTTAGAAGTTGGGATCGATCGGCGTTAATCGTATCGCTATTCCACACATCGGGGGTGTTTCCATTATTGGGGAGCGTGGTGCTGACATTGACGGTATATTGCGGCATGTTTGACCCTTTATCGCTCGTACGGTCGAAATGGTGGACGTCTGGGTATGGTTGGTTGATGATGTTCCTGTGACAGGAAGAAAGCGGGTCTAGTTCAAGAAAAGCGGGTCTAGTTCAAGAAAAGCGGGGGTGATGTAGGTTTGGGGCAGCATCGCAATCACCCTTCCGTGGCTGCTCTTACTGTGCTATAGAGCCTCCCAATTCAGCCCCGAATAGTGTGTAACTCACATGACCCGCCACGCCGGTAACCAAGGAGTCATAGAAGTACGATACAAGTATACTGTACCAACCTGTCTCGCCACTCTCCTACAATACCAGTACTGTATTGGTATCTCATCTGCTTTTTGGTCCAATTCTCTAAAAGCCAAGTGTCCTCGGAGGGCCATATACCAGGACCTTCTGTAAAGCGAACAGTGTTTTATTCCGCTATGAGATCTCCAATAATGCTTGCCTAATACTGGTGGTGGGGCATGGACTACCTCAAACTGATACTACTCGTAGTCTCCTAGTCTTTAGACTATAACTACCGATGTCGGCTAGGCCTCCCCCCACCCACACACCTCCATCGTGTGGCTTAGCCTACCATATTAAATCCCTACCAGCATGTAGGATGTAACACCAACAGGGCGTCTAACCGGCATCGCAGAAAACTTTTACCCGGTTTGAGTAATTATTGGGGACGTCGGACTCTTTCTTAAATCGCTAAAATGGTCTGTAGAGTTACCGTATTCCCGGGGGTTTCCGACGCATCAAAGACTGCAGGGCGCCACAGTGTGGCACGCCGCCGCGCTGGCAAAGCAAATACGCCAAGGCCAAAAACTCTACTAAAAGCATGGCCACATCTTCACAAGAAGATCTACAGTAGACTCTACGAGTAGGGTGGCTCGGGAGAGGCTCCCACGAGGAGTGGCTGAAGTCCGTCTTGCTAAACAATTGAGCTCGCTAGAGGCTCCCTGGCGCTCGACTCACCCACCGGCAGATAACAGCACCCCAATCTGATGCTCGCTAACCAGAAATCCAACCACAGTCCCCAATAACCCAGGAGGAAACGAAACTGCTCATAGATCTTATGTAGTTAATAGGGATTATTTATATGGGTATTCTCGTTAAACAGTGCGCTCGCTTCACCGTGGGGGATCCTACAGGAACCGTATCACACTCCACTAATTACAGTTCAGCCAAAACCCCACCGCCTGGGAGAAAATCACTTTTCATCCTACTTTACCCTCTCCAATTCACCAGTCGATGAGACAGCACTGTGCCCTGGACTCTGTAGCCCTCTATTTTCAACCGAGATGGAGGGATTCCTGCTTACCTAACCGGCTTGCTCAAGGATTTTGGTGATAAAACCAGAGAGTGGATTGTCAACGGCATCCTTTTGCTGACAGACATGCGCGAGTGATTACGTAACTTTCAACCCTTTCTTGTCACGTTAACTACCCTTAGGAAATTTTTGGTGCCCTAACATGAAATCCACAATAATATCACTGCCGGTGGTGTTTGCCATTTCCACAAAAATATTGTTTCAAGCGCCGGTTAGCAATGGTGGAGTCGCCCATCAATCTACTCAAGCAGCGGGGCTTGCCCTGCCGAGGGCGGAGCCGAGTTTTAGTGGGTGGCTAGTGCGCTGCATTGTAGCTGACTTGCGAGATAAGCGAGTATTGTCCCAGGACAAAATTAACTACTCATCGAGGAACATGAAAAACTCCTGCCATAACAACAGCGCTCCCCCACCAACCCCAATATCATGAAAACCAAAGAAACAAATCAAGAATGTAAATTGATAGTAGGATATATAGTAGAAAGTATCCCGGGCACTGTATATATTTTCTATGAGAACAGGGGTTAGAGATATCTAAATTTTCATCCTGTCGGGAAACCCTCAAGATGCGGGACTGTGTGTATTGCTATGTATAGTATCATAGCCCGCCCAAAGCTAGAAAGATTTTGCGGGAAGACAAATGTTCCGGAAGAGTGAGGTCTAGGACAACGGGGTGCTACTATAAGTGAATGAATAGAGGAGATTCGTATTGAAGAGATTGTACTCGGGTAGGGACGAAAAAATCGGAAAAAAAGATCAGCAAGATCTCGTAGTAAAGGAAGTAGAGAGTGAAGCGGTTTGGAAAAAAAGTGGGATCGGCAGGCCTTAGAAAGCCGGATGGTGATTCAAGGAAGATAACGCTCCACTTTGCTATACCGTAGACTTTACAAGTGCCATTTGCTGCACAGCCGGCCTTGTTGTGTTCTGATCAGCCATCATCCATGATACTTGTACGTGTACTTGTAATACCCAGTTACCTTGTGCAACAGCCCCGGTTTAAGATGTTTCGCAATGTGATCCGCCGCCACATCGATCATCCCCCTGTTCCTTCTTTTGCCACCATAAGTTTTCCGATTTTTTAGTCCCTACCCGAGTACGCGGGCTTGGGCCCTGTAAATATGTAAGCAACCATTACCCGTCCCTCGTTAAGGTATATATATGTCTTTTTTTCTCCATTGCAGCCTTTCATCCTCCTCAATCATCTTCCATCCTCTACCACATCCACAAGCTCAGTGTCTTTTCAAACACTCCTTCCTTCACGCTCAGCACAAATATTTCTTCTTTCCTTATCCTAGGATGTCAGCCACTGAGGAAGAAACGTACTCAAACACGCCGCCTTTGGACCGCTCCGCCTGGCGTGATACCAATATCTACTCTTCCAACAATCGCGATAAAGCCCTTGGAGGTCTCTGGGTTGCAGAAGGTATCACAAATGCCAATCTCTATTCCATGATCGAGATCTTCTGTTTCTTCACCGATACTTTCAGTCTACAGAATGATAGCGAACGATTGGTTGAAAGGGACGAACAAAAGCTTCAGCCAGGCAATTACTATATTGTCACTAATGGTAATCTTTCCCCTTCTAGCACCTTCTTAAAAATTCTCATCGCTGGGCTGGTACCTTAACATAGCAGCCCTATTATATCTGCTCGGTAAACCCAACCGTCCAGTCAGTCAGTCTTTTGCTTATAACTGGACGGATCCTGAGTACTCAAGCGCTCTAGGGCCCTGCGGGGCCCTCCGTGATATTTGGGAATACTGTATCTGCTACAAAATTTCGTCATAATCCCAAGAGGGGTACCAGAACTTTTAGAAAATGATAGTACCTCAATTATTGGGCACTACTCAAACTAACTCTATATAGGTTCAATTACTATCACCGATGAGGTTCCACTAACTCGTACATATTCTCTGCCTTCTGGATCCCGTGTTGAGGCATTCCGTCAGGCTGTGCGTAAGCGAGATGGAGGATGTGTTGCTACTGGCCGCCCAGCACCATTGGGCCACCTTGGCTGGTGGATGAACTTCGAAACCGCTCATGTCTTTCCATTGGCCTACGAGCAGCAGTGGAATGATCGCAACTACAGTCGTTGGATCACCATTCCTCCGACCAATATATCTGACGGCACCATCAACTCAGTACAGAATGGGATCCTTCTCTCAAGTGAAATGCACCTTTTGTTTGACTGCTATGCTTGGTCCATTAACCCTGATGTACGAAGAACCTAATTCCCAGGTGCTCGTGGCTAATGATTGTGTAGGATAATTACAAGATGGTGTGCTTTGCCCCTGATCTCGATTACTACCAGATCGCCGGTCGTCACCTCGACCAAAAATTCCTCGATAATCCCCTTCGCCCTCCCGATGAACTACTACGCTGGCACTTTCACCAGGCGGTCCTTACTAATATAAAGGGCGTAGGAGAGCCTTGCTTAGAAAACTGCTTTCCCCATGGCTCAGATATTATGGGTGAGATGTCTAGGGGGCCAAAAGCTGCGCAGAGAATAGAATTTGAGCTATTCAGCCGTTTGAATGCAGGCCAAGATTGTGCCTAATGCACAGGCAGGAGGTTAAGTGATGTTTACTTTTTGAAAATAACGGGCAGTCATTCCGCACGAATTCAAGTCCGTTTATTCTCTAACTAAATTGTCCCTGCCAATAAAAGTTCCGCACTTCCAGACCACTGGAAATTCTCTTCGCTGCACATAACTCTATAGTGTTGAATAATATTTTATCGAGAGAAATATCTTTAGTTGGAGTTGAATGTACAGAGTGATGAGGAGTGTTGCCTTGCTATCAATCTTCAGTGGCGGTTTTTAATTTTGTCCAAGCACCACACATAGCACCCGTTTAACTCACGTATAATATAATTTTGATGAGAAAGGTAAGTTAGGCTCCACAGTGGCGTCTGAACCGGCATCATTTTCCGGTTGACGGCGCACCCGTGTCAACTTAATTTTCTGCATTCCAAAATTCTTGTACAGTCCGCGAGTCGCTCGCTAGATGGTTCAAAATGTGATGTTGCCTCAGGTGTAAGTTACGTTTGCAGATTCCATAAGTAACTAGAAGACGGAAGCACTCTTGTAGATAAAGACGCTCTGTAGGCCGGCACACCTCCTTACACCTCCCAACCGCCAAGCACTCATTAAAGTCCGGTGTTGCCTCGAACTGCTAGACCGCAGTCTAGGTGAATGCGCTCTAAGGCCGGAGTCGACAGGTGTACAGTACAGGGGGTTGTGGGTAAGTCTGGCGAACGTGGCTCATAGAATTTCTATGTAAATGGCAGCCAAGACTTCGCCGTACTTTTGCTCACACCCTAGTACGAACGATCCGGCAAAGTTCGGTTATTATGATGACCATAACGAACGCCACAATCCTAATTATAATTCTGGTGACTGCTGGCTAAAACTATTGGAACAGGTTTTAGGGACTTTTTCATAATATTAGAGTGTAAGAAAAGAATGTATGATAGCTGCAATATCAAGAGGACTATTGTCGGGGATTCTAATTGCGCCTGGCGGCTCAGGGCTCAATAATGCCATGGGAGAAACACTGACTAAAGACCCCTCACCATATAGTGCCGGCCGATACGGTAGACCCAAGAATAGCACTATTTCAATCATGCAAGTGGCGTCGCTGGAATTTCCTTATGAACAGTACGGTACACTCTCGTTTGAAAAATCCTCGTCTGTGTTCAGCAACCAGGCTGCATATGAGAGCTGTCTTCGTCCAACGTTTTCTGTCCGGTCTGGATTGACATTATCCCGCCAGAGCAATCTTGTCACCACCCCCGCATGCCCCTTCTCGGCAGCATACGAGAGGGGTGTTCAGCAGTAGTGAGGGCGTGGCGTGTCAGGGCAGGCATCCTGCCGTAGGAGTAGCATTTCCACCACTCCCTTATGCCAATTGTTGGCCGGATAGGAAAGCGACCTTATGCCTTGATTATCGGGCCCGTCGGGGCTGACATTCTTGCGCCTTAGTAGTTCCTTGATAGCTCCCTCGTGTCCATCTTCTTGTGAATCCCCGGCGCTCTCCGGATTCCAATTCCCTCAACTCCTTGGAATAGAAGGTACTAGAACGGGGATCGGAGAATTCCTCTGACCGGACCCACGGTGATGGTTGCGAGAAGAGGGGTTGATGATAAGCGGGGTAGTAGATGTTGCGTGAGAACTTATGGAAATGGCGTGATAGTGTTGAGCAGATATGTCGAAGACTAAAAGATTGATCGTGTATTTAAAGACTCCCATCTGCCCATCGTTGTAAAAGGGTAGGTCAAGAAGAAAGTTAGAAGTTAGTCTTTGATATACTCTATTGCATCCCCAAGCACTCCTCTTTATCAACGCTGCACATTCCCATTTACCAAATTTTCAGACACCTTAGGCTGCATAGAATTGTGGTGTTTGGCCAGATTGTTGGTATAAGGTGTTGATTGTGGAAAGACAGATGAATCAAAGTGAGAAAGAAAGTGAAGTCAAGGAGGAGAAGGCTGTATATTGCTGCGGATTCGTATCTTGCTTGCTCTTGTATCTAACTATGGCGGTAGAGAGGGTTTACCTAGACAATACAATGTGTTCGCCTGACACTTCTTTCCTTATATAAATACTTTCGGAGACGATGTAAAAATAAGAAGTCCCGGTCTCTTTCACGTCTATTGTTCCAATCTATCCGCCGTTTCGCTATCCGATCACATCCAGTAATGCGTGCGAATCCTCCTATAGGAACCATATATCCCTATTCCACCTCATTTCATTGGCAATGACTGACGAAGGAGTCTAGTAACGAACGATTAACAGAGTAGAGAAAGGTACAAAGGAAAGGTTGTTCTATGGAAGTGATCGCCAGTTATATTTCAACAATTTTGTCCTAGTTAGTTTATGTTGACATCGTTCCGTTCAAGTAGCACTCTCACCACTGCCGTGTGCCCATTCTGAGCTGCATATCTAAGCGGCCGTTTGCCGCCAAGATCCGAGTTGTTAGGATTGACATTCTCCTGTGCGAGGAGTATTTTCACCACTCCCACGTGCCCGTTACGAGCGGCATGCGAAATTGGTGTTTGGCCTTTCTCATCTGGCTTGTCGGGATTGACATGTCCGCGCTCAAGTAATATTTTCACCATTTCCTCTTGTCCGTTTTGAGCAGCCCATATGAGAGGAGTATATCCCCTAAAACGCCCTTCGTCGATACCAGGAGCACCCATCTCTATCAATGCAGTTACAATCTCCACAATTCCAAAGAAAGATGCACAGTCTAGCCCACTGAACGGCAAGCCTTCGTGCAAATCGACCAATTTATACTTTGGTTGTCTTAAAAGCAATTTGACGGATATGTGGCCATCATATTCTTGAAACATCTGGAGCGCAAGTGACCTGGAGCGGTCCGAGAGTTCTCTTTTCGCATGCATTCCCCAGTTTATAGAACAGTATTCCAGAAAGGGAGTCTCCAGGGCGCTGGTAGAGGTGTCGGTTGAAAGGGCCTTCACATGTCGGGAATTGAGGTAAGTCAAACATGACTCTCCTATTGCCGAGTGAGGTCTACCAAAAATGTCCGGGCGAAGGGAAAGATACTCTTGAAGTGTAGAATGGATCAGTCGGACACATGATCCTTCCTTATCCGCGGTGATAAGCCCTTGACAGCAGCCTACCACTGTCGACATTGGAGAGACTTTGCCGGCATTGAAATCAGTAGCGCCGGGTTCGACTGCTAGGGCATAGCAGAGTTCATCCGCCATCAATGGCCGTTCCGCATGACTGACCCACATCAAAGCTTCTATCCCGAGTCTCGACTTGTCTCCACCCTGTGCCTTCATCCGTTCTATCGCCGCATCATAAGCATCTTCCAGCCTCAATCCGTTTGTAATTTCTGTGAGCCTTTCTCGTCTGTGAGATACCGTCGATTCTTGCAGAATTGCTTCAATATTGAGGTAAATGAGTAGAAATCTAAACATATATATTAGCAGGTGGCGAGGGGCTAAACTCTCGGCATCGTTGGCCTTACTCACATTTCCGATGTATTTCCCACAGTATTCAGAATGTCTGCTTTCAAACAATCGTCCATGGAATCAGGAGATTTATCATTGGCTAGTCTAACACGAATGTATTTGATAAAATCATCCTTGCTAGGGTCCACAGATACACTTGCCACACGTCCAGAAAGGTGACCTTCTATCTCAGCCCGAATATGGGGTCTCCCCGTCAGAAATATCCGAGTTCTCGGGGACATGTCAAGGATTTCTTTCAATAACTGGAGAACTCTAGCCAGCTGTGCCCCATCACATTCATCTAGGGCGTCAATACATATAAATATTGGCCATGATGATGTGATGATGAGCAGCATCTGCATGATTTGAACTAGTTGCCCCGCGCGTCCATAAAGGCACTTTGTGTATTCTTGCAAGCACCTCGATATTGCATCCGGAACGGTTTCCATTCCGCTAATCAGCTGCTTCAGTAAGGAACCAAGTATATCGACGGCGCAAGTCTCTGCTGTGAAGTCGAAGTAAAAACATGTAACGGTAGTGTTTGGTTGCCCGGCCTGATTACGCAGCCCATCTACCACTAGCGAACTATCATGGCAGTCTGTTAGCACGAGCTCTCTTCTCTTCCATCCCCCACGAATAACTGTTTGTACCTGATAAATGTTTTTCCAACGCCAGGGCCTCCGTAGCAAAACAGAACTGAGTCATGACCTCCACCCTCTCCTCTTCCCAATCCGCTCCATCTTTTAAATTCCTCAGTTTGTATGAGCCATTCCCCGACCCCTTTGACACGGCGCTCTTGAATGTTCCCGTGCTGTAGGCCCTGCTCCAGGCGTGACAATATGTTGAGGGCACGAGATCGATCATCAGGGACAGCGCTGTTGTTCCACCCATGATTAGTAGAGTTCGTAGCATTGAAGGGGTTGTTTCCATAATTGGGGGCATACTCTGACATCTTCACCCTTTTAATCTCCGATAGACCTGGACAGGACGCGCTATTGAGTATCGTTGGTTGGTGATTCTCACAGTGGATGAAATGGGGGGGTTAAGAGAAGAAAGGTAAGGTTTGCTAGTGTTAGTGTGGAGTTGCGGAGATTGAGAGCAGTGTTGAAGAAAATTTAGATTAAGCAACCCGCGGAGGTGAGTCCAGTACCACAATAGGGCTTTTTAGAGAGTTTTCGCAAGGAGACCCAGGTGGCAGGAAACCAGGTCACTCCCTCTTAACCTAAAAGATTTGGACACCCAGGTGGGTAGCTAGACCAGGAAGTGCAAAATAGGGCTTTTTAGACCTAAAGAAATCCGATTGCGGCGGAACAAACCAGTGGTACGATATCACAGCACTCTTTTTACATTATGATAGATAAAAAGATTATACTGATGATGATATTAGGCATTCACTAGAAGATTTTCACCTATATTATAGAAGCCAATGTGCTTAGTACCCAACTGGTAGGGCCGGGAATCCGAATTTGAGCAGGGAACGAATTTGAGGGCAACGCGATATTACACTACTCAATCCACCATCTTCTAGCTATCATACCAGGTTATGTACCTGCACCTATTTTACAAACTCATTCTTCGACCTAGGTTCATTTCCTATTAATAACCACCTAGGTCAACATTCGAAAACTCTCTAGTAACCTGCCCGCTTGACAGACAAATAGAGGCTAAGTAACTTAATATATTGATGCGCGTAGCGCTTCTAGTGATATGATTCCTACTTGCTTAACCTACCGTAAACCCTCGGTAAATGGTAAGTCTACCATCGAATGTCTCAACAGAAATCAATGTCTAATACACAATTGGCCTAGCAGGGTAGATGAAAAAAAAATGAACACAAGTACTTGTTAACCAGAGCTCAGCCTCTACAGGTTAAACTCAATGAAGATAATACTATATCTTCTCCGCGTGTTTGGACTCTGGTCATTGGGGGGGGGGGCGAGTCAGATCCTGATAGTGTATTTATGGTTTCACGAGGGGAATAAGTTCCCAGACAATCGGTACAACCAAAATCTCCTGTATAATCAAAAGGTTAGAGTTTTTAAGGACCATGGGGTCGGGCACTGTGTGACATATTATTTGTTCAGTGTTCGTGCACAAACTTGGGCAATGGCTCATAGCTACATTAATAGTAGGCTAACCTATTATATCGTCTTACATTAATTCTCACCGAAGCGATACCACACGACCGACAACAAAGCCACCACTCATTCCATATTTCCTACCCCCTACAATCCCAAGTAAATGGAGCCGTACGAAACCGTGCGCTTTTTTGTCTCTCTGTTTTTAACTTAGTTTAAACGGGAGTTGAAATCCTGGTATCATGCCCCGTTGATTCTTTCTTAAGTTGCTTCGGAAGGGACTATGTATTGTTTACTAGTAGAGTTACTTTTTCCCGGCTGGCCCCGGGATGTCCTTTCCCACTCGCCTCGGAGCGCGTGCTATTGGGGGGGGGCGCAGTCGGAGGTATTGGCTGGGCCCTTTGAGGGAGAGAATAACTGCCTTTGGATACACGTAGTGAACCATACACCCCTAATTACTTCTCTTCATGCGATCAAGTTGACCGTGAGACGGGAGGGACTAGCGAGTCAAATGAAAAGATAATCTGCTCGGCCCCAACCTTGCATACTGAGGTCTACCGGTAGGGAAGCTAATCTGCCTCGCCCGGGTAGAATCAGGACTGCCAGCGCCAGGGAAAGAGATGTTTTTTATTTCTTTAAGACTGTCAATGGGTTTATAGCTAGATTAGAGAGTAGAATTGGTGGCATTTGTTGTCGAAACACGGATGGATTACAAAGAGGTGGCAGTGAAAAGGGGGGGAAGAGAGGTGAGACAACAACAGCGATGGCGAGAACTCTCGGATGTGAATAGACCTTTTCTCTTTGTTTTTATTGACAGTTGACGATTTTCATTCTCCTCTTTTAATTCATGGATGATGCTTTTACTTTTCCTGCCGCCTAAGCCGTGATTGCCCACTTCCGGTTCTGTTGTTTTCCTACAATACCTTTCCGTTTCCCTAGAATTCCATTGCCTAGCGAGAAGTGAATATTCAGGAGCTAGGGAGACTGCTCTCCTAGCTGAAAGTCATCGTTTCGGATCCGCCAACTGCTATACCGTATCATACGTACCATTCGTTAAGTGGTAACTTAGAGCCCATGGCAACAGGCCCCAATTGATGGATCCAGGTGCAGGCTTTACATTGCTCACAATCGCTTCGAGGAACTTTGCGCTATCATATACCGCTGTTTCTATATTTGAAAATGCAAAGAAGAAAAAAAAACACTCTGTAACTTATATGGTTTATCTATTATTCGGGGAAGAGGTGGGGTGGAGAGAAAAGAAAGGGCGAAGAAAGAAAACGGGAGGAGAAAAAAAAAAGATAAAAATAGCCGCGTGAAGGAATTTACAACTAGTGGGAAACAAAATATGACTGAATGAAGACCGCAATCTGTAAATTGGACCTTCCTGACATAATAGGACTCTTCCACCCCACCAACCGGACTCTTCCATACCCCGTGAACAGAAACTCATATATCATCACTCGACTGTTAGGCAGGGAGTTTCACGCCTCTGTGATAATGTATATGTGCTCTCCCGTCTCGGGATTTCCTCCCCCTGGCAAGGATAATGTCCACACACAACCTGCAGCAACAACACGATCTGAAAAAGAAGGAATGGGGGTGATTTTCACGAAGTGATGTCTCCCAGGCCTCAAGTGGTGCGGGGGATTATGGCCTCGTGAGGCTGTAACAGCGAGATGATTTTTTTATGGCCTCTACTAACTGCAGACATGAGTAGTGTTTCGCCTCGATGATTCCCCCTATGGAGTGTGACCTCTTTCAGTCCAAGTAATGTTTTCACCACTTCCTCCTGTCCATTCCTAGCAGCATAGAAAAGCGGTGTTTAGCCCCGATTATCTAGCCCGTCGGGGTTGACCTCTTCCCTCCCGAGTAGCATTTTCAGTATGCCCTCGTGCTCTACCCAAGCGGCATATAAGATGGGTGTTCGACCGAAATTATCTTGCCTGCGGGGATTGACTTCTGTACGACCAAGTAATAATTTTACTACTCCTTCATGCCTATTTGAGGCGGCATGGGAGAGAAGTGTCCTACCGCGATCATCTGGTTTATCGGGGTCAACCTCTTCACGCGCGAGTAGTATTTTTGCCGCTCCCTCATCTCCACCTGCAGCCGCATGCTAGAGTAGTGTTGTGTCCCATGTAGTGGGCTTATCGAGGTCGACCTCCTGATATAGAAGTGTTCTTACAACTTCTTTATGTCCTCTCTGAGCTGCATACGCGAGCGGTGTTGTGCCGGTATGATCTTTCCTGTGGGGGTTGACCTCTTCCCGTCCGATGAGTATTTTCACCACTCCCGCATGTCCATTCATAGCAGCACATAAGAGCGGTGTTTCCCCCCAATAATCTGGCTGGTCGGGGTTGACCTCCGCTCGCCCGAGCAGTGCCATCACCACTCCCTCGTGCCCACGGCAAGCGGCATGACACAAGGGTGTTTTTCTGGAACGATCTCGCTTGTTGGAGCTGACATTCCCTCGCTTGAGTAATATTTGAACTACTTCCTCATGGCCATTCCAAGCGGCCATGAAAGTGGTGTACACCCATAGAAATCCTCTGCGTCGGTATCATAGCATCCCATCTCTATCAAAGCATCTGCAACTTCAACAGCCCCGAAAAACGATGCCCAGTGTAGCCTGCTAAACTTCAAACCGTTATCCGTGCCCTTAAGATTCTTATACCCTTCTTCTTGTAAAAGATATTTGATAGATATGTGGCCATCGCATTCCTGTAGCAGCTGCAGGGCAAGTGATCTTGTGTGGTCCGAGAGTTCCCTTTTTGCGTGGTGGACTCGCCAGTAGAGAGAACAATATTTTAGAAAGGGCATGTTGGGGACGTTGGGAGAACAGTCGGCTGGAATGGCCTTCACCTTCTCCGAATTCAGATACGTCAAGCAAATTTCGGCCATTGTAGCGTGAGGTGTGCTGAAAATATTGCGGGAGGTGACAAGATATTCTTGTAGAGTAAAGTGGATTAGTCGCACAGTTGATGCCTCATCCACCGTGATAAGCCCTTGACAGCAACTCACTAATGTCGACATTGAAGGGATGTTGTCGGAATTGAAATTCGTCGAGCCTAGCTCAATTGCGAGAGCGTTGCAGAGCTCATCTGCCCTCAAGGGCCGCTCCGCATAGCTAATCCACATTAAAGCTCCTATCCCGAGTCTTGGTCTATCCCCCCGCTGCCCATTTATCCGTTCTATAGTCGCATCGTAGGCATCTCCCAGTCCCAAACCACCCGTTATTTTACTCAGCCTTTCTCGTCGCCGGTGTTTTGTTGATTCTTGCAAGATTGCCTCGATATTTAAGGAAACGAGTAAAAACCTAAATATATGGTGCGAATCATATAAAACGTGTACCAGTGGTGTTGCAAAATGTAATGCTTTATGTAATCGGGGTCAGGGTTCTAAATTATGGAAAAATCTGTTCTAAAAGCCTGTCGTTCAACTCTTGAAGTAAGTTTATATTTTTGAATATTTTTTACAGTTGAATTTCTCTAAGCAATATAACAATAGGAAATTAAACACTTTAGAGCCCAATAGTAATAAATATTCCCAATAACAATAGTTTCTATCAGAATGTTTAAAATAAAAACAATGGGACAAAAACTAAGATTACTGTCAGACTTGAATGAGAGGCCTCCGGAATAGATTTTTGCATAATTTAGAACCCTGACCCTGATTACATAAAGCATTACATTTTGCAACACCACTGGTACACGTTTTATACGATTCGCACTATATCTATAAGCAGATTATATCAGATAGGTTCTCCCCTTACGCACATATCAGATATATTCTCGGGAATCTTCTGCAGAATTTCTGCTCTCAGACTCTCATCCATGGCATCTGGGGTCTCGTCGTGGCCTAGCCTAAACCGAAGGTATTTCTCGATATCGCCTCTGTTGGGACTCAGAGAGACACTAACCACCTTTCCGACAAGACGGGTTTCAACCTCACCACGAATATGGGGTCTTCCAGTTACGAATATTCGGATTCCTAGCAATTGCTCCATCATTTCTTTAAGAGAAGAAAGGAGCCTGAATCGTTCCACTGCGATACATTCGTCTAGGACGTCAATACATATAAACAGGGGCCGCTCGGACGCGATGGCCTGCAGCATTTTCACAAGATCAGCCAGTTGGGGCCTGCACCCGCCAATAGCCTTCTTTTGCTCTTGAAAGGTCCTTGATATTTCCTCCGGAATCGCTTCCATTCCGCTAACCATTTGTTTCACCAAGGAGCTCAACATACTGGCCGCAGACTGCTCCTTTCGCGCCGCGAAGTGGAAGTAAAAACAGGAAACCGCTGCGTTTTGTCCTCTGGCCTGATCGCACAGCATGTCCACTACGAGTGAGCTACAATCACGGCTAGTTAGCACGAACCCTGCCTCTTCGCTTCCGGTCAGTAACCCTTGTTACCTTATAAATGTCTTGCCGACTCCTGGACCTCCATAACAAAGCAGAACTGCCTTATCACCCTTTCCTTCCTCACCTAATCCGCACCATCTTTTGAATACCTCGGTTTGTGTGAGCCATCCCCCGATATCCTTTATACGGCGCTCTCGAATGTCGCAATGGCGTAAACTTGGCTCGAGCGGCGACAGCCAGGTTAGGAGTTGAGACCAATCATCGGCGACTGTATAGTAGTTCCACACCTTATTATGGGAGTTCGTAGTATTGAGGCAGTTGGTACTATCATTAAGGGTATATTGAGACATCTTCGGGGCGTTATGTATCGCTCTGTTGTAGAGGAGAAGTTTCTCAACAAGGTGGGTTGATGTTCGTAAAGGCTGAAGAAATGCGGGGTAGAGTTAAGGAAGCAGAGGTCATCAGGTGTAGCAACAGAGTGCTACACTCATCCACTTAAATTGACAAAATTAACCGCCGATCAGCGATCAATGGCAACCCCCCTCCTTATCACCTTGCACTTTCAACACCACTTAAAGAACTTTCTCTAGTTCAAATATTAATTTCTACTATGTATTCTACCCTACACTACCCTTGATTTCTTTTCTTCATTTTAGTGAAATTTTCTGTAAATTTCCTAGTATATTTCATAACACAACTGTGTATTCTTTTACTTAGTTTGTGTTTCAGCTACGCCTGTCCACAGCTTACATTACTACTGCTAAGACATACAGCGACTTGTCATAAGTGTTCATGATGCCTTAGTCAGCTGCCTCGCCAATAATGCCAGATCATGAAATTCGTTGCGACCGGTGATTGTGTGCCAACCCATCCCCGGTAATTGTGTTCCCACCCATCCCTGGTGATGGTGTACCCGCCCATCAAACCTCAATCAACTATGGTTAACCGATCTGGATATGCAAAGCCTTCTCCAAAAAATAAACCTGCTCCTCAGAGATCAAGGTGAGAAATGACCAGTGTCGAAAAGGGCATGATTATTGCCTTTTTCCATTGCCTCTGGAATATAGCCCTTGGGCTCAAATTGTTGGACGTCCTTGGTCCCCAATTAAAAGCTTCCTTGCCCGAGCATTTGAACACCTATCTCTGGATAACCTTCCTTGTCCTGGTCACCCTACCCATCTGAGTAGTCAACAGCAGCGCACAATTATCCGGGCAGCTAGGTCCAATCGCAAAATAACCCGATGTGACTTCCGGGATAAATATACACCTGGTGTATCACTTTCTACAGGTAATAAAAAAAAGCCCGGTATTCTTGTACTACCCTGAGTGATAGCATATGACTTCAGTTAACTAACATTATATGATATAGTGGACAGAGTACTCAGAGAAGCCAATATCAAGAAATAGCTAGCAAAATCCAGGCCTAGAGTCAAGGCTGAGCATATAGCTAAGAGATTGAAGTGGGCTACTATTCATAAGAATTGGACAGCTGAGGATTTTGAAGGAGTTATTTGGAGTGATGAATGCAGTGTGGAGAAATCCAAAGATCCAAGACAACAATGGGTTTTCAGGGAACCTAGAGAAAGGTGGCTGGCTGAGTGCATTCATCCAAAAGAAAAGAATAAGGGAATATCCCTTATAGTTTGGGGTTGCTTTTGGGGTAAGAGAAAAGGTCCTTTAGTTCCCATTACTCAAAATATCAATAAGACCAGGTATGTTAGACTTTTAAGAAGGCATGTTTTTCCTGTTATTGATCAAATGTTTTCCTTTGATATGCAAGATATTCTTTTTCAGCAAGATAATGCTCCTGTTCACAAGGCTTATAGTGTTATGGCTTGGTTTGAGAGAAATTGTATTAAGATTAAGGAGCACCCCTCTTATTCCCCTGATTTGAATTCTATTGAGCATGCATAGGTTGAGCTTAAAAAGCGATTACACCAGCAGTATCCAAGGATTGGAGATACCCCAGGAGGAAAAAAGGCAGTAAAGAACAGGCTTGCACATGTATTACCATTGGTTTGGGAGACAATTCCAGAGGAGTTTGTTGAGAAGTTGTGGAAATCAAGGCCTGAGAGGGTAGCTGCAGTGTTGGAAGCGAGGGGAGGTTATACAAAATACTAGTTGTTATTATTTATATTTCTAGTATGAAATTTATTTATTATTATTATGGGATTGTTGATCATTTTGGTGATCGTTCACTTACTGACTTGGTTGCCTGTTTGTTTGTTTGTTTGTTTGTTCACTTACTCGCACGCGTACGCAACCGACCGTTGTTACGCTACCCACTACCTGGCCCCCTACTACCCTCCGGCACCCCCCCACCACACGGCACTGCATGGCGCAACCACTCATTTAACAGGTCTCAGATCACGAACACTTATGACCAGTGGCTGTAGGTTATGGTGTTTTATTGTTTATTTCAGGGTTATATGTGGTGATTTAACTTGTGGTTTCCTATCAGGTATTTAGGATTTTACAGTTATTTATGCATCTCTTATGCACTATTCTTGGCCATGATATTTCTAATAATCTTCTCACACTCTTATGGATTCATGCACATTATTTGGTATTTACTTGGCAGGGTTTCATGGTCAAACATGTTTACACATATGTTTGTTACATTGTTTTTCCTATATTTCTCTCGCATATATGGGTGTGCACTTTTGTATAAATAAAGTTGCTACCCCCCACCTCACTTAGAAGAACAAGAACCAAAACTCCTACCAATCTGCTCTCATACTACACACTCCTCCTCGCTTAACGTGCCACACAACCCCCTTAGCACTTGTGCAGTATTATCCATATAGAATAGATTGCGTCTTTGGCTTTCACATTTTGCGCAGGTTTTAGTGATGGTGATGGGTGGGAGAGTGTTGTTGTAATCACTTAAGTTTTTCCCTCTTCGTCGATCAACGGTTAATCTTTTCTCCGTTGACATTAAATTATCCGAAAGGAAAGGATTGTGGAATAGCTACAGCAATACTCCAAACCTAGCCCCACGCATTCGTGGGGCTCCCTCAGCTATGCCTAAGGCGTTGCATTAATATCATAGACCTCGCTTTCACAGCCAATGCTCCACTTTTCTTCAACCTCCAAGAATATTGCCAACAACCCCTATACGATAGCGTGGTAGCGAAGACCGGAATATGTCTTGATATACCAGCAATAATGGTACCAGATTCCGAACTCATAGGAACTCTTTTAATGTGTTGAATAACTATAATTTCACTTATGATTGGTCTCAACATCGTGCCTGATTGTCATCTCTGGCAGCTACAACCTCCTCACATTCTAGTGGACTAAGGGCTTGTTTACCTACAGACGGCCGTCTAACAGCCTGAGACGATGACAACGGTTAAGGGGGGATGACAGCGGAGAGGGGTGCGGCAAAGTCGATGGCCCCTACCTAGACCGTAGTATAGTAAGTGCCGTAACCTTCGACGGTCTAGCTACCAGAATAAAGAATCGTGGAAAATTGGTCAAGCACTTTCCACCCCTTTATGGGATGCTAGTTGAGAGGCCACAGTCTAGTCTAGTCACGTATTATAATTTAATTCTTAACAATAGACAGTTATATACCGAGCTTTAAGCTATATACTAGACAGTATATTGGCGAAACGTGCAACTGTTCTATTTTCTTCACACAACTTCAACTGAATAACTTTCTTTGATTGTTGGCACTGTCTCTAGTTGCAAGATGGTCTGTCTAAGTTATGTCAACGGGCGCTAAGACGGGTAGGCGCCACAGTGCAGCATGTTATCGCACCGACAAAACAAATCCACCAAAGTCGCAAACCCCACCAAAAGCAACGCCACAGATACGCAGGTAAATCTAGACTCTAGGGTTGCTCTCTGGACAGACTCGAACGAGAAGCGGGTGGAGTCCTTCTTGCTAAGGCCCTGTTTGGTTGCGATGGTTCCGTTCCTTTGGGCGACCGTTTCTCCTGTGAAAATGGCCTGCTCTCCTTTTTGAAACGCTCATTTGTATAGGACAACGGAACGGAACCGTCGCAACCAAACAGGGCCTAAACAATTGACCTGCGAAAGGCTCACTGGAACCTGACCCGCCCACCCTACCGTAACCCACAACGAAGCAAAAGCGCTCGTAGAATTAGTATAGGACTGTGATTATTTATTCGGGTATTCTCGTTCTGCTGGAGACTCGCTTCATCGTGGAATATTGTACCCATATCCTATCACACTGCAGTAATTCCAGCTCAGCCCAGCCGACACCACACTGCCTAAAGAAAAACACTATTCATCCTACTTTCCTTTCTTCAATAGGGTCCATTGGAGACATAGCCTAAGGCAGCCTATAGCAACCAAACCGCCACTTTTTTTTATTTTATTTTATTTTTTTTAGTATCATTTTAGTATTGTTTAAGGTACAAACTCCCGTATGCAGATCGCTCTAAGACAGGAAAAACCTCCACCTACAGTCCATCCCGCATCCCTCGTGCTAAAACCCTCTGACCCTGCCCGGCACCAAAGCGCCCGGTACTATGGGTAGAAACTACAGAAGAGCGTACAGGCCTGAATACAACGAACCAAAAAACCTCCACAGACGTGCAGCCCATAAGAAAAACTCCCCACCCCAACAGTGAACAACCAAGGAAAGTACAGAAACCTCACAAAACTCAAGGAAGAAAAATCCCAGCCGAACCCATAAGCAGCCCACAGCCCACGAATGACCCCATTCTGCCGCAGCAGGGGAGGGACCAAGGAGCCGCAGGACGACGCCGTAGGCCAATGATCACACACTAAGGGGTACCTATATATGTACCCGGGGCTCTTATGTCCCGGACCCAAGGGCAGACAAGACCACCAAGAGAAAGATCGGTAACCGAAACCAACACAAGCGGAAGTGTGTGGCAGGGCGAAGTAGCGACCGTAGGCCCACCGGAAACGAGACCGGAAGGGAGTGCATGTCACCCGGAGGCAACAGAGGCGGCAGGCATGAAACCCCTACCCCAAACACAGGCAAAAGCCACGCACGCAGCCATGACAATCACCCAAGCCCAGAGATCAAAAGGGAACAGAGGCCCAGGGTGTAGAAGCAGTAGGGTGCCAGCCAAAGAGCGAAGCAGTAGGGTGCCAGCCGATCCGACCGTGAGGAGAAGTAAAGAAGAAGGGGTAGACCAAAACCGAGAAGTGCGAGGGAAGGCGACCGAAGCGAGATCACGACTTTTCGACGATGCCGACCGTACCGGACAGGACTCTCAGGAGATAGTGCGATACCAGAGAGCAGAGCCACGGGGCCACTACTTCACCGATAGCCCGAGACTGCTACCGACCCATTGACGAGGTAAGGGGGTTGCCAACCGTGCAAATGCTCTAAGCGAGGTAGAGCAAAAGCGGGGTAGGGAGAGGAAACATCATCAAAAGAAGACGAAATCCATCAACCCAGAGTGAAGAAACCCCAAAGGGATAAATCTAAGGGAAGGGGAGTGTAGAGGAGGTATGACTCCACCCCCTAGAGCGAACTCATGGCGGGGGGTGGAGAAAAGAAAAGTGGTGATAATCTCATGGTGTTGAGATTTCAATCGCCGGGTGTGTAGAGGAGACGGAGGATGCAACCAAACCGCTACAACAACCAAATTTTGAAAATTGAATCTTGAAATTAGAAAAGAAAAATAGAATATCGCTTAGCTATTAGATTTGCGTGAAGGATAAGACAAATTGTCATCAATGGATATATAGGGCTCAACACATGAATAATGTTTTCTCTACTTACGTAATTATCAGCTAACTACATCAATAGCACTAACAACAAAGGCCTTGGGTAAGATCCCACGATTGTCCCACTAGGTCAAGGAAGTAGTAAACGTGGTTATTAGAATGATGAGGATATAGCCGTCAGATTGATAAGATATCCATGGACATATAGAATTGGTCATTTATTCTGGCATATCATATTAGTTAAGTCCAGTGGCGGTGTATGCACAATTCTGAAAGCAGCTTCAACGCTTTACTATTTCTGGGTAGGCAAGCACTATTCCCAAAGAGGTGCCAATTCTTGGCTCAGAGGCACGAGTAGAACATTCTGTGAAAACAAAAGAAAAGAAAGTTTAAGGAGAGTAAGAGCAATAAATTTGGTCAGTTAGATAAGAGAATAAAAGGAAGATAAGGTTTACGAGAAATTAACCAAGTAAAAAAGTAAACAAATTATCATTTCTCAGTTAATTCACATACTGAGCGGACACGCTTCGGTGGCGGCTCTCTTCCTGCTCTAGGACGCAAAACACGATGTGTTGTAGGAGGAAGTCGTAGCTTGATAGATTGTTGTGGTGGGGAAGAACTCACCATTGGCACACGATTACGCTATAAGTAATATTTGTATAAAGCCCAAGAAATCAAGAGTATGGATATCAAGGTTAGGGCAACATGACAAACCTTGGAGGTTGAACGGAGTGGAACACCAGTGGTTTAAATGGGGTCTGGTAGTGAGATAGTAGGCTGGTAATTTATTTCGGGAGAATCGGGAATGGTTGAAAGTACAGAGGAAGAGGAACGATCCAGGGAGTGCTGAACATTTCTTGAAGTTAAAACTTGGTCACTGTCAGGTTCAATGATATGTCTTGTAGCTATCAGCTGTTGAATTGAGAGGAATTCAGAATCTGAACTAGATACTAAATGTGGTTGAGGGTGGACAGCCCCATGATCCTGTGATATAGAGTTGAGAGTTCTATCATGCATAACTAATGCCGTGTTTTGATTATTGGATATTACTGCTATTTTAGCTAGAGTGGCAGTAGTGGGAAGTGGGGAAGACGAATGTAGATGATAGGAGGATGATTGAGTAATAGATATAGGTGAAATAGCATCCAAAGTAAATGTTTCGAGAGGTTCATCATCCGAGAGAGTGATATTAAGATCACTAAACCTCTCTGCAACAACAAGTTCGGTAGGTGCTCACACCTGATCTTTATTGATATATTCAAAAATAATGCTTACTTTGTCTTTGGGGGAGGTAAACCATTACGCTAGAATTGCACGTAGAGTTCCGGAATTTCTGACTAACGGGGAAGCCAGATAGGAGTCCTTGCCTGGTTATTCCAGCTATGAGTAAGATAACAGTCGCCCATGAGGGGCTTTTGTCCAGAGTGTTGCGTTGAATAGAGGCGGAACCAATGTTCCCATTTGGGTTGTCTTCCCAAGGACTCTAAATTGCAGGAAGTCTGGCAATTGCAAACTCGTATCAGTATTTGGACATTGAACAAGTTCATCAAGTATAGTATAACTGGGTCGCCAAATCTGTTCACCAATTAGTTCGAAATGCTTGAACCAAATTCCTGGTCTCTGAGAATCAAAATTATTGTGATTGTGTCCAGGACCGCAAATTACCTGTAACTGCCACTGGGCTATCTGGGTAGTATTAGTCTCCAGAGAGCATGATTTGGACTGGTTAGTTGGGGAATACGTGGTCAGACTCTCCTTGGACAAAGAATTGACAGCATTGGTGGCAGGTTTAGGTATAGAATGAATAATACAAGATTTTGGACGTATTCTTAGTGGCAATCGTGTTTGTTCCACTACACTTGAATTATGCTTCAAGCTTGGAAATTGTGAGGAGTGGCTAGAGGAATTTCGTGGATTGGTAGGAAATGAGAGCTGCTTCAGTAGGGTGGAATAAGTGATTTTGTTCTTTAATAGATAGGATATGGCTATTGGGGAGTCACTATCACTAACTAAGTTTTGATTTGAATGTGGGACGGGCATAGGGGGAAGGTTATAACTGCTGTATGTGCTGGGTCTTTCATGTGGCAATGATGGTCTCTCAGGGATGAATATTGACCCTCCTAATCCAGTTGGTTGGAGGGGGGCGGCTGGTAATCATTGGGAGATAGGCCGTACGGGCTCAACAGGTAAACTGCCATTCAGGAAAGGGGCGGGATTCCAGCATTCGCAGTGCCGACACCAGGGTCGCCCATGCTGATGTTTGTGATTGGTACTATAGCGTGCAGGACACTCCCAGCGGCGTGTTAGCTCTGGCCCATGCGGTAATACGTTTGGCAAATTATCAAGAGCAGGGTGGGTGGTCGATTGAGAATCATTCCAGGCTTGGGACTGATCGAAGTTCATACTATGAAATGTCGGACATTATAGATAACAGAGAGCAAGTGTTTGGAAGAGCCAGCACAATGCTAGGCAAATGCAAGAATAGAAAGATTGTTAATACCGGAAGTGAAAGAAAAATCTGAGAATATATAGACAATTTTACTGTGGCCACTAGGTTCTCTATAAGTAGGGTGTAAGATGCAAGATATTTTGCGGTATTGTAAGACCCCATATCATACCACCCCAACACCGTGGATTTCCATTCTCTATACTTGATACTTGAATTGACCAACAGATCTACATTATGACCGACAATTGACATTTGGCGCATCATATTTCGATAGCTAAATTCAAGGAGCTGATCTGGTACTGGTATATTTTCGAATAATTACACACTAGAAGAGACACATGACCTTCTTTCAATAAAGGTGATCAGGAAATCTTTCAGCACAACATGGAGGAAGGTATAACTCATTGAACCTTAAGCTATTACAGGCAATACCATGAAATTAACTTGCATACTTTATGTCTCGATTCTCCCACTAACCAAGCAGTGCTACCAAGTCGGCGAACTTTGGAAAGAAAATTACATTCATGGAAGTTTCAAAAAAATGAAAGCTTAGACATTGATGATATGCAACTTGTCCAATGACTCTGGGTTCTCTTTTATGACATGGGACACAATGATAAGGAAATTATAGGCTTTTTAGGAAGAGAAGGGTATACGCAGAGTTTACGCATGTAAGTAATGGAGATGAATTAACAAAATAATCTGAATCAGGACAAAGCATTATAGATTATACTAATATTGATGTATTAATAGGCTCGGTAGACTGTGACTAGCTTGGGGTATGAGGCACCGCTTTGATCCAACAGAATTTGATGCTCATAATGCTATCATATGTATGAGACTTCAACATCTGTTGCGCAGTGGGCAAACCATACTCTATAGAAGACAGTACACATATCAGCGCTTAAAGCAGTCTGGGATGCCTGTTGTCAGAGACCGGATGTTCCAAATTGTCAAGAAACTAGTCCCTATTTGTGTTGCTGGTCGCCGTCCTCATGTAGGAACTAGACCTCGTGGTGCATACCATGTCCCCGGGCCCAACTATGTTTGGTCTATAGATAGACATCATAAGCTAAGCATGTTCGGCATTGAAATTTATGCTGGAATTCATGCATTTTCATGGTATTTACTGCCTGATTCATTTTTTCTCAATCTTTAATTAGACTATTGTAGGTCATGCATTCAAGTGATTGGTGGTGCATGATTCTTGGCATGTATACTACTGCACGATATCACATTAATGTACTTGCATTTACTCCTACTCGGATACCACTTGCAGGGACAGTCCATCTGCCCTGTTGTATTGGTCAGGTTGCTAAAATACTTCTCATGGTAAATAAAAATTGGAACCGTTCACAAAGTACTTCTCTGTACCCTAGTATTGGCTTGGCTGCATACAAAGAGCAGCTGGTCATTGGAGGTGTTTACGGACTAATCCTGGTACCCAACAATTTGCACAACAGTGCTAGCGAATGCAGGCTATTTGTGAACTAGAGGACGATCAGGTCTCCACATGCTCGCATATGGCAGAAGGACTATTGCGATCAGTAGCGACAACGCATACAATTGCAGACTCCGAGATCAATCCAAGCGCCTGTGAGTTCCCTTTCAGGTTGCTTGCCCCCATAAAAATAGCTGAAATAAGCGAAGGGTCCCCCCTTTACCTGTTTCTGACCTTGGTCACCTGGGTCACAATATATTTTACATCATGAAAAGGTATTAAATTTACTACTAATAGTCTTCTATTCTTCTAATATACAGCTCATTGAATCCCCCCCCCCCTCTTGCCTCCCCCGGGACCATATAGCTACATGGAAAATGGGCACCTCAGAACCCTCTTTATACCGGTGTGTAGCTGGCGTTGAGCCCAGTGACGTCCAAGTAACGGAATCAAAATCGGTTCAGCGGTTGTGGAGGAATCTGCCATCGAGTTCAGGATTAGTAGAGACAAAAGACCACTGTCAGAAGGGTGGGCGATCTCCATGGGTATTAATGC
>Ga0307509_10001319_pt1 | contig 42091 bp, 48 predicted proteins | sample 10_EM_MG_FD_202245 | JGI IMG/M metagenome (GOLD analysis project Ga0307509, IMG submission 202245) | Populus trichocarpa ectomycorrhiza microbial communities from riparian zone in the Pacific Northwest, United States - 10_EM | ecosystem: Host-associated > Plants > Roots > Unclassified | place...
AATTTAAAATAACCCATAAAAAAATCTATTTTTTAATATCATCGCAAATATATTTCAAAAACCCCCCCAACCCCCCCCCCCCCCCCCCCCCGCTGGCTTCGATAATCTGCCCGAGTGAGAAGTGATGAACCAATATTTGCACATCCGCCGGAAAATCCTCCTTGCACCCTTACAGTATCATCTATCCCTTAATAAAAAAGTAACCACCGAACATTGATTGCGTGCAGCATCAACGACTCGCTCTTTTTTTTTTGTCATCACCACTCAACCTAACATAACCTAACCTAACAAAATGATTAAATTTTTCTAAAAAAAACTATATACCATAACAGAGGAAAAAATATTTGAAACAAATATCATAATAATATAATTATACAATCCTAATTAACACCCATGTGTGTCGTCATCATCTAGCCTCTTTATTGGTGTTTTTTTTTTTTTTTGTTATGGGAGGAAAGGTATGGTATGGTGTGGTACATATGTTCAGGAGTGAGGGAGGAAGGGAGGGAAGGAGGCCGGGTTTGCTATGCCATGGTGGGAGGTTCAAGCAACTAAATGTTCGGTTACTTTTTTTTTTTTGGTACTATAATACATGTTCCCGGCATGTAACTTAGAACCTGAACAGAGGGGATCAAAACCTTGTATGGCAAATTGTCTGTGCGTATCTGAGCGCCCATACTGAATTCAGATCCAAATGTTCGGGTTCTTCATGCAGGGAGTGAGTAAGGGACAATACTGGTATACATCCTATCTGCTCTGCTGTCTGCGGTCGCGAGTGATATTTCATGACAGTTTGCGTCACCTATGATACCGTACCGTACCTGTTTGTTTGTTTACACCCACCATAATTCCCAACCCCTCTTTTTCTCGCCTCTGTTCCCTTTCTTCTTCTTTCACTTCTTCATGTTTCACACTTCTCGCTTCGGTCTCTTTTGCAAATACTCAAGTAGTCACTTGCTCGCTCTGGTTATTCCCTCCCTTCCTCTCTCTCTAGTGACCACGCCTCGATACAGATTTTGGAAACGCGGTGGTAGGCCACTGCTGGTCGACTCTTCCGGAGTTTGGAACCAAGGTGGACTAAAATATTTGCAACGCAAGGCACTGGGGGGCCGCGCACTTTCCTCCTGGAGCTTCAGGCACCATGCAGTAAACTTACAAGGAGTTGTGGGACCAGCCGGTAATAGCTATCGAAAATACGCGCAGAAGACGGGGGAAGGCAGAACAGAAGAGCGAGGGGGTTGGATGGGTAGTCGACTGGGGGGTACTGTGGGGTTGGAGTGCAGTTCGTGGGTGGGGGAGGATTAAAGTGGGGCTATGACGTTGGGTAGGTCTTTTTTTCTTCTTGAAAGATACTCGAGGGTTTTTAGAGATTCGTGGGCAGTGATACCATAGCAGTTCTTACAAAAACATACTATAGAGTATAGAACTACCGTGTAGTGCATTACTGGTGAATGTAACAAAAATAAACCGCCGGTACCACCAGTAGGACAGCAATCTGCCCATCTGTCGTTTAGCCATTACACCATATCAAGATTTCCTATCCCCAGTTCGATAGTCTAAGCAAATAAAAAAAACCCCCAATAATCACCTCCCTCCGGGCTCCCCCACCTTCTTCTCCCAACAAACCCCATCTTCACTCCGGCACCCCGCCATCCCTATACCCCAACAACCTCCCTTCTCCCCCGCCGCTCCCAACCTCGAAAAATCCTCCCTCAAACAGCACATCCAGGTAATGCTGCACAAACAGGTGCCCGCGCCCCTCCCTAACCAAAACCTTGCCGGCAAACTGATTCCCCCAGCTCTGAACCGCCTCGGAAACGTCCCCACCCGGCATGAATCCCAGTATTCCAATCCTGCCAACGTACTCTCCACAATTCGCATAGTGTTCAAGGTGTCGTAAGGTGCTCGAGTTCGGATCGTCATGCTGGTAGAGCGGGTTATTGAATGTATTCGATGCGTTGCCAAAAGTGTAGACTTCCAGGCAGGAGAGGAGGGAGCTGGGTATGTCGGCGTAGAGCATATCCAGTACTAGCGATGTGATGAGTGCGCCCTGTGAGTGCGCGAGTAGGACTACCCTCTTGTACTTGGGTTTGCAAACGGGGATGGAGGAGGGGGATGAGGGGGGCGCGGGTTCAATTTCTAGAAGCGCGGTGCGGAGGTTGCGGTATAAAGACCGTACGCAGGAGGAGCTATAGCGCATGTCCCGCTGGACAAGGCATTGTAATAGGTCGAGTATCAGTCCGAAACTAGACCCCGTCTGTCAGCCCATGCACGCCAGTTACCCCCCATCTTCTTCTTCATCCTGATAAAAGCAAACAAAGGGATACAAACCTCCGATTATGTACCCCCCAAATCTTCCTCCCAAACCGCCTCTCGGCCTCGTCAACATTAGTCTTCAACCAATACTCACCCGTCATAATCCCATTCACATAAAACCATTTCTCATCCTCCTGCTCTGCCTTCCCGCGCACGTATTGTCCACTACTAACCACAACGTCCCCGTCGCCTCCATTCAGCGTGCGGGAGAAAATCCACGTCGCTCCCGCGACGGCGGCGAACCAGCAGAGCCACACCCCGCCGGGTAGGAATAACCACGCGGGGATCAACAGCAGCGAGAGGAGACCGAAGATGATGAGGAGTAGGCCCAGGACTAAGGAGATGATGTTGCCCCAGGAGTAGGGATAGAGCTCTGCGTATGGGTTGGAAGTTCTCAGAGGGAAGATTATACCTGGTAAAAAGGGGAGGTTGGAGATTAGGACGTAGAGGTCTAGGAGTAGAAGGTATGGTGGTGAGTAGCGGGTTGGGGCGGAGTGGAGGATCGGGGTGTTTGCTTGGGTGTCCATCGGTTTTTTCTTCTTCTTCTTTCGTTTTATCGGGGAGGGGGTTCCTTCTAGCAGAGTATGTTATTGCGTAGGTCCCGGTGATGCTTCTGAGTGCTTATATCTAGGGTAGAGTCCCGGATTTAACCAAAGGGAGAGCGGGGTGGGAACTGGGATGGATGAGATTGAGTCGGATAAATTTCAGCCTCAGCCTTGCTCAGCCCAAAAAAAAGAAGTATAGTACGGCATTCCGCTACGGGAAGTCCCGCTTGGTAGCTCATCGGTTGGTCCTCGACGGTAATGTCCTTGGTGTGGGCCTCGCTCATTTGTTGCTCATCATTTTCTAGTGGCCCCGTTTGTCATTCCCAACGGTTTTTTTTTGGCCGTTGCGCGAAGTGTGAGTGATGGGTTGTGATTGCATGTGAAAATTAGGCCGGTCATCATGGGTCACATACTGTACCTGCCGGTAGGTATTGACATCGTATCAAGCGCAGCGTCAAGGGCATGAGGACTTCTATCAATTTGATTTCCTAGTGACCCCTTCGACAAAGCATCCCCAATTGAGGAAGGGTCAGTATTAGCCTTCACCACCCTCTCCCATGACAAAGCATCACCCAAAAGCCTCCGCTTTCAATACCGGTATCCCCCCGGCTGCACAAAGTGCGCTCAGCCAGGCTCAATGAACTATCTCTCTCCACAATGAGAAAACATCGTCCGCGGGCATATTACATGCCCCCCCCCCCCCACGCTTTTAATCAGAATTAAAAATCCAGCTCTTTATCCTCTATTTGCTTCATGGCGGCTCCCGCATGTTAGTTTGTATGAGGTCCCCTCCATCGGCAACACACATAAGCCAGGTTTGTTCGATTCAAATACCTTTCTCCCTTTCACCAATCAGATAGCCGAAAAAGGAAATGCCCTCCACGCAACAGAAGTATCTACAGACAGACTAGCCTCCCAGGTAAAGCAAGTACAGTACATGAAGAAAGGAAATGACGCATGCTCCAGGTACTCCCCATTGCCAAGAAAAAAAAGAAATAGGCGATAGGATATAATTCAAAAGTAATAGCAAAGTAAACGGGGAAAGATAGTACGATCAGTCATGACAGCTCAAGATAGGTCGAAGCCTGCGTTTGAGTTCACAGAGTAAAGGAGCTTTTCTCGAAGGATTTTGGGATCCTTGTAACGGGGGAGCTTGAGAAGGTTCACACAAGTACCTACCTTTGTTAGCGTTCGAAGTGAACATAACTGGAAGAGTAACATACTAGCACTGCAAAGCCTTCCCTGGTCCTCACCCGCGTCTCTGATACTAAATCTTGGCCTCAATACTCCAAAGCCTAATAGCGGCGCCCGGGCAACGCTAGTTACAAACTTCAAAACCTTCCTGCGCTCTTCATCGCCAAGAGAATGCATGACCTCCCAGAATAGCCGTATGCTCTCGTGCTCGACACCATCGTCGCCGAGTTGGTAAATACCTCCATAGATAGTATTTCTCCTCAAGTCTTCCACATCGATCGGCGTATTGATATCCCCACCTACTAGAGTTTGCAACTCTGATTGGTTGAACATAGACAACCAGTTCGGGTTTATAATCGAGTTTAGGCCTTTCAAAAACGCCGAGGTTTGGATATGTGCTTGCACGGAGAGTCGGTATCGGGAAACAAGGTGGATATATTCAAGTTTGTTTGCGTTGGTAACTGGGATTGCCTCCCCGCCGGGTTTAAGTTCCACCGTAATTGTCTTGTCGTGCCTCGGAAGACGAGAACTGATGGTGAAATTAAGCCCAAAGTCGGATTCGACATCGCCCGTGTAATTTTTAAGCTTCACAAGTCCTCGGTAAAGGCCTCCGTCAAGAGCTCGGAGGTCATTGACACCAACGGCCGTGCTAGCTTTAGAGTCTGATGCTTGTTGACTCCATTTGAGAAGAAAGAAGGGAGCGAAGGCAACATCCACAAGAATTCCTTCGTAGAGACACTTCCCAAGCACTCTTCCAAGAAATTCGTACCTTTTCAACAGCGGCTTAATTTCATCCCCGATTACCTCTTGGTAGGGGCCTCTTGTTCTGATAAGCTCCTCTTTGAGCTCCTCGATGCTCGCTGGGTTAGGGTACAACAAATGCTGCTCACTCTCCAGGAATAGATTCTTGCCAAACTCAGCAGCCTTCTCAGCCCCATCATCGCTAGGAAGATCCGCGTCGTCATTGTGGGCCTCTCGATCAGCTTCTACGGTAGTGCTTGGTGTAAAAGCATCGCCGCATACACCTGTCAGAAACTCCTTTGTGACACCACCACCATCAATTCCGGCTTCCTCAACACCAAAACGATCTATAAAAGTGATTTGAATGGGCTCCTTGAGGCCCTCTCCTAAGGGCCAGAATTGTTCATAAGCGTCCTCAAAAACCATATTCCTCCTAATTGTTGCGTGGTGCCTATTAAGGTTATCCCGGGCATCACCAAGCGCACCTTGTGTTGGAAAGGGTAGCTGAGAGCTCCGCGAGAGGACGGCATTCCTCCATTGGTCCGGGTCAACAAATCCCCCGCGGCGCCGGCGTTGGTCGCCTGAAACAAATTCCCGGAATATTTGCACCCTTGTAGCAAAGGGAATAAAGAAGGGGAGGTTTTGAAGTATCTCGAGGCGAGGGGTGATGGTTGCTAAGTAGAGGGCTCGTTGCTTTTTGCGCTGTATCTTGTTCATCAAATCTAATTGCAGATTCCGCCGTTCGAACGGACTCAAAGCTGCAATTGCTGCTTGATCGTACTGACGTTCTGGCTCTTCATCTTCTTCCCCCTCGCTTTCTATCCGATGTCTATTTTCCTCTTCCTGCACCACGGCGGGAATGAAGCCCTCGATGTTAAAGCCAGCGGCGGTCATAAGCCAGTGATTGGATGGGAGGAATTTTCGCCTCGAACTATTTAAAGTTTATTAGGAAACTTATTGCTTTATGTAAGGGGGGCATCATACTCTCTAGTGTAGATGGCCTTCAAGAGCCCCGTAACTGCAGTTTTCAAATACTCAATCTCCCACCCCTGATTCGGCTGGTCTTTGAAGAAGACAGCCCCTCCATCGGACCTCTGTTTGTCCTCCCCCATCATCTCCCCTCCCCAATAATACATTGCAAAGGCCAGGTTCTTGAGAAATACGCTTATTTTTTCTACATCCTTTAGTGGTAACTGACGGGCGTTTTTATCCACCCTACTGCCCGCGAAAAACTCGTCGTCGTCCATGACAAGCAGCAGAAATCCATAGAGTTCAATAAACAAAAGGATTAAATTCCATTGATCGTTATCGGAATCTCTTAGAGAGGTGTCATCGGTGGATAGGTTTCGTTTTCTCAGACTGCTCACGGCCAACCGAATATCCTTTGTGACTCCTAGAAACAGCTCCGATTGCTTAATGGTTGCCCACAGATATCTCAACACAGATACCCCATCTTTAGTTTCAGCAAGACAGAGCCACATACAGACTTCCTGTTTCACCTTTGGGAATACCAATAGTAGTGTCAGCGCAAATCCTGCGAGCATTTTTGCATAGCGATCGTCGCGGCCGGAGAAACTCGCACTTGAGAAAATGGATGCAATAGAAGGCTGCTGGATCAAGCTCTCGAACTCGGACTTGACAAACGGCGGTAATGGTTGACTCCTGATTTGATGAGATCCCCCCCCACTGGACTCATCCTCATCCTCCTCATCACCTTCAACTCCCATAGATATATCTTCCAGCTCGATCCTCTTGCTCGCCTCTTTAGCGACCGAAGAGAGGAGAAGAGACATGACATAAATATAGCCCTCCTCCTCAAAACCCCTGCTGACAATTGGCTTATCTCCAGTAAGGTAAATAACCTCGGTGTCGGACACACTGGGGGTAAAGTGGATTATGTAGGATAGCATCCACAACCTCTCCTCACCGGCGGCAATAACCCACTTCCCCGGGGATTCGGACATGGCCTTAATGAGCTTCCCAAATCCTACGGCCTTCTTCAATCGCTCAAAGCCGCTGCGCTGAAGGTGTTCCGGCAAGTCGGGGGTCACGAGATAGTTGGCAGCAAAGTCCTGGTGTATCTCTACACTCCTATGTCCATTTTCCTTCCCAATGTGTTGCAGGGGTGTCAACACAGCATCTAAGATTTCTCCTGGCGAGGACTTGGAAGAAGTGGTGATTTGGGAAAGGGCCTTGTAGTACGATGCATCAACAATGCCGGGGAGTTCCACAGCCAAAGAAGGCAGCACACCTAGGGAGTCAACTGTCAACGCCTCCTCATGAAGCACTTCTATCAACAGTTTCCCAAATTTCTCCATCAAGTTTCCGCGACCATCTGCCCCTCGTTCTCTAACCCTTAAGCATGACTTGTCGGAAGCTTGAGATAAGTACTGAGCTAAAGTGAGGACTAGAGCTTTCATCCTCAGCAAGTCTCCTAGGTCCCTCTTCCGACGCCTTCCGGGCCTATGCCCTCTCTCGTAAAACGCAAGAAATAATGTAACCCCGTACTCAATCCGCTCTCTCGAATCGTTACCCTGCCCGAGATCCCCGCCAGTTCCTTTAGCGAAAACGCTATCCCATTCTTTTCTCCATTTCACCCTCTGGGCCTCGGCTTCTCTCCGACCCCTCCAAACACGTTGCACCGTGGTGGCGGCTCTTAAACGTTGACGCGCGGCTTCACGTTGAGCTCGCTCTTGTTGGGCATGAAGAACTGATGTTTGTGTAGCTGGGGCCCGGGAGAACTGTGATGTCCGAGATGGAGCAGCGGCAGGCTTCCGGCCAGAAAGGTTAACCACTCGGGGCCTGCGTGACGAGCCAGTAAATGTCGGGTACATTTTTTTTTTAGTGTCAGCGGCCGCACACACGAAAGGGATCGATCTGTTGGACCCTCCAAGTAATACAGATGTTCTATCGATCCAAGAGCTCGAGTTCTGTGGGATAGGATGGAGAGGTGGAGACTTGAAAGCCAAAGATGAGGAGTGTGGTGGAGTTGAAGACCTGTTTTACTTATGTGTAAGAGAACGACAGGATAAGGTAGTTGATGGAGCGATAGAAATGTTTGCTAGGGTTCGGTTTCTGCGGAGGTATGATAAAATAGAATAGGTGTAATGGCGTTGAGGGAGGGATGTAATGTGGTGGTGGGGGGGAAGGTGGGAGGCTTTTCCAAACGCCTTGTTTCCTACCGTTCTCGGACATAGGTACCAGCTCCTTGTTACAACACCCTTAAAAATCCAGCGAACAACGAAGAAAGAGCTGGAAAAGATTACTCTGCCTCGGCTAGCTCTCTTGGTTAACTCACAGTCTGGCGGAGCGGATAAAAGAGTGGTGGACAAGCACAAACTGGGGGTTAACACCCGCCCCTCATTCTAGCAGTCGGTCCGAGTACAAAATACTCGCATCAGCATGCTGTGCAAGCACAGCGCTGCACCGCTCCATACTCTCCCTGCACACTCTTCAGCTGTGGACTATGTCCCGCTCTTACACTTGGAAACGCTAACACTCATTATAAAGGCACTCTAGCAACCGCGATATTTTTTGTCGCCAAACGATCTTCTCTCAGCGCGAATTTACACCAAAAGGAGTTTTTCTTTCCTCCATAGCCATCCCATGCGTCCGACACCGACGATTTTACGGCATCAGTAGCCACTCGGGCTTCCTACATAATGTTATTCGCTATACAGTGAGGGAGGGTATTATACAGCATACCATCCCCTCGATAATAACGAACCCCATTGCGCTGGGTACTTGGTGTGTTTGTCTACTCTTCCTCAATGTTTCCCTATGATAGCGGGATAATAGGGCGTAGGAAAGGCTCAATGGCAGATATTTTAGTCGGTCGATGTGATGACGGGTGGACACGCAATTGATACTTAGCCATCCCAACCCGTACTCGAGGAGCTCAATTTAACCCAGATAGCACACAAAAAGTAGGGATGGATTAGGAGGAGAAAAGGTTCAAAAGGTTGATATTTGGTATTATACCTTTGCGCCCCTAAGAAATGTGATCTCAAATTATGCCCTCTACCATCTATCAAACATTTGTCAATCTTCTAAAATACTCCATTTATCATGCTCAAAAATCGAAATTAAAGAAGTTCCATTGCTCTTCCAAGTGCAAGCCTATACTGTTAACCTGGTCTGAGACTATTTTATTACTATATGAGCACTTTTCTACCTGTCCTTCGTGGCATATCTATTTTAGTATTATAGGGAAAGGCTTCGGAGTGGAGTAGGAGGGTGGTTTAAATACCTCCCAATTGGGAATAGGACATGCCGGTATTTCAACCTTCAAGAGCAATTACTTGGCCCTCCCTTGATGTCCGGCAAGCCAGATGGGATAGATTAACATGGCAGAATACTGAGATGTGAGATAATAGCAGGGTGTCAATTGGTTTTGTCTTATGATGACCATATCAAAATCTCCGTCCTGATCAATCTATAGCAAGAGGTGAGTCGTTTAAGCCAACTCAGTTTGATAGTCAACAAGTAAGTCTCTGGGGAACCCTACTTGATAGTACTACAACCCAAGAGAAACAAAGACGTAGGTTATTACTTTGAACCCGCCGGGGGTATGATATATTCTAGGGTTCTCTGCTTGTGCCGGCGAGGGCGGTCCCGGATGGCGTACTTTCTTTTTGGCTACTCAAGGTCCGATGCCTGCCTACTGAGGTAGCAATTTTTGTGGAAAACACCTTCAATTCCATGCATTGAACAAAAGAGGATTTGGAGAAACAGTGCTATGCCCATCGGAGGATTAATTGTTTTAACAAACTTTGGGAATAAGCACCAAGTACTGTAGCTGGGGCTTGGTAAACGCACTGTCCACTGATAAGGTAACTTATAGTAGGTAGGCGGTGATCTGGGTCTTGTCTCGTTACTGGCAGGCCCGCTCTTCACAAGGTGATCGAGAGTCTCGCATCCATTTCCGGGTGAGCATTAAGGCTCAGGAATCCTCCGAGGCGCCATCTGACGGTTGGGGGATCCCAAGGTGGGGGGGGGGGGGGTATCGCACGAGCATCGGTGCTGGCCCATTCCAAGAGTACCGGCCTCCCCTAGACCAAAAACTGTGCCAACATTCCCGGATACGATACTTTGGAATGGGCGAGCAGTTTCTTAGAGCACCAGTTTGTACATCGCCCTTGTTTCCATGACATTGCGACCCATATTATGGCCTTTCTCTGAAATGATTGTCGGTTAACTTACCCTTCCTCCGCTATTCCGATGGACGAGAGTATAGGATAGACTAGTCATCCGTGGACCACGACCCCTTGGCGGCTATCTGTACCCCGCGCAAAATCAGCCAATCTGCGTGCTGATCAAAGAAAAGGCACACAAAGTGCCCATAATTGCAACGAAAGATCCGAAGGGCGGAGAACACAAGTCTCAATACAGACCCCAGAGGGGGAACAATACTCCTACCAGTAGACAGAAGATCACCAGAGTCGAGTGGCCACCCCAAATTTCTTTACTTTCTCTTTCTCTACCGCTATTTCCTCTTCTCTTTGTTTACTGGAATAAAAAAGCACTCTATCCGTGATCGGTTTCACTTCCTTCTAGGATTTAACCCTACCTTGCTGTGTCAACTGGTCCCCCTGGCCTCTCACAGCTTGTGATCACATCGCTTAAATTTACAGCACGCTTATCGTCCCATCGAGCAAATCTTGCACTTACCCCACCATCACCGCCTTGTCTGTCTCTGAGCAAGGGTCTGTTGCCACACCAAAAACCGTTGCGCTTACCTTGCCGTACCCAAAAACCAAAACTTCTCCAATCGTCATCATCGCATTTTCGGCGGAAAATTTTGGCGGCACCGAACCTCACATAAAAATGCTACTGCGCACAGTATTCGTTCGACCATCCGCGCTTCGTACCTTGCCACGATATGCCTCGTTTACTCCGCCATTGAACCCAGCATTGATAAGGGGCTTCACTTCCAAAGATATCCCCCCTCCGGCTCCCTCGAAGCTCGTTGGCTCGAATCAAGACCTTCGGCCCCACGTTAGCGAAGAAGCTGCACTGACTGCTGATATTATGGGTGGAGTGAGTCCGGATCTGGAGCGGGGAACGCCGATTGGAGAGGCGAGCCCGGGATCGGTAATTGCTGACTTGGGAGCAGATGTTGAAAAAAGCCCCCGCCTCACACCAAAATGCGCCCAAGGTTTCGAAAGAGATTCCCCGGACAAAAAGGGAATATTCCACTTCAGCAACTCCGGTCGAGCCTCTGCCCTCCGACACTCCTACCGACATGGTTTCCTCCACTGCTCTCACATCGCCCCCGGTTTCTCCTGATGCCCTTGCCTTGACGATTCCCGGAGCTAAATATCCTCTTCCACAGCTTCCGCTTCCTTCGTGTTCTCACCTCAAACACCGCTACTCTACATTACTGGAGCAGGTTACAAACTTCATTATGATAGGAGGTCGAAAGGCCAAGGCGAGGTCATTGGTTGACCAGATACTTGCCCGTTTACGGACTCTCCCTGCTCCGGAACCAAGAGAAGGGACCCCACTTCTCCCTGGAACTCCAGCATTATCTACACTACCACTGGATCCGGTCCAGTACCTTCAGACAGCGATTGACTCTGTCTCTCCCTTGGTCAAGATTTCGATGCTTAAGGGTGGAGGAGGAACCAAGCAACCAGTTCCATACCCACTGCGCTTGAGACAGCGGAGGCGATTCGCTTTGACATGGATTTCTGCGGCTGCGGATAAAAAGCGAGATAGGCTGGGGTTTGCGGAGAGATTTGCCGATGAGGTTGTAGCTGTTGTCGAAGGCAGAAGCACGGCATGGGAAAAAAGAAGCCAGGTATGCAGCCCCTTGCACGCTACCTCTATCACTAGAGCTTACATAAAAGCAGGTCCATAGACTAGCCGTGGCATCGCGTGCTAACGTTATCGTTAATCCTGGAAGAACAGTCGCGCCTTCAAAAATCAAGTTCCCCACAGCTGTTCTCTAGATTCCGGGGAGATCACTGATATCATGTAGACTATTCATTTCTTGCTCATCCTCCTTTTTCTCCCTTTATTTCCTGGGCTCGGGTTCTCTTAAGCAGGGTGCGGTACGGTACATAAGGCATTTGTAAACTTATATATACACCAAAAGTGATGAGAGAAAGAAATCTCTGGAATTCCTTGACTCGTTGTAATATCTGTCCTGACGTTGCCAGGCGGGCGGGGTGTGCATCCTGGGGATGCAGTGCGAATCCTTCCAGAGAAGACATATTTGCCATCTCCCTTTCGAAAACGCACAGCCCCTTCTGAGATATCGTGGTGCTAGTACATGAGAGTATCACGGTATCGTACTTTCGCGGATGATGACCTGCACTGTATGAGGGGATTGGCTCTAGTCATGAGGACCCCTTTCCATACAACTGTTCAGCCCGTTTTATTATGGACGAATTTGATGAAACGAATGGCTCGGGCGCCATAGAATGATTAGGCTCCCCGGAAATTATTGAAGATTGAAAAAGAGACAGTGTGAGCTCAGGGGATTGTTATACTGAGGATATTTGGAGAAATTCTGATGATATACATATATACAGGCTCGAATATCAGACATCAGTCCGTAAAATACGGTAGAAATGCATAAAAGGTGTTGAGATGTGGTCATCTGGGTGGGCACGTGGCTGAGAATAGCAGCACGCCACCTCTCGCCGCCACGGGATGAGCCTTTCTGTGACCTTCTTTTGGTACTTTTTTTTGTGTGAAGGTTTTAGCTTTTTTTTTTTTGCAAGACTGCCTCACACAAAGGTTCCTGTCCCGCTTACACACTCCCGTTCTCGCTGCCGCTTTTTCTCCTGCTTCCTATCCTCTCCCTCTCCCTCACTTTCCTTTTTTTTTTCCCTTGGAGGAGAGAACACCATCGACAACGACACCCTGGCTTCCAATAAAAACTTCAACACCCTCCCCTCTTCCTTCTAAAACCCCACACAAAAAAAATAGAAAATCTTTCAAAAACCCTTCCTGTTAACCACTCAAAAAAAAACATTTTTTTTCAACCTCAAGGCATCCTTTCTTCCACTCTGCCCCCCCGTTCTCTTTCCAATCTTTTTGTTTCACGAAACCCCACCATCGCTGCTCACCACACCACATTTCACAGGCGAAGCGTGACTTAGGGCTACTGATCTCGTACTCTCTCTTGCCTATACAAGGAAAAGAAAGGGATTACGGGCATATTAATTTAGTTTGTGAGCATCTTTGTTGTGGTCAGTTTCTCCGCCCTTATTGGTCATCGGGCACTCGTGGCCTCTTGACAATCAAACCTCCGATGCTGACCTTCTTTCTCCTGATCACTAGCAACAGCAAGGAAACTAGCCTTAAAAAAAATCTACAATTCCTTGACCGGTTTTAGGTTATTTACGCACGATTCTAAAAGCGTTTGTTAGCCTCTCGTTGCCCCTCCCCTAGCCTTGCTCCAATCTTCCCTTTTCGCCATCTATTCGGCCTTTCTGTCGCGCTTTTCGTCCCTCCTTAAAGAATTTTCTCACCCCCGGACGGAAAGAAGTGAATCACCACTGACCTCATTTACCACAGCTGTCCTCGTAACAATGTCTGCCGAAGTTTCTTCTTCCCCAGCTCCCCAGGAGCAAATCGAGCAGCCCATCAACGGGTCTTCTCCCACCCAGGATCCCACTTCCGATAGCGATGCCAATAACTCATCCGTGGCCACTCCGAGCAATACTCCTCATAACTCCCACACCTCCGCCTCCCTTTATGTCGGGGAGCTTGAGCCGTCTGTGACTGAGGCAATGCTCTTCGAGCTGTTTTCCACCATTGGAAACGTTGCGTCTATTCGAGTTTGCCGCGATGCCGTTACCCGCCGTTCTCTCGGATACTCTTACGTTAACTACAACAACACCGCTGATGGCGAACGTGCCCTCGAGGAGCTTAATTACACTTTGATCAAAGGTCGTCCTTGCCGCATTATGTGGTCGCAACGTGATCCTGCTCTCCGTAAGACCGGACAAGGAAATGTTTTCATCAAGAATCTCGATACCGCCATTGATAATAAGGCTCTTCACGATACCTTTGCTGCTTTCGGCAACATCCTTTCCTGCAAGGTTGCCCAGGACGAGTTTGCAAACTCCCGCGGATACGGGTTTGTTCACTACGAGACCGCTGAAGCCGCCAACAATGCAATCAAGCATGTCAATGGCATGCTTTTGAACGAGAAGAAAGTATTTGTCGGACATCACATCCCTAAGAAGGATCGCCAGAGCAAGTTTGATGAAATGAAGGCCAACTTTACAAACGTTTACGTTAAGAATATCGATCCGGAAGTTACAGATGAGGAATTTAGAACTATGTTTGAGAACTACGGCCCCATTACTTCCGCTAGCCTTTCTAGAGATCAGGATGGTGTCAGTAGGGGATTTGGATTTGTTAACTTTCAAGAGCACCAGCATGCCGCCAAGGCTGTGGAAGAACTTCATGAGACTGAGCTTAAGGGTCAGACTCTTTATGTTTCTAGAGCCCAAAAGAAACACGAGAGAGAGGAGGAATTGAGAAAGCAATACGAGGCCGCTAGAGTCGAGAAGGCTAGCAAGTACCAGGGTGTCAATTTGTGTGATCCCATTATATTCTATGGTTGATTGGTTGGATTTGCTCTAACCCTTCTATCAAAATAGGTACATCAAGAATCTTGATGACGAGATTGATGATGAGCGTCTCCGCCAGGAGTTTACCCCGTTTGGGACCATCACTTCTGCCAAGGTTATGCGTGACGAAGTCTCTAAGGAAGATAAGGACGCTGAGGAGAAAGAAGGAGAAGGCGCCAAGAAGAAGCTTGGCAAGAGTAAGGGGTTTGGTTTTGTGTGCTTCTCTAGCCCGGAGGAGGCTAGCAAGGCTGTGACTGAGATGAACCAGAGGATGGTGAATGGTAAACCTCTCTATGTCGCCCTTGCTCAGAGGAAAGATGTTAGGAAGAGCCAAGTAAGTTACCCTTGGGACCGGCTCGAAATTATGCTTGATGGGGTATTAATCAAAAGATAGCTTGAGGCAAGTATTCAAGCTAGGAATCAGATTAGGATGCAACAACAAGCCGCAGCCGCTGGCATGCAACCCCCTGGGTTTCTTGGCGCCCAGATGTATTATGGGCCGGGCCAGCAACCTGGGTTTATGCCTCCGGGTGGCCGCGGTCTCTCGTTTCCCCAACCCGGTATGATGCCTATGGCTGGTGGCCCTCAGGGTGGTCCCGGCGGTCCCGGCAATCGCGGCCCGCAAGCTGGAAGCTTTGTTCCTAATGCTGGCCGCCCTGGCCCTCAAGGCCCCATTCCACAGGGTATCCCGCAGCAGATGTATGGTCCTCCAGCAATGGGCCCCGGCGCAGGACCTGGTGGCCCCGGGTTTGCTCCGTATCCACCCAATCCCCTTGCTGCTGCCCAGGCGCAGGCTGTCGCAGCTTCTCAACAAGGTCGTGGGCGCGGTGGTGTGCCTCCTGCGGGGATGCAAGGGTTGCAGCAGGGGATGGCCAATATGAGCATGGGCCCTCGTGGTCCTGTCCAGCCCGGTCGCGGTGGTCCTCGGGGCAACCTCCCCCCTCAGGCACAGCCTGGTCGTCCTCTCGTCCCTCCCCAAATCCAGCACGTATCTACTAGTGGAATCGATCCCACCCAATTTGCTGCCTCACCTCCCCAGGCCCAGAAGCAGCTGCTTGGTGAATCTCTCTACCCTAAGATTCAACGTCAGCACCCCGAGCTTGCCGGAAAGATCACTGGGATGTTGTTGGAGATGGACAATATGGAGCTTCTTGCACTGTAAGTTTGGTCAATTGGATCCTATCTATCCTGTGCAATAACGACTAACATGGATCAAATAGTCTTGATGACGAGCAAGCTTTAATCGCCAAGGTCGACGAAGCTCTTAGCGTCTACGACGAGTACGTTAAGACTCGCACTGGCGACGATATTGGAGGCCATGAGGGTGCCACGACTAATGATAATGAGAACAAGGGCGATGAAGGGAAAAAGGAGGGTGAAATTAAAGGTTAAGCTTAAGGCGTCTTTGGGATAGAACTTTTTTTTCTCTTTTTCAATTTTCTCTTGGGTGGCCGGGGGGTTGTTTGGGGGATAGTGACAAAAATATTCTTTTCCTTGTCTCTTTTTCAATGGGTCATTTCAATTCACTGTTCTTACTCTTACGTGTGCAAATTTTTAACCTCCTTTTTCTTTCTCCGGGGAGTGACTGTGTCCTTTAGGTTTTCTTTTATATCGACTTTCGGTCCCACAGAGGTATTTCGGGGTACGGAAAGCTGAGTGCTTTCGTGGCCGGCCCGAATTATTGGGGCATGAGTTACAAACCGGTGGAAACTTTAGGGTGGGCGGGGTTCTGGGAAATGGTCGGTTTTTCATTTTTGTTCTCAATTCATTTTCATTTTCTCTGGTGATTGAAATTCGACTTTCCTCATTGGCCCGTTTTTCTCATTTTTATCTTCAATTGGTGTTTCCCCATGTCGAAGTTGAGGGAAGTGAGGTTGGGTGAGGCTCATATCGATATGAGGGGTGTGTGTGCAGAAAAGCATATCAGACAGGTGTGTGAGATGGGTCCGGGGATGGGGATAAATCACAATTGGCATAAAAAAAGTGGGAAAAGATGAAATTAATAAAAAAAATAATCAAATCAGAGTTTGTTGAATGGACATTTTACTTTAGAACGGATGCGCATTCATCGGCACTACTTCTAAATAGTTTCCCTTTGAATGGTGACATAGGTGGATACATAGCGCCGGGCACCGACACCGTTCCCCTTGGATTGATTAGTAATACGTACAAAAATCGGTGCCTTAGCATAAATTTGTATGATATTCCCGGCTAGAAAATGACCACTTTGCCGTTCTCAACCAATACTCACCCAACAAAAAAAAACAAGGCACATAGAACTAAAGAGCAGTCGGCTCTGAGTAGTTCCATAGAGTTAGACTAGTTTCTCAAAAAAAAAAACTCCCTCTTGCTGCGGAGCGTTCCTTGTGAATTTTCACTCTGGGGGGGGCGGTTTCATACGCCAGGCACGGTGGGTGAGTTTTACAACACTATTACGGTACTTTGGCTAGACGAGCATTGCAGAAGTGTATAGCTAAAGGCACACAGTTGGGATGGTTTGTCACCATTATAGCGGCTATGGTGGAATTCTTCTGTTTGTTCCTGTTATTTTTGATGTTTTGAACCCTAAACAAAGAAAAATAACATGTGCCGGTTGATGGTCATAACATAAATAAATATTTGTTAACTCAAGGTTAGCTTGGTAAATCGTCGGCGTCTACCGGTATTTGCAGGGATAGGGCAGGGGAGCAGTTCTAGACAGCCCATGGTGGGGAAGCAGGAGCTCTGTGGGATCCCGTTGGCAACTGTCGGCAGATTAGATCTTCCTGCTCCCATAAATGAAGCTCTCACAATCTCTCTCTACCTTCCCTACCCAAACCCTTATCCACTAAACCTTACCGTCACAACAGGAAACATCTTCCATCACTGAGAACGAAACCTCACCTTCTCGAACCCTAAGCACCTCAACCCGTATGCATTTCCCATCTCCATTACCACTAACACGGGAAACCTTTTGATCCTTGCCTGACTTTTATCCCTTCCCTCCTCCTCCTCCGCCTCCTCCACCACCACCACCAACCCATCCTCCCTCCCTCCATAGCGCGAGCCGAGGATGGAGAAACCACCTTCAAAGAAAAAGCCATCCCCAACGGCCCAACCTTTTGTTCCCGGTCGTCAGACTACCCGTACATCGTTCTTCACTTCACCACCCGCTCTAGCTCCCTCGAACGCCAACACTGCAGCTTCTAAACCACGCGTGAACCTGCCAGCCTCGCAGGTTCCTTGTAGATACTTTGCAGCAGGTTATTGTCAACGGGGTCCCGCTTGTTACTACAAACATGATCTGTCATCGGTAACACTTCCTGGCCTTGAGAATACTGGTGAGGGGGAGAAAACCCGGGAGCCAGAGAATACGGATACCTGTGCGATATGCTACGAGGTCCCGACAACATATGGGCTCCTGACAAGCTGTGACCATGTTTTTTGTCTTTGTAAGTTTGCTTCTTACCATTTATTCCGGAGAGATGTCCGGGACTGACGGTGTTTTCCAGCGTGTATTCGCGCCTGGAGATCTACGGCTGCGCCAGATGCTGTTCCAGACTCGGAGGGTGGCGCTTTGAACAAAACTTCAAAGACCTGCCCACTGTGTCGGATTCGCAGCAAGTTTATTATTCCCAGCAGTGTTTTCCCGCGGCCGGTTGGAGAAGCGTCGGATGAGGGGGAGAAGATTAATCCGGCCAAGGATGCAATCATAGCGGCCTACCTTGCGAGGCTTAAGACCATCCCTTGTATGACCCCACCGGTGCCCACGTAAGTGGCAAGATGGTAGCTAGAACTAAAGAGATGTGTGTGTAGGTCGCCATTTCACCAACTCCCTGCTGCCTAGCGCTCCTCCTCGTCCCCGTCGTGATCTTCCCGACTGTCCATTCGGTAACGACTGTCACTACAAGCACACATTCCGTGGGTTTCCTTACGTCTTTAGCGACTCGGAACTTAGCGCTCAACGTCGTCGCAGAACTCAACATCACCGCCGTCTGGGATGGATGGAACGCCTTCTTTTCGGTGCAAATTATGACGCTGGCAGTGACCTTCCCTTACCCTCACCCCCCTGGCCCGTTTCAGAGGCGGAGGCGAGGACCTTGATGGAGATCATTCTTGAAGGCGGCGACCCCCCAGAGTGGGACGAATTTGAAGAGGATGAAGAAGAGGATGAAGACGAAGAGGATGATTACTATGATGTCGACGACCCATTCGATCCCGACTGGGGGCAGCGCATTCTCAACGCCGTTGAATTATCCGTTCCTCAAGGATTCAATTCCCAGAGCAGGTGGGCGCAAGCCACCGCGGGAGAGGATGAGGACGATGGGTTTTTATTTTAAGGCCTTGTTTTTCATCTATCTCTGCGGCCTGTTCTTGTGTGGGTGTTGGGTATATTTTAATTCTTCTAAAATCAGATCTACTACGTTTGGTTCCGAGAGACGCATGGTTGGGGATGGATCAATGGCATGTAGTGTCACTCGAATCAGATGTCTCGTAGTCTGAATTAATCTCCACTTTTTCTTGCTTCCCCTTGGATAGAGTGATTAGTTTTATGGTTTTCTGTCGGTGAGAGGCTTTGTGGGTACGAAGGTGTGAGAGATGGTTGAGCAATCACCGGTCCCACAGGTTCGCAAAACCACAGGGCGCGGTCTCCGCAGAGAAATACATGTGTCTTGCAGGCAGGCTAGGCTATAGTGCGGTGGTTCGGCTTATCGTTAAACTTCATTTTCCTAGTAACCTTGCCTCATTTTCCCCCAATTGGCGTTTGCTTTTTCTTCCCGCCCTCTCTTCCTTCTTTTTAAATTTTTTTCTCTCTTCCATTTTCAACTCGGCTTTTCTCTTTCTTCCCCTGTATCTCTCTCTTTTTCTTTCTTCTTCTTCCAAAGTTCCTTGAGCTCCAGCTATAATAGCCAACTGGGGGAAAAAAAATTTGAATTTTTACAAAATAAAAGCGCGTTTATCTACCGTACCTACCCGTCACGTGAGAAATACCAACCAACAAGGGCGAAAAAGTTTCAACTGCGAGTTGTAAAGTACAGTACTGTGCCGGTATGGGTCTATCTAATACATAATATGTAACACTCCAACCAACTAATTAATTCATTGTCCAACGTGGTTTTTGTGTTGCCTGTGCGTGCCCTTTTGGGTTGGCTGTAAGGGTCATGTGCGGTGCTGGCTTGAGCTTTTGTTTCGTGAGGTAGGGGGAGTTTTAGTTCCGGTTCTCTTTCTTTAGTTTGGTTTGCTGTTTGTGTCTTGTTGTGTGGGTTTACTAGAGGAGGAGGGGATATTTGGTGTATTGAGGTTTGTGTAATAGGATAGTATTGGTGGTCTTCGTGCTGGTCATATGGTGTCACTCGTGGAGCGGCGGTGGTTGTGGTGGTTGTGGGTGGTAAGCTTGGTTACTTGCCGGGCGGGATCATGGAAGTGTGCTTAATGGTACTGGGGATTGTGGATTGAGGGTGGTGTGTCGGGTGTTGCTGGGGGTTAATAACTTTCAGGAGGTTGTTGTGATGGTACAGTACGCACCCTGCTTTGGGCCAGAGTTGGAGAGATTGCTTGGGGATAGGTGAGTGAGTGAAGAGATTGGGTTGGGCCAGCTTAGGATTTATAGCTTCCTATTGTGTTGAAATGGTGGAAACCCATGCTTTGGATGGGGCATGTTGTCGTGCTTGGAGTACCAATTCGCCCCTCGCGGAAATCGTAGAGAGACTGATATTGGATCGTCCTTGCTGGAACTAAGTATGATATCACAAGTAAACCGCTGATCACTTGCTATTACAAATAGTAACCGGACTTGCCAATTCAACTGATATAGACTATCATAGTCTGGTATAGCAGAGCGTGGGCATTATTCACTAATTTACTAACTAACTGCAGATAATCACCCCGCTGCAACCCCCCCCCTCTTCCCCTTCTGCGATGCCGATATTTTTGCAGCTTGGGATGTTTAGCAGTGCGCGCGTTGGGAGTATCTGGATGGCTGTGTTAGCACTACTACATTCGACAGCGCCGGTCGAAGAAAGCAAGTGGAAGTCCAGTGATTCCGCTGCTTCGGGTTGAGAGATGGGCACTACTGTGTACGGCTAAAATTTAGAACTTTTGCTGGGTTCTTAGTGATCTGGTTCGCGGGGGTTGTTCCATTTCGGGTCCTGGGTAGGATGTGCATACTTGTGCCTGGCGAACTGAGGGGGGGATGTTTGGGTTTGGCAGGCGGCGAGGTGCCTGCGTGGCTTGCGGGAGCTTGTTTTTTCCCGCCTTTTATGGGGAGGTTGGGTGCCTTTGTAGGCGGTGGGAGGGGTCAGATTGGAGGGCGGAGGAGAGGGGTAGGCGTGGAGGTCTGGTTTGCCGGGTGTGCGGAGCGGGGGGGGCTCGTGGGGTGGTTTGCTGGATGGTGGGGATGGGTTATGTATTATACAAGGTATTACCTACTGTGCAAGAGTGTTATAATAGCATGTAAAATCTATCAATGATGGCGGGTGGAGATGGCATTCCGGTACCCTACGGCAGTATCCTCCTAGCCACCCTTCAGTCAATCCCGGTGCCTGTCATTGTTTCTTTTCGGTTATAGGTCTCTTTTGCTGTGGTTTTACTGCTGTGCGGATCGAAGAGCATCGCCGGTGGTGGAGGAGAGGAGGTGTGGAATAGAAATAGAGGATGAAATCAGGTGGCTCGCTAGGGACCAGCTTTCAGAAGGTGTCTGACAGGATAGTACGTCCACTAAGTGTCACACGATGAGGGATTGTGAGCTTCCAGGATTTTACGATTGGGGTAGTCTATTTCCTGGTAGAGGTTGCTTAGAAGCCAGGGGTAGCCAGGCTGTCTGAAATTTTAGGAGGCTTCCGTCTCAACCTCCGCTACAATACCATTGCTAATCATTCTTTCCGTAGACTTGTTAAAGTGATAGGTGTGCCATGTTACCGAACCTACCCGCAGATTTTTTCCCATATCATACAACAACACCATCTATCCGAGTATCATGGACGCCATTGCCGATTCCGTCTCCGGAACGACAGATGCCCAACCCAAGCCCTTTCCCCGTTTTAATTGCTGGAATCCATAGCTGGGCGAGTAAACCGGGTCTCTCTGCTTGCGAGGTACCAACGGGAACATCCCCAAAAACCTCTGCGGGTTTAGCTCACCTTTCCTCCCTACTAGCTGGTTGGAGGGGAGTGAGGGACTGAGTGGCCTGGGGGCGGGAAGCGGTCTTGGCTAAAAACCTGCGAAAGCGAAATGGGAAAAGGACGTTGCAAAGTATGTAGGAACCTATATGTACCCAGAGGAAAGTGTGGTGGTAATATGCTACCAGGGCTCAATGGTCTACTGTCCCTAGAAGCCGGTGGGCTTTGTGAAGCCCAGGCTAAGGCGAGAATAACGGTACCTAAACCTTCTTAATCCAATGTCAGTATCCTCGGGTCGGCGTACTAGCACTAACTTTGTTGAGAGGTATCGGGGGCTAACGGGTAGAAGCGAGCAGTTTCACAAGTTCAAAAGGAGGGCGGTTTCTGGGGTAAGCGGACAACTTGTATTGCTAGTTGAACGGTGAGGAGGGGGGTTAAGGGAGGGGGGAAGAAGAGGAGGGAGGAGGAAGAGAGAAGCGGGGTGTAGGATTTTGAGAGGGGACAAGCGGTGACGCAAGTGGTCACGAGTTGTCACTCGTAACTACAGCAACAGAGCACACCCGTGACCACAGTTTCCAACAAACTTTATTCCGAAACTTGCCTTGGGAATGTCTGTGTGAGAGGCAAATTGTTCAATCACTGGAGATCACTCGTCAAGCAGTAGGGTTCGAATGGTAAGGTACGGTAATTTGCCATACAATACAATACGGTAATGTACTGTAAACTTACCAGGCGCCGCTTGCCGACCGTCATAAAGTTCCATATCATGATCTTGGATCTTGGTGCGATACTCATGTCATAGCCAAGAATGCCTAGCGGTAGCTGATCATTTGTGGGTTGGGTTGCTTCGGCTTGATAAACACAGAGGGCGGAAGACAGGATTACCTAACCTCAGAATCTAAGGTGGGAGAGGCCGTTTTCCGGTATTTTATCTGCCTAGTGTAATTTACGGTAATTTACCGTATGGTATCAAAAGTGTAAGGTACGGTAACGTACCGTATTTTCGAACACTATCAAGCAGCTTTGTCCAAATTCATGGCGATAGTATGGTTGTGCAGGGAGTAGATCCCCACCATAATATTGCAGGGGTTCCGGATGGGCATGACTGACTACCTAGCTCAGGTGCAACTGGAGGCCTCGGACTTGCAGCTTGTCGGTGCTCCGGCTCACCTCATTATAGTTCATATGGCCAGAATTATAGGACTTATGTGTTCCCCGGCTTGGCCGTCTCTGAGGCCTGTGCCGCCGGGTTCAATACACCTTCGGCTGTAGCAGGAATGAGCATTATACCAAAGCCCTCTCTTGTCGGATAAATCCCTTTGTATGCCTCCTTTGTGTTCTTGAGTTGTGAGATAGCTGCCGAGGGTTAATTGGGTGGGGATGTCCGATTTCAAATACTGGTGAGTCTGAAGAGCAACAACTCTTTTGGGAAGGTTATAGTTATCTCTTTGGTATAGAGAAGGAGTTTTTCGGGTGGCATCCTGGAGGGCAGTGAAATGGGTACATGGGGTTTTTATACAAGTATAGTTGTGGCTTGCGCGCATCCTATTGGCTACAGTGTTACTAGTGGCGAAAGCTTTCAAAATCGGCACTTCATTTGCGTTTTTCTAGCATCTCTTCAATATACCTAAGGCAAGAGAAATGTGAGATAATGACCCTAACGATCTAAGTTTATTCTTCAAAACGTACTGTACTAGAAACATGAAGAGGAGAAGAGCAGATTCCATCTCACATGTTTTGGTAAGTTTGTTTCTCAGGATAATGCAATTTGTTGAAAGGGAGAACATTCGGTGTTACTGGTTTAAACCAAATGCTTTAACTATTCTTACTAGTATTAGAAAGCTGGGGAAAATTGAAGACTTAATTTTATTCAACCCAACGGCACGTGGGTCCTCTGCACTGGGGTTTTGTGGATCTCAGGTTGAGGGATGTGATGTATGATAGCCGTTGAAGTCTATATGTGGAGTAGGGTAAGGAAGGATTGGGGGGGGTGGAGGAATAGAGTGTCATTCTTCCTGTTTTTATCTTCTAAATGAGCGTCTAATAAGATAATCCCTTCATCGGTTTGTTTTCTGCGCTTAGGCTGTGGTGAAGTGCTGGATTTTATTAGCTTAATGAGATTCGAGACACCTGTATGAAATATTATCCTGCAAGAGCAAAACTGTGCAATATTTTACAGTTGGGATGTTGATAGTGGGGAGTCATGGCTCCAACACTAACCACCTCTACTTGAGTAGATAAGCTTCGAGAAAGGACTGCTGGGGAGGGCAGGGCTGTTATGGATAATATTGCCGTATCATAAGAACTCGAATAAACGATCCTTGTGCTAGGACGTTGGAGTTGCCTCTCTTAGTATGGTCTGGTGTTATTTTCTTTTTCTTCTGTCTCCAGGGGCAGATTTTTGGTGTGTTTTCGCCCCTTTCCCCGAGGAGGAAATTTCAGACTACCGTATCATACTATGCAATCACTTCCGGTCCAGGGGTTCTTTTGGCGGGGAATAGGCACTTCCGAAGGAAAGCAAATTCGTCTCACTTTCTCACGGTTCAACTGCCAAGGTCAAGCAAGATAAAATTCAAAGAAAAACCACGATGAACATTGATGAAACAGGGGTGGATGAGGATGGTTGTGGATCGTTGCGGATCGATGCAGACGAACGCTGCTCTCTCCTCCTCAAGTAGCCCTTTTCTATGGAGCTAAACTAATAAAAGTAATGCTATCAAACATTCACGATAGTCTCTGTGTTCCGGCGTATTTTCCACCATAGTCATCCACGTGACTGACAATACAGTACTATACCAAGACCTCATCAGCCACATCATCAACCACAAGCTAACGCTAGTTCAGATGCCCTGAGCCCTCCTGTTCGTTGACCCCTCCCCCATGTTACAGCGACCACTGAAGATGCCTCTGCCTATCAGTAAAAACACCGAGAGACATTTTAAACTTGTAGTAAAAGATTCTTCTGATCCTGACCCACAACTCTCTTACCGTGAGTGCTGTACTGCAAGTTAACAAAATAACAAATCGCAGGCGTCACAGCCCAACCAGATTCTGATTAGTGGGTTTTGTATGATCGGCCAAGTTGATCCAAGTGCTTGCCAGATTCAAAGGGAAAGTTAAACTTATTGGGAAATTCAGTCGGTGGCCTTGGCGCCAAGTTTGCTCAATATTCCCCAATACGATACTTTCAAATCTGACAAGTAAACCACATGAAAGTTTCTCACTTGGCTTTAGCTGTCAGGGCAGGGGACCTGTCTGGGTGGACTGTGAGGCTCTGTATCTACCAAAAATGCTTAACTCCAGAGGGCATCTACGATAACTGTATTGGAAGCCCTGCCTCACTTAACACCCACCCCAGCTACAATCCTGCAGTCACAGGCACTGCCCACGGTACTTTATCCTACTTTACTCCCAGCTTCTACCTCAATCTCTTTATCAACCTCACACTCGGCCTCCACTCCAGTACCACTAAAACTCGATATGAATCCGACAAACGAAATTGATCCCGATGGGGACGTCATCGCTATCATCCCCACTACCACGACCAAGTTCCGGGTATCCTCAATAATGCTATCCCTTGCATCGCCTGTCTTCCGCGCAATGCTTTCTCCACGCCTCCATGAAGGTATTCAAGTTACCCCCGCCTCCGCCACGGTATTACTAGAGGTCGAATTCCCGGACGAGTCCCCACAAGCGCTGGAGGCCATATTCAATGTGCTCCACTTCCGACAAGACTGCATGAGTGCGAACGTTAGCTACGATATCCTCTACGAGATTGCGCTCGTGGTGGATAAGTATGATCTCGTTAAGGCTTTGGGACCGTGGGGGGAAGTTTGGTTGAGGGGAGCAGGGGGAGGGGGATGGGGAAAGCGGCTGTTCGCTACCTATGTATTTGGTGATAGAGAGGGGTTTAGGAAGGAGTGTCAGAGAGCAATTTTGCAGAGTCACGGCTATGATTGCAATCTCAATGGGGGAAGTGAAAAGGGGAAGGAAACTGAGATGGAGGAGGAGAATGACTGGGATTCTAATCTGGTTCCAACAAGAGTTCTTGGTAAGATATACACCTCACCCTCCGATGCTACTTGCAATTATAGCTAATCTGGTATTAGAATTAATTTCTGAGGCCAGAATATCAGCGATCAGGTCTCTCCTCGCGGTGGTGGAGTACTTCACAGACCTTTACTGTAATCGCGATATAAAATGCAGGATCTACCTACCATCACCTGGCCCCAGGGCCCCCAGATGCGTGGCAATTCCCGGTTGCGATGCGGGGATCCTTGGATCACTGGTAACTCTCTATACTACTATTGGAATGCGCCCTACTCCTCAACCACCATATAAAGGCTTCTCGGTCCAGAATCTAGCCCTAGCGATCAAGGGCCAACGTTCCTCTGCAGACCAGGCGCACCAGGAGTGCTCAATTGCTGAACCGGTAGTTAGGCAGGTGGACGAGGTCCTCGCCCAAGTGGACAGGTTGGATATTTGGAACTCCTGCTGGGGGGAGAGTGCTGAGGATTCACATGAGGAGAAGAGGTGGAGGCATGGCACTGAGTTCAAACTTGCATTTCTTAGGGACAGGACGTAGGGGGTAGAACTAGAGTGAGGTGTAAGGAGCAGAAGCGAGTGTGCGCTTTGAATCTGATGTATACAACCTCTGGTAGAAAAAATCAGAAAACAGGGATCGGGCTTCTAGGGTTTCTTGAAACGCTCAGTGCACTCAAGCCAATTGAGCAAACGTGTTTCTAACATCTCGTTTCCATATTTTCAGATTTTCCGTACTGGAGGCTCTTTATTTAAACCTTTCCAAAAAATTTGTTTTCTCTCATTTTTCCCCTAACTGCTATGTGATTGCATAATAATCCCAGTGGTGGAGCACTGCCTGAGAGCAGAGATAGCGGAGGCACGGGGAACGCTCATATGTATAAAGGAACACCGGAGAGTGGACATCAGGAACGTTCTAGGGTATGAATGGATATATAGGGCATATGCCGTGGAAAAACAAAAAAACACCAAACCTTATCATACCAGAGGCGGCAACTCCAACGACATAGCATATGGTTCGATTATTTGCGTTTTTACGGTACATAGATTTTAGAAAGTTCTTGTCAAAGGAATGCCTGTCTACTCGGGTCAGGGGGTAAGTGATGATGAGACCCGCCAATCACTTCAGGTACCTATCCCTTGTAGAGCACTTTGGCAGTCAGTGGTGAAGGTTCTTCTGGAGAAGTGGGAGGGTGAGCGGACCGGTTATTTGACAGTACCATCGCCCATTTTGTTCGATGCTCTATTGGATGGTTCGCGCCAAAGCAGGGGGATATTTCCCCTCATTGCAGAACAGCCAGCCGCCGTCGAAGTCTTTCCTGTACTATCCCTCCCCGCTGGACACATTGCAAATTCATGATGCTAAAGGCGTTATTCTTGGATATCGGTTCAAGATCCCGTCTCATGTTCTCAAAGCTTTGAGCACCTCCTCTCAGATCCTGGATTCGCATGGTACTGGCACTAGTGGTGGTGGTGGGGGAGATCGGTTAGCACGGGGCCTTTATGAGAGTCGTCATTATTCTGTTTCGGTGGATTATGGCAAAAGTATGTTGAGAGCAGGGAGCTTTTGCGCTATGGGGAAAAGAGAAGGGAGTGGCTGAGGGAAAACCAAAGAACTGTTTGATTATTGCAGCAATCAATTCCGGTTCCTTTGCCAGGAGCAGTACATGAGGATGGCTGGAAGTGTAGCTAAGGATATGGTGAAGACCCGGAGCATGGATGGGAGGAAGCTGAGGCCACTTGGTGGAGCTTTGTAGGGCATTTGTCTGAATCAAGAGATGTACTCAGAGTCTGGAAGCCATTGTTACCAGAATTGGTTGGGTGGTAAACGATTATTTAATTGTGTTGAGCCATTTGGGGATGGGTTCCAAGATAGGGAGCTGGTTTTGTGGCAGATGAAGATGCGGATTGAGCTGGAGATTGGCGATGGGTTTTTCTTCTACGGGTCTATAGTTGCTCACAAGGTAGCGGAGGTAACAGCGGGTGTTCACAACTCAATTGACCTATTTACCCGCGTGAGCAATTATCAATTGCTGGCTAAACATCAGAAAGTAGCTGCTAATAAAGTTACATCTGGTAAAAGAAAAGAAGGTGCGTGATATGGGAAAGAAGGAAGAATGGCCGATGAAGAAGAAGAATAGGGTAGCTAGGAGAGAAATTCGGTAAGGGAAGAAGCTGAGGCAATCAGCTGCAGGTGTAATGAGAAATTAGGGGGGGAGTGAGATGTAACAGTTAAGGGCTGTTTGGAACCCTGGTGTTTGTAAGGTAACATTTTATCATATCTATGCCTATGAGAGGTATCTACCCTCCATGCCGCTAGAAACTCTTCCTCTTTTGCTTGGTGTATCCATACCTCCCAACTCCCCTCCTTCCTCCTTAACACCCCATCATCCGCAATTGAGAGAACCTCATATATCTCACTGTCAACCTCCGTATCTCTCCTCCACCGAGCAATATCTATGCGCTTCCTTGCCAAGAGTAATTGAAAGCACAAACACCAAGGGAACAATGTAAGAGCTGAGATAGCCGATCCTGAGCGCCGAAATGCATTGGCTTAAGGCAACCGGTAGAAAGTAAAGATTAAAGAAAGAATTGAATTTATGCTAGAAGGTAAGTGGTAGAAAGGGGAAAGCCGTAAATTTGCGATTCGGAGAAAATACTAAAAAAATAGAATCTCCTACCTTAAGTTCTGATATAATTTCATCTAGCAATAAAATAAATATTACACTAAGATCCAAAATTATCATTAGAGACTTTATGATAGTCAGCAAACGGCATCTGGTAAGTTTGCAGTACGTCATTGTATTGTATTGAGTGGTGACGCATCATATTTTACTGCTCAAACCCTAAAATCCACCGAGTGACCGTCCATGATGCAGAAATGAAATTTGAAAATCTTAGACTGTCAAATGGAATGAGTTAGTTGGTATCATATAAAACTAAGAAGTAGCATGGAGGGGGGGTCAACAAACAGGGAGGTTCAACAAACAGCAGCTTTCATGCTGATACAGGGAGCGACTGTTGTACACAGGTGAAAGGGTAGGTCGGGCGCACTGCCATTTTTAGGCCTTTCGCTATTTTTTTGGTCCGGGTAACCACGCCCTTGTTTCAATCGCGAGAATTCCCCTGACTCCTTCACCACTCCCATTATTACCCCCTTGATAACCCAGCCTGAGTAATGACAACATATCTTTCAATATATCTGGTAGATACTAAAATATGAATGCATGGAATAGTAAAAGCAGATTGGCACTTGGTGGGCTTCTGAGCCCGCCTGTATGAGAGCAGGTCTCTGGGCCCGCCTGTAGGTGATACGATCGGGGGAGTGGATCGTGGAGGGCGCCCGACCTTTTGCTACCTTCTTGTAGGAGGGGGTAGGGGTAAGTCTGGCGAATTCTTGGCGGCAACTGACAGAAATTCTGTGAGACACGTTCGCCAGACTTTTCCCCACCCCCTCGTACACGTACTGTACCAAGACCTCATCAGCCACTTCATCAGCCACAAGCTAGCGCTCGTTCAGATGCCCTGTTCGCTGAGCCCCCCCTATTCGTTGACCTCTTCCCCATTTTACAACCACCACCGAAGATGCCTCTGCCTGTCAGTGTGATACAAGTAAAGAGGCCGGGGGACATTTTAAACTTGCAGTAAAAGATTCTTCTCCTGTCCCACAACTCTCTTACCGTGAGTGTACACAAATCGCAGGCATCACAGCCCACCCAACCAGATGCTAATTAGTGGGTTTTGTATGAAACCAGCAGCGGTCACCCAGGTTGCCACACCTCATCCAAGTGCTTGCCAGATTCAAAGGTAAAGTGCCTGACCGTCTGATGGCGATACCGCCTGATGACGATTTGATAAGATATACTAAATACAGTAAGGATTTGTATTCAAAAGAAAAGAGAAAGGCACGACATTCAGAAAAGGAGGAAACGCAAGAAGGAGGAGTAAATATCATGCCCTCGTTCACTGCCCACCCCCTAGCTAGCTTTTCTCGCTTCTTTTTCTATTTTTCTTCCTCTGGATTTTGTACTTTGAATTTCTCGCTTTCCTCAGCAGTTTTTCTTCTTTCTCTTAAGTGCAAACCCTTACTGTATTTAGTATATCTTATTAAAATCGCTATTAGACCGTTAGGCACTTTATTGGAAAATTCAGTCGGTAGTCTTGGCGCCAAGTTTGCTCAATATTCCCCAATACGATGCTTTCACATGAAAGTTTCTCACTTGGCTTTAGCTGTCCGGGTAGGGGACCTGTCAGGTGAGGCTCTGTATCTACTAAAAATGCCTAGCCCCAGAGGGCATCTAACTGTATTAGGAGCTTCTCTAAGTCCTCTTCAATTAACACCTACCCCAGCTACAACCCTACAGTCACAGGCACTGTCCACGGTACTTTATCCTACTTTACTCCCAGCTTCTACCTCAATCTCTTTATCCTCACACCCGGCCTCCACTCTAGTACCACTAAAACTCAATATGAATCCGACAAACGAAATTGATCCTCTTGGGGACGTCATCGCTATCTTCCCCACCACCTCGACCAAGTTCCGGGTATCCTCAAGAATTCTATCCCTTGCATCGCCTGTCTTCCGTGCAATGTTTTCTCCACACTCCCTTAGAGGTGTTGCTCTCGCCTCCGCTACGGCATTAGTAGAGGTCGAATTCCCGGACGGGTCCCCACGAGCGCTGGAGGCCATATTCAATGTGCTGCACTTCCGACACGACTGCGTGAGTGAGAACGTTAGTTATGATTTCCTCTACGAAATTGCGCTCGTGGTGCATAAGTATGATCTCGTTGATGCTGTGGGACTGTGGGGGGAAGCTTGGTTGAGGGGAGCAGGGGGGGGGGGGAAGGGGCTGTTTGCCATGTATGTGTTTGGTGATAGAGAGGGGTTTAGGAAGGAGTGTCAGAGAGCAATTTTGCAGAGTCACGACTATGATTGCAATCTCAATGGGGGAAGTGAAAAGGGGAAGGAAACTGAGATGGAGGAGGAGAATGGCCTGGATTCTAATCTGGTTCCAACAAGAGTTCTTGGTAAGATATACACCTCACCCTCCGATGCTACTTGCAATTATAGCTAATCTGGTGTTAGAATTAATTTCTGAGGCCAGAATATCAGCGATCAGGTCTCTCCTCTCAGTGGTGGAGTACTTCACAAACCTTTACTTTACTCGCGATATAAAATGCAGAGTCTACATACCAACACCTGGCCCCAAGCCCATCTTCCGCTCATCGATTCCCACTTGCGATGTGAGGATCCTTGGCACGCTGATAACCCTCCGCACCACTATTGGAATACGCCCCGCTCCTCAGCCACCATATAAAGGCTTCTCGGTCCAGAATCTAGCCCTAGCGATCAAGGGCCTACGCTGTTGTGTCGACGTAGACCAGGGGCACCGGGAGTGCTCAATTGTTGGACAGGTAGTTAGGCAGGTGGATGAGGTCCTCGCCCAAGTGGACAGGTTGGATATTTGGAACTCCTGCTGGGGGGAGAGTGCTGAGGATTCACATGAGGAGGAGCAGAGGTGGAGGCATGGCACTGAGTTCAAATTTGCATTTATTAGGGACAGGACGTAGGGGGTAGAACTAGAGTGAGGTGTAAGGAGCAGAAGCGAGTGTGCGCTTTGAATCTGATGTATACAACCTCTGGTAGAAAAAATCAGAAAACGGGGATTGGCCTTCTAGGGGTTTGCTTGAAGCGTTCAGTGCACTCAAGCCAATTGAGCAAACGTGTTTCTAACATCTCGTTTCCACATTTTCAGATTTTCCATACCAGAGGCTCTTTATTCAAACCTTTACAAAAAATTTGTTTCTCTCATTTCTTCCCTAATGCTAAGTGCAAGATTTAGTAATTTTCTACTGTGCTCATCCGCGGATCGACAGCCGCTATAGCATACAATTTGAACAGTACAATCATGGCTTCATACTGCACTTACTGCTTCCCATTTAAACTCTCTTCTTCCTTCATTTCCCTTCCTCCCTATTCTCTTGAATTGTTGATCAGATAATTGAATATATATTTTTGCGTAATCTAGGGCAACAGGTCAGGTTTTGGTATAATGAAACCCAGAATTCAGAGAGGTGCTTACAGGGCAGTGATGTGGCTGAAATGTTGGGAATACGTGGAGCCGACATTTTGAGAAGCGTTCAGCCCTTTAATTCACCCTCGTGATTTTGCAGACAGAATTAAAAGGCTGATTCATTCCTCACTACTGTTAACTTTACCGTTGCTGATGACCGATTTGATATCCTAGCCTGGCTATCCTCATTGGATCCCAAGATGCGGAATCAGAATGTTCTGGACCACCTTGAAGGTGTGGGGGAATGGATCCTGAGGGACCAATTTAGGAGTGTATGCTAGTGTGGCGGAAGTGGATGCTAATGCGGTTTTGTTTTTCTATGGAGACCCTAGTATGCCTCGGACCTTTGCTAGCACAAGTAGATAAATAAACAGAAACAGGCCATTGGCAGATGGAGACTGCAGCCGGCCGATCTTGTGGAGTTGCTCAAAAAATACAAAAAACATCCCGGTTATCAAACCCCTACAAGAACTAACCCACGGCACCTCGACCCCCCCCCCCCCCTCCCACTGGCAGACCCTCATATCCCCAACCTCCAGGTTCTTATACCCCTTCACTATAGACTCTTAGTTTCGACCTCGACAAATTTGAACTCCTTCACCTTTGCGAGTATCTCACTCATTTCCCTATCGATTTGCGTACCAATTTTGCAAGCCTCGTGCTCAGGGCCAACACCTTCCTCCGGGTCAATACATTCCATAAACATCACCAGGTTCTCAACAGAAAAACCTCTATATGGGGGTGCTGGGATATCGGGGGGATATATTCCAAGGCCAGAATTACTCCACATCAGCGCTCCTTTGATGGTATTGTCACAGTTGGAATCCCCATTGCTGTCTTCAGGGAGCAATCGATCCACCCTGCACTTTATGCCGCTAGAATTGTACAGGTTCGTGAACCGTTCGAGCACACTCAGGAGGGAGCTGATGGCATCCAGGCGGGTATTGACAATTGCTTCTGCTATTGGATTAGCTATAATTTCAAGTATTAGAGTATAGTGCAGTGTTCGCAAGCGGCCAGGTCGGCCTGCAGATAACCGGGCGGCTTTCAGTCCGGCCAGGCCAGGCCAGTGTGAGACAGACCTGGGCTTCGTAGGCCAGGCTTTGGGGAAGCCTGCAGGCTTCATGGGTGCCTGGCGGCGGCGGCAGGCTTTCGGTATATTCCATGTGACAAGTCAATATTTGGTTGATGTGTGGGTGATATCTGCAGATATCTGAAGATACCCGCAGATATCTGAAGATGCCTGCAGATACCTGAAGATACCGCCAGATACCTGAAGATACCGTCAGATATCTGAAGATGCCTGCAGATATCTGAAGATACCGCCAGATATCTGAAAATGCCCGCAGATATCTGTTGGTTTGTCAGGCTTGAGCCACACCATTTGAACTTAATAATAATATTCCGATAGGTTTTAGATATCCGGGTAGACAGAGGTAAGTTAGTTGCTTGTTTTCTCCCATCACTCGATTTATTGCTATAGCACGTTGACAAAATTAGGGCCTGTTTTGATGTAACGGTTCCGTTCTGTTCCCCCATACAAATCGCCCTTTCCACACCACAGAGAAATTTCCCAAGTCGGATATTAATTTCTACTAGGTATTCTACTATGTATTTACATTTTTAATTCATTTTTTGGTTTCCACACTAGTGGGGCTGGTGGGGGAGCGCTGTTCTCACGTTAGTTAGCCATGAGCACGATCATGAGAGCAAGGGTGAATGGAAAGAAAGTTTCCTCCTCGGTTGCGCGTTGATCCACTCTTTTGCGGCCGTAACTCTTGGCGTTTCATCTCCTTATCTTATCGCAATCACATCTTATCACTCGAAAGCCTGCAGATATCTGCAGTCCGGCCAGGCCCGGTCAGATAGGCCCTGAAAGCCGGACTATAGCCCACAGTCCGGCCCGGCCGGCCGCAAAAAAAGCCCAGGCCGGCCGCCCTAAACCCAAGCCTGACCGGACTGGCCGCTTGCGAACGCTGGTATAGTGTAAGATAGATCATACCAAGGACTTTCTCAGGAATTAGATCACAAGGCAAGATGGATCCCATTGGTTCGTCATTACCACCACTCATACCATCACCGTCCAGCACAGCCTTCCAGCAATCCACATTTGAAACTTTTCTGCCAGACAAAATGTAAACGGCCGAAAGCCATTTCCTACCATCTCGGGCGGTTGTTTGTAACCAAGTTTCTCTCCAACGACCCAATGCTCCAATAAGCTCATACTTTTCGGCCATCAAGGCCATCTCATAGAGGACCTCATTCTCAATTTCTTTACCCACCTCCGGATTTTGATAATGCAAAAGGCGGAAAATTATTGCCATCGCACGTGGAGAATCGCCTGGTAGGCTGATCTCGACCACCCCGACTGCAGACGCCAATGCCAATCCTTCACAATATCTTGGTGAAAACATTGCTCGAAAGACCGGGGAAGAAAGGGTCAAAATCCGCGAACAGAGACGGAATTTCGATTCTGTAGTCGGGTGGGAGATGATAATATCTCCTTCAGGATCGATCTCTCTGTAATACGGACTCATCCTAGTTATGAGTGGAAGCCGAGATAATAATAAAAACTTTTCAACGACAGGCCCAGTATGCAGGAAAAAATATATATATAAAAATACTTGGAGGAGAAGTAGGATCCAGATCAATATTAAACAGAGATAGAGATGAGTGTCGAGTGTGAGATTAGGTGGGGGGTTGATCGGAGGAAGAAGTGGTGGTCGGATGGAGGGAGAGGTTAGGAAGGGGTTGAGCATCAAAGGAAGAACTGCACCCAAACAGCTGCAGCGTCACCAGACACATGGTTAGTCATGTCGTCTCTTTTTTTTCTCGTCTGGCGACTAAAGGACGTCGCCCCTCTAGATCCTGGTGCCTCTCCGTCCTTTCCATCAGCACTGCCGGCGGCAGCATCTTTCTGGATGGATCAGATATAAAAAAAGGGCGGCATGAATAAAGAGGTAAAACTTGCCAAAACAACTCGACTACAATATAAGAAATAAACCCTATTCACAAACTCAAGGCTACTGAAGAAGGGAGGGAAAAGATTAGGGGGTTTTTTTTGTTAAATCCTTGAATTTATTTGTATAATACGGGAAAATCCCGGCAAGCACCCTAGGGTATGGCCTAGAAAACCCAAAAAACATAAAAAAACCCCTTCACTGCCTACTTAAACAAATAAATAATAATAACCTTATCACCTTCATCCATCGTAACCCATCATAGGCCAAAACAATTTATGATCTTAAATCAGCTTCTCTCGTGACAGGAAAAACCCCCATCTTAACCAGAAAGTTTATCAAATTCTTCATAACATGCATGGAAAACTCCTTCATCAAAGCCTTCCCTGGTTTATATCCCTTCCATAGCATAGAGTCTCTACCTATGTTAAATATCTCGGGATCCCTTCCTTGCCTCTTACTCGCTAAGGCCGGGCAGGAAATAGATTAGGGATGATGATTTATGTATTATACAAGGTATTACCTACTGTGCAAGAGTGTTATAATAGCATGTAAAATTTATCAATAATGGCGGGTGGTGATGGCATTCTGGTATCCTACGTCAGTATCCTCCTAGTCACCCTTAAGTCAATTCTGGTACCTGCCATTGATTATTTTCGGTTATAGGTCTCTTTACTGTGGTTTTACTGCTGTGCGGATCGAAGAGCATCGCCGGTCATGGAGGAGAGGAGGTGTGGAATAGAAATAGAGGATGAAGGGTTCAGGTGGCTCGCTAGGGACCTGCCTTCAGAAGGTGTCTGACAGGATACGTCCACAAAGTGTCACACAATGAGGGATTGAGCTTCCAAGTTTTTACGATTTGGATAGTCTATTTCCTGGCAGAGGTTGCTTAGAAGCCAAGATTCGGGCTGGGCAAGGGGTAGCCAGGTTATCTGAAATTTTAGGAGGCTTCCGTCTCAACCTCCGCTACAACACCATTGCTAATCATTCTTTCCTTAGACTTATTAAAGTGATAGAGGTAGCATGTTACTGAACCTACCCGTAGATTTTTTTCCATATCATACAACACCATCTATCTGAGTATCATGGACGCCATTGCCGATTCCGTCTCCAAAACGACAGGTGCCCAACCCAAGCCCTTTCCCCATTTTAATGGCTGGAATCTACAGCTGGGCGAGTAAACCAGGTCTCTCTGCTTGCGAGATACCAACGGGAACATCCCTAAAAACTTCTGCGGGTTTAGCTCACCTTTCCTCCCTACTAGCTGGTTGGAGAGGAGTGAGGGAGTGAGTGGCCTGGGGGTGGGAAGCGGTCTTGGCTAAAAACCTGCGAAAGCGAGATGGGAAAAATGCGTTGCCTTTCGGAATGTAGGCGGGAACCCCTATATATCTGGGGGGGGGTTGTGGTGTTAATATGCTACAGGGGCTCAATAGTCTACTGTCCCTAAAAGCAAGAGGGCTTTGTGCAATCACAAGAGATCACTCGCCGAATGGTTTTCCCCAATTCAGGGTGATGGTACTATTGTGCAAGGAGCAGATCCCTACCATAATATTGTACAAGTTCCGGGAGGGTATGATAGGCTACCTAGCTCAGGCTAGAGGCCCCGGACTTCCATCTTGTCGGTCCTCCGGCTCACTTCATCAAAGTTCGTATCACCAGAATTATAGGACTTATGTGTTCCCTGGCTTGGACGGCTCTAAAGCCCGCGCGACCGGGCTCAATACACTTTCGACTGTAGCAGTAATGAGCATTTGGCCAAAGCCCTTTCTTGGCCAATGAATCTCTCCGTACGCCTTCTTTGTATTCTTCTGGTATTGATGTAGAAAATCATGCCATTCCACTAGCCAGGTCAATGGTAGAAAGTGAGACCGAAGATGCTTGGTGCTATTTCTTAATTCAGCCTGTGCAATCAATTCTAGAAGTTAATCAGCCTGAAGTTACGGTTATAAGTGATCGAGATAAAGGCCTTAAATCTGCTGATGATGGGTAGTGTTCGTTACAGGACGGGGCGGGGCAGGTTTTCACTCGCAAGACCCCGCCCTAACACGGGGCCGGGGGGTATTTTTCGGGTATTCCCCGCCCCGCCCCGGTCAGGGGCTCACCCGCACTCACTCCCTGGATGGGGCCCCGTTTGTTACCACCAATTTTTAACAGGGGCCATGTGGGGTATGGGTGCCAGTGGGGCAGGGGGCTGAGCGGGAACAGTGGCAGGGAATGCCAAAAGAGACACCCTGCACCAGGCTGTTGAGTGGGGCAGGGCAGGGGAAAGGGTCAGGGGCCCGCATTTTTCAGGGCCATCTGCCCCATAACAAACTCCAATGATGAGCTACAATTCACCTATCGCAGCTACACTACACAGCATATTAAGCACAACATTCAGCAAAGGCCTGGCCTAAAAGCACAGGATTTATTTGCCAAACTGGCAAATGTTCATAAGAAAGAATTCTACCAACCGACGTTTCCTGAAATTACCGAATTCAGTAAACCCCTTACTGATTATATCAATAAAATTGATAGAACGGAGTGGGCAGCTCCATACTTTCCAGGATGTACTTACAGACATCATACATGGAATTTTGCCCAGTCAATCAATTCAACCCTACAACAGGAGTGAAGATTACTATGCCTTGAGCCTTGAGTTTCTTGATGCGATTTGGCACAGGTGCAGGCAATTATAGTTTCAGTAGAGATGTTACAGGGTAGCTAACACAGTATGATTCCAAGCTAACTAGTAGGCCGATGATATTTGTGACAAAAGATTAATAGTCAGCAAGGCTCTCAAATAATCTGTTGGTAAACGTAAAGAACTAGAGCCTATTTAAATATCAAAGAGTTCAACTATAACTTGATAACTTGTGATATTGTTAAAGTCTCTTCTCCATTGCTTGATGATTCTTCAACTACTAGGAGAGAGGCCTATTATTTATACTAATGTCCATGCTATTTCCACTTATCTAGTCAAGAAGTACCTTCTTAATGATTCAGTTTGTCAGAATAAAGTGCGAACACCGTTTGACCCTGAGAACTTGCCCAGCTTAACTTCACAAGTCACCCTAACTGCTACTCCATTTGTGGTATCCCCACTCTACCAGTAAACAGTCTTCGATCTCTTCATCATGATAGACTATACATAAATATGCAGCCTAATTGCCTACACATCAGCAAAAAGGTGGCCTGTGTCAGATACAGTAGTATTGGGGCCTAACTCTCCTAGTCTGGACTCTGCGGCCTGTGCATCCTGTGCGTCCTGTACCCCTGTGTCACATCTGGTTGCGTCTAGTGCGTCCGGAGACCCTTGCCTACACTGGGTTCTGTCTGGACACATGCAACTAAGCAACCCTGCCTCCCATGCATCCTGACTTAAACCTCAACAACATCGCACATCAAGATTCACCACTACCCCTGATTCTGCGTTCAGCCTTCTCTGTCTTCTAGCCCGGATGTGAGCAAGGAGTATTTCTTGGCAAAGAAAATATAGTTAGTGCTAGCGCCTAGTAAGAAAGCCATCATACCCTTAATCTTAAATTTTCGCTAAAGACTACAAGTCACACATGCACTCGCACTCAGAGTTCCATTTTCAGAATATCATCTTTGAATGAGTGAAAATGCCAGCTCACTCCAGTCAGAAAGCAAGTGATAGCCATAACCCTCCCAAGTCTAGCATAGTGCCTGGTGGTTTCTCGGCACTTAGCCTCAAACTGAATGCGACGCAATACACTCTTTTCATTACAATACACAACATCCACACTCCCGGGCCACAGCTGCAACACTCCACCACAGCCAGACAATCAATCCTGACATCAGCAAAAACGGTTCTTGCGTCTGATCCGCGGGCGTTGCGTCCTGACTTGCGTCACAACGTTCCTTACGTCCTGACTTGTGTCGCAACGTTCCTTACATCGTGACTTGCGTCGCAACGTTCCTTACGTCCTGACGCAACGTTGAGTTCTCCTGATGTCCAGACTACCCCAGATTCTCCCTCTCGTCGCCTCTTCTTCCTGATCATGCTCGCTCTGCGTCGCTTCTTCTCTGCGTCCTGACGTATCCCGCTCCTGATCCTCGCTCGATTACTCTCAACCTGAATTAATTCGCTGCTTCCTCAGACGTCGGTCTGCTGGTGTCTGAGGCAGCAGCACCTTTTTTTTTCACATCTGACATCTCATGTATCACGTATCACGTATCACGCCTCACTGGTCTGGCCAACTCATGATGTGGGTTTAAAGTCCCTTCTATATCTTCTATATACAGTATGAAGATCATATATGATTCTCCCGCATAGCCGAGTCCTGATTCTCTCATCCAGATTCTTTAATAAACCTCATTAAATGTTCTCAAATCAATCCGGCTATTTATAAGCCAGCGCAGGTCCTCCTCCTGTATCAGATGCGGCAGACCGAGGATTGTCCCTATATCTACTATTGTAAACCATCGAGCGTCCTTCCTCATCTGCACTGTAACAAGGCCATGTTGATCCGATGAACGCCCTGAGTTGACTGGGGTCAGCATCTGAACACCGGTGACCCAACGCATAGTATTGTTGGATTTGTAGTTTTGGATTTTTAAGAGGGCAACTAGCTTTGCCATCAAATACCCCCTCAGCGCACCCTACATTTCTTCCATACCTGCTTGTACCCAAACCCAATCATTGCGACTGCCCTGGTTTCTAAAGTTTAGATCGCGGGTGGATCGTGCACGGTGGATCTCGTTAACATCGGCTTCTTGGAACGCAAGAACCAGGATTTCAAGTTGTGTGAGTAGCTCAACGGGGAGTGATCGAAGCATAGCATAGTCCTTGGGAAAACGGTGCGCTGCGGGCAGGTTATGTCTGCTATATTGGATCAATTCATGATATATAATCTTGAGTGAGACTCCCGAGATCTGGCTAAATCCACAAAGTTGGACACATCTTCCTGACGTCCCTTCAGGACCCTCCTGCGTACAACCGACGCTGCTGCGGTCACGGTGGCAGTCCTGTCTAAATGATGCAAGATGTCACTTGAGAGATCGGCACTACAACATTTTAGAGATTCAAGATTCAACAGTCGCATTCTGATAGTGTGTTGACGACCGTAGCTGTGGACGATCTGGTGCACTGCATCATTTTTGTTCGATTGGCGCCATCCGTTGTTGATTTGCGTCTTGTGAGTGAGCTCTTCGATCACCGTGGAATACATCGGAATGTTGCCAAACTGGCGTATATGATCACAAAAGTGACTTAGTAGATGCATTTTGATACAGTTGAAATGCAATTCGCCACGGACCAAGTCCAGACAGAGGTTCTTTTCTTCTTGACGATTGTCGTCGCGCATCCGGCGCCGTAGGGATGGGGCCACTGGCTCAATCACCAGTGCTCTCTGACGTTGAATCTCCTTTCATTGCTTGTCAACCTTGTCCTGTGTGCGTTTTGTTACTCGAAATTCTAAGAAGATATCTTTTAGCTTATGAAACTGGTTCAGATAATCTTCCATGTAGGCTATGGTGTCAGACGTGTGGCTTCAGTATTGCGCCATCATATTGAAGTCAACCAGTGCCCTAACGCATCTGAGAGCACATTTGAAAGGGATTACTTGTGCACCTCCAGGCTGGCGGAGTGCCACGGCGAGAACTCCCAAAATACGGCGCCCCAGATTCCTCATCTCTTTCCCTTGCCACTGTGTAACTTCACGGTAGGCTTTTTTGGGGACCAAGAATCCCGGGTATGGTGGTAATGCCTTCCAAACGTCGTCAAAAGCCTGCAGTCGCCCATGTTTCTTCAGAAAGCCTTCGATCCAGTCCATCATGTGCTTGAATAGCCTGAGATAAATGGTATGGAGAATGTCTGGCTTGTACAGATCAGACGCCGAAACCCGGTCGAGGCGGTGAAAAATATTTTGGCCAATACCAAGATTGTCACACATGATGTGGTCGTCGTCAGACTGCGAGCCTGAGTTCTGATTTCCAGGTTTGTATCGTTGGTATCTTGCGTAATCTCTGGTTCGATGGCTTCTGTGATTTGTTCCTAATTCGTGGGTAGGCACCTCGCATTTAGGACAGGCGTTCGTCTTTAACCTGTGTAGTGCCACGTTTTCCATATGGTCGGCGATCCACACAGAGAGGATTGGAAAGCACTGTCGAACCTTGCCGTCGGCGCATTCAATGGCGATGCCGGTATGCGCCACGTCCTGTAGGAGCGCGAAGATGAGTTCGAATACATCTTGTAGGGTGTCAGCGTTGATTTTCCTCTGATGTTGGTCGGCTTTGGAGGACTTTGAGAATTTGGGAGGAATGAGCAATAAGGCGAGAAGCAGAACAGCCATTGAACCTGGGCTGTTGTGTCTGGCCGATGGAAGATTTCTGATCGTAATAGAGACAGGCCACGCTTTCTTGTCACACGAGAAGTTGGTGAGGTTAGTCTGACCTGAGATCCAAATTATTGGAACAACCGTAGTACCCGGCGCAAGCGTCTCCTATGATCTGTCAGCTAAGGTATTTTAAAAGGTGTGGGACTCGGATGCTCTACTTGCACGTCCTACCACCAATCCACCGTCTGCATTTCTGCATATATTCTCTGCCTGGTGGAGTCATATTCATGCGGTGGCGCGTAGACCAAGTCGTCTCGGTATGCAATCTGGCGAAGGGGATATCTAATATAACCTAGTACGTTACGGTAAAAAAATGTCAAAGTTCTTTGCCCATCCTCAACCTGTCCTTCGAACCATTGCAGATATTGACTGTACAGATCCAGTAACCGGAGATGGTTCTCCAGCTTGTGCATGGAGCTATACCCGACTGATTCAGCATCTCCAAGGCCACTCGAGAAGTATTGATTGATTCGTGATTTGGATACCTTTCCCTCAAAGAACCAGGATGCCAGTTTGAAACCTTGCTCGCTATTGAATGGTGCCCATGGGTCGTCGCACAGGTTGCTGTATTCATGCTCAAAAAGGTCGACGCCTCTGATTACTTGCCCGGCGCCTGCATAATGAATCTGTTTGCTGGCGGAGGGTGACCTAGCATTATCGAATGCTTCAGTATTAGACTTGTATGCAAGGTCTCGACAAAGTTCGTCAGGCTCCGATCCAGCAGGGCCTGGATCGGATTCACAGTCGGAATCCTGGCGCTCGCTCGCGTCTGGGTTGTGCGACATGCTTGATTCCATGTTGATATATTGTACGGTTGACGCGAGGACAATGTCCAGACCCGCGTGCGCAGTTCGCAGGTGCTTCTCATATGCACCAGACCGGGTGTATTTTTGGCGGCAGAATGGACATTTGCTAGGCATAGATCAAGTTGGACTTTGCTCTGTTGATCCCTCGGGCTCCGTGTAGATTCGAGGGTGCAGCTATGTCGAGTGTTGACACCAACGCGTATTGATCGCATGTAGGGCCAAGGGGCTCGCATGTGATAATCATGATCTAGTCGTTGATTGTAACATGTGTACATGTTCCGGTAACGGTACACAGGAGCGGGCAGTGCAGGATCTCCTATGTTTAGTTGATTTATATTTGGTTTATTTGATTTGATTTCAGCTCCGCCACTGTCTCTGAGTCA
>Ga0307509_10001320_pt1 | contig 42074 bp, 38 predicted proteins | sample 10_EM_MG_FD_202245 | JGI IMG/M metagenome (GOLD analysis project Ga0307509, IMG submission 202245) | Populus trichocarpa ectomycorrhiza microbial communities from riparian zone in the Pacific Northwest, United States - 10_EM | ecosystem: Host-associated > Plants > Roots > Unclassified | place...
CGAAGGTGCCACCCACACCCAGAGTAGGCGTCACCGATTGTTTTGCATTTGTCACTTGTAGAAGGATCAGCACCACTCCTCCGGTTCTCTCTTCCACCTCCACATTTAACTATCTACAATCTCCCACATTCTTGCCTTGACATCTTCGTCGCTTTCACTCTGCAATCATCATTCACTCGGCTCGCCATCATCATCATCAAACAACATCAGCGTCATTTCTACTTCCCTGCTTGTCTTGGGTACTGCCTGTCCCAGGTTTCGTCTGAATAAAGAGAGCTTTCCCTCTGTTCCACTCCCCTCTTCAGTATCTTTTTGCCTGGCCAAATTTGTCTCGAGTGCCGTCCAAAGCGTACAATATACTTTCCATTTTCCTACGTCCCGTGTATCGTCAGCATCGTGCGAACCAGCAGCAGCCAAAGAAACAGAGGTTCCAAATAAGAGGGAGCAGAAGAGCAAGCAGAAGAACACTAAGAAACTCTCCATTAAAATGAATAACCATTGGACTATATCCACATCTTCGGGGCGACGAGTTTCGCTCCTTTGTGAGGAGGAAGCTGCGAGTGACTATGCATATTCCTACGCTTCCTCGTCATCATCCCCAACACCACCTCTCTCCCCGGATTACCGTCATAGACCTTACACCATCCGCCACGATTCGATCGAATCTGCCTCGTCCTCGTCCAGCTCATTAGGATCCAGCTTGTACTCCCCGCGAACACCCCCGAGCTTAAGCCTCCCACCCCTCGAGAAGCTCCTCCCCGTTCCCGAAGCCTCCTACTTCCCCAATATTTCCTCCACGCCGTCCGTGACCTCCTCACCCATACCCAGTCCCGGGATAATAATGGCAGCAACACTGGAGGAGCTATCGCCGACGAGCTCGCAAGCGCCAACCTCCTCCGCGCCGCCATCGCCCAAGTCCGCGAGTGCCAACCCGTCGTCACTCAAGAGGACGTCGCGCAGGTACACCTGTCAGTGCGGAAAGTCGTTCACCACGTCCGGACATCTGGCGCGACACACGAGAATCCACACAGGAGAGAAGAACTACGTTTGCCCGGAGACGGGGTGCGGGGCTAGGTTCAGCAGGCAGGACAATTGCATGCAGCACTACCGCACGCACCAGAGCGGGTCGGCGAGTAAGAGAGCTGCTAGGAAGCGGAGGATGTCGGCTGAGTCTGCGGAAGCCGTTGTCAATAAGCCGGATATGCACCCGCGAATGCACTCGTATCACACTCCGCAACCGGTTCCCTACAGTCATTACTCAGAATCATTTGATGGGGGGCTCACAGCTCTGGCGAACGTTGCTATCTCAGGGTATCCTTGAGCTTTCTCTTTTTTTTTTCCTTTTTTTTTTCATCCTTTTGCTTCTAATTAAAACAAAAGTGGCTTCCTTTCTTCGCTTCCTTGGTTCACTCTATTCTCCGTTCGGCGCATTGGTCACCGGGATCTATTCACTTCCTTTATTGTCTTTTTTTCTTCCATCTCTCCCTCCCCCTTTCTCCTCCCTTCAATTCACCCGGCTTCTCTTTTTTCCCTTTTTTTCCCCTTCTTTTTTTTCCCCTTCCTCCTGATTCTCTTCACCTGTAGCATTCTTCTCCCACCTCCCCAGGCAGTTTTCGTTTTTGAACTCGCCCTAAGCAAAGTATATTCCTCTTACCGCAACCTCCCTCTGCTCCCCAATTGCTCTCCAAAAAAGAGTGAGAAAAAAACATGAAAACAAAAACAAAGAAAAAAGAGTGAGAACTCTGTTCAGGTCGTGGTTTACTTCTCCACTGCACAAGTACGAAATAAAAAAGGGTTCTCATCTTGGGTTTTCTCTATTCCGTCTGGGACCGGGGCTTTTTTTCTTTTCTTTTTTCCTTTTTTAACTTTCCAACGGTTTTCGGGTGGGGTGGGTTATTTGCTTTTTAACGGGTTCTCTTTGGACAGGGGGGTTTATCTTGCTGGATCGCATTGGGTAGTTACGGCGTATGGAGTCTTTTTTTCCTTTCTCCGTTTCATTATCTCTTCCCTCTCTACTCGAGTACTCTTCATCCATCCCTGTCCGGTTTGTTTTGTTTGTTTACGCCCCATCTCATCGTCACCATCATCACCATCATCACCAGCATCGTGCCAAACACGAATCGGCTTCCACTATTATGGTACCAGTATCTCCATGTTCATTTAGGTTTTGATGGGGGGTTATCTCTTTTGTACTAGTACATCTATCTATGCCTTTCGGTTGGTTTGGCGGTGGTGGGGGGGCTTCGTGATGTATTTGGTTGTTCGTTCAGTTATTTCTATGGTATTTTTACAACTCGATTTTCAAACGAAGAGGGGGGAGAGAGAGAATAAAAATCCCCTCCGAGAAAAGAAATGTGCGAAGTTGGTTTCAATTAATTCATGATCGACTGATTGATTAATTGGTGAAGCGGCTGCTGACCAAAGCTGAAGGAACCATCTCCGGTTGTGGTCAAGTTATATACTGTAGAAATGAAAACGTTCAAGGGGGAGGGGAGATGGGAAAGATGTTATCATAATCACCATTCCTCCTATCTATAATACCTACCCCCCCCTATCATACATATATGTATATATACAGTGCACCCCCCTGGGCTAACCCAGCAGGCAAGAGAAGCTCTCCCCAATTTCCTTAGTCCCCAGTTTTTTCCCATGTTTCTTCCCTTTCTATAATACATCACCACCGCATTTCCCTCCTCTATAATTATTTCCTCCATTAATAATAATAATAATAATAGTGATATCATAATAATAATAATAATAATAATAATAATAATAATAATAATAAAAACAGCATTAACACAGAGAAGTCGAAGAGAGAGAGAGAAAAAAGAAAAGAAAAGCGCGGACTATTTTCCTGCAGATCGACGACACGCATTTTGTGGGGAAAACCATATCTACGGGATGGATGGATGAATGTATGGATGGGGTCTTACCCTGCCCATGCGAGTACGAGTATTAGAAAAAGGGTCCGAGGGTGGGGATTACGGATCCAAAGTCCGCTGTCGTTACCGGTAGGGTATGATTTTGTTTTGTTTTTCCTATCATGTGTCCTCTTCGTTTTCTTTATGGTGGTGGTGGTTTGTTAGGGCATTATGTGATGTGCCGGTAGGCTAGTGTTTAAGGGAGTGACGTTATTATTATTGGGTGTAGAAAGGTGTGAGAGAGTTGTGGGGGCAGGGGAGAGGGGTTGTAGGGTTACCGGCAAGGTGGAGTCGACTACCGTAAGTAAGGTAAGGGTTTGATGACTGCTTGATAAGTGTGTACCTGTCCGCTTTGAGAGAGGGAGGGGAGGTGCCGGTATTGTGAGTGTGGGTGCAAGGTGGTATGGTATGGTGAGGTTGTCGTTAGTATGGCTTTTGGGTTTTGTTGATAAGGTGTAACTTGTGCAGTATTGGAAGGTCGTTGCATGTCGAAGTAGAGGTTGCGTTGAAGGGGGGGAGAGAAGGAGGGAGAAAGAGAAAGTGAGAGGTGGTGAGAGGGGTTTACTTGTATATGATGTTCCCTCAGGTAACGTTTCAGCAACAAGCTCCCCCCTTTCCGTTTCACACTTAGCTTGAAAAGTGGGAGAGACATTTCATGGTAAGGTAGCCATGGTACCCTGATTGATAAAGGTCGTGTAAGAGCATTGCGAGAGTAGGGTAACGCGGGGTATCATATGCACCGCATCTCAATACGCCGCAGTTTCCAGGGTCCATCCGGTGTTTCTGGGTCGGGCTAGATATCCCATTATGTTCACCCCATCCCAAGGGCCTCCCTCCCTCCCACTCCTCCTCCACCCTTCAGGGTCTTCACCTACCCCGTTCAAGCTCGGCTCTATAGAAACGATGCAAATCTTTGCCGTAGACCAACTTAGCTATATATATCAGGGTCACCCAACAAATCTTCACCTATGTCCCAAAAATGGTTCTCCGCGCACCGCGGCTGGTCGTTGATGTTGGGGCTACTGGTACTTGGGAATTACCACACAAGAGTCCGGCTTCGGCTCGGCCGCGTAGTAGTGTCATCCCCACAGTCCTAGCGTTGTGGGGTTGTGCTGGCCTAAGTATGCGAATTGCTGTGTGTTGGTTCCGCAAGTAACAAAAGTGCCATAATATTATACAAGCACTAACCTACCGCAGTAGTACTCGAGTACTTTTACAGTACCCAAACCCTAAAGGCATCCATTAATTATCCAAACGTTCCTGACCATCATTTCCATGACCCTTCCCAGCTCCCCCGGATCCGGTATGGGCAAGTTACCCTAACCCGCCCAGCGCGCCCAGACCTAGCCGTGACGTCGACCTGTCGTCACTGAAAAGCAAAGAAATTACCCACACACACACCTCTTCCCTGCCGCTCCTCATTCCTCCTCGCTACGTTAGCTGTGTGAGTGACTTTTTTTTTGCCAAACCCAAAGCATCGGCAGCCGTACGGTACACCGCATACCCCTTACCCTTTCCTTCCCGCCATACGGCAGCTACCGATTGGTCCAAGCGTGGCGCACTCTCGCTCACTTCGCTCACTTCCTTCACAACACGCATATCAGAACCAGGGTTTCATCCACACATCCTGCATCGAAATCGACCCTAGAGTGGTAGATCGTGGGAATTAAAGTTATTCCTTTGATCTCTTCTCCCCCCCTGGCGTATGCACTCGAGTATGCAGGAGTGGGGGTTTCTTTATTTCCCTGGAAATCTTTTCTTTGTCATTTTTTTTTCCCAGGGAGGGCGGTTAGCGATCGTGAGATATCAACGAAATAAACAAACAGACATTACCCACGCATATTTGCCAAGAATGACCCCGCCAGCAAACACCTTGCTGGAGTCCTCACCAAATTATTCGGCTCACAGAAGCACTTTTTGGCAAATACGAGTGAGTATACAGGTATGATATCGGAATTCCGAATCAGAGATCGGTTCACAAGTCGTCAGGGCGATTGGGCCCTCGTCCATCCATACCCTGTCCATCCTTTCCATCATTTTAGGGCATTTCACAGCCCACGGACTTCTCCGTTAAAAAGAGGCTTGCATCACGCAGGATTTCCCTGCTCTGATGGCTCATAATTTGCATTGCCGGCAATCCCGCCACTAGTAATTTCACGGGTATCGTATTACGACTACAGATATCCTTTCTTCAAACGTGAAGGTCGGATAGTTTTACGTATTGTACCGACGCATCGAGTCTGTTGTGTTGATACCATATCAGATAGACGAGGTGAGAGGATGCCGAGCGGGATAGGGTGCCGGGCGGGATAGGGTGCCGCGCAAGATAGGGTACCCAGTGGACAGCAAGCTATCCATCAGCTGGCCTCTCTCATTCAGGCAAGGTGCGAAATTCCCTTGCGAGGGAGGAGGGGGTTCTCGCTACCCCATCGTGCTCGGCACCTTATTAAGTGGTCAATCGTGGATCAAAGCTAGGATACGACGGTAGTTAGACTCATTGCGGAACGTCAGGAAAGTGGACGAGAAGGAGAGAAAGCGCGAGAGAAACATGTGCGACTTTTTGTATTCAACACTGGAATATAGGACATATATTTTTTTCTATCCTAGGCATTTTTTTCTAAGTTGGCTCACAGCCGTTCTTGGGTTTTTGACCACAAGCAAATTGGAAACCTAGAAATAATGCCATCGATAGAGCTACGATCCTGAGGACCACGGCACGACCTGCGCGATAGCAGGGCGAAAAAAGACAGGGAGAGTGAATCTAAGCCATATTCAGGGCTCAGGATGAAAAGCTGGCACGGTGAAAGAGGGAGAGTTCTTCTCTCCGCAATAGAGTAATCTCGTGATGCTTTTCTGGAAATGGTGATGATTAAGCAGCTAGCTTAGCTGTGACGTTAACTATTCTTCCAAAAAGCATCATTATGGTCTCAATTTTATATTTATCTACACAAGGACCCTCTTTCCGCTCCCTTTCTCCCTTTCTCCCCTTTCCCTCTTCACCTTCTTTCCCCTCCTTTTCCCTGCCCCCCTACCGGGGTGGGAGGGTACCTCCGCTTAGGCGAGAGGATGGAGAAAAAAGTTTGGAGAATCATCGTGATGAAGTGTGGGGAAGGGCTTTTTGCTTTTCCCCGCCTTTTCTTGTTTCGCTTCACCAAAAGGGAATACCTTCCTGCGGGGGTTTCTCCCTCAATTCCCCTCTTGTTCTTGCTACATACCGGTATGTGAATGACGTGCTAGGCTTCCGCACGATTGGGTGAACACGGGTATGCCTGGCTAGCGGTGTATCGTGGGGTCTAAGCAGCAGGGTGGTAGGGTGCTTGTGTGTGCCTGTACGTGTGCTTGTGTAAAATTGGGGGCTTTTCCCATGATAATGCACCCTTTACGTGTCTTGCCGGCCGGTGGTCTTTTTTTTCAGGTTCCAATGCTGGAGTGTTCCGCCCGTATCACGCGAGTATAGCGCAGTTCAGTGGTTCGTTGGTCGGTTTGTGATACGATACCGTCTTATCCTGCCGGACTCTTCTATTTGGAGTTTTGGGATGTCGGACGGGACGGGTGTGGGCCGTTCCACCGGGATGTTTTCGCGCTCCCATTTCTTTTCTCCGTGTTACTTGCTTTCCTTGGCGTTGATGTGTTTTTTTTTTTCTTTTCCGAAGGGAACGTTGGATGCCAGGATTTGAAAAGATTTATCGTAGAGATTGCTCAGCGCTTTATCCCCTCTTACCCATGTTGAAGAATTTGGGAGTTTTCGTGTTGCTACTGTACTAGTACTTGGTCAATAGACTATTCCTGCGGCAAAGCATAACAAGCGGCAATTTCGGCATACTCGAGTACCGGGGCTGTCACTTTACATAGATCCCCCCCATCAACGCATTGTATGTACCGTACTAGTACCGTACAGTACCTACGACAGCGAGGCTCTATGTCGCACCATCGTTATCCAGCACCCGAGTAAGTTACCGTATCATACCTCACCCTCGTCCGTCTCCGGCATGTCACGGTACTCGGCGAGTGACGACGACAACAACTCAGGGCTTCCCACTGGACCATCTGGGGAGGGGGAGGGAGGGGAGAGGTGTGGAGATCGGCAAGTCTTACATCCTCCTCCCTCCCTCCCTTTTCCCCTATCACCCAATGAGAAATCTCAATTCCCCTGGCCGCCGCCTCCCTGAAAAGGGACGGGTACCGATGTGGGCAAACCCCACCCAAATCGCAATCGATTAGTACAGGCATAGTACGAGTACAGTACAGGGCCGCCTTTTTTTTTTTAAAGAAAAAAAAAATCACAAAAGTCGCAACACCTAGCGCGAAACGGATCATCAATCACATCAGGCTCAAGGATTGGGAATTAAAAACCAAGGATTAAAGATAAAAATTTGCCTAGGAAAAGGGGTTTTTTGGGGTTAAATGCGCCGGGAAAGTCGGCGAACGCAGGGACGGCTATTCTCCCTTTCTCTCTCTATCTCTCCCTGCTTCTCTCTACCTCTCTTTGATTTCCGATGGTTGGGTGGCATGTCTAACTCTTCCCGTATTTCTTACCCTTATTTTTGTGCTTCTCTTCCGAATCTGTATAATACATGATATTTGCAGAGTAACTTACTTGTAGGTTGGTGGTTGTCGTCAGCTTTGCTCTATCGCGCGATATGGTACAGTCTCATATGTAAGGGATTCTTTTTTTCTCTTTCCTTCTTTTTTTTTGTTATCGATCTAAGAGCAATCGATCAATCAATGCATGATTCAGGCCCCTTTTCTTTTTTTTCTCACACCAGAAGTGAAGGTTTGTCTCTTTTTTTTCCTTCTTCTTCGCCCCCGCCACCACCAGCAGGGAGTATGATACGGTATAACAGACAGGCAATAACCGTAGGGCCAAAATATGATGAATCTACAGGAGCAGGCTTTACTTTATTCAGGGTACGGTATATAATATTATGAGATCTGGACTGCAGACACCGCAGCCCTTGGTTATAATGCTATTCTATTCGCTGGATGAGCTTCCGCTCTGACTTTTTGCAAGCAAGGAAGGGTTTGGGAGATTTTCTTTTTTCTCCTTTCTCTTTTCTTCTTTCGCTTCTCTTCCAACTCATCAATTTCGTGAGGATGTGATGAGACACGATAGTGGGTTTGCGCTCCTTTCCTTTGACTTTCTTGTTTACACGACGTGGTATTATAATAATAGTGACTTTATAGTTGCGATGGTGGCGATAGAGATGGTAGTATCGCACAGTACTATACAGCATAGTACAGAGTCGCGCGAAATTTTTAGAACAGGATAGGCAGAATAACATCTCTGCGCTACGGTATGATAGGTAGCCTTGACATGATGTGATGTTTTGGTGCAGAGATGTTCGAGCGATTTACCCTGCGCTACTACTTCTCATGGCGCTGGTGCCGGTAGTCCCACTCAGCTTTGCGGCGAGCTGGAGATCATGGTGCGCACTGTAGGGCATTTCTTGCTTCCGTTCCTCTTGTGTTCGTTGAAACTCGGAAGGGCTTTTTTCTTTCTCATTCACCCATTTTCTATCCTACCTTATCGTCCTTCCTTCCTCATCGTACTTGCACAGTACTTCACGATAAATAAAAAGATTTTGGGCAAGGATGGTACTGCACGGGCGAAAACAAGACCGGCTATGCATTCATGATATGCGCACAAGTCTAGGAAAAGAAGGAGAAGAGGGATGTGAAGGGAGGCCTAGATATTATGTCAATTGAAGGGTCTACTTACTTACTGCCTATGATAAAGGGCTACCCTGCCACCACCAGCCAAGCCCAATGCACAGATATGTCTTCCCTTTTTTTCCCCTATCGTAATACCGTAATACGGTACGGTGCCCCGGGTGTGGTGAGATGCTCACTATCGACTTCGTCTTCCTCCCTCTCCCTATCGCCCGCAAATCTCGTTTTAATTAATCAATTGATAAGCGCAATTCAGATCCCGAGGATCGTTGCGACGACGAAACCGGCCAACGAGAACAACACATGAATGATACAAAAGCTAAATGTTTAGCTCCAACGTTTTTCAACCAAATTAGCATATGCCAATGCATGTGTCTGCTACAGGATTGAACCACCCCTCCCGCCCCTCTGTCACGGATTATCCAGGTTACACAAAAAGGGTAAACGAAAGTTCAAAAGAAGGCGTCCGTGCGATGGAGAATATCATACTCCTGCAGAAAAAATCTCCCTAGTCGTTCTTTTTTTCATTTCTTTTTTTCAGCCCTTCAAATGTGAAAGACAAAAAAGGGTCTGGATAAATGTTGATCATTTGTCGGTGTGTGCGTGTGTGCGTGTGTGTGTGTGAGTATCCACACACACCATTCGACAACATCTGTATGCCAAATGAGGTATGATGAATGTAACCGCCTCCTCGGATCTCTGAACCGCGAGCCACTCAATCAGTGCGTTGCGAATGAGATGCGGGGAATGGAGAGGGGAGGGAGAGTGAGGAAAGGGAAAGAAAGAAAAAAAAAGGGAGAAAAAAGTCACGATAATATCTCGGTAGACTTACCCCGCCCATGAGGAGAGGGTACCATAGGTATTCCGAATCCAAGGAGGAAGGTGCGAGAGGGAAGGATAGTATGATAACTCCTTTGAGCGACTGGTTGGGCAAAGCGTGTGGATTCCCTTGTGCATTCCGTCGGGAACCCCCTCACTGATCCTTTCACTGTTACGATAGTCGCCACTCCCTGGGACTCCCATCTTGTCCGGCGTTCGCTAGCGGAGCCTTGAGAGGGGCGGTGGGGCAGGTCAGGCCGGGTAGCCATTGTTCGGTGTGATAATTAGTCCAGGCATACGGTACCATAGGTGTGGATCCATGCTTAGGGTATCATAATGGGATACTCGGTGTTTCTCCTCACTGGCTCGCTCGCCGGTGCCAGTTATTAGTAAGCACCCGAGTGAGCATGCATGATGTTTCGAAAAGACACGCACCTCACACACGTGTGCTCGTACTCGTACTCGAGTACACGTACAAGTATTTTTGTCACACAAAAGTTTCTGCAAATAGAATCTTACCATCGCCATATCTCTCACGTGAGATCTTTTGTTTCGTCTTGGTCTATCTATCTATCATATCGTGACCCTCCCATTTTTGGATTCTTCGCAAGCGAGATATTCTCCCGGGTGTACCTACCAAGAGTGGATGTTTCTTTTCTAGCCTACCTAATTCTATCAGAATAAACTATTCGGGAAACATCCTCGAAACTGGGGGCGGGTTCTTGTTAGGGTCCGATGGGGATGGGAATACTTTCTATTCTCGAGTTTAACTTTGTCCCTCTTCTTCTCCTGAAGTAGATAGCCTAGCCTCATGCTGTCGAATTGAGAAGGCTGAGGGTTACTGTTTGAGATGACCGCGCTCCCGGATTTATCTTTTGCTTGGCGTTGCCTCATTTTTTATATTATATATTTTTTTGTTTCCAATTTTCATTTATTCGGGAAGACAAAAGAAGGAAGAGGGGAGGACGGGAAGGCCCTATTGGGAGAGGTAAGTATGATAAAGTACAGTGCCAGTAGAGCAGGAAAGGGTGGGGTGGGCTTGTTGGTCTCCCTGCATTCAGTACCTCACTGTTGCCTCGCATCCTTCATCTTCATAGCAGCTCACTCGCCCACTGTTGCACAAAAGAGTTGATATTTCAAATGGGACCCGGCTGATTACGCCTGGTTTGAAATCTACAAGAGTTTCCCGAAAGCATTCCACATACCCGTGCATACTAGAGACAGTTGTTCCTTTTTTTCTTTCTTTTTTCCCTTTCCTTCTCGAAGCCCCGGGACAGCACCGCCCTACTCCACAGACCCCAGCATACGGAAATACATTTACTCTACGCTACAAAAATGGAAAGAAGATACAAATGGGAGATCCCCCCCTCTTGCGAGGTCCAAAGTGTTATGCTTCTTCCTGTAGGGATAAATTTAAGGCCTGGCCCAAACGGTAGGTGTCCTAACCCATCCATCTCTATCGTCAGGCCCTTTAAGGGAGTTATAGATTGACACGGCACTTGAAAGGTGGACCCGTTTAGAAATCTGCCGGAACGGACAACCCCCCCACACCCTTCCTAGTTATCTTTTCCTAAATAAACTATCCGTGCATATGGTCACCTTCAATTTCTGCCTTATTTTCCCTTTCTATGGTATTGTGCTGAGTTGGAATGGATATCACATGTTGTTACTACCGGTATTATTGTGTTCCGTTTTGGGGATTACTTACATATTATACATGCTTGCTGATACCAGTTGTGGATTTAGTGAGCTACCCTGTATCTCTCCTACGGGTAAACTATGATGATTACGCTGTAGGCGGGTATTGTACATTTATTAATTTTGTAAATAAATCAAGTTTGACTTGTTGGGTTCTTGTAAGCTTCTCATAAAGAGGGGTTCTATCACATACATGCGGGGAGGTAGCTGTGGCTGATGGGTAGGGCCGGGTAATCGGTCAGCCAGGTATTGTCAGGTGCTCGTCTCTTCATACCGGTAGTGTGCGGTACCGTAGTGGGAAAACACCTGTTAGGGTATGTAGCTTACCTTACGAGCCCCCGCTCCGGTTGCAATATAAGTTTTTGAAACTCTCAGAGACAACTGCCGAAGAGGCGAAACTTCGGAGGACATGATGGAAACAAAGAAGTGAAGAACATCGGAATATAGTGATCGAATTTATCTAGCTTGACCTTGTCATGTTTACGACTTACCGGTAGGTTGCTGTACCGGTACAGTACTCGAGTATCGCACTGACTTGCTGGTAAAAAAACTTTTCAAGGCGAACAACACCGAGGACAAAAAGGGGGCGGTAAGTTGCTCCTCCGAAAGAGTAAAACAGAGGCAAAACGAAAGAGGTAAGAACCTGCGATATGATACAGGGGGGATAAACTTAATCCCACTTCAAAACCGGATCCCGACCGGGCTCAAAAACCTTACCGAAGAGAATGCCGTAAACCCCGGATGTCACTCTGAGGAGGAGGTGGAGGAGTTTCTGGAGTTCGTTCGTTCGTTCGTCTACCTTACTGTAGGTGGCAGAGCTCGCGACGAAAGCCCCTGATTGATCTGGCTGGCGGTTTGATTTGGGAGGTGGCATATATACGTATAATAATTGGGACATGCACTGTACTGAGTATGGTGCAGTACACGCGGATAGTAGAGAACATCTCGGAAAAATTGGGGAAAAGAGTGGCTCTGTATGAATACGACAACACACACAAGTACTCGTACTGCGCGCAGTGCTTACACGGTGAGTAGGTATAACCACCAGTGATGTACTTGTAAATCCTTCGTTTGCGGTTCTTCGCGTACTGTATGTTTCGCTCGTCCCCGGGTTTCAGATTTGGGCCCACATTTTCTTTCTCTCACTTTTTTTTTTAGGGTGGTCGCATGCACGCATGATGCATACTTGTACAAACCGGGTGTGGTAAAGGGATGGATGGAGGACCCCCGGGGTGAACCGTGGATTTTCCTCGGGGTGGAGGTTCCGGTTGAAAGGGAGAAGGGGGGTAAGGGGAAAAAGGAAAAAGCTTGGGTTGTGTTTTGTGTCCGAATTGTGTGGTTTCGCTAGTACCTGACTAGTTTGGGGAGAGGGGGAGAGGGGGAGAGAAAGATCGTTTGTTTTGTGGGGGATTGAGCGATGGTGTCCGGATGGGGAATTTTGCGGAGAAAGGGTAGCTCTAACCCGTACGGTGGGGGTAGTACTGTGGTGAGAGGAATGTAGTAATTTGATGAGCGGAACCCTTCTTGATAGACTACGAGTACTGTGCCCCTTACCTTGCCTTACCTGACCCATTTCTTACCTTAACTTGCCTGAATTGGACAGTTTGTGGAACACTCATGGCCGTTACAGTGAATGAGGAGTGGCATCCTTAGCTGATGGTAAACTGTCGATCCCCACCTTCCCCCTACCCGCCATCCAGGCCAGGGCTGCTTTTGGGACATAAGCTATTGTACTCATGCATACATTAGTTGATCCACATCTGCAGCAGCAGAGCACGTACATACATAACTAGATCTATCATTACTCGAGTAGTCCCAACCAATCGACGCCCGATGTGCTCTACTTTTTCTTTTCGAACTATCTTAACCCCGTTTGGACTGGTATCCTCTGGGGTGAGCGATCCCGTTTGTACTCCCCTTTCCCTGCCTTCCGCTCCTTCTTTCTGCATGCACATGGCCTTGTTCCATGGAAGGGCTCGGCCGTCCATCAATTCAGATCAACCTGTGTTCCATACCGACGAATCTATTCCACGGAGATACGACGTAGCCTATCTCGCAGGCCCTCTCACCCGCAGTGATCCACCGGGGGATCTGAAGCATGGAAGCATTAAAGAAGGAAAGAGAAGAAGAGAAGTGGAGATCGTTTATGGAAGTTGTAGCCATTAACCCAACCTTGTGCCCCATTTCCCATTTCTCAACTGGGCCTCTTGCACTGCCCGTAGCAGTCGAGCATAGTAGAGTAAGGTGGGGTAGGTGTGCTAGATACTGTTAACTCCCTAGTCTGAGGGCGTAAGGACAAGACGGATTTATTAGGTAAATCCGCACCTGGGCCGTTTTCTTGTGGCGTAAACTTTGATTTTTTTGATAGACTTGGTTGAATTTAGTTGTGGGGGGGCTTTCCTCGGCATTATATACTGTAGTTTTCTCTTGAATCTATCTAGCACCGGTGCAAGCATGGCACTATTAGTAGTTCTACAGTACGTAAAATCCCTCACCCTGAGCTTTAACTCAGCTTCATGAAACGTAATGCGGGATACAACCTCCAACCATTCCCCCCCCTTTCCCATTTGCAAAATCTTACCCCCACTGCCGAGAACCAGCTAGACCATATCCTGCTGATTTCCGTGCAAATCCCGGAACCGAGATCTTGGCCAAGAGGACAGCATCAGAAGATAAACGAGCCCGGGAGAAAGGGGAAGGGGGTTGGACCAAATGTAACTTAAGAGAGATCCACACCTACAGCATGTAGACAATCCACTAGTTTAGCCAAATAGATGACTTTTGGCCACCACCGCACTCACAGATATCGAACACTGCAGCAAAGTCTCTCGAGATCCACTACTGAATCTCACCCAGCCCGAATGAGTTTAGTTTGACAAGTTAACGGAATTGGGAATATCCGTTGATAAGACCCAACTGTCCTGAGAACTGATCTTATACTGTGTGAGGGAAGCGCTAATCCTTCTTAGGAGCCCTTGTCTTGGAATCTGGGGCTACAGGACTGACGGAGATGGTGGATTTCAGCAGATTTTACTGTAGTTAAAAAGAAATACTTGTAAGCCGTTTGTGATATGTATTTCCTCTCACCGCTTTCCGGTTTCGAATTAGCTTGATTTTGGTGTTTTCGTGCCTTTGTCTGCCTGTCTGTCCGTTAGACTACCATTCCATCGGAGGCCGTAATGGATTGTTGTATGGATAGATAAAGTGTCGGCACGTGCGTCACTGGTGGTTAGAATAGTACAGTCCCCAACCGGGGCATGACGAAAACCAGCGGGTCGCGAAGAGGGGTATATGGTAAGCAAAAAGGGAATTCCCCAAAATAAGGTGGCAAAAAAATAGCTGTTGCTGGCCCTGGTTGGGGACTGTGCTGTAGTATCAATATGCATGGAGGAGTGCAAGTGCATCTTTACCATGCTATATTAAGTTGGGCCATTTTTCAATATTATTTGCGGCCTGTGTGCTATGAGTTTTGTTTGGTGGGGTTTTGGATTTGTTAGAGGATCACTGGCCTGCTGTTCGGCGGTCTGCACAGGGTTCGCTGGTGGAAGTCGTAGGGTGTGCAAGGGCCCTTTCCTGTGGCCTACTAGTAGCACCATACAAGGTGAGCACACTCGCGCCCTGCTATTCCGGACGGCCAAAATACGAAGAATATGTCTGGCACAGAGAGTGATCCGGGGCAACAGGTCAGGCTTTGGTGCAAAGAAATCTAGAACTTATTGAGATCCGCGCGAGACAGCGAGGTATCCAGATTACTCGTATAGAGATTCGGGGCAGCGGGATATGAGTGTGCCTCTTTTTGTTTGTTTAGTCTCGGACTCACTCGCTTGGCTTTACCGGACCAACTTGAGACATGCTCGAGGGGGAGGGTTGGGGAGGGAGCACAAAAGAAAGTTGCAGTCATTGTCGCTCACTCGGATGTCGCTTGGCTACATATTTGCTGGCCCCCTACTCGCCAAAGGACGTAGAATTTATCACTACTCACTCCTCTCATATACCGTGTAATCCCTCACTTACACAGAGCGCTTAATCGCACACACTCACCGCACCTGAGTGCATGACGAGTACACATACGAGCAACACTTATCTCCCATGATGCAGCTGGCACAGTAAAGTAAGTCCAATATGAGTTAAGTGATCACTACAATAGTGGACCCCCCTGTAATGGCCCCTTCCTAGTGAAAATGAGCAGTTATTCCGAGCGGATGGCCAAGGTGTTTGAATTCCTCATGCAAATTTCTCTCGTGAAATGAATTATGCTAGCTGATGAATTCAAGTTGATTTTTTTCTTCAGCTGTTGGACCCCTACCACCTCCAAATTCGATCGGATATGAGAAACAGCTGGGACCAACTAACCGGGTTTGCATATGTCTGGCTAAAGCCATGGTCGTGCCGTGAGGGATAGAGATTCAGGCATTGGGAGTCCTAGGGATGGTGCAGAAACTTGTGGCAGCATTGCCAGTGGACATCGGGTCCCTTCTTGGCGCACCCGGGAAACTTAGAATATTTCGCTAATTTCATATGGGAATAACAGGATCGACGGTGGCATAACTCATAGTTCCGAATTCGAGCTAAACATCCCAGGCCTGCCCTGGTTGGCGCCATTTCATACCACATGACCTGTAATATGCGAGGTAATCTGATGTCGCTTCTATTACTCTCCCACTCTCTGTTTAAAATTCTTTACCGCTGCTTACTCATGGCCTCGGATTGGCTTTAGGCCATCGTCCCTAGCTACCTGTTGCCACTGACGAACAAAACAGAACTTGATACCTCGCCTTCGTTATTCCTGGTGAAACTGTGCTAGAGAAGGGAAAAAAGGGGAGAAAAGGAGGAAGTAGGAAGGTGAACGCGGAACCTATATGGGTCAGTCGGAATTGCGCCATTTTTATACATTCACCGAATATAGTAAGTGTCTTCCTCCCTGTAGATTGGCCAGGGCATCGGTACATGAACTCCCTGGCTGACTGTCAGATGCCGCTGAAACACGCCTTGCGTGTTGTTTTGTGTCTTTCGTGGATTTGAATTTTTCTAGAGTGAAGTTCGGTTAGGAGAAATATATGGGGAAGGGTCTTTTTTTTTGGGTTAGTCTAGAATGTGTGATTATTCTTACAATGGTGAAGGAGCTATATTGGTCCAGGAGCGTTATTCTGGCCGGAGTGACTTTGTTTCCTTCTTTCCTTGTGTTCTTCGACAAGAGGTAAAGAAGGGAAGTGGGATGAAGATGTGGAAATCCTTGTTTCTTGATGGCCTCATGAAAGAGGGGATTGCACATGCTGTCTACTACTGTGATCGAATTTCAAGGGTTGAGTGGGGGAGGGGGTATCCGCAAGCCAGATCCTTGTGTTTGGGCTTGGGGATGTTCGGTATGTTGTCGATTATTTTTCGCCAGATTGGAACTATGAGGCTTATTACGCAATTGACATAAAGATGGCTGTATTGAGTAGGAATCGTAAGGGGATGATATCCCGGCTACAGAGAAGAAGGCAAATCAGCAACCAATTCCTCCTGGTGGTCAAGTCTGGTTAGACCCAGATGATATCAATTCTTTTCGTCGGAAGGTAGAAAAGAGTGAAAGGATGAGAGCAAAGAAAGAGGGGTCAGAAAAGTCAATTATACTGAAAAGCGCCCAGTTGCCCGACGTATGGCATGGTGCCGGAAGGGGAAATAGCTAGAGCAAATCTTTATCTCCCCACTGAGCGAGAAGGACCCTTGGCTTCTGGGAGATGCTTGATGATAAGCGCTAAGGAAGAGGAGGACTCTGCATCTTCACTGTAGTAGGGGAGTTAAAAGACGGGAAAGGCGGAAGAACTGGAGCTGGGGGTGGCTATCTAAGTTAGGCAATAAATGAGAAGGAGCCTGAGAAGAGGGAGAGGAAGGTGAGGGGGTGAGGGTGAAAATGGGGAAATTTGCTCAGAATCGGATGCTGCTACACTAGACCCATTTCTCGCACCTTAGACTTGATCCCCACCTCTTTCTTGGTTTTTATATACAGTATCTCAATTTCTTTCCCTAAAGATCACCGGGGCGGCGAATTTATAATTGCCTCACTGCCTGTGCTAAGTCCGTCCACTAACCACGTTGCTCGTAGCGGTGAAACTTACAGTGTTCCCCGATTCCCTGTTCTTTGCTGACTCCTGGATGTTAGAGTGTTGCAGAGAAACCTCAGTCAACTATGATACCAAGAAATGCCAACCTAGCGCTGGGGCAGCAAACCTTTGACGAGACATGAACGGAACCAGGAAATTTCTTTATTGTGGGGTTTGCCCTGACCCCTGAGGCCCAATTGAATGGTAGAATTCACTATTAGTTGATAATTTTTCCTTTTTCTCCTTGATCTACCCCACAGAGCCCCTCCGCCCCGTTACATCCTCATTAAGATATATAGTGTTCCTTACTCTAGCCTAGCAAATGGTGTATAATGAGCCTCCTACAAGTCACCATATTGTGTCATATCGCACCACACACTACGTGCACTTCTTGTCTGAGCCGACCCTAGGTTCGAGTGACCGATGGTGACCTGACTCCGCAGGGGAGCCAATGACCTGGTTAAAATGGGCGAGGGGAGCCAGATGCGCTCGACCTATTTTTGAGTCTCCGGAATTGTGTGATGCAAGCTAGCACACCATGAGGCACCTGTATCGCAGTAAAAAGAAGTCGTAGGTAAATAAAGACAATGTCATAGTAACATTCATGCTGTAGCGAAAACAGTAAACAAATGGCTCCATTGGCAAATAGAAAATTACAATCTTCTTTTCAGAAAACCACTATCTAGAGTCACTGACGGAAAGAAGGCAATAAGTGTCTACAATATCCAACAGAAGGCGGGCAAGGGGGGGGAGGGAGGTGTGTAGACGCCCTGTAGTCAATCACAATCCTCTTCACAGCCTCTGAAAACATCCATAACATCCATAGCTCCTTTACCACCATTCTACAAGCTTGCCACCGTCAAGTCACCTTTATCTAAACTGTCATTTACCCGCAAACAATTTTCTCCACTCCCAACTCTACTGCTCTTGTGAGCGACAGTGAAGGAACAGAAAGTGCCCCGCCCTTACCTACTCCTCCCCCAAACCATGCCGGCAAGCACCTACTACCATACCATTAGCGACGCCTACCAATCCAAGGCTACCCAGCTGTCCATTTGGAATGCCTTTTCGGGGCAGAGGTAGTTTTTCCTTTTCTTCTTTCGAGGGAATGTTTTTCTTGGTTTTCTACCTCTCCTGCGGTATTTAATGTTCTTGAATCTCCCTTTTATATTCTAGTAGGCTCACATCTGCGCTTTCTTTGTTTCCAGCTTTTGTTTCATAACATTATATATCTCACTCTTCCAGCATTAGAATTAGATGACTTACATACCTATAAATATGGCAGTAATCGGGGCAGTTCACCGTCCTGCATCTGTGCACCGTCCCGCTTGGCGGTGCAGTATCAACTCTACTCGTAGTATTATAGTTTTCCGATTAAGCTATCGCTATTGAGGGCTAGGGGTCGGGTAGGGGCCGAACGCTAAAGCTGCCCCTCAGGTATTAATGAATATGACCGCTCATGTCAGTAGGGTAATATATCGCGGACTACAGCGCACTAGGTTACCGTATTCTGTCATATTTTATGGTTACCCATACTGCGGAGCCTAGTGTTAGTAGGTGGAAATTCTTGAAGTCTCCACCGCCTTTGTATTTCCTTGGCATGGGGATGATTTGGAAGAGATTGTCGCACAACAAGCCGCATCTCCCCTATTCTTCAGTCCTACTCACAGAAAGTTTATAGGCTCCCTCTATCGCCGTATAGGTCGCTCTAGTATTTCTACATTCACCCGAAATTTCGAAGAGAATATCATGGCACAAATATCGGTTAACATGCGCGGCGGAAATGTTAACTCCGGCAACATAACAAATAGCTTCAACAAATACTTCTGTATGTCCGACGAGGATGCGCTGATTATGCGCTGGCTCTCTCCACTAGAGCCGAATAATAGACATCAAAGTGTGCGCACCGACCGATTCGACGGTGTAGGGGATTGGTTTTTGGAAACAAGCGAGTTTCGGGAGTGGAGGGATAGTGAGGGTGGAGCTGACGGGGCCGTCTTATTCAGCTCCGGGAATCCGGGAGTGGGAAAGACATATCTGAGGTAAGAGGTGGGATTCTCTGAAAGAGGCGAGCACAGCTGACCGCGAGAAATGCTAGTTCCTTGGTGATCGATAGGTTGTGCGATCAGGCGGGGGATGAAGATGTCGCGGTTACAGGCCTTTACTGCGACTTCCTTGCTCAGCAAGAGCAGACAGTCACCAATATGATTGGAGCTATTCTGAAGCAGCTAGTGGGCAGGGGAGATATCCCGAAGGAAGTACGCGAGGCGTTTCAAAAGGCGAAAAAGGAATTTGGTGGGAGAGGGCTACTACTTGCTGAGATGATGGGAATGTTGAGGATCGCTCTTGCTTCGTTGTCCCAAGTCTTCATCTGTATTGATGCACTCGACGAATGCCTACCGAAGCATCTGCCACAACTCCTTGAGTCACTGAGAGATATCGTTCGGGAGTCGCCTAGGACGAGAATATTCCTCACCGGGAGACCCCATGTCGCGGGGGCAATTCAAAGATACTTCACCAAGGTGGTCGTGATACCGGTCAGTCCTAACACGAACGATATCAGGAATTACCTAGAGATGAAGTTAGATAGGGATGACGAGCCAGAGGCGATGGACAATGATTTACGGGCGGATATTGTGAAAGTTATTCTGGACAAGATGTCTGATATGTGCGTAGGAGAATTTGACCTTCCCACCCTATGAACGATGTATATTTACGAAAAATTATGTGCAGATTCCTCCTTGTTTCGCTAAACATCGAGGCTATTCTAGGAGAAGTGACAATTGGTCGGAGAAGAAAGAAACTCGAGAAAACGACACAAGGGCACGGGTTGAGTGATGCCTACACAGCAACTCTAACGCGACTGAAAGCGCAAAAGGGACACAAATCATTGCTCGGGCTGAAAGCCCTGATGTGGGTTTTGTATTCGGGACGGCCATTACGAACCCAGGAGCTCTGTCACGCCTTGGGAGTGGAAATAGGATCTGTAAATCTGGATCCGGGGGACGTTCCTACGCTACGGACACTTCTAGCATCTTGTCTGGGTCTTGTCACGGTCGAGGCATCTTCGTCCACAGTCCGACTGGTGCAATTTACTCTTCAGGAGCATCTCTTAAGTGATCCGACCCTATTCCACAGTCCTCACTCAGAAATTGCCGAGGTTTGCTTGACATACCTCAATTTTGGATGTATCCGGGATCTTTCGCCAACCCTTCACAGGGCCCCCGAAACAACACCACTTCTAGAATATGCTTCTCTTTACTGGGGGGGGCATACAAGAAAGGGAATGACGGAAAATATCAAAATACTGGCACTGAGGCTTCTCGATAGATTTGATGAGCACATATCAGCCCAGCTACTGTTATTGCGCTATATTAAAGATAGAGGCCACGGCCCTTATTTTGGTAGGGTGGGAAGACCTACGGGATTTACGGGACTCCACGGAGTAGCATTTCTCGGGATTGTGGGCATAGTTTCTACTGTATTGGAGATGAAGGAATGGGAAGTTAATGCACACGATTGCGCGGGGATGACGGCTCTCACCTGGGCATCTGGAAGAGGGCATGAGGAGGTTGTAAAGATTCTTTTGGGGCGAGAGGACGTCAATCCCGACCAGCCAGACACCGAATATGGCCGAACACCACTCTTGTGGGCGGCGAAAAGAGAGCATGAAGGGGTAGTAAAGATGCTTTTGGAACGAGAGGACGTCAATCCCAACCAGGCAGACCCTGGATATGGCCAAACGCTACTCTCGTGGGCGGCTGAGAGAGGGCATGAGGGGGTAGTAAAGATGCTTTTGGAACGAGCGGACGTCAACCCCAACCAGGCAGACACTCAATATGGCCAAACGCCACTCTTGTGGGCGGCTGAGAGAGGGCATGAGGCGGTAGTAAAGATTATTTTGGAACGAGAGGACGTCAATCCCAACCAGCCAGACACTATATATGACCGAACGCCACTCTTGTGGGCGGCTGAGAGGGGACATAAGGGGGTAGTAAAAATGCTTTTGGAACGAGAGGACGTCAATCCCAACCTGGCAGACACTGAATATGGCCGAACTCCACTCTCGTGGGCGGCTGGGGACGGGTTTGAGGGAATAGTAAACATGCTTTTGGAACGAGCGGACGTCAAGCCCAACCAGCCAGACACTGAATATGGCAAAACACCACTCTTGCGGGCGGCTGGGAGCGGGTATGAGGGAATAGTAAAAATGCTTTTGGGACGAGCGGATGTCAATCCCAACCAGCCAGACACTAAATCTGGCCGAACGCCACTCTTGCGGGCGGCCAAGAAAGGGCATGATGGAGTAGTCAAGTTGCTTTTGGAACGAGAAGACGTCAATCTCAACCAAGCAGACACTGAATACGGCGGAACACCACTCTCGTGGGCGGCTTGGAGAGGGCATGAGGAGGTAGCAAAGATGCTTTTAGAACGAGAGGACGTCAATCCCAACCTGGCAGACACCAAATATGGCCGAACGCCACTCTCGTGGGCGGCTGGGGGTGGTTTGAGGGAATAGTAAGCATGCTTTTGGAACGAGCGGACGTCAATCCCAACCAAGCAGACACTGAATATGGAAAAACGCCACTCTTGCGGGCGGTTATGAAAGGGCATGAGAGGGTAGTACAGATTCTTTTGGGACGAGAGGACGTCAATACAAACAAGGCAGCCACCAAATATGGCCGAACGCCACTCTTGTGGGCGGCTGGGAGCGGGCATGAGGGGGTAGTAAAGATACTTTTGGAACGAGAGGACTTCGATCCCAACCAGCCAGACACTAAATATGGCCGAACGCCACTCTCGTTGGCGGCCGAGAACGGGCATGAGGGGATGGTAAAGATGCTTTTGGGACGAGAGGACGTCAATCTCAACAAGGTAGACACCAAATATGGCCAAACACCACTCTTGTGGGCGGCTAAGAGCCGGCATGAGGGGGTAGTAAATATGCTTTTGGAACGAGAGGACGTCAATCCCAACAAGGCAGACACCAAATATGGCCAAACGCCACTCTTGTGGGCGGCTGAGAAAGGGCATGAGAGAGTAGTAAGTATGCTTTTGGAACGAGAGGACATCAATCCCAACCAGGCTGACACCGGATATGGCAAAACGCCACTCTCGTGGGCGGCTGAGAGTGGGCATGAAGGGGTAATAAAAATGCTTTTGGAACGAGAGGACGTCAATCCCAACCAGGCAGACACCTTTTGTGACCTAACGCCACTCTCGTGGGCGGCTGAGAGCGGGCATGAGGGGGTAGTAAAGATGCTTTTGGAACGAGAGGAGGTCAATCCCAACCAGGCAGACACCGGATATGGCAAAACGCCACTCCTGCGAGCGGTCAAAAAAGGGCATGGGGGGGTAGTAAAGATGCTTTTGGAACGAGAGGACGTCAATCCCAACAAGGCAGACACCGAATATGGCAAAACGCCACTCTTGTCGGCGGCTGATAAAGGGCATGAGGGGGTAGTAAAAATGCTTTTGGAACGATGGGACGTCAATCCCAACCAGGCAGACACTAAATATGGCCAAACGCCGCTCTTGTGGGCGGCTCAGAAAGGGCACGAGGGGGTAGTAAGGATCCTTTTGGAACGAGCGGACGTCAATTCCAACCAGGCAGACACTAAATATGGCCAAACGCCACTCTTGTGGGCGGCTGAGAGAGGACATAAGGGGGCAGTAAAGATCCTTTTGGAACGAGCGGACGTTAATCCCAACCAGCCAGACACCGGATATGGCCTAACGCCACTCTTGTGGGCTGCTGAGAAAGGGCACGAGGGGGTAGTAAAGATCCTTTTGGAACGAGCGGACGTCAATCCCAACCAGGTAGACACCGAATATGGCCTAACGCCACTCTTGTGGGCGGCTGAGAAAGGGCATGAGAGAGTAGTAAAGATCCTTTTGGAACGAGCGGACGTCAATCCCAACCAGGCAGACACCGGATACGGTAAAACGCCGCTCTTGTGGGCGGCTGAGAAAGGGCATGAGGGGGTAGTAAAGATGCTTTTGGAACGAGCGGACGTCAATCTCAACTAGGCAGACACCGGATATGGCCTAACGCCGCTCTTGTGGGCGGCTGAGAAGGGGCATGGGGAGGTAGCAAAGATGCTTTTAGAACGAGAGGACGTCAATCCCAGCCTGGCAGACACCTTTTGTGGCCAAACGCCACTCTCGTTTGCGGCTGAGAACGGGCATGAGGGGGTAGTAAAGATGCTTTTGGAACGAGAGGACGTCAATCCCAACCTGGCAGACACCGAATACGGCCAAACACCGCTCTCGTGGGCGGCTGAGAGCGGGCATGAAGGGGTAGTAAAAATGCTTTTGGAGCGGAAAGGTGTCCACCCCACCACCCCAGATAACCAAAACCAAACCCCACTGTCTTTAGCTCTCTCCAAAGGACATCATGGAGTCGCAAGGATCCTACGGGAATGGGACTACGTCAATTCTGGCGTAGTTGATTGTAGTGGCCATTCATCCCTCCCGCCACCCACCTGGCCTGGAGACTAGTAAAGGGTAGAGATGTGATTCAGAGATAATGACCACAACACCAAGATTTTGGACCTTAATGGCCAGTCCGCGCTCCTATCTGCAGCCCCGACGACAGACCAAAGTTACTAAACCTCAACAACTCCGCCTCTGGGTCCGTGTATGGCGGCCTCCCTCAACTGAACCACCTAGTCTATCTCCACACCCTCCCGTGTGGTCCCTAAAGCTCTGGCCTCCTTCAAGGAAGCCCAACACCCACCCTAACACCCAATCAGCCCCCTCGTCCGCCGTCGACCGGAGCCTTACCCTAGCCTATCTCATCCTCGCTTTTCCCCTTTACACCCTTCCTTAAATACTTGCCCGGCGAGGGGTTGGTATATGCAGGACTTCCGCCGATTTGAATGCAAATAGGCTTTGATAAGGGTATTTTTCTAGTTTCTTCTCGCTCTTCGCTATTCATCTACCTTTTGTTTTTTCTCTCTTTCTTATCCTATTTCTTCCCTTAGAGCTCCAACCCCAGTCCCATTGTATTAACTTAGTAGCTTTCTCATCGTTGGTTCTGCTCTCCTATTATTCGTTAGGCTAGTATTTATCTCGCATTTTGTGGACGGTGGTGTATAAGTTAGTGTAATCTACACAGCCCGTTATATGCAATCGGATAGAAAAAAATGAAAAATGCCCGGCCTAAATTCGTGAGCCGCAGCCGCAGGTTCACTCCCTCCCGGTAATTCCTCCCACCGGGATTAAGTGATCGCCAGCGGTTCCCTTTCCAGACCATCGTACTCCGAATATGCTAGCAGGTCTACTATGATACTACTCGATATATGATATGGTAAAGTACTAGGGCAAAAAGATTCGTCCGATGCCCATTTTACACCAAAAGTAGCCGCAGGGGTACATACTGCGGGGGTTACTGAAAGGTTGCCCTTATAGAAAGAGGTTTGAGGTTCCCAACCTGGAGAGGTTAGAATGTGGTTAGACAAAAGGGCTGAGGATGAGGGTTTGGTGACGTGTGAGAAGGACTATGTGTGGGGGGGCACTGCTAAGGAAGATCTATCATAGCTTGGATCCACAATATTCTTAGAGAAATACTAGGGGTTAGGTTAATAGTTTATAAGAAAACCTAAATTGATTGCCCCCCCTCTCCTCCGCCTACCATAATATAGTGATGGATTGTCCGTTCGCAAAAGTTTCCGAACACCACGATGCAACGATCACACTTCTTGGTCAGCACCCAGCACAACAAATGACGTCTAAAGTCACAACCCAAAAATATTTAAAAATAAAATAAATCTATCATTCTAATTAATACCTTGTGTATTATCTATCTGCTTGATTGAGATTTTTTGTGGTGATGAAGATATGGTGTGTTCAGGAGTGAGGGGGCTGGGTTGCCATACTGTAGTGTGGAACCTTGCAGAGCTCAGTGTTCAGGAACTTTTGTGAACGGACAAGAGTAACCCCATCGTGGTATGTTAGGTTAAGGCAAACTTGTAGGCGTGAGCAGGGCTATGACCAGGCCGCGCGGCGGTGACTGGTGTTGCGTGGTAGAAGCCCACTGTGCGGGCCACCACAAACAGTACCTAGCCTGAGCTGCGTTCCTTTCTCTTTACATCGCTCACCATGACTTCTAACCGACACTCCTTTGGGAACACACTTGTCATATACATCGAATATCGCTATCAGTGACTGACCCGGGTCTTTCTCGTGACGACAGTTCAGCTGATAGCTGTGTCATTTCGGTGCCTGTACGACGGCATATTTCCCTGCGCATAAACCAGACCTCCATCATATAGCTCCTCTACCCTATTACATCCTCATTAAGATATATGGTGTTTCTTACTCTGGTAGGCTAACAATGTATAGTGAGCCTCCCAATAAGCTACCACACTATGTCGTATCGTATTGTGCCATATCATACAACAGGCTACGTAAACTCCCTGTCTGAACCTACATTAGGGTCGAGTGACCGATGGTGACCTGGTCCTTTAGGGGAGCCAATGACCCGGTTAAAATGGGCGAGGAAAGCCAGATGCTCGCAACTTATTTTAAGTCTTAGGAATTGTGTGACGCAGGTTAGCACACTATGGGGTACCTGTATCCTCGTAGTAAAAGGAAGTTCTAGGTGAATAAAAACAATATCACAGTAACATTCATGCTCCGGCGAAAACGGTAAACAAATGGCTCCATTGGTAAATAGAAAATTGCAATCTTCTTTTCAACAAACTATCTAGAGTCACTGACGGAAATGAGGGAATATAAGTCTCTACAATATCCTGCAGAAGACAGACAAAAAGAGGAAAAGAAAGGTCTGCACACATCCCGTAATCAAAATCCCCTTTACCGCCTCTGAAAACACCCACCAGCCCCTTTGCCCCCATTCTACAAGCTTGACACCGTCAAGTCACCTTTGCCCAATCTGTCATTTCTCTGCAAACAATTTTCTCCTGTCTCAACTCTATTACTCTTGTTAGCCACAGTGGAGGCACAGAAAGTACTCTATCCTTACCTACTCCTCCCCAAACCATGCCGGCATCCACCCACTGTCATACCATTAGCGGCCCCTGCCAATCCAAGTCCGTTTGTGATGACCTTGTGGGAGTAGAAGTAGCTCTTCTTTTCTTCTTTGAAGGGAATATTTTCTTGACTCACTACTTCTCCTATGGTATTTAATGTTCTTGAATCCCGTTTTTATATTCTATTAAAGCTCATTTCTGTGTTCTCTTTGTCTCCAGCCCTTATTCATATAATTCTCATATTGGATGACTTACATGCCTATAACTATGACAGTCAGGGTGCAGTTCGCTGTCCTGCATATGTGCGCCGTCCCGTTTGGCGATGCCGTATCTATTCTACTCGTAGCGGTTTTCCTATCAAGGTACCGCTATTGACGGCCAGGGTCGGGTAGGGGTCGAAAGCTAAGCTGCCCCTCATGTATTAATAAAGATGACGGCTGATGTCAGTAGGGCAATATATCGCGGACTACAGTGCAACAAGTTATTCCGTCATATTTTATGGTTACCCATACTGCGGAACTTAAGAGTTAGTACAGTAAATAGAATTTGTCGAAGCCTCCACAGCCCTTGTAATTCCTTGGCATGGGAATGATTGGGCAGAGATTGTAGTACAACAAGCCTCATCTCCCCGCTTTTCTTCAGCTCTACTCACTGAAAGTTTATAAACTCCCTCTATCGCCGTATAAGTCGCTCTAGTATTTCTACATTCACCCGAAATTTCGAAGAGAATATCATGGCACAAATATCTGTCAACATGCGCGATGGAAATGTCAACTCCGGAAACATCACGAGTAGTTTCAACAAAAACATCTATATGTCCGACGAGGATGCGCTGATTATGCGCTGGCTCTCTCCACTGGAACCGAATAATAGACATCAAGGTGTGCGCACCGAGCGTCTCGACGGTGTAGGGGATTGGTTTTTGGGGACAAGTGAGTTTCGGGAGTGGAGGGATAGTGAGGGTGGAGTCGATAAGGCTGTCTTGTTTTGCTCCGGGAATCCGGGAGTGGGGAAAACATATCTGAGGTAAAAGGCGGTATTCTTTGAAAGAGGTGAATACAGCTGACGGCAAGAAATACCAGTTCCTTGGTGATCGATAGGTTGTGCGATCATGCGGGGGATGAAGATGTCGCGGTTACAGGCCTTTACTGCGACTTCCTTGCTCAGCAAGAGCAGACAGTCACCAACATGATTGGAGCTATTCTGAAGCAGCTAGTGGGCAGGGGAGATATCCCGAAGGAAGTACGCGAGGCGTTTCAAAAGGCGAAAAAAGAGTTTGGTGGGAGAGGGCTACTACTTGCTGAGATGATGGGAATGTTGATCGCTCTTGCTTCGTTGTCCCAAGTCTTCATATGTATTGATGCACTCGACGAATGCCTACCGAAGCATCTGCCACAGCTTCTTGAGTCACTGAGAGATATCGTTCAAGAGTCGCCTAGGACGAGAATATTCCTCACCGGGAGGCCCCATGTCGGGAGTGCTATTCAAAGATACTTCACCAAGGCGGTCGTGGTACCCGTCAGTCCTAACACGGACGATATCAGGGATTACATAGAGATGAAGTTAGACAGGGATGACGAGCCAGAGGCGATGGACAACGATTTACGGGCGGATATTGTGAAAGTTATTTTAGACAAGATGTCTGATATGTGCGTAGGAGAATTTGGCCCTCCCATCCTATCGATGTATACTTACGAAAAATTATGTGCAGATTCCTCCTCGCTTCACTAAACATCGAGGCTATTCTAGGAGAAGTGACAATTGGTCGGAGAAGAAAGAAACTCGACAAAATGACACAAGGGCACGGATTGAGTGATGCCTACACAGCAACTCTAGCGCGACTGAGGGCGCAGAAGGGATATAAATCAGTGCTCGGACTAAAAGCCCTAATGTGGGTTTTGTATTCGGAACGGCCATTACGAACCCAGGAGCTCTGTCATGCCTTGGGGGTGGAAATAGGATCGACAGATCTGGATCCGGGGGACGTTCCTGCGTTACGGACACTCCTAGCATCTTGCCTTGGTCTTGTCACGATCGAGGCATCTTCGTCCACAGTCCGACTGGTGCACTTTACTCTTCAGGAGCATCTCTTAAGTGATCCGACCCTATTCCACAGTCCTCACTCGGTAATTGCCGAGGTTTGCTTGACATACCTCAATTCCGGATGTATCCGGGAACTTTCGCCAACTCTTCACAATGCCCCCGAAACAACACCGCTTCTAGAATATGCTTCTGTTTACTGGGGGGGGCATACAAGAAAGGGAATGACTGAAAATATCAAAATACTGGCACTGAGGCTTCTCGATAGATTTGATGAGCACATATCTGCTCAGCGACTGTTATTGCGCTATAATGAAAATAGCCGCTCAGGCCCTTATTTTAACAGAACAGGAGGACCTATGGGATTTACGGGGCTCCACGGAGTAGCATTTCTAGGGACCGCGGGCATAGTTTCTGCTGTATTGGAGATGAAGGAATGGGAAGTTAATGCACACGATTGCATGGGGATGACGGCTCTCACCTGGGCATCTGGAAGAGGGCATGAGGAGGTCGTCAAGATGCTTTTGGAACGAGAGGACGTCAATCCCAACCAGGCAGACACCAAATATGGCCTAACGCCACTCTTGTGGGCGGCTAAGAGAGGGGACGAGGGAATAGTAAAGATACTTTTGGAACGAGAGGACGTCAATCCCAACCAGGCAGACACCAACTATGGCCAAACGCCACTCTCGTGGGCGGCTGAGAGCGGGCATGAAGGGGTAGTAAAAATGCTTTTAGAACGAGAGGACGTCAATCCCAACCTGGCCACCAAATATGGTAGAACACCACTCTCGTTGGCGGCTGCTTGCGGGCATGAAGGGGTAGTAAAGGTGCTTTTGGAACGAGGGGACGTCAATATCAACCAGGTAGACACCAAATATGGCGGAACGCCACTCTCGTGGGCGGCTGAGAGCGGGCATGAAGGGGTAGTAAAGATGCTTTTGGAACGAGAGGACGTCAATCCCAACCTGGCCACCAAATATGGTAGAACACCACTCTCGTTGGCGGCTGCTTGCGGGCATGAAGGGGTAGTAAAGATGCTTTTGGAACGAGCGGACGTCAATCCCAACCAGGCAGACACCAAATATGGCCAAACGCCACTCTTGTGGGCGGCTAAGAGAGGGGACGAGGGAATAGTAAAGATCCTTTTGGAACGAGAGGACGTCAATCCCAACCAGGCAGACACCAACTATGGCCAAACGCCACTCTCGTGGGCGGCTGAGAGCGGGCATGAAGGGGTAGTAAAGATGCTTTTGGAACGAGCGGACGTCAATCCCAACCAGGCAGACACCGAATATGACCGAACGCCACTCTCGTGGGCGGCTAAGGGCGGGAATGAGGGGGTAGTAAAGGTGCTTTTGGAACGAGGGGACGTCAATCTCAACCAGGCAGACACTGAAGATGGCCAAACGCCACTCTTGTGGGCGGCTAAGAGAGGGGACGAGGGAATAGTAAAGATACTTTTGGAACGAGAGGACGTCAATCCCAACCAGGCAGACACCAAATATGGCCAAACGCCACTCTCGTGGGCGGCTGAGAGCGGGCATGAAGGGGTAGTAAAGATGCTTTTGGAACGAGCGAACGTCAATCCCAATCAGGCAGACACCGAATATGACCGAACGCCACTCTCGTGGGCGGCTAAGGGCGGGAATGAGGGGGTAGTAAAGATGCTTTTAAAGCGGAACGGTGTCTGCACCACCACCCCAGATAACCAAAACCAAACCCCACTCTCGTTAGCTCTCTCCAAAGGACATCATGGGGTCGCAAGGATCCTACGGGAATGGGACAACGTCAATTCCGGCGTAGTTGATTGCAGTGACCATTCATCCCTCCCGCCGCCCGCCAGGCCTTGAGATTAGTACGTGGTAGAGATGTGATTCAGAGATGATGATCACAACACCAAGATTGTGGACCTTAGTCGCCGGTCCGCGCTCCTACCAGCAGACCCCGGCAACTGACCCAAATTATTGGACCTCAATGATTCCACCTCCAGATCTGCGCATAGCCACCTTCCTCAACCGAACCACCTAGGCTATCTCAACACCCTCCCAGTGGTCCCTAAAGTTCTGGCACCCTTCAAGGAAAGTTAACGCCCACTCTAACTCCCAATCAGCCCTCGCCGTCGACTGGAGTTATACTATACCCTATCCCGTTTCATTTCTCAACTTTCCCCTTTACATCCTCCCTTAAATACTTGCCCGCCGAGGGATCGGTATAGACAGGACCTCCGCCGATTTAAATGTAAATAGGCTTTGATCAGGTTGTTTTTCTAGCTTCTTCTGGCTCTTTGCTATTCCTCCTTTTTTTTATTTCTTTCTCTTGAACCTGTTTCTTCCCTTAGAGCTCTAGTTAGACTTAGTCCCATTGTGGTTTTCCCACTCTTCGTTCTGCCATCCTATTATCCGTTGGGTTGGTATTTGTCTCGCATTTTGTGGACGGTAGTGTATAAGTTAGTGTAGTCTAGTATCATACAGCCCGTTATATGCGATCTGATAGAAATAGATGAAAAGAGCCCGGCCCAAATTCGTGAGCCGCAGCCGCAGGTTTACTCCCTCCCGGTATTTCCTCCCACCTGGATTAAGGGACTGCCAGCGGTTCCCTTTCCAGACAATCGTACTCCGAATATGCTAGCGGTTCTACTATGATACTCGATATATGATATTATGATATCATACAATCAGTGGAGCTATAAATGATTGTACTAAAGCCCTAACCCTAACTTACTGTATCTCTTTCTAATATCGGCGAATGGTCTTGTGGCACCGGTGACAGTGCGGGGATGTGTTTGTGTTGTGTGGGTTAGCTAAGCTGGATCCTATACATGTATGATCGGAGGTCTATTTTCTTCTTTTTTGGAAATGTTTTGGCGAATTGGCGGGCGTAAAACTGCGGGTTCTCCCGTGAGGCGAATATTTGTGGAGTACTATAAGTTACAGCACTATATTACTGTAGACCAATAATATATGAAATCAAGAAAGGAAACAACTCCACGGATATAAGCCTAGTTGCAAATTTAAAGAAATTCAGTTCCATACAGTTCGGGCACTCCAAAATGTGCACCGACCTAAAGCAAACGAACAACAAGATATTCCAAGCAAGGGCTGTTAACCCGTACCATACCAGACTATGTTAAAAAAGCATTCTTTAATATTCAGAATCCAAGTTACTTTGCATGCTGCATTGAAAAAGGTGGGCCCAGCACCCAGGAATTGACAGTTAGCACAATGGCAAAAGTGTATTATAGCTAATGTGCTGTCCATTAATACATTTCTAACTTTATACCAAAAATACCTCTTTTGAAACACAGATACCAGACCAGCAAGCACCCCCATGGCTCAAAAAGGAAAAAACCCCTACATTACCCTCCTTCACTTAGTCCATCTAATTGAGGTTTTCTCATATTTTCCAGATCTTTTCCAGTGGTGCTATTAGCGATTTAATTCTGCCTAAAAGTCTGGTACAGATTTTAAAGTGTATAAACCGTTCCTGTCTTCCCTATACAGACAGCAGGCAGTACCTACACTACCACTTATCAAAAGACCCATGTGTAGAATAATTGGGTCAGCCTCCTGAGAGGCTGGTAGAGCTCATAAGTGCTAATAAAGGAACGGAGTCCGCCTTAACCCCGGTGGACTGAAATCTGCTTCGGAAGTTGGGTAATAGTTACATAAATTTACATACCTTGCATGCGCACAATATCTTACAAGTAGCACCGGCCGGCACTGAGCACAAAAACCCTTAGATTTCTCCTCTTCGCTAACATCGCCTGCCTCTTTTACATCTCTAATAATTGAAATTCACTTACAGTCGCTAGACAAAGGTGCTGGTGAACGGAATTTCACTTTCCCGGAGATTAGGGTGCTACCGTAAGCCGGGGGATTGCGCAATTGATGGTCCGTGCTGGGAGGGGGCTAGTGCGATGGCGAAGTGATCTCGTTTCATTAAGACCTTTATATATTGACTATAACTAACTCGCTTTAATGATTATTTCCCTTGCGCTACCTTCTATCAACAATGGCTCTCTCTTCTGTACGAGTTCGGCGTGCTATGGAAGTTTATCTTGACGGGTTTACGTACGGCAGTTGGGTTACCGTAAGACCTGACCCATCAGCGCCTCCGCAATATTGATGGTGGTTTCTAACTATGGTTTTTTCTTCCGCTCTCTCCTTTTGTTCCCATTTCTCCTCCGGGTTTCCTTTTTGTCCAATACCTGTATATCTCGACAAACTCTTTCTGTTGGTATCATACTGGTGGCATTAGAAAAAGGTAACCCAGCACGCAACGCACACAGCAGCATCATGAACAACCACTCGGTCTCCAGCTAACTTAACAGTAGATTTTAGTTGAGCAGCGCCATACAAACTGATCCGCTTCGGCGCCCGAACAGTTTCCCAGTCCAATGCGTTATCTGTATATTTCCCTTCTTTCCCCGTAGTTCGTGCTTGCTAGTACTGTGCACCCTCCGATGCTGTGCGCCGACAACACTCCTGGTAAGTTGGCATCTCAGGTAACATCTCAACACCGCTAATTGCTATAAATAACAGTCCGGCTGAATAAGTAACAAAGTTTTACGACAATCCTTTTGTGTACCCTGGCCTGTGCTCCCACCCCATCAACCCCCCCGACCGTATACTCGGGAGATCCCCTTCCACAAATAGCTCCCTCAGGGACGTACTTGCGCTTGAGTGCGAGTCCGGTAGAGTGCCTTGGAGGAAGTCGAATATAGCCCAGGGGCGCGACACGAAGCGACTGACCCGGGAAATGGCCCTACAAGTACGAGTAAATCCTTCCTGAGAATAGAGTGCGATCCGACGCTCTAGTACTATGGTACTCGTACAGTGCATACCCAAACGGGCTATTCCGAAAAACGCTTACATTACTGTAGGAGCAACAACAACAATGACAACAAAACAGTAGCGCGAGCATTCCTTCCTCCCCCCCACTGCTTCAAAATACTATTTCAGAATGTTTTGCTCGGCTCGATGAACCAGATAGGCCGAAAGGGAAGTCTATCCGTATACTCGAATTTCCGCGGCCAAGTCGGGGAGGAAGGGTGTTAAAGTGAAGGATGATTATTCCGCGACAATCGTGGAACGAGCTAAGCTAAAGCATGTCCGTCATACCTACGGTAGCCTACTTTATAGTAGTGTACAGGCACCACTACCACTATGAGGGAGTCTAGGGGAAAGGGGGGTATGGAAGATTGTTGCGAAATACTGGTCATTTGCACTGGAATTGTATTAGTACAGACATTTTTTCCGATATGAGTAGGGGAAAACATTGAATTGTGCAAGGTTATCGTCGATTGGGTAAAGACGCGTATGTTTGGTCGCCGTGAGCACTGTACTGTATTAGTTTTTGGATAATAGATTGACGATTTGTCAGATGGTTATTGGGAGCTTCTGGGATTTGGGTTGTTGTGATGGATCGGTAAGGCAGGTGTTCGTCGTTCCTGCAACCGGTAGAAAGAGAGATAAGGAGGCGGTGGGCAGTGGGAGGTTTGCTTGGGCGTTTCGAGCTCCAGAAATCGGAAGATTCTAAACTGGTTCAGATTGTTTGATGGTATGGGATTCGGCAAGTTGCTTAAAGCAAGCCTTTTTCACATTGGGGGGGATGATTAGTTGCTAGCGTAGCGCTTGTATCGTATTTCGCACTGTTCCGATGGTTAAAAGATAAACAACCGAGCCGATTAATACTCCAGAGTGAGCTGTAGAAACATTGTACTGCGGCCTACAATGGCGTGAGGGGCCGCTCGCATTGCTATCGCTTATTTTGCAATAGTGGTGCAGTGTAGTGCCGGCGTCGCGTAGATCGTAATCCTATCAAAGTCTGACACTCCTCTGATAGAGGGTGTATAACACACTCCCATATCATCGATGCAAACCATTCCAAAGCAAGCAATCAGCTATTTTGAAGACAACAATAACCGTTGTACTTTCCCATAGCCTCTGTGTACTGTGGATGAGTGTAAAATAAAATAAAAAGACATCAAAAGTGGGGGAGGAAATAGCACAGAGAACGATGGCGGTGGTGACCCTGCGTGCACTCGAGATCTGCAGGGTGAAGGCAACCGGTAGTGAAAGCGTTGGTTGGCTGGTCACTCCAACGAGAGGGGGTGCGGAGGAGTGGGAAAAAAAAGGAAAATGACCAATAGCCATGAAGCGGGTGGATGAGAAACAGAATGGCTTGCAGAGATGCGGAGATCATCTAATCCCTGTCCTTCCACACTTGCACACTCCCACGCTTCGACGCTTTTGCACTTGCACACTTCACTTTCCCTCACCCACTTCCCTTGCCCAATAGGGTGGCAGGTTGAACGGGTAGGTGATGCGAATATCGAGCTGAGCCCTATTTTGAATAGCTGGGCGGTTTTGCTTCTCATGGGTTCGTGGGAATTATGATGATGAGAGGGGGAGGCGATGTGATAGAAACGGCGATTATTGGACATGGCGGGGGGAAGAGGGGGGGGTTTGCTTACTCGAGTATGGTACAGGAGATTTCTTCCATCCGGTGCCTGCATCTGTGCGTGGCAGATGGGGCAGGTGGGTGGGTGTTGAGTGTCTCAGGACAGGGGTTCGCTAGTGTCAGGTACCAAACACGGAATCGAGCAACCAACCAGCCACCAGAGACATGGAGAGACACAACGAGAGGCAAGGGAAAGCTTCCATTTGACAGGAGTGGCCCTGCTTTGCCTTGATTGAAAGTGATGTGATATGATGATGATGGTGGTGGTGGTGATAGGCTGGAAAGCGCACTACTCAATTACGGATACCGGTACTACTTGCAGTATCCGGGAGAAGGGGAAGAGGGGGGGTTTTGTTTGTGCCAGATTCGACAAGGAGGGTACAGTACTTTGTCTTCCTTCATTTTTTTTGTTAGTCCATCTGTTCGGTGTTCACCCCTTTTAACCTTTTTGCTACTTGCACTTACTATGCCTGTGCCCGAGCACCTGTACCAGCGCATCACGGGCGCATCTCGCCTCGATTCTTGTGAAAGGGAGCTCGCTTGCTCGGTGGTGTTGTACTTGTAACGGTTATCATCATACGCGAGTGTCCCGCCAGCCTCTCTTGCCTCTTGCTCGTTCTCGCACTTTGATTGATGGATTGCCCATGTTGCTGGACTCATGCCCGTACCATGCTGTCCCTGCTTTACTGTGCCGAATCATATCGTGGTCAGCTCGGGTCGACAGGGCAATCTTGGGCTTGCCACGAATGGATAAAAGCTGTGCTCGAGTACAGTAGAATACAGCACTCTGTACAAATATGATACTCGCCCCAAGCAAGAAAGTACCCGAGAGCAGGGATTCGCAAGCTATATGGTAAAAATGTGCGTGTATTTGAGCGCTAATACCGGGACAAAATATACCCCTATTTTCGGCTACTGTATACTTCTCGCCTGGGACAGGCATCACCACCAGGACTTGTCCCCAGTGCTTGCATAAGCTGGCTCTGCTCTGCTTGCCTTTGCCTTGCCATACCCTGCTCTGTCTTTCCTTTCCTCCCCTTCCCTCCCCCTTGTCCCTCCTCCTCTGTTTCTTGGGTTTGTCCGTGTCTCCTTTGTGATTGCTGCTGTGCTTTGCTTTGCTTTTTTGTCGGTATTTTCCTCTTCCTCCCATCTTCTTCTTCCCCCCATTCCTTTCTTGGGGTTGTTTGAGCATACATTTCATCATCTAGGACAGCAAACAATACCGCCACGGGCAAAGCTGTACAGTAATTGTGTGATTGCGTGTGAAAGGGAAAAAAGAGAAAGAAAGAGAAAAAAGTGGTGGATCCGCTTTTCTACGAATCCCCATACTGTATCCATACCCCCTTCTCACTTGCTCCCCTCGCACTGGTCGGGCTGTCAGCGCCCACCACCCATCTGTGTCGTACCTCTCACTCGCATCTGTCCTGCCCTGTCCCTCCTGTTACTCCTGCAACTGCCGCCGTGTCCCCCAATCCCCCAATCCCACACACCCACTCCCTTTCAACCCCCCGCCATTTCTCCCATTGCGCTCTTTTCCCTTCCCATCGAGGCTGGACCCTAACTTCTCCTGTTGTCCGACTCTTTCCCTTCTCCCTCAAAGCAGGCTCTTGGTCGCTGCAAAAGTATACGATTTGTCCTCCATAGGCGTAGTGAGCCACCAGAGGAGAGCGTGATTCAACTATTCTCTGGTTTGCGAATACCTTCCCTGAAGATTCCATTTTAATTACTGTTCAAGATTTTGGAAGCTAACATGGCAGATCCTGATGAGGTTACAGACCAATGGGGCGATCGTAAAGATTCAATATTTGTCAGCCGCTCGTGAACATACTCTCGGCCTCGAGTCGATCATTAGCTAGCTACCTGGAATTGGGACTTAGCAGTACAACTTTATCCTGAGGAGAGCACATGCCATCGAGAGAGGCAGGCCCCTCTACCATTCCCTTCGCTGGCGCTTTTTCCTCCCGTCGGTCCTTCTCGATAAATCAGTTTAGAGCGACAGTCAACAGGACAAAAAACAAGGACCAGATCGTTTGGATTGATTTGGAATCTTCACATTGTTAGCGAACGGCCTATAACGAACGGAATCATTCACTTTATTTATTTTTATTCTTTTTGCGCGGTGCGCTGATTTTCGAAGAAAGAAAAAGGCCTGAAATCAGTTGGATCATGTCGGTTCCTACACCCGAGAAGCCTTTAGGCAATCATTGCTCTGTGATTTTCAACGGAACTCTATACACTTACTCTGCCACGGCGTTTCAATCATTGCACTTGGCAAAGGGTGAAAAATGGCAGGTGTTGCCTTCAGGTGTTGGCACTTCTGGGGCGGAATGTGTTCATGCTCACCGTAATACCCCTCAAGAAGCCCTGTATGTTGTTGGCGGTACGACGTCCGATCCATCAACTGTTCCGGAGACTGGCTTTGGCGGGGTGCAACGTTGGTCGTTCATCGATAAGAAATGGGAAAACATCGCTTTGCCAACGCCTGTAGCTTTCAACCTGACTAACCATGGCGCCACCTATCTGGAAACTAGTCAGCAACTTATCATCTTCTCCGGGGCAAAATGGCCGGATACTTCCACACCCTCGGCGAACACTTACCTGATCAAGACTTCGGCACCGTTTGAGATAACCTCCATCCCGGCTGCGGATCCATTACTGGCGCCTTTGGTTCTGCCGTGGGAGAAGAGTGGGGCTTTGGTAGTTGGTGGAGATTTGGCCAACACAAACTTGAAGGTGTTTGATATCGATGGGGGGTGGAAGAATCTGGGCGTGAGGTTGAAGGAGGGATTTCCTGCAAAAGGGAAGGCTGCTGTGAGCTTGATGGACGGGGACGATGGGAGTAGGATGCTGCTGGTTTTTGATATGACGACTGCTCCGCCAAATGTCACTCTCACAAAGGTAAAGGAGCCAACTGGCAGTTCCGGCAATAAGCACAGGAGGCAAGAATCACCGACTCAGACCCAAACCTCCTCAGCCCCGGCCCCTTCGACAACATCTCTAACCCAGGAAAATTGGCCTACATATAATGGATCGTCCGCCCCGGGATCAACAAGGGACGGGTTTTCTTTGGCTTACGAAGGGGACGTGGTGGTCATAAGTGGAGGAGGGGATGCCGGAGACCCGGTGGCTGTGTTCAACTCGAGATCAAATACCTGGGTGAATACGACGGAATTATTCGCTGGTCAGTCGTCCATCTCAGTGTCGAGTGCTACCTCGTCACAACCCGTCACGGGTCTGAATCAACCAACGCCGCAAGTATCACCAATTGTCACTCCAACATCCACAGTATCAACAGAGGCCTCACCGGGCAGCGGTGGCGCCAAGCTATCCACCATACAACTCCTATTCGTAGTCCTCGGCTCCATCCTCGGGGCAGTCCTAATTCTCGCCATCACCCTCATCTTTTTGAAACGGCGAAAGAGACAAGAGGCCCACCGTCAAGCTGGCCACGAACGTCGTGCTAGTGGCGCGACACGCATGTCCTTCCAAGACCGTGGCACCTCGTTCATTCGGGAAGCCGACGGCCCCCTCCCTTCACCCCGGCGCGGGATCCTAGGGCGTAGTAACTCCAACAGCTGGGCGCACGTAGAAAAGCAAGCCCTCAGCACCTCGCCATCATCCAGCACACGAGCCCTGACCAGGGATGGAGGACCAGCAGTTCATGCAGTGGGTGGCATTGGAATAGTCGTCAGCGGACAAAACACCCCACAGCTGTCAACTGCTAAGAATAACAGAACAATGGACCGAACCCCAAGCTTAAACTACGACAAAGGGCGCGGCTCGGGCTGGAGCGAGTGGTTTTCCGGCTCGAATGCTACAACGAACCTAGTCACGCTCCCGCAAAGAACATACTCCACCGCCCGCTCATCCGCCTACACTGATGCCACAACAACAGGCTACCCACCTCCGCAGGGCCTGCACACAAACCCATACTTGCACAATGCAGGAACCGGTGTTGTAGCCGGTGGCATTGGCGTCGCAGCAACATTCATCCCCCCACTCCGCTCACAAACCAACCTGCAACGCTCTCCGTCCAAAGGTCTCGTTCTGCAGGATCCGGGCGTGGGCGTCGGCTTTGCCCGCCGCGCGAATCAACAATTACACCCTGATGACGCGAGTGTTTCTTCGGGAGCTAGTAGCTTTTCAAGTGGCATTCCGGATAGTATTAATGACGAGAGGATAGTGAATTCGGAATGGACGCCGATGGATGGTGATGGGAGGTATGAGTGGGAGTATGATGGTGGAGGAGGTCGGCGGCAGCAGAGGCAGACTCTCACCAGTAGCGTCTACCCGGAGAGTTTTTTGATAGGCGACGAATCTAGGAGGAGTTCGGGGCCGGATTTGAAGTCCAGTAGAAAAGTTGATAATCTTAGTTGGTTGAATTTGAGGCAGAGCTGAGAACTTTTTCAACTTTTGTTTTTATAGGGCTCCCGGAGTGTGGGTCTACTGGCTGTGGATTGTGTCATATTTATATTCGTGTGTATGTACCTAAACCTTATCATTTCTTTCCTTTTTTCCATCACTTCAACCCCTTTTTCTTGTCTTTTCATCCCTTTGGTTGGAATTAGGAATGCCTCGCTACCGCTCACGATACGACACCAGAAGTGTTGATACCCCCAGTTTTATTGTCTTCGTTCTCCGCGTTTTTGCTATTGATATTGGGTATTAGAGTTGGGTCTTGTCTATCATTTCTTTTCTCTCTGTTCATTTACCTTCCTTCTTTGGTTGTGGTTTGCTTTTTTCTTGTTGGATTGTACGCCGCCGCTCTTTCTTTCTCGCTTAGGATAATCATGCTCTTCCGTTCATTTTGCTAGTGGGGATCGATTGGGGTTGGGCTGTTTGAATCGCATTGCGGGGTAGGGATTTTTCTGCTTCTTCTTCTAGGTTTGGGTTTCTTATGAGCGACAGAGGGATTTGAATCAGGAGGGGACCGGGGAGGGGATGATTATTGTTAGTTGGGAATTATGGCACTTCTAATCCGGAGTGGTATCATTCTTTATTTATTTCTTCCTTCCTTCCTTCTCTTCCCAAGTGTGGTTTGATGTGATCCACTATGATGGCAAATGAGTATTATAGCATGAATTACTCCTTGGACGCATGACTGTACTGTACTGTAGTTAGAAGCGAGAATATCATACGGCAAACTCTCCAACTCCGGAATACCCTCCGCGTTTGGCAATTGTGGGGTTAATTGAATATGTCTCTGGGCTTTAAAGGTCTATATTAGCTAGATTAGCTTGTCAAACTTCTAACTATGATTGGTCAAGTATACATACCTACGGTACTTGCACTCCCCCAATCCTAGCCCGCAAAAATCCAAAGAATCTACCCGGTACAGTGGGCGACCCAGGAAAAAAATAGGTAAGGGCCCTCTGGGTGAGAAGTGTCTTAGAACTCACAAAGAGGGTAGTTAGTAAGTGGTGGTGGTGCGGTGAGGTATCCGGATTCTCCAAGACCTGGGAAGCCAAGGTTCCTCCCTCCTGACGACCTGGGATTCGGGATCGGTTCGTTACTGTTCGAGACCTGCGAGCCACGATCTGTTTGTCTGCGGGGGGTGATCCCAGAGATCTAAGTGGTTACGGGAGGGTAGAGATATTTTGCATTTTTGTTGGGTTGAGTTGAGCCGTTGTTGAGAAACCTGGTAGATGGTGTACTCTACTGTGAGGCCCCGTGTAATAATAATAAGTGCAGTAGCGCCACAATGATTCCACCGTGCGATGCAGTACTGTACCTGCCTGGCTCCCCAGTCAGCACCCTACCCGAATCTAAAAGACAAAACTCCCGAATTTTCTCAACGACAATATTCGGTATTCCGATAACCTCTAAGTTAAAGTTACTCTTGTTCTCTGATTCGGCATCTATCTCCCTGCGGGTCTCGTGCGTGGCTGCAATAGCGGTAACGGTGGGGAAGAAGAAAATGGCGGGGGGGCTGTACGTGTACTAGCTCTTGACGTAATCCGTTCAACTTACACATTGTCATATTATTATCATGAAAAAAGCATATTTTTTCTTTCTCCCTTTTTCTATTTTATTTATCATCTTCCCCCCCCCCCGGGTGCTGAAAAAAGGAAAAAATGGCTTCAGTGTTGACGAAAGTATGATATGGAATAGTGGAATTCGTGTCAATCGCTATGTATATATATATATATACACCTTGCGCAGGTATAAATACCCAAGGAGAAATGTACAGTGGATATCTGAATTACTTCTGATCCGCCTTGTTCGTGAGCTATATACTGTTCCAATGTTCAATCGGTCTTTAGTTTCTCTTCGAGCCTGCCGTCTCTCATATAGGAATTCCGACACCGGGCGTTGGAGTTGGAGTTGACCCGGGGCGATATGTTAGTTCTACCACTCTACCGCTTGGTATGCCTGCCGTTTCACGAGGGCGTTGTACAGCAGTTGGGAGAAGTATGATAGACATTTTTTTCTCTTTCGCATGGAAGTGGTGGCGAGGATATCCGGTGGGAATTTTTGCTTTTCGGTTGGATCGGCTTGGCTGTGAGGGTATCGGTGGTACTGGGGTAGATCATGAATTCATGGTACTAGGGGCAGGCATATAGCGATCGAACGTGCTGAGAATAGCGGAAGCAGTGATATTGAAAACAGACAAAAAGAGTGAACATGAGTGAGTAGCCAATACAAGGGGCAGGCATAAAGATTTCACACAGACCAAATACTACCCGAGAATAAGTGAAAAAAATATCAATTTCAGTGAACACTATCAAGTCTGTTATATGGGAAAAGAGTAGCTTTCCCACCTATTTTTGGGTACCCTGGGGTTACCCTACCTTCACCCTGTGAAGCTAACACCCCACTCTGGCCCCGGCGTTGGGATGGCATGACAACACCAGATGGTGTCGTAGTTGCGTCCCAACAGCAAAGGATATGTAACGACCCTACAGATAGGTAGCTACAGTGGACTAGACTCAAGCCCGTATGGCATACCAAGTGGTAACCATATTGAGGATAGGCCAGTATACTTAGTATACTACCGGTAGACATGAGTTGGTACAAGGGTCTACAAAGTGACTTGGTGACATAGGGTTAGACAGGGTAACCTAGGTAGGCCAAAGTTACCCTACTAGGCAGGGTAACCTTCGGAGAGTATGTTCGCATAAAGCAAAGGACCCATAGTAAACGTTGCACGGGTCTCCGGGGCAACATTATATGTGGTCGCGCGGACTCCCGAAGGAAATAAAGGCATAGAGGGGTGAAGTTACCCTACCTTAGAAACATGATTACCCTACCTTGGGACCCCAGTTACCCTACTGAGGTACCCCAGTTACCCTACCTTCACCGACAAAGTCATCTGCGGACTTAGGGGGAAGTTATCCCACTATAGTGGGGCTCTTAGATGTTCAAAGGGCCGCTTCGTA
>Ga0307509_10001321_pt1 | contig 42043 bp, 57 predicted proteins | sample 10_EM_MG_FD_202245 | JGI IMG/M metagenome (GOLD analysis project Ga0307509, IMG submission 202245) | Populus trichocarpa ectomycorrhiza microbial communities from riparian zone in the Pacific Northwest, United States - 10_EM | ecosystem: Host-associated > Plants > Roots > Unclassified | place...
TTATCCTAGGATTACCAGCCATGTGTATAATATATACGAGACCATACCACCTCTGGATACCACTTGGTATACCATTTGGGCTAAGGTGATAGTGATTGTAGCTACCTATCGTAGGGTCGTTACACGTACCTTGACATTGTGTGACTTCCCAATAAGCCTTTTTTGGCATGCTCAATGTGGGATAAAGTGGAATTTCTTTCCTGGCATCGTCGAATGCCTGCTGTGGTATGTGCTTTTCCTGGAACCCTTCTACCTATTACATTATATGTTTGAACAAGCCGAGGTAAATGTTATACAAGAGGTTCTGCTTATGTAGGTCAGCGGAGTTCACTTGGTGGAGGCCGGTGAATACATTGCCCCCCTATTTTCAAGCCTACCTGCTGTTACTATTCTGCAATAGCGGCCACCTCTCCTGTGTCATGCTCCAAGGGTTTCTCTCTGTAATGGGTCTAGTCACACACCTCATTTATCCTCTGCAGATTCTCACGAAGCTCTTTGCATGGAACCTCAAACCTTGGGCACGACCGGCTACCTATTCCATGCAAGGTCGCATGCTCAGCATGATCCACTATCCAGGCCCAGAGGATGGGAAAACCAAGGCATGTTTTACCATCTGCCCTGTCCATTACAGTGCCTTCTTGGGCGACATTTTGCAATGGTGCAAAGATCAGATCAAAGACAGCAAGCAGCGCATCAGCATTGATTTCCCTCAAGGCTTTGTCTACACAGCTGATTTAGCACTGAGTTTTGCTGGAACAGGCAGCAATACCAGAAGCAGAACAGGCATATTGACAGGACTGTTTCTCCTCCGCGAAAGGATATTCCCGATCGTCACGTATACCGGCCAGGCTTTCTTATCTCCAGAACAAATGGGAAGGTGAGTCCGATTGTCTAATCTGATATTGGGTACCACAGTTGAGTCGGCAAGCAGAGTGCTGTACCAGGGATCGGAACAAGGAGTTAGCACTGGAAACACACACCCCTTAAAGCTTGTCTGGGCATATTTCATACCTCTTTCTCCCACCACCAGTCCACCATATGCACCACTGAGTATAATTGCTCCCCAATTGAATTGTATTCCCCAATAGGTTCGTAGACCATATCGAACCTATACACTACCTGGTGGATCAGGTAACGGACGCAGTCAATAACATTGCGGTAATAGAATATTGTCACATGTCGACAATCGTTAATCTCAGTTTCAGTCGAAACCATGTAATCACGAAGTGGGTCCAGTACGTTGAGATGTTGTCGTATAGTGTATGTAGATCAGAACGATCTGGAACCTGTGCCGCTCAAATCTTGTAAAAAGTACACATGGATCTGAGACTTGGCTACCTTATTGCGGACGAACCAGCATGCTAAATTAAAGTTGACTTCTGATGAGAAAGGGTTCCAGGAGTCATCTGCTATTGTCTGATTTAGCTCTCTATAGTCATCGACATTGCCCAGTGGTATCCCAGCACCTGGAGTAGTATCTTGACTCGAAGGCCGACCATGCACTGGTGGTTGGGAAATGCCCTCCTCATCTGAATTGTGCCGCATATGACACATCCCTTGATCTGGTACCTAGCAATCTGCAATCTCCAGCCCAAGATGAGATTCATAGTCTGTGTTGATCAGGCCGATGCTTGTATCAGGTACAAAAGTGGTTGTCAGCGGTGAGACTGAGGTTGGGTCCGCAATTGCCTGGAGGGATAAAATGATATCACGATGCATTATTTGAAGGTGCCTTTTGTATGCAGCTGCTTGTTGATAGCATCGCCTGCAATAAGCACACTATGTTGGGTTTGAGATCATTGTATTCAAGTGTGATGCTTCTCTTTTAAGTAATCGGGCAGAGAAGCTGTGAGCCAATGACCTTCGACAGGCTGCTGCTGATTTTTTCTTTCAAGAACAAAGGCAGACTTCTTTCAAGAGTTGAAACAAGGGGTAACTTCAAGTTTACTGAGTAAGATCGTGGGCAGGTCCATACATTGAAAGTGTCCTTAAATAGTATTGACCGTTCATGCTTAACGTTTGAAACCAATGGTCGAGATTGATATTCGGCTGCTGACTAATACCGGAGACAACTAACATGGGATCATGCGCTTTGCTTGGAAGGTTGTCATCGGGTAAAATCGAGGTTTCCCATTGTCTTGGCTCTGGGGTTGTAGCCCTCTTACCACTTAAAAGCTTATCTGGTGCTTGCCCCTTATAGGTGAGATGACATGACTTTTCAAGATATCAATATTCAAGTTTGTACATGGCATATTCCTACAAATCCCACTCGAAGCGTCCTGATGCTGTCTAATAAGGGTCTCCCTCCCTCCCTCATCCATCTCCTCTCCACCCTTCTTTACTCAACTACAACCAGATCCTTGTCGATCTGCCCACCCATCCAAATAGTACACACTAGCACAAAGGGCTACCAAATCTCTGACTCTTTAGCGGTACCATTAGTATATCTGTAGCTTAATTCAGTACTACCTATCGCCATTTCCTAGCTAACCTTCTCCTCACAGTCATCATCATCGGCAGAACTCCTTTTTAATCCGCACAACTTGCCTTATTGGCCGCACAACTCTCCAAATCATCCGCCTAGTTGGCTCCTTTTCCATCCTTGTATCTTGCACAAATATTACCCATGTAGCTAACAGCACCCGCTAGCAGATTTACTGCATTCATCCCAAGATAGATTTAACAGAAAGGTAGAAAAAACGCGTCCAGATCTATCAACTACCCCCCAATCTCGACATCTATTGCAATGGCCAACTCAAAAGTCTGATTGGTTCACCCAAGAACGCCCAGGTATCAAAGCTGAGGCTATCTTACCTTTTGTAAGTTTGTCTGCGGCTTCCTCAATCATGACGTTTTCAGTCAGGAGCATAGTTCGTGGATGACCGATATGATGTATATAATGGAGTTAGACAGGATCCCAAGCTGGCGGGACAGTACGGACAGCCAATGGGCACCCATATAAGCCCACTCTCTTACTCTTGCACCCAGTGCCAGTGTGGGCCGCGGCTGGGCGGTGCTCTGGCAAGTTGACTCTGGACAGGGCAGACCTTTTACCGAATACCTCGTTTTTTTGCTAAGGGATATAGCAAAAAAGCATCACAGCATGTTAGAAAGACTAGCGAGAGACCAAGAGGCTGCAGTGGTGGCCCCCATTGCGGCTGGGAATAATCATAAGTTGTCTCAATGTGTTGAGATTAGATCTGTATCAAATTTACTAACATGGGTTCTGTAGATTTGCCCGCTCTACGCTGCATCCGCCTTTGGGTAGTGGAGCTATCCCTAACCTGTCCAGATGCCCACAACCCTCCAGGTTTGGACAAGATCCTGTGGCAAGTCAATGAACAGCTAAATTGACTTGAGATAAATGAACCCACCAATGACAATATACTTAGCAAGATTGCCAGAGTTCTAGAACACGGATACAGAGAGCGTTTGCTCATTGGCTTCAAACAAGAAGGTACACGTTTGCTCTGTTCTAACCAGGACAAACAACTGCTGTTCGCTGAAATAGTGCCAATCCAAAGTGCCCAGAATGTCCGTATTTGGTGGTCTATCAATAGGCTGGGTGAATTAATGGATCAGCTGTTCTATGGACATCGTGGTTCAGCTTCTGTATCAGGGACTGATTCTTCTGTAAAGCTACATTTCACATGCTGGCATAATAGAGGTCCATCTCATGATGCATCTCAGAGTAGCGATGATGATATCTCGGACGGTATGAACCCAGAGTCGTCAGCATCAGATGCAAAGAGAGCCCACTTATAGAAGATGACAACGACCAAGAACAGGACGAGAAATACTGCAACTATGGGGCGCGGTGTTATGGTGCACATTAACGAGTGGGGCTCTGACTCAGATCCTTTGTACGATGCCGGCACCAATCTGGCCGTCACTGAGATTCGGCCTTGTGTTCCAACACCCAACCGTGTTCAGGTAACCAAGCTTACCCGACTGCTAACCAGAATAGCCCTCTCTTCTGATCTTGCCAACAAACTGGAAGGGGGACTAACATGAAGAAAGCTTCTCGGCTACCTACTTGGACGGCAGTGAATTGCAATGGCAAACGTGGCCTAGGAGCAATGACTGATCCTGGTGAGCCAAACTCCCCGGCTTACACTGCAGAACCCCTGAGAAAGATCGTCCACAGTCGCGCTTCTTAGAGCTCTAGTCAACACAATAGTGTTCATCCATTGACTTCTAACCTGAGTGACGATGAAGCCGCTGTGGCTGCTCAGCAGATACTGGTAGAACCAACAGCTCAGCATCTGTTGAAGCTGGCCTCGGGGACCGAACAGCCTCTCCCCGGATCTGTCACCCCAGTTAGTACGCCTAGTAGCAACCATTGCCCTGCGGATAAATGCTCTGGTGATGTACTTGATATGCCAGTACAAGTGGCCGGACAAGAATCAACCCCGGCTGCCTCCCCTTCAGCCAGCCCGAGTCGTGATGGCTTCTCTGTACCTGGCAAGTTGCGGTTACAACTATCAGGCCTCTCATCTACTACTCTGTTGGCAGCAAGATTAACAGACATGCCAGTTCAAACACATCTTTGGAGTTCTCTCCAGTCTGTTTCCATCCTGGTTTATGCTCTACCAGCACAGCCCGTCCGCCCCAACTAAATGTGGCTAATGTCCGGCTATGCAGATGATTTAGGTCTGTTTCAAACAATCTACTAATACAAGTTGGGGGATGAAGAAGCTTGGATCTTTCTTTTCTTTTATGTGTTTTTCATATTCACTTGTGGCGTTCGGCGGATTGTTGTTGTTCTTTGCTCTCTATTTCTGTTTTAAACTAGCCCACTGTGGACAGGCCAGTCTGCCCCAACCCAATGTGGCTAATCTCAACCTACAATCTTCACATCCTGTAGGAACAGCGGATTCAGAGAAACTTTCTTTGATTCTTTTTCATTTGATGTTTAGCTTTGGGAGCTTTGCCAGCCGTCCTCATCCTGTTCTCTCTCCCGCACATTTCTGTTTTGGGTTCCCTGGCTGCCCAGTGGGTGGGTTTGTCTGTACCCAATGTTAGGAGTTAACACTGCTGCTTTTTTTTTGCGTGTTCTTGCTTTAGACTTTGGTTTTGCATTCTTGTTTCTTTGGAGTGTTTTGTTTTCTTGCTTTCAGGATTTGCTCTTGGAGTTTCGTGGACTATTTATTGTCTATTCTCCTCCAGCTGTTTTTTGTTCTGGGTTTGAGTTGTGAAGTTTTGCTGGCAAGATTTATGTCTTTCCAGCCGTTTTCATTTTTCCGCCTCGGCACCATCACCTGCGATGATTGGTATCTCGGCCTCCCAGCCCTAGCCTTAACCATCTTTTTCACAGTCCACTTGGCATACCTACTCGAATTAGATTAGTCCCCACATGCCAATAAACCCCTTCCACTACATCATGAATCTTAAATACCTCATTGTCATATGGTGATTCCATGAAGTAGATACCGGCACAAGTTGACCTGGGATCCAAATTCCCATAGAAGGTGTCCATTCAACCACACTGATGGGCCCATGACATCGAACATGAAAGTGAGTGTCAAGCTGTGGACAATCCTAGTGCTTAAAGCAGGCTGTTTAGACCCTTTCTATCTGCTAACATCAGCAAAAAAAATGAGTTCCCCCTGTCCCCCTGTGGGAGAGTTTTATGTTTTGTTGCACCACGTATCACCTAATCGGTATATCAAAAATCCCGTTCCTTATATTTGAAAAGAAGCTACTTATCTTAATTTTGGCAAAATATGACCTAGTTTTATCATCAACTCATGGACTTTTTAAATATCCAAGTTTCAAAGTTTGAACAAATATTGCTCAACTTCAGTATGTAAAATGTCACTCAGCAATTGCTACAAATAGCGCAGATTTTACAGAAATTAAGATTAATATCTTATCTTGCAGTATAACGATAGGGAGGTTCAGGATTAGATGGGGTCACATGCGATTAGCCAAAACATAAAACTCAACGACATGGATCAACAAGGGGAACAGGGGGGGAAATGTTTTTTTGCTGATCAAGTTCAAACCCCATATTATCTCTTTAGCCAATACTCATTTACTAACACCATCTATTCCACAACGTCAATTACTACTGTTCTATTCTATGACTTTTCACCTGCACAATATGCCACAAAACTTGTGGCGTAAGGACAAAACACATCCGCCAAGAGAGGGCACAGAAATCCAAAAGGAGGTCTGTAGCGGACGCGTCGAGAAATCTAAATCTAAAGACATGTTATCTATAATTCTAGTTCCTTTTGCATCTCTTATATCAGGGGTGACTGAAAGTGGAGGAGAGGGTGCCGGTTTAGTACTGGCTTTGTCACGACTTGAAGTATCTGAGCTTGCCCTTGTGGACAATGGGCGGTAGCAGGCGTATGACAGCATTGACTCACAAGACGGTGAATGTGTGAATGGCCATAGCCTGAGTAAGGAGGATAAGGATGAGGAGGGTGAGAATGAGGATGATGAGGATGGTGGATGATCAGGACGATGACGAGGAGGAATTTGAACAGCATGAGGAGAATGGGAATCATTAATCAGGCTGGGGGGCATAGAAACCCATTGGATATGGGTTTCCTGGATTACAACCATCAAGACTTACAATCACCCCTGGACATACATCAGCAAAAGTTATTACCTGACTCCAGTGACCCCTGTGCATCTGATGCTCTGGACGCTCAAAACGTCAACTGCTACTCTGGACATGGCGCCTGCACAACATCGTGTCCGGAAGTCAACACCTTCGACTCGCCACGTCCAAGGGCCATCCTGAATTATATATACTTCGGCGCCCACGTGCTGAAGCTGTTCATGGCTGAGTCTTGGGGTCCTCATTACTTTCTATGCGAAGCCCTCACGTCCTGTAACAAACCAGCCTTCCGTGAAGGTGTTCGTAACGGGAAACGACTATCGTGACTATCATAGGCTATCGACATAGCCTAAGTAGTTTACTTCGTCTATCGTTATAGACTAACATCTTGTGTTCGTAGTAAGTATAGTGATCGTAGGAAGTCCTATCGTGTAGGAATAGAGTTCTCGCATACAAGCGAGGTAGTATAGAGATAAGGGCATTAGGTATCTCGAACATATTGCACCTATGAAAGGTGACTGTCAATGGGCTTGGCCCGTGCCCCAGTATCTGAGTGGTGTATTACTTAGATGGTTGCGTGAAGAGCTCTAGCTACTGTGACCGAGTCTCCTACTGATAGACTCTTCATGCCAACAACCCTAACCCTGGTGACTCATAACTCGAGTCACGCGGTCTTATGACTCATAATGAGTCGTGCCCGAAATCCATCAGATGACTCCTATGAGTCACTGCGCAACATGCCATAAACCAATCATAAAACATAAGACGTGTCAGGTGCGTAAAGCACGTCACCTGCGTGAAACTCGTGACTCATAATGTGAGTCACGCGCGAAAGTCATTACATCATTATGACTTACAATCGTGAGTCATGAAAACATCAACCAATCATAATATGACGATGACACGCAATTGCGAGTCATGTGAGAGCTATGAGTCAACTGACTGCATAGTGTGAAACATAAACATAAATTATGACTAATAACTATTAGTCATGTGAAATCTTCTTTGTTTAGTCACGATTTGTGACACGTCCTGATACAATCTGTTTCTTGGTTCTCACATCAGGATTGCTTCTGATGCTAGGTTCTCACATTCTGATTATGAAGTCCTTGGAAGCTGGTTGTCTCCACGTAGCGCTCACTTGATTCCCATCATTCGGATATCATCCTGATCCTGAATGGCAGTATCAAGAGACCTCCCGAATGGCCTGTGATGTGGGCATATGAAATCCCAAAGTGGTCCTGAAGGTTCATGTACACACTCAGAAGGAGGTCGAGTTCCGATTCCTCTGTGTATTGCACATCTGGAAGCTACGAGGATAGTATCATCACAATGTTGCTAAGTTCCAGGCATCATTATGTCGGCTCCCATCTTATCATTTCTCTTTCAAGATTCCTCATGATTCCCTTTATTACTATTCCTATTGAACTACTACACAAATAGTCAACCACCATTACCTGGAGTGGACCTTCAGGTAATGGTCATTTCCATGATTCGAGATCTCTCCAGAGAATTGCTCAGAACAGAGCTCATTTCTGCCAAAAAAATCAATTACATCGTTTGTTATATGATATTGATCAGCGCTTTACAGATACATTATGCCAGGTTGACATCCACACTCCAACGGGCTGAGTTCAAAGTCTATTATCTGAGCCTGGTGCGAGACAATCTTGAGATTCGTCGAGGCTTAAAGCAAGGGGGCTGGCCATGTCAGGGCTCTGCACGCCCTCTGGCTCTAGTCCAAGTATCAGCTCCTGTGAGATATCTAGACTTGGTGGACTTGAGTCAAGCATTCACAGGGCATGTGCAAAGGCCATCTGGCTGTAGTACAATGACATATCGGTCATCCGAAACCTTTCCTGAATATTTGCCTGATGATCGAGGTGCGTGGTGCGATTGTTCATTGTCAGTTCTTGTGTCGCCTTGGACATAGCCCACCAGGTGTGCTTCTGTCAGGATAGAAGATCTTTGATAAAAGATTAGCCGTCAGATCAAACAAAGGTGTTGCCAATTGTGGTTATCATACCTCTGACGGGGTCAGGTTTGAAGTCTGGAGGGTCCTGGTAAACACCAGCACGCCACGCTCGAAGTGTATGGCACAGTATTGCATGTGAGGCATACCATCGGACAATTGATGAGGTCGACAAATTCTGGATCCTGTATTCCAAGCCCTCTCTTGCCATTGAAATACTTACCTTAAATGGCCTCGGCAATCTGGGCTGCGAGGAATCTGAATTTATTCTCTATCCCAAATTTAGAGTCAGCTGTACGAAGAAGATATGTCGATGGTATTGTTACTCAGATACAAACCTCATATCCGGACGGGGGCACATGAACAGATCATCTTCAAGGAGGAATTCCACCCTACGAGCGATGGCGGTCAGGTCATCTCGCAGTTTGTATAGATCTCAGATGTTGTTTTTAATATGATATACATATTAAGCGCGCATGCTAGTGTATTTTGACGTATCTGAGGTAGTTAGTACGAGAGTGTATATTTGGTGATAGCTGACCAGACTTATGATGTGTATACTCTTCTCAGATAGTTCAATATTTCCAGCATCAACAATCTCATCTTTAGCCCTATTCCAAACTCTATATACCTCCGACGTCAAAGCCATTGGGTTTGCACGAACCATCTCCCCTACACCTCCGGCGATTGAAATCTCAACACCAGGGAAATCATCGTGGGATTCCACCACCACCCCCTCTCCTCCCCCTTGATGGCTTCTGCCTAGGGGAGCGATGCTACAACCCCTCCTCTCCCTCTGGGGTCTGCCCCCTCCTCCACGGGGTTCTTGTTCCTGTTCGTCGTTGACTCCCGCTCATGAAGTTCAGTTCTCCCCCTTACCCCGCACTTCCTTTGCACCTCGCTTAGGTTTTGCACGGTCGGCATTCTGTCCCCTTCGCTCACGGTTGGCGCTGAGCTTTCCAAGCCCTTTGCGAAGTACCTTTCCCTCTCGGTTATGTGGTCCTGTCGGGGAACACTTCGGTTAGTAATTTCAGCACCTCGTCTTCGTTTCGCATTTGGAAAAGCATCGGCCCCGGTTACTCTAGTCGGTCGTCTCAAGTGTTCGGAAGTCCTTCCTCCTCCCATCTCCCTTCCTCTACCTTCTTGGTTTTCGTCCTGTTGCTCGGTTACAGCTACTCCCATCCCCTCTCTTCCCACCCCCTCAGCTGGCACCTTACTGCTCCCCTCCCGCGGTCGACCTTCGGTCGCTATACAAAAACCCGCCTCGGTTACGCCCGTCATCCTGGCCGTCGCTAATGCCGCTTTGGCACACCCTCCGGCGACCCCTCAACAGAGTCGCCTCCATACACCGTCCTATCCTGCCGTCGGGCACCGCTTCGTCCCCCGGCACCGCTCCGGTGTGCAGGTCCATACTCTCACTTCCTAGCTCAGGCTGATCCACGTCACTTATCAGACGTAAATTTCCTTTGTCAGGGGTTCATTCATCTCCTTTGTTCATATTTTGTGGATGTCACTAAGGGTTCTCCTCTCCTTCCTGCTTGTTTCTTTCCTTTCTATTTCCTTCGGGTGTACGTGTATATTCGTGGGATTTGGTTGGGCGATAGGCGAGATGTGTGGTTGGTCTCATACCAGAGGGACTTCGGGGTTTGGATGTTTCTTGGGGTGAGGAGGGTAGGGTTTTTGTCGGCCATATCGTTAAAGATGAATGCTGTCTTTGTACCTTAATAAAACAAACGCACTTGATTTAAAAAAAAAAAAAAGAAAAAGAAAAAGAAAAATAAAAAAAAAAAAAAAAGCCATTGGATTTGGAAGTGGGTCAACGAAAAGAGTGTAACTGAAGTTTAAAGGCTTTGCAAGGCTTAGTATTTCCCTTTCAATACCTGCTACACTGTTTTGTCGTGAATTCATTCCATGCAATACAGTCGGTCATCCTGAAGAGCTTCCTTCTGAGAGTGGACTCAAACTTCTGATAACCGACACAGTTAGAGTATTAGGGTCGCCAAGTGAGGAAGAATACCTGATTAAACTTAGGGAGAGGAAGGTCTGGGATTGGACGGGTATAGCGGGAGTTATTATCACTCCAGACCCAGTCGTCCAAGGGGGAATTGCTACATCCTCTGATCCAGAGCATGTCGAAATCCTCACTGTCTTTGCTCCATTGTTTCCTGAGCCATGGCTCGCTGGTTGCACTCAACATCATGGTGCCAACTTGTCATGACAATTAAGGTCTTCTCTATCGATTTCGGTATCTGGCTTGGTTTCACCGTCCAGGAGTGAAACATGGTACTTGTCACTGCTACCGTCAGAGAGGTGAACAGGTTCACCTTGTCGATGAGCATCACTTCTTTTTTTTTTCTTTTTTAATCATATGTTCATTGTTTCTATGGTACAAGTAATGACATTCATCTTAACAATATGGCCAAAACAAAACCCAAATGAATCACAAACTACAAATGAAACATTCGTAACCAGTTCCTCCAACGCGACCAATACATGTCGCTGAGCAGCCCAGGCTTAAAGAAAGAAAAGTATAAACCGCTAACTAGTCTCGAGGGCCAGGGGTGGTGGGGAGCGTAGAGGAAAAAAAAGGTCCGGGGGAGGGAGGGATAAGCGACGGAAGAATGGGGGGCATCCCAGGAGGGAAACCTGTGACAGTAGTGTGAATGTACTCAGCAAAACCAAGGAGCATCTGCTGGTCGGACCAGAGGGGGGCCTCGGGGCCTAGCTTGGAAATCCCATGGAGAAGGGGGGATCTTGCTGAGGTGAACTGGGAGCACAAAAGGATTGAATGTTTGAAAGACTGAGGAGCATCCGAGCAGTGGGGGCAAGTGGTGTCGGGCTCTTGGACATCCCATGAGTAATGGGGGGCAAGGTAGCTCTTGCCAGAGGGCATTTGGTGGATCCTTCCTCAGACGAATTTGCTAAGGCCCATGAAGGGGTGAGGGTGGACCGAAGGAGGGTAGAGATAATAAGGGGGTGCCGGGGTAGAGGCCCAGTCCGAGAGGAGGAGCTGCTTGGCCCTCAGTTTGAGTCTGAGGTATGAGGGGATGAGCGGGGGGACGGGGGGAGGTATTCCGTAAGGTGCAGAGAGATGGGGGCAGGGTGGTGGAGTACAGAATAAGAGGAGCGGTCATGTGTGCTAAGGCAGTAATAGCGTTGTGGCGGTACCACGGGGTCTTTACCTTGTCTGGGGGCCAGGGCCAGTCCAGGGTGAAGAAGAGGTATGGTTTGTTCGAGATTTTCCCCCACGCAGCCTGTGGGTGGCAGTGGGGAGAGAACGTAGATACGGTCTTCGGGAGGTGGTGTCACAACTCATGACTAAGCAAGGTAGACTTCACATGACTAATAGTTATTAGTAATAAGGTATAATTATGTTTTACGCTATGCAGTCAGTTGACACATAGTTCTCACATGACTCGCACTTGCCTGTCATCAGTATGTTATGATTGGTTAATGTTTCTATGACTCACGATTGAGAGTCATAATGATGTAATGGCTTTTGGGGGTGACTCACATTATGAGTCACGAGTTACACGCAGGTGACGCGCTTTGCGCACCTGACATGTTTAATGTTGTGCGATTGGTTTAAGGTATGTCATGCAGCGACACAGAGGAGTCATGTGATGGATTTCGGGCATGACTCATTATGAGTCATCGGACCACCTGACTCGAATTATGAGTCACCAGGGTTAGGGTTGTTGCCTGAACAGTCTATATAAGGAGGAGACTCGGTAACAGTAGTGAGAACGAACCATCTCCCCTACACCTCCGGCGATTGAAATCTCAACACCAGGGAAATCATCGTGGGATCCACCACCACCCCCTCTCCTCCCCCTTGATGGCTTCTGCCTAGGGGAGCGATGCTACAACCACACCTCTCCCTTAGAGGTTTACCCCCTCCTCTACGGGGTTCTTGTTCTTGTTCATCGTTGACTCCCGCTCATGAAGTTCAGTTCTCCCCCTTACCCCGCACTTCCTTTGCACCTCGCTTAGGTTTTGCAAGGTCGGCATTTCATCCCCTTCGCTCACGGTCGGCGCTGAGCTTCGCAAGCCCTTTGCGAACTACCTTTCTGTCTCGGTTATGTGGTCCTGTCGGGGAACACTTCGGTTATTAACTTCAGCACCTCATCCTCGTTTCGCATTAGGAAAAGCATCAGCCGCGGTGACTCTAGTCGCTCGTCTCAAGTGTTTGGACTACCTTCCTCCACACATCCTCTTCTCTCCACCCTCTTGGTCTTCGTCCCATTGCTCTGTTACAGCTAGATCCACCCCCCCCTCTTCCCACCCCCGAAGCTGGCACCTTACTGCTTCCCACCCGCGGTCGATCTTTTGGTGGCTATACAAAAACCCGCCTGGTTATGCCTGTCCTTCTGGCCGTCGCTAATGCCGTTTTGGCACACCCATCGGGGACCACTCATCAGAGTCCCCGCCATGTGTTATCCCACCCTGCCATTGGGCACCGCTTTCGTTCCCCGGCACCGCTCCGGCACGCAGGTCCACACTCTCACTTCCTAGCTCAGGCTGATACATGTCACTTATCAGACTTAATTTTCCTTTGTCAGGGGTTCATACATTTCTTTTGTTCACCCTTTCGGTTTTTGCAGATGTCGCTAAGGGTTCTCCTCTCCTTCCTGCTTGTTTCTTTCCTTTCTACTTCCTTCGCATGTACGTTTATGTTCGTAGGATTTCGTTGCGCAATAGGCAAGATGTGCCGTTGCTCTCATCCCAGAGGGACTTGGCGGTTTGGATGTTTCCTGAGGTGAGGAGGGTACAGTTTTTGTTGGACATAGCCTTATAGTTGAATGCTCCCTTTGTACCTTTTTTTTTCTTTTTTTTAAATGATGTAATTATTGATATAGGTACAAAATCCTGCATGCGGCTTGTGCTTTGGCATATAACAAACCTTAATTCCAAAATGAACAAAGGAAACAACCAAATTCAAACAACACGTGCAAAAAAACTCTCCAAGCCAGATCATCAGAACCCTGTCACATCGCCCTCGATGACCAACAAAAAAAAGTTTAAAGTAAAATCCTCCTTATACCTTATAGAAAGAACATTCAAAAGTAACAAAACCTCCCCGGCCTAACTGCCCACCGCCGCAACCACTTAGGAACATAGGAAATTCATAAAAAAGTATAGAAAGTACCCTGAGGAAATACTCGAGCAGGGGAGTTTAAAGTAGCTATATCTAGAAGGCTGTGGCCGAGCTAGGGAGATTTAAAGTGATTCAACACCATCTGAGTCCGACCCCGCCTGAGGCATAGCAGTACTGGCTCGAATGCGCAACATGGCTGGAGGGAAGCCCATGCGAGTAGCGTAGACATAGTCAGCCAACCCTCTAAGGAGGGGAACAGAGAGCCTGAGGGGAGCATCAGGGCCAATGTCATCCACACCTGAGAGATGGGTGAGACGAGGCTGGGCCTTAGCTGGGCAGAGGAGAATCATGTGTTGGAAGGACTCATCTCATCGTCTTCCTCACAGAAAGGTCAGAGGGTGCTGGAATCTCTGTTCCTCCAGGAGATGTGCACAGCAAGGGGGCTGGCACCTGTACGCATCTGGTGAATGCGACCACATATGAACGGTGGAAGGCCAGTGAAGGCGTGAGGAGTGAGGCAGGCACTGAATGGATATGAGGGGGGCACTGGCGAACTTATGTCCAGCCAGTCATCGAGGAGTGACTGTATCAGAGGAGTTCTGAGAGCTTGCCAGGTGATGGAAGAATCCCTCGAGAGTGGGAGCGATACGAGATCCGTCAAGGCGAGCAGGACGATAGGGATTTCCGCAATCAGGTCTGAGACTTCGTGACACTAGGAGTCTAGAGGGAGATGCTTGGCGGAATTAACCCCCGGGTGGAGCCATGAAGTAAGGTGGATGGTGTTCGAAGAGCCTTGATGGAGCAAACGATGATCGTCCGCAGAACGTCCCAGGTCCCAGGTGGGCACAGACTCAGGTATCTGGGCAGTGGCAGGGTTGAATTTCAAAGGGGCATAGACCTAGCTGAGGGCAGCTGACCGACGGCGGTTTTTGCCGATGGAGGAAATGGGTGGCAGTGAGGCTTCCCAGGATAGCGCACCACGGGCAGTGGTCTAAAACCAATTAGTTGTCCACCGGAGCACTCCATGCCAGAAAGAGTCCAGTTTCTCAACTGTGGTTGCATCGGGGATAAAGAGGTTGCAGCCTCAGGTGAGGATAGGAAGGATGGTGCCAAAACCTAATTTCCTGTTGCGCCAAGACGAGAGGCCTTTGCCAGCTGCCCTGAGCTGCCGGATTGTAGTGAAAGAGGCCTGGGCAAGCGCCAGCTGTCTTTGAAAGTGGATAGAGGTTTGGATCGCCGGGGTGAGCCAGTAGCCCAGCCACCTTACAGCCTGTGACGGTGGAAAGAGCATATCATTAATCACAATGGGGGCAAAGGAAACATCTGAGCGGTCCTTCAGGGTTCTCCAGTGAATGACTTCAGTTTTGGGGACAGAAAAAGCCACTCCCAGGTCGGTACCCTGCCTTTGGATGATGCCGCAATTGTGTTGAAGAGCACGGATATTGGAACATACAGAGTCTGAGCCGACTGTGATGGTGAGATCGTCGACATATGAAATTGCCAGCCCTTGAGGAATAGACTGGTGGAGGCTGGCTATATAAAGCACAAAAGGTAGGGGAGAAATCGGAGAGCCCTGAGGGGTACCAACACCGACCGGGCAGAAGACCCTTGGCGCACCTTGGAAGATAAGTTGGCACTGGCGTCTGCAGCGGAAAGACTTAATCCAGGCAATCAGATAGGCCGAGACCCCTCCTTTGGTGAGGATACTGGCCAGCTTGTTTGCACAGAGATTGTCAAAACCACCTTTGACATCCAGGAAGAGAGTTGATACTTTAAAGGAGGCAGCTTGGAGTAGGCGTAATTTGTGGGGGAGGGTAGCAACAGCGTCGAAACAGCCCAGACCGGCCAGAGACCTACACTGATTGGAGTGTAAGAGACCAACGGCGCAGGCGGCTGATGCGAGCCGAAGAGCAGAAAGTCTTTCGAGGATCTTGGAGACGGTTTCGAGTGGGAAAATGATGCGCAAAGAAGGTGGTGTATGGTAATCGGGTTTGCCTGGTTTATCCAGGATAACGCCGTTGACCTTCTTCATGGCTAGGGGGTGGTATGAGTGGGTGAGGGGGGGGGTGAACAGAGATGGAATGAGCCGCTCTTTGGCCATGTGGACCCGCTTCGAGATAAAGTAAGGAATGCCACTTGGGCCAGGGGCTGACGTGTTGCAGGATTTTCAAAGTACAGAGGACACTGCTGCTGGTAGAACCGGGGGGACGTCCTTAAACGCAGGAAGGATGAGTGGAGGAGGAGAGGGTCTAGGAGGAAAAAAATGTTGAAGAAGTGTATTGTTAATTTCCGTGGGGGAGGAGGTGTTCTCAAGTGTGGGGAAATGACCTGGGGCTCTGGCGGCTGCAATCTTTCTAACGTCCCAAACTGACCGCGAGTCGATGTCGGCTTGAACCTGCGACCAGTGGCTCTTGGCAGATTAGATAGCCTTGAAATACGTGTTCTGAGCCGCACGCACAAGGGCGGGCGAGGCCTGATTCTTTCTCATGAGGCGGCAGGAATGGTGATGGATGTGGCGTAGGTGAGTAAGTTCTGGAGCCCACCACGGTTGAGAGTAGGAGGACGGCCGTTTGGTTGGGGTGTTGGCGGTGATGAGGTGTGTGATCTGGGCTAGGTTGTCGTCTAACCAGAGGTCAAGCATGTGCGGAGTGGGGAGAGCAGGGGTGTTTGCGGGTGTCAATTCGGCGAGCAGGAGGGAGATGTGATCCCAATCCGTGAATTTCCAGTTTAGGCCCCTGGGTGGGGGCTTTAGGAGTGGAGTGGAGAGAATGATTGTGAGGGCAGTGTGATCCGAACCAGTTGGCGGGAGGGAGGGGTTTCAAGAGGAGAAGTAAGGGAGCAAGGCAGAGTTGGCAAAGGACAAGTCAAGTACCGCCGGGCGATGGTTGGTGGTGAACGGGAACCTAGTATAGCCCGTGGGAGTATTGAGGAGAGAAAACAACTGAGCTGATGCCCTGTTCAAGTAGGGAGAACTTATGAACTGATCCTAGTGGGAGAGCAAACGAGTCGGGTCGGGGGTGGAGTGATGAATGTTGAAATCCCCATGACCAAGTGTAGGAAAATCATACTGGGAAAATAAATCAAAGGTGGAAACCGACATAATGTGGCCACGAGGGATAGAATAGGCGTTGTACAAACGAAACAAATTATGAGAAGTATCCAAAAGTCCCTCAGGGGAGTGAAAATTCACTGCCATTAGGTCGGCCCTTTCAAAAAACAAGGGAAGAACAGCAATCACAGTGAGTAACCTTTCGTGAACATATGTTGCCACTCGAGGTTTATAACTGTCAGTTGGAGGGAGAAAAAAACATTTATAGTTACGAAAAACAGGAGGACAATTCCTCCAAAGAGGAATAGCCTGGAGAGCCACAATATGAGGGGAACTTTCTACAGAAGTAAAAAAACTAAAAAGAGTTTGAAAAACATTACTGCTACCGAGACAATTATGCTGAACAATGGAAAGATTTAAACAACCAGGATAATGGAAGGATTGGGATGGTGATGAACTCTGTGTTGGGGCTGGGCTTGTCGACATCCAAAGATCCATGTGGACGTCAGTCGGGGCAGGCTCGCTCCAGTGAGCACTGGTGCTAGCACGGAAGAGGGTGCTGCCAGCACCAAAGATATTCCTGTGGGAGAGGGGAGCGGCGAGACTAGGCTGGGCAGATGCACTGCGAACCACCTTGACTGTCTCGGGTTGAGTAGATTCGCTAGAGGGAGGGAAACTGGGGCCTTGCCTCGCCGGAGTGGCCTGTACGGTTGGGGGAGCAGTTGGACCCTGAGGGGTGGATTGAGGAAGGCCTGCATCGGGGGCATAGGGTATGTCTTGGTCCCTCGGTGGACAGAGAGAGGAGAGGATTTTGCGACGGACAGGACACGTCCCATCGAAGGAGGCGTGTTGACCACCACAGTTGACGCAGACAGGGGGGGAAGCATTGCAGCATCCTACTATAGATTTCTCAAAGCCTCCTTTCAGACAGCTTTGGTTAGAACATCTGTGAGCGGAACAGTGGTGGAGGAGAGTGCTGATTGGGCAGGCTTGTGCCTCTTCTTTGCACACGGGAGCAGAGTGACCAAAACACCAGCACTTTCTGCAGAGCGGGGACTTGGAGGGGGTGTAGGCAAGAGCAACAGTGCGGGCACGGGAGAAACGTCGAATGGATTCGCCGAATAGGGGAACGTGGAGTGGGTCTACTGCGACAACAACCAAAGTTGTGTGCTTCTGAGCCCTCTTTGGCGGAGCAGACTGCAGGAATCTAGTCCCAAAAATGGGGACGTCAATTGCATCCCAGATTGATTCAAGGAAAGAACGGAACAAGTCAGTGGGCTCGGCTGGAAGAATAGAAAGCGGGAGATTGTGAATGAGGAGTTCGACACTTGTAGGTGCCTCCCTAAAGACCAGGAACAGATTAAGTCCACCAGGGAAACTTTGATTGAGCTTCTTGGTCAAGGCATCAAAAAAGCGGGGAGTAAGCGGAAGACGGGGTGTAGGGGTTGGCAGAATGGGTGACAGCGCCGTTGCGATTAACAGAGGCTGCCTTCGTACCTTTTCTCTTCTTTTTTTGTCTTTTTTTTTTGAATCATATGATTATTGTTTTAAGGTACAAAATGTTGCATGCAGCTGACGGTATGGCATAAAAAAACCTGCAATACCCCTGGGAAAAAGCCAACCCCCCAAGACCCTCTGGTATGGAACCAACCGCACATCTCGCCCCCAAAAAGAAACCCTTGACTAGCCAAGAAGATAGACGAAAGGAATAAAATCAAAGAACAAGCAGGAAGAGTCAGGAAAACCCATGGCAGACTAATCCGGACAAAAAGAAAAATCAAAAATGAAACAAAACAGTAACCACTTGGGAAGTTCCCGCACAATCAGCGCGAGGGTGGCCAGGCTCGCCTAAAGAGAGACCTGGGGGGGCCTGCATGGCCCGCTGTGTTTGACAAAACACTCAAGAAGAGGAGGAGATAGGGCAATACCATCCTCCAAGAGGCAAGCCGTGATGGACATTGGTCAAAGTCCGGAAGGTGAAGAAGTAGTTATGGATACCAGCCAGGTAGTTGTGGGTACCAACCAGGAATGTGAAGTGGCAGTAGGGTGCCAGCCGATCCGACCGTCTGAGGAGGAGAAGAAAGAGGGGTAGACCCAACTCTGTGCCATAGAAACTATGAGAAAATGTGTGCGTGTCTTGACTAGGCAGCCTCTTAAAGAGAAAGAGAATAGAGAAATCGACCGTGGCCTGTCGAAACATTTTCTCTTACTGCAAACCGTGTACCCAGCCGTCTGTAACATGGGTGTTGAGAAGAGCGATGCCGACCGTGGAGATGCTCTAAGCCAGGCTCAAAGCAATGGCTAGATAGGCAGGGGAAATATCATAAAAAGAAGACGAAATCCATCAACCAAGAGAGAAGAAAGCCCAAAGGGATAAACCCAAGGGGAGGAGAAGATGAGGGGAGATGCACTCCACCCACTCGGGCGAACCTATAGCGTGGGGTCGAGTTGGGAAAAGTGGTGATAATCTCGTGGTGTTGAGATTTGAATTGCCGGGTGTGTAGAGGAGATGGAGGATGGCTGCCTTTTTACATGTTTCTTTTTTTCTCTTTTATTTTTTTAGAATCATTTTAGTATTGTTTAAGGTACAAACTCCCGTATGCAGATCGCTCTAAGACAGGAAAAACCTCCATGTACAGTCCATCCTGCATCCCTTGTGCTAAGACCCTCTGACCCTGCCTGACACCAAAGCCTCCGGTACTATGGGTAGAAACTACAGAAGAACGTACACGCCTGAATACAACGAACCAAAAAACCTCCACAGATGTGCAGCCCATAAGAAAACCCCCCACCCCAAAAGTGAACAACCAAGGAAAGTACAGAAACCTCAACAAACTCAAAGAAGTAAAATCCCAGCCGAACCCTTAAGCAACCCACCCATAGCCCAACGACTGACCCCATTCTGCCGCAGCAGGGGAGGGACCAAGGAGCCAGCAGGAGAAAGCCGTAGGCCATCATTACCACACAAAGAGGCAATGCCATCACTGGGGCCTGGGGCACTTACGACCCGGAGGAAGGGCAGACAAGACTACCAAGGGAAAGATCGGTAACCGAAACCAACACAAACGGAAGTGTGTGGCAGGGCGAGGTAGCGACCGTAGGCCCACCAGAAACGAGAGCGGGAGGGAGTGCATGTCACCCGGAGGCAACAGAGGCGGCAGGCATGAAACCCCTACTCCAAACACAGGCAAAAGCCACGCACACAGCCATGACAATCACCCAAGCCCAGAGATCTGAAGGGAACAGAGCCCCAGGGTGTAGAAGCAGTAGGCTGCCAGCCGATCCGACTGTGAGGAGAAGAGGAGAAGGAGGGGTAGACCCAACTCTATGCCGTGGAAACTATTGGTAACCGCGTTCGTGTCTGGACTAGGCAGCCTGTCAAAGAAAAGAAAGAACAGAGCAATTGACCATGGCCTGTTGAAGTGTTTTCCCTTACTGCAAACCGTGTTCCAGGCCGTCTGAAACATGGGCGTTGAGAAGAGTGTTGCCGACCGTGCAAATGCTCTAAGCGAAGCAGAGCAAAAGCGGGGTAGGAAGAGGAAACATCATCAAAAGAAGACGAAAACCATCAACCCAGAGAGAAGAAAGCCCAAAGGGATGAACCTAAAGCCAGGGGAAAGTAGAGGAGGTATGACTCCACCCCGTAGAGCGAGCTCATGGGGCGGGGTGGAGGGTAGAAAAGTGATGATAATCTCGGGGTGTTGAGATTTCAATCGCCGGGTGTGTAGAGGAGACGGAGGATGGCTGCTTTTGTACCTTCAACAAATGCATATGATTCAAAAAAAAAAAGAAAACAAATGGTCCCCGTAGTGAGAGCTCTTCACGCAACTATCTAAGTAATAGACCTCTCAGATACTGGGTCATGGGCCAAGCCCATTGACAGTGACCTTCCATAGGAGCAATATTTTCGCAATACCTACCTCCCTTACCTCTATGTTACCTCGCTTATAGGCGAGGGCTCTATTCCTACACGATAGGACTTCCTATGATCACAATACCCACGACGAATACAAGATAGTCTATGATAGTCACGATAGTCGTTTCGGTTTAAGAACCCCTCAAGGAAGGCTTGTTTGTTACAAGCGGGCTGTAGAGGGGTTGACCTCCGGGGGGAGCATATCAGCCTTAGGCCCATGAGGCGGCGGTGGTGTTAGACCAAGCATGAGAGGGGCGGTAGACATGCTTCCCTGTGGAGGCAGATCATGTTGGTGGTGGAGAAGCAGTTCGTAACCTATCAGCAGATCCTTCGCCAAAAGACAGACATAGGGTCCAGAATGGATGTGGGGGGGGACCAGATTGTGGCTCCGTACCGGAGGATCGTGGTACAGTAACGGAGGATCGGAGCCACCAGGGAGCGGGCCAGTCTGTGGCAGAGATTTGGTGGGAGACCCTTCCCCGGGGGGGAGAGGCGGCAGATAGTAGCAAAGGCCGCGTTGTCAAGGGTGTATCTTTGTGAGCAGTGAGCCCTTGGGTCGAAGGAGGGCGTGAAGAGGAAGCCGAGCCACTTCAGGCATGACTCGGGGGGGAAGACCTGGGCCACAAGATCCCCTCGGATGAGACAGGGGGGTTCATTGCTCCAGGAGGTCCTCCAGTGAATGAGTTCACTTTTAGGGACGGAGAAGGAGATGTTCCGAGGGGATCCTTTTGCTTTTAGTTTTGAAAAGGCATTTTGGAGGAGCCAAACGTTGGTCCTGTAGGAGGGGGAGGCACCAGGGATGGCCAAGTCGTCGATGTAGGAAAGGATAAAGGTTGTTGGAATGTTCATGTGTACAAAGGTGACGTATATGACCAACAGGAGGGGGGAGATGGGAGAGCCTGTAGGCACACTAACCGATACCGGAGCAAGAGTGCAGGGGGACCCTTGGAAGGTAAGGCGGCAGGTGCGATCGTGGAAAACGGAACCAATCCATTTAACAAGGTAGGGGCTCACGGTCTTTCCGCAGAGGAGGGAAAGGAGGCCGGGAGCCACTTAGTTGTCGAACCCTCTTTTCATGTCCAGGAAGAGGGTAGAGACTCTGTGGCGAAGGCGGTGACAGGACTCGACGTGGTGTTGAAGAACAAGGGCAGTGTCTGCACTGCTGCTCCCTGGGAGGGACCCACACTGGAGGGGGTGGATGAGGGAACATGACAGTGCTTGAGCCGTTAGCCGGGAGGCTGCTACCCTTTTGAGGATTTTGGTGAGAGTGCGGAGGAGAACGATTATCCTGAAGCTGGAGGGAGAATTGTAGGACGGTTTGCCAGGCTTGTTGACCACAATGCCGAGGGCCATTTTGAGGGAAGGGGGATGGAAGCCATGCCCGAAGAGCGGGTGCAGGGACCGTAGGAGTGAGGGTTTTAAGCAGTGGATGGACTTCCACACAGAATAGGGGATGTGATCGGGAGCAGGGGCAGACGTGTTAGAGGAGCGTGCCAGAGCCCTGGAGACTTCCTCCGATACTAGTGGGGTGTAGTCCTCATGTCGCGTTAGACTCTGGAGAGGTGGGGGTAGTGACCTAGGGGGAAAGAAGTGTGTGAGGAGGACCTCCGCTACTTCCGAGGGTCTGTTGGTGTCAGGGAGGTTCGGGAAACTCTGGGGCGGGCGGCCAAACCCAAACCTCTTGGCCGTCCAGACAGTATATGGGGTGGCAGTCGACAGGAATGGTGACCAGTGAGTTCTCTTGGCAGACCCAATGGCTTTGAAGTAGGTTCAATGCGAGCACCTTATGTTGCTCTGGTTGAGGGGTGATGGGTCAAGTCTGGAGCGCTTAGCCATGGTGTGGTATTCCCGCCTCAGGGCGGAGAGGCGTGGGGACCACCATGGTTTGAATTGGGGCCAAGGGCGTTTTGAAGGGGTGTGGGAGGTAAGGAGGGTGGTGAGGCGGGTGGAGGAGATGTCACACCATCTAGAGAGGGCGTTGGCAGTGACCCTGGATGGGCAGGGAGGGAGAGAAAAGTCTGGAAGTGCAACTTCAACTCATGGCCAGTCCAGGAGAGCCCAGTATGGCATGGGGGGGGGAAGCATGATGGCCGGAGGGCGGAGCATGACCACAATGGGTACATGATCGGAGCCGGTGGAGGGGAGGGGCGTGTCCCAACAGGACACAAAGGGGGAAAGAGTATTATTGGCGAAGGCCAGGTCAAGAACCGACGGTCTTGAGACCGCATCAAAGGGGAACCGAGTATAGACCCCAAGAGTATTGAGGAGGTGGTATGGGGTGTCAAAAGCAACGTCTAGGTAGCGAGCGGAGAAAGCAAACTCCTTGTCTGACAGGGAGCGAAGGGGGTCGGCTAGGGGGTGATGCAAATTAAAGTCTCCCAATAATAAATGAGGATATGAAAGAACAGCAAAAACACGATCAGGGAAAATGGATTGATAAGGAGGGCAGTTGGTGTGAAGCAAGTATAGCGAGGTAACCCTCAAAGAATGGTGGGGGGACCCAAAAAGGCCCTCCGGGGAAGACATGTCAACGGAAAGGATTTCTGATGTATCGTGAGAGATGGAGGTACAAGCAAGGTGCATGTCGATTGATCGGGAATCATAAATGGCCACTCAGAGGGGGCCAGGGGGGGGGGGAGCAAATGTGAGAAAGTCCGGAAATGTCGGGAGTACCGAGCATCTAGAGGGAGGGTCCTGAAGCGCAACTATCAGGGGGGGGTTCAGTAGTACAGTAAAACTGTGAATGAGTGAAAGAAAAACATCCCAGTTCCCAAGGCAGTTATGTTGAACGATAGGAAAGGAGAGGAAGACAGTGGCGCTGTCGGTGTATCTGGTAAAGAAGTTCTCCATTATAGGGCGGAGCCCACAGAGGAGTCGAAGTCTGAGGATTCATCGTCGCTTTCCCTTAGGAGGAGGTCGGTGAAGAGGCGTTGAGGTCTCAGCCTAGAAGGGGGCACATTTCTGGGGAGTACAGAGGTCTTCGGGGTCTGGAGGGGCATAGTGGGTGTTGGACGCAGGAAGGTCGAAGGGCCGGATTGGTCTTCAGCGAGGTCCCTGCTGTCCTGCGAGCGTTGAGTGGGCATCTTCCTCAGGTTTGGAGAGGTTTTGGGGCAGGAGGGGCAATCCCTGCTGCGCGCAGAGTGCTCCTCCTGGCAGTTAGGACAGCACGCTATTGAGAACGGACAATAGCTGGGGACGGGCTTGAGGTTGCCACCCTTAGAGCAGGAAGGGTTAGGGCAGCGATGCTCGTTTTTGGTGTGGGCCAGGGATCAAAAGGGCCCGGTGGGGAGAGGGCTGGGGCAGGTGTGAAAGGAGTGGCCAAACTTCCAGCATTTGGTGCACTGTGTGGTCTTGGAGGAGGAGAACATCTGCTCCACCTTGCGGTTATGGGAGAAGAGGCTGATCGAAGGAAGAAGGAGGTCTGCGTCCCTTGGGGCCACAGTAACGACCACCGAGGTAGCGGACCTTTGGCCCTGGGACTCGGGTTCTGGGTTAAGGAAACGCGCTGAGAGAATGGAAATTCCTCTGGCATTGCGGATCGACTCGTGAAGAGAGGGGAAAAGTTGGTTGTCATCGGCCGGGAGGAAGGCGAGGGGGATGGAGTTGATGGGAAGTTGGGTCTTGTTCGGGCCAGGTTTGAAGATGTCCCAGGGGGAGTTCCAACCGGGAGTGCTTTGTTGAGTCTAGTGGTAAGTGGAGCAAAGTATGGATGCTGCGGTGTGGAGGTCTGCCCCGAGTAGAGAGACGGAGCCCTTGTCGTTCACTGTGCAAGAGAAAGAGAGGGGCAGGGAGCAGTTTGATTCTCTGAGGATGGAGGCGGCAATGTCAGGAAAATGGGCTGCGATCTTGACGGCTTCTGGGTGGGGTTCGAGGGTCATTCTTGAAGCAAAAAACCTGCATACAGCTTGGGGAAGAGGAGGGGGAGGTTTCATAAAAACCTCACGCGACGCGACCGCAACTGAGGAAGCCAAGACAGATTGTTTGGTGGAGCGGCCCTTCTTACCCTTAGTGGGAGGTCAAATATCTTGAGCGTAGTTGGGGGTGGTCCCCGGGGCCGTGATGGGAGGGGGGCGCCATGAGGGGTCCAGGTGTCCAGGGGTCCAAGCGGAGGCAGGGCGGTATTTACCCTTGCCAAACTCCTCGGCCTCCCAGGTGTGGGGGAACTTCCTGGCAAACGCTTCAGGATTGCCATAGGGTCTAGAGGGGGAAGTCGATGTGTCCTATCTTGGGAAGTCGGGGTCGGCCAAGGGTATGGGCCAGACCGCATTGGGTGGTGCAGGTGGGGGTAGTGCTGGGGCTGCAGGAGCTCTTCCTTTTCCTTTGTTTTGGCGAGGGCGGTTGGCGTTATCAGCAGGGTTGGGGTGGGGTATCCCAGAGGGAGGCACAGGAGGTGGTGGTATGTTGGTGCGATGGGGGATGTAAGAGGCCTGAGCGGCTGACGGGAGACGAGAGGCAATGTCACAGAGGGACGCCTAAAGGGGGGCGAGATTGGGGCACTGTGGAGACAGGTCTAGGTTGGCAACCTGAGAGGAGAGGTCATGGATCTCCATGGAGAGGGTCTCAAGGGTGGCAGTGATGTGGATGCTGGAGTTGAGGGAGGTGCAGAGCAGAGGCAGAAGCATGTGTTCGCTGATGGAGAGGGTAGAGATATTGGCAGGGGTGATGGGAGGAAAACGAAGAGGTGGAAGGCCCAGGTTGGTAGACGTTTGGTGAAAGAGAGAAACAAGGAGATCTAGGTTTCCGGTGGGAGGATGAGGAGAGGGAGGACCTGGAGAGGGGTTCCCTCAGGGGCCACTGACTCAATGGTACGCAGAGGCCATGGTGCAGGATCGCGGTTGGTTAGGGACGCAAAGCCCAAGCGTGAAGAGCGTAGAGAGTGAGAAAGAGTATCGTGCTCAGAGCGACGTGGTGTTGACAAATGTAGGGGGGGGGAAAGAGGGGAGTGGAAGCGTGTTGTCCATGAGCATCATTTTCTTTTTTTTTTCTTTTTTCTTCTTTTTTTTATTATCAAAGGCATTTGTTTAAGGTACAAAGACAGCATGAAGCTTTAACGCTATAGCCAAGAACAACCGTACCCTCCTCACCCCAGGAAACATCCAAACCCCCAAGTGCCTCTGGTATGAGACCAAGCGCACATCTCATCTATCGCCCAACCAAATCTTATGAACATACACGTACATCCGAAGGAAGTAGAAAGGAAAGAAGCAAGCAGGAAAGAGAGGAGAACCCTTAGTGACATGTACTACAGAAAGTATGAAACACAAAGGGAATGAATGAACCCCTGACAAAGGCAACTTACATCTGATAAGTGACGTGTATCAGCCTGAGCTAGGAAGTAAGGGTATGGACCTGCACACCGGAGTGATGCCGGGGGACGAAGCGGTGCCCGATGGCAGGATGAAAGTTGGATGGAGGCGACTCTGGTGAGGGGTCGCCGGAGGGTGTGCCAAAAGGGCATTAGCGACGGCCAGGAGGACGGGCCTAACCGAGGCGGGTTTTTCTATAGCGACCGAAGGTCAACAGCGGAAAAGGGGGCAGTAAGGTGGCAGCTGGGAAGGAGGGAAGAGGGGAGTGGAGGTAGCTGTAACAGAGCGACGGGACGAAGACCAAGGAGGTAGGGGGAGGAGGAAGGGAGTAGGAAGGACTTCCAAACACTTGAGACGACCGACTAGAGTAACCGTGGCAGATGCTTTTCCAAATGCGAAACGAAGACGAGGTGCTTAAGTTACTAACCAAAGTGTTCCCCGACAGGACCACATAACCGAGAGGGAAAGGTACTTCGCAAAGGGCTTGGAAAGCTCAGCGCTGACCGTGAGCGAAGAGGAAGGAATGCTGACCGTGCAAAACCCAAGCGAGGTGCAAAGGAAGTGCTGGGTAAGAGGGAGAACTGAACTTCATGAGCAGGAGTCAATGATGAACAGGAACAAGAACCCCGTAGAGGAGGGGGTAGACCCCAAAGGGAGATGAGGGGTGATAGCATCACTCCCCTAGGCAGAAGCCATCAAGGGGGAGGAGAGGGGGTGGTGGAGGATCCCACGATGATTTCACTGGTGTTGAGATTTCAATCGCCGGAGGTGTTGGGGAGATGGTTCGTGTTGTCCATGAGCATCAGTGTCTGGTTCAATATATACTGGGGTCTCACGCGTTGTCGTCTTTGCGCGCTTTGATATTCGTCCAGAATGATGTCCAGCATTTGGTAGGAATGCATTCACAGCTGATGACTGAGTTCTGTAATAGGTGCTAGATTCTGTCCGCTGACTCCCAGAAGGGGTATTCTGATGTGCTTGTGTTACTTCGAGTCTAGGATGCTTCTTTTTGCCTGCTCAGTTAGTAGTCTGACTCCAGGCTGTGTTACTTGATACAACGTCTCGCATACGGTGGCTGTGATTCACAGCTTTCATTGTTGGCTGCCTCAATGCCAGGGTGTCGGTGCCTGTTTCGTGTAGACACTCTTTCTTTTTACATGAAATCGGGTTTGACTGGCGCGTTGCCATGATATCAGTTCAAATTTCTCTTCAGGGTCAGTTCTGATTGTCTACAGATGGCAGGCTAACAGTTGGTTTTAGAATGCTGGCAGTATAGAGGAGATTTCGTTAAGGTAAAGTCTCATTCTTTACTTTTTGTGTGTAGGGGGGGGCGTGAAGTTTGATCGTGTTGATTTAGAAGGTTAGTTCTTAGATGTCGATGCTAGTATAAGGGGGGGTGAACTCACAGTCTGCCACGCGGTGTGCAGGTGGAACATCTACTAATCCTATTTAGCAGATCTAATATGCAGTTTCCCGACCTATCATTATAGAAGGGCTGGTTATTTCTTCCGCAGCATCATCACAGCCGATCCTCAAATTCCTTAGAGTTGTGAAGCTACTCTACCTTTCAATCGCCATATTGACAGTGGGTGCAGTTACCAGATTCGGAAGGACGGGAATCTGCAGAGCTCATCAGTCCAGCAGATACATCAGGGGTTTTATTATCTTCAAAACATTTGTCGTGATGTAGGTTTCGACACACAAGCAAAATAATAGATGAAATGAAGTGGGTGCTGATGTCAGAACCCAGGTGAGTCCAAGCCTTAGGAAGTATTAGTTAGCGACGAGGGCTCTTGATGACAGTGGCCAAGCTAAAATAGGGTTAGAAAATTATTCTCATCTTCGAACCACGAATCAGCAGCGGCAAAAGTATCAGTGTCTGTAGCAAGAAACACAACCCTGCAAGACTTACGCAGAGACTGCACATCTGCTCGAATGCTGCATAAGTTGACTGGATTTAGGGGTACACAGACTGTCACTTGGAATCCATCTTGAGATTTGTCAAGCAATTTAGACCTTGGTTTTCGTGATCTCTGAGTGCGCCAGGTGGTGAATGGCATCTCTGGTGGCGTCTGGCGTACGTTTGGGAGTACAGTTAAACACCTGATGGAAGTAGCTGCGCAAAGTGATTTCCTGACGAAAGGTGTGTTCTTGAGTTTGAACAATCTTGCAGGATAGTTTGGATCCTCGATGAGGAATAATCTTCAGTGTTCACACGTTGATGTAAGAGGTCTGGGGAAATGTGCCAAGAGAGAGTGGTTAATATTGCGCTGTCAGGGCGAAGTCTACCTGGAAGAATTATCGGTTAGCGAGAGGGATTCTGCCAGAGACACTGACAAAGCCTAAAGGTGTTTGGCAGCCTTTACTCCATCCAGTGTAGTAGCTGAAACAGCCTGTGGAAGCAAAGTATGATTACAATCACTAAGGCAATTTTGTCTATCAAGAAAGGCCAACGCAAGTGGATACCAGGATTGATTGATTAATATGATACACATCACAAGACATGAAAATTTAACAAATGCTCGAACCTAAGAAATGTGGGTAAATCTATGATAAAATTGTTTAAGAATAATGAAAAAAAAAAGTTCACTGTTTTTTCCCATGACGCCTACGACAAGCTTTCCCAGGCAAGTGAGTTGTGCCTCCTGTTGAATGAATCTTGTTGGGCTGTTTGGGGCTGGGGCCCTCACCCCATTTGTTTCTAGTTTCGCCAGGATAATTTGCATCAGGGACCGAGGGTCTCGAGATCCACCGGCTGCTATTGGCTTGGGTGTGGGAGGGTTGATAATCTCAGAATGAACAGTAGGCGAATTCGGAGAATGAGTAGTAATGGCCGACAGAGTGGGGGTTGTTGGATGTTGGGGAGCAACAGCTGGTGGTGAATTTGTCATTTGAGGGGCTTTGGGGGATGTGGCACGATGAATAGGCATATCACATTCCGCTGAAGAATCAGTATTGTCAGCTGTTGTGTCATCAGTGCTGTTGTTCCCATGTTGGCGCCCAGGGCACTCCCGTCTTCTAGGCTCTGGGTCTGTAGATCGAGTTTTGGACAAAACAGTTACGACGTCAGGATTCTTTAGGTACTGAGACATCCAGGGTTGCTTTTCAAAAAGTTCCCTCACTGTGGCAACTCGGTCTTTCTCAGTTTCCACTGAAGGGCCAGCTGCTTTTTCTAGATGTCCTGAATGGCGGGTTGGTCAGGGGGATAGGTGGAGCGCTGCCGATTGATCGCTCTCAATGTCCGGCCCGGCAGACAATTTGGCCATGTCAGTATTGTTTTCCTACGTCTTTCATTAGCATTGGTGATTATATAGTATGACGATGAATCTAACACCTCTCGGATTCAATTAATACAATCTAAAAATAATTCATACTTCATCCTGATCTTCCCTACAGCAGGCGTTAGGCAGAAGTGAGAGAGCTGACACCACCTCATTGTCAACAATGATGGTATGGTCCGTTGACAAAATTAACCGCGATTCAACAATTGATGGCAACGCAACCCTCCACATCACCCTACACTTTCAGCATCACTTACAGAACTTTCTCTAGCTCAAATATTAATTTCTTCTATATATTCTACCTTATACTTACATCTTTGATTTTTTTCCTTAGTTTTAAGGATAGTGGGGTTGGTGGAGGGTGTTGTTGTTATGGCCGAAGTTTTTTCCTCTTGGTTGAAATGTGGTGAATTTTGTCAACGGACTATATCATAAATCGTCATCGTTGTAGTCATCGCTATCGTTGGTGGCATTTGCTTCAGTGTCAATATCGTCATCCACACTCTCAGCAGACCCAATTCTATGCCAGATGTTGGGATCGAAAAATTGATGGTGACCCGAAACAGGCGCGGTGGTCTCGCCATGGCCCTCGTCAGTCCCTTGATGTGTTCAAGGACTAGGAGATCGAGAGGATGTTTGCCCAGCTTGACGACCAGCCATGTGCGAATATCTCTACCTTTATACAAGAAGATGAGCTCGCACAGCAGTAGTGGTTCGGATGGACGTCGATGTAACTTGCTCGTACCATGGCCTGTCACCCCGATGAGATATCATGGAGACTTAATTGGTTCCTCAAGGTGTTTGTTTTGTAGTACAAAGACAAGCGTGCTTATAGTGGGTGTTGATAGAACACCCCATGCAATGCCTCTGGCCCGAGTAGTTGCATACCAGGGGTGTTCCAAAAATGGATGTTCACCAACTGGAGCCCCCATACGATGAAGAATGCGAATTCATATCACCCTAGAGCTCTACAGGGATGCCCAATCATGAAGTGCTAATTAAAAACAAATTATTATCACTGTCACGCAAACGGAATAGAGTAAAGGTGAATACTCAAACTTACTCATGAGGTCAGAGGCCATTTCGGCAGTTGTATGGCCTAGGCGTTCAGCAGTATCGTCCTAGCGTTCCGCGTAAAAACGGTCATCTGTCGTCTAAAGTTTCTTCGCAGTTTCCTTGATCAAGACTTTGATCTGTCATAGAACTTCCTCCACATCTTCGCAGTGGTGGTCGGTTTTATCTTTGTTACTTGACATTTAACAGGGTGATGGAACGGGCAAAGTTGTGGACCAAGTCCAATTGTTCGGCTGTTAGGCAAGCTGGGTTCCATCAAAGTGCCATTTTGTATGCCTTTACCTGATCTCACTATGTCTTGTATGTTGCCGTGGACTCAGGTGGGTTCATGAAGCAACACTAGCTTTTTGCATATGATATTTTCCGAAACGGCCCCTGCTTGCAGCTGGTGTGAGTTCACTATTGAGTGATCGATGTGTGGTACATGAGATATCGCTAACCTCAAATCTTAGACAGCAGGTTTGAAGGCTGGCTTTTCACGGAAAGATATTGACCCACTGTTTGAATATAACGAGGGGTCAGTAAACTGTTAAACTATCAATCATTATTATAATAAGGCGTGATAGTTTAGATCCTTGATGCCTCGCCCAGAATAGCAGCCGCCCGGGGATGTGTTTTTCTGCACTTCGCATTTGTGTAATTGACGCTTCATGTCATCACAGCTTGACGCCTGCAGGGGCCAATTAATGTTACCATACTGGGGACTCAATCAATGGAGAGAGAGTCCTGACTTCTGTTATTTGTCCTGGGCAGGGTGTTTTGGTAATTTCAGAGGCATTGTGAGAGTAAAGACCATCAGTGGACTTATGCAAATGTGTAGTGGGCAAAGCGCACACTCGGGAGATATGCAGATGGGAGAACAAATCTGTGAAAATCGACCTGGGCAGCGCTGGGGATTCAGACCCAGGGCGTGGTTCCCACAGCGTCGTTAGGGATGAATCAATCAAACTAAAGTGATGAGTTGAGGAGAAGTGTAACCGGGAGATGTAGAAATAGGAGAACTCGCGACGGAGGCTTTTATGGCCAATGGATGCCCCTTTGCAAGAGGAAGCGCACAAACTTGTAGAATTTGGCAGTCAGGACGTTTGTGGATGAGGGGTATGAGGTTCATTTTGTGACAGCCCTATGATCGTCATCATGATATCTACCGATAGTGTGATTGACACAATTATGCTGATCACACAATGTGTTTTGAGCTGCTTGTTGAGCCGCAACTACAACTCATCATTGATGAGAAAGAAGTCTTGGCGGATGATTCTAGACTGATCTCACAAGGGACAATACAACAAGCCCGATCTGGCAAGAAGGGAACTCCAAGAGGCTTTGATTTACGAGTACACTACAATCTAATTGCCTATTACGGAAACAATGCATACAAAGAAGCAAGGAAAGAGGGAAAGAAAGATAAAATATTCATATCGATATCAAAAGACTCTACAGATGGCTAACACTGTACAAATACTCAGACTTCGGATGCCACAGCCAATGTGCAACAATCGAAATTCTGAATCGTAGACAGTGATTCTGTGCGCTGTCTCTTCAACACAGGATCTTCATGATGCGCAAAATCTTGATCCGCGGGAAGCTTTCTTCCCTTATCAGTTAACTGTGACACATGAAACTCATACATCACCCATCCTCTTTTTGGCGAATTTTTATCACCAGGTTCACTGCCAATGGGAGCTGAGCGCTTGAGGATTTTGTCGCCTTGAGACAGGCAACCCGTCAAATCCAGAAGTGGCTGAGTGTTCAGCTGGCTGAGGCGTTTGATCCTGAGTGGGACTCGATTGATTATTGAACATGTGATAATCGCTCCCCAGAGTGGCACTACGGCAGATATGTTGACTCCTGCTGTCTCAGACTCTAAGAGGTGCGATGACGATTCAGAGGCCGAATCACAAGGAAGGAATAGGTTAGGTTGGTATTGGCTCGAATCTCCAGAGTCTGTCCTATTCAATGAGGTCTCGGAAATATGAGAAGTATCTTGGTCATTTGCCGCATCGCCATCACCATTCTCACCCCCCTAAGAATATGCTAGATCTCGCGGCCAGCGGATATGCATATGGCCTATACATACACCAAGATCACGGGCCCAATGACACACATCATCTTGGGCGAGATAGTTGACCCTTGTCAACGGCAGGGTGTTTTGTGATCTGTTGTGTTGATCACAGTGAGAATACACAATCGTTTCAAGTGGGTCGTCGAGTGCTTGATTTGAAAGAAGCCATGTTCTTACTAATTGATCGTTCTCGATGAAGACATAATCCCAGGTACTCAATGGTTGGTCACCATATCTACTTAACCTCGAGCGAAAAAGCACCTGGGCCCGTGTATGTAGCGGATCCAATAATGGGCCACAGTTCTGTAAATAATAGCTGACATCCCACAGATGTCATAGGAATCCAACTTGGCGAAATGCATGCTGTTGATATGCGGGGGACGTCAATGTAGAGAATTATACTCAGGAGTGACTTTTACCATACTCCTGTTATGCTTGAACAAACCAAGGCTACACCGTGAAGGAAGCCCATAAACGATATGCACGGCACATAACCACCGAAGCAGAGCGCTCCAATCTGTATATCCAATGTTAGTGAGTGAAAACACAAATCATATAAGTAAATATGAAAGGATCTAACCTGTTGGCACTATGTTTCGAGCTTGGTAATTCCTTTGGCGAGTGTGCAAGAGCCTGCGTAGTGCGGGGTGATTATCCGGGGAAGCACGTACAATTTCACCTTCTCCATTGTCGGAATTGCCAGTCTGTACATGCACAATATTTCCAGATGGACCAGCATTGCCCTCTTGAGCCTGGAAGAGTGGTGCCAGGGCAGGGTTGACAACAGCTTGAGGTAGGCCATTGCCAGATGCACCGTCATTGCCCGCTTGAGCCTGGACGACAGGTGCGGGGGGAGCGTTGTTGACAGCTTGAGGTAGGACACTTCCCAATGCACCAGCATCGCCCTGTTGAACCTGGATAAGTGGTGTCGGGGCAGGGTTGACAACTGCTTGAGGTAGGACATTTCCAGATGTACAGTCATTGCCCGGTTGAGCCTGGGTGACAGGTGCTGGGGGAGCGTTGTTGACAGTTTGCGGTAGGACACTTCCCAACGCACCAGCATTGCCCTGTTGAGCCTGGATCAGTGGTGCCGGGGCAGGGTTCACAACAGCTTGAGGTAGGAGATTTCCAGATGCACCGTCATTGCCTGGTTGAGCCTGGGCGACAGGTGCCCAGCATTGTTGACACCTTGAGGTAGGACACTTCCTGACAGACCACCATTGCCCTGAGGAGCGACAATGACTTGTGGTGGTGGAGCGAGATTAACTTGCTGGTCTTGAGGCTGTGGTGCTCCTGGAATTATGGCCACTGGAGGGTTTTGTAGAACTTGACCCGGGTTAGGTATAAGCATTGCCGAACCCCAGAGAACAGGTGCGCCAGGAGGTAGTAACCTTGGCTCCAGTGTCACCTGCACCAGCGCCAGCCATGGATTCGCTGGAACACCACTAGCCCTTATTTTTGTGTGTTCCAGCTTCTTAACACTGTCCTTGATTAGGTCAACGACTGCCTCTTCAAAGTCAGTTATATGAGCCTGATTATTCGCAGCTACAGCAGTGGCGATGAGATTGCAGGCAGGCAACAATGCCCTCATGCCTGGGTAGATTGGGAGGAAGTCCACATCAGGTTAATTGGCAGGTTTGTCATTTACTAGAAAAAGGTTCCTTGCAGTCATCTGAACTTGCACACACTTCTGCCAAGCCTTATAGAGATCCTCACTGGGTTTCCCTGCTGTGAAGCACATGTTGGTCTTATGAGCACTATTATTTCGACCACCTGGGTTCCTGTGACTCATGCCGATAGTCCCGATTAGAGTACAAGGAGGAAGTTGATAAGTTTGTTCTCGCGGAGCCGGCAAAAGAACTGTATTCTGCATGAGTACGTACCGTATGTTGATTATGTTTTGAACTATGTCTATTGATCTTTGGTGTCTATAGATAGGCTACCAGATGCTTGAGAAGTGTTCAGAATATTGTGGATTGTGTGATGTGAGTTTGCTAAGGTATTCCAGGTATGACCATCCTTCCGTCGCGATCAACCCACATTATATACAGAACTCACACATATTCAAGAAGCTTTGAATCAATAAAGAATTCATTTTTTTGTTTCAAGATTGAACATCCACACTTCAGATCATCAAGAAGATATGAAACCATTACCAATTGACTGATCAGACCTTCAATTGATTTATATAAATCTTGTTTCAAGTTGGACACCAAATGATTAACAGCTAACACCACGTGACCTCGTGAGCCATGACGGTAAACCTGATCAACCTCTAGTAATAGAGCAATGTTTGCGTAGCCCTTGCATTAACATCTCACCAACACACATTAACATCCAGACAACATTGCAATACAATCTACTTTGGCACCACATATCGACATATTTGAAATTTCCCATGCCAGTCGAATGTTCATTTTGTCGCCCAAGGTATGTCCTTTCCGGCCCATACAAGAAGCATCTAAGGATAGCGCATGCCAATCTTGACATCATACTCACATCCACTACTGCAAACCTCATAAATAACTCCAAACGAGATATATAAAACGCCAACGATCTAAGTGAGCATGCGAATTCAGACTACGAATCCCAACAAGGCAATCATCCCGCCGCATATGAAGCCGACTGGATACCAAATATGCCTACGAACGACGTTAATACCGAAGGGCCCGACAAACACACATTGGAGGGAGCACAACAGGGTCATTATACAGACGCTGGAGAAGGCATTGGAGATGTCCAGGGGTATCAGGAAGACAACAGTTATCAGTGTGAGAACCTGTGGGCGCCATTTACAAGTAGGCAAGGCTTCAAATTTGGGTCTCGGTTAATGGAAAGTAAGGTATCAAAATCACGAATCAACGATTACTTTACGAATCGACTGGGGGACTTGGCATCAGTTGGCTACAGCTCCTGCAGCAGTTGGAGTATCAGCTATGGCGCCTAGATCCTTATGGCCAGTATCTACAATGGTTTGAAGGAAAGGTCAAGGCCAATCAGAGAACATTACCCTTCTTCTATCGTAATATAATAGACTGCATCAGATATCTTGTTCATCAGATTACCTATCGAGATGATTTCGTCTACACGCCGCACCATGAATATAACCAGTACGGACAGAGAATACTTTCGGAAATGCATACTGCTGACTGGTGGTGGGAGGTTCAAGTAAACTCTCCTATCCTCTTTGAAGTCAAACCTTCCTGACCATTTATAGGAAACACTTCCAAAAGGGGCCAATCTTGTTTCCATCATCGGGATGTCAGATCAGACACATCTCACAAACTATTCCGGAGACAAGAAAGCATGGCCTGGCTGTATATCAATTGGAAATCTGCCATCGACCAGAAGCAATAGACCAGGATCGCTCCCAGTTCTTCTTCTTGCAGTTCTGCCAGTTCCCCCGAAACTTGCCAGTACCTCATCGACTAATAAACTCCAAAGACAGATCAAAGGTAACACACAGCAAGGTTTCTTCCAACTCATCTTTGAACCGGTGAAAGTTATGGCTCTTGAAGGTCTACCAATAGACTGTGCTGACGGCAAGATCCGAGATGCTTCCCAATCTTGTCAGGCTGGATTGCAGACCATATGGAAAATGTTGTGCTTCACAGAATCAAATCAACTGCCTGTCCCAAAGGTGCAGTCACAACAGAAGATCTAGGAATTCCTTCAGTACGTCATCGTGCGAGAGATTACACCAGATATGACAATTACGAATGACAAAACGAGACCCACCACACCAAGATTGAACATTGCCAGGATACGCTTGAAATACTTGGTATCAAGATTGGCCAAAACATTTTTCACGGCCTTCCCCGAGTTTTGCAACCAGATCTCCACAAGCCGGATATGCTACATACAGTTTATTTAGGGTTCTTCAAGCATATGATGGACTGGATACAAGGATTTCCCAAGAAACATGTCCGACAAGAAGCGTTTGACGATGCATGGAAAGCTTGGCCGCGCTACCCTGGACTCTATGTTCCCAAAAAGGCCGATCGGGCGGTCACACAGTAGCAAGGTAAAGAGATAAGATATCTTGGGCGTTGCCTATTGGGAGTTATGGCCGTGGCATTAGGACGGCCTGACAGTGGTAAGGTACAACCTTTCAGACATATGCTCAGAACCGTCAGATCGCCCTTGGACATCACTATGATAGTGCAATATCGAAGCCAGACATCTGAGACCATAGATTATATAGAAGAATATGTGACAAGATTCCAGGAAACGAAAGACATCTTCTTAGAATATCTGGTGTCAAAACGGATGCAGGCAAAGGCGGATGAATAGCGCAGGGGGCTACGCTGGGTAAGAAACCTGTTAAACTAGTCAGTCGTACAATCAAAGAGGCGATGTAATGGGGGCACCCTATAGAGAGGTGAACTCTAAGGTTGCGACCACACCAAACACTCAAAGTAGAAGATAAAGATGAGGTAAAATTCAAAACAATCAAACAGTAAAACTTAATATAGTTAAGCTCGAAGCTTCACTCAAGTTAGTTCTCTTGAGGAAAAGTTGGTTGTCGAAGTAGAATGCCAAACGCTTAAACTTAAGTAGATATCAGATTTAAGCCTTTGACATTCACCACTACTCCGACCTTGTGCGAGTACCCTGTCCTGCTCAGGGCTTGTCCGAGTTCTACCCTCCATCGGGAAATATCCTCCCGGAGGTATCGGACCAACTCGGGTACACTTAACTCCGTCAATAGCATATGAGTTTCAGCAATGCATCTCCAATACAACCCCAGGTGGAAAAAACTCTTCCTATCGAAGTCACACCAGTGGCTAACTGTTATGAAAACAACTGGAGTCAATACTTAGGTGGTGGACTCACTGGCCCAGTGGTAGTTTTGTCTATACAAGCAATGCAGTCTATCATTTAATCTACACGACTATCTTATCTGATAAATTGACATGCAAGCTCCCCCGGTGAGATGTAGCCGATTGTTGGCTAAATGGGCACTACCCATAGCCAGACTCTCGGGATATACTCTACCATGATAAGACGCATACCTCTAGAGTCAATTGACAACCCATAGGAATGCTACAAATCAAGGGGACAAGGTCCCCGCCGGTTACTGAGGTATTTGTCCCGAAAGCGCCCTGGCCTCCTGAGACTACCTGAGTACCAGTAGGAAGACTACCCCATTACCTGCAGGCTAAGATAGGCTCCTAGGTGCCGGAGAGACCATTTATGGGTGACCTCCATTTTGGAGGTTACCCATACTCCCGCTATATATCCTGCGAACGACATTCAGTAGGAGGGACAGGGACGAGATATACGGTGTTACGGCGGCCTCTCCAATGACCTCATTTTGCTAGCAAACGAACAACTATGCAGCCGTTTGCCTATGATGCGCCGTCCCAACGCTGGGGCCAGAGGGGGGTGTTAGCAAAACCTGCCCAAGTTCAGTAGCATGTTTGGGCCACCTTTACTCAGGTGTGGGACCTCCTCACGCAGATGCGTGTTAGCCCATGAACATCTAAGAGCGCATAGAATGTGAGACAATTGACCTCTAAGTGCTAGGATGACTTTGCCAGTGAAGGTAGGGTAACTTGGACTCCTCGGTAGGGTAACTGGGGTCCGTGGACATAATGACCAAATTCCCAAGATAGTGTAAGTTTACCCTCTTATGCCATTAAGCGCTCCGGATGTCCTCCAGTCCACCACAAAAGTCGTCTTGGAGGTCCGTGTAACATTCCCATAATTCTCTTGCCCTTATGCAAATGTTCTCCCAAAATGTTACCCTGCCTAATAGAGTGCCCAAGGCAACTCTACCATTCCCCAGACTTTGGCCTAGGTTAACCAGCCATTTGTATATGAGGTATATGAGACCATACCACCTCTGGTTACCACTCGGTATACCATTTGGCCTAAGGTGGTAGTTATTGTAGCTATCCTATCGTAGGGTCGTTACAGGTGACGACCATACGACGAAGACGATGAAGAAGAGAATGACCAACGTATGGAATTGATACATACGGAATTTAATTTGAACTATTTTAAGATGGATCTGATTACCCAGTTTGACAATCACATCTACCAGTTTGGTAACATTCTGATGTATTCTACTAAGTTTGGAGAGCTTGCACACAAGGAGCAAATCAAAGACGGTTGGCGACGTTCCAATAAAATTGACTCACCCTGACAGATACTGAAGAGCTATGGGTGACAGCATGCCATCCAAATGTGACTTCTGAACCTAGAATTCTTTCAATATGCAGGCGTAGAACTAGCTGCTCAGGTACTCGATCATTTGGAGAAAATGACAACATCACAACAACCACCTGCAAAGACTCCCGGAACACACTCGGATCTTGCGAACACTGCCGTTGGAACTTCTGATGCAACTTGAAATCCCCATACTTGCCTTCCAAGAATCTGATGTTTACAACATACATAGGGCTCGATGCACAGGATCAGGGCTCTTCCGTAACCACGTGAGTAGGAATGATTGTCTTTGGATACAAACAGCCGATGAGGATATGTATGGCGCACTCTGAGGTCGTCTCCCAGCCAGGCTTCTGCATCTATTCTAAATCAGAGACTACACAAAGCAGGATACTGTCCACCACTTCGCTGCTGTTCAATATATTAATGTAGTGAACCAAAGATGTCCTTTGGAGCTACCTGGCTCAGGTATAGTTCAGCTGAGTGACTTTACCCGGGAGTTCACAATTGTAGATATTGGGATAATCCTGAGTCTGGCGCATCTCATACCGGAGACAGAATATGGCTGGCTTGTGAATAACCATAAAGATCTAAGGACATTCAACAAGATCTATTCAAAGCAGGCACCCCCGTCTTGGAGACAGACATGGAGATGTGTTAATAGACGGAGATGGAGATGTGGGAATATATAACAATCCTACTCCGTTGGAGATTAGTTATGCAACAGGTAACAAATTACTTACATAAGGATCTGTAACTATGTTATAGGTTGGTCCGAAGATGAGACAGTGTTCTGCTTTCAGAGATTAACTTAAAATCTCTTCTTGCGTTCTTAGACTATGTTATTGTCTTTGTATCTTATACGAATATCTTTTTGGGGAGAGATGGTGAGGGACCTTCTCTTACAAGGGTGGTGGTTGCTCTGACGCTAAGAGCTCAGGTTGCTTGCATACAAGCGAGAGGTAGAGGTAAAAGGTATATTGTAAGAGGCAACTTAGATGGTTGCATGATAAGCTCTAATGAATGTGACATTTTTTTTTTCTTTTTTTTCTTTTTTTTCTTTTTTTTCTTTTTTTTCTTTTTTTTCTTTTTTTTCGTTTTTTGAATCTCGATTATTAATTGTTTCTATCGGGGCAAATGCACACCTGTGCTCATCCCACAGTCCTAGATACAACGGACTTTCAACTAACCACGGGCCAGGTAGTCCAAAACCTCCAACTACAGGCCATCACGCGATCCCCAAGCTAAAGCCCTCTGACCCTGCTGGACAGAGAAAACCCTGCCTGGTACGATGGGTAGAAACTACAAGGAGATGACAAAGCAGGCGTGAAAGCCAGGAACCAAAAACCCCTGCAGAAGCTGAGCCTAAAAGAAAAATATCCCCAACCGACAGTAGACACAACCAACAAAGAAAATCAAACCCACTCCCCCTAGTCAAACAACCAATAAGCTAAACCGTAAGGAAACCCCACCGGGCCCAGCTCCCGAGGGAATAGGGACTCCTGAATGATGGGTCTCGGGGACACAACGAAGGGAGAAAAGCTCCCGGAGGCATATAGCCCCGCCAGCCGAGGCTCAGGAAGAGTGGCCGAGTTCGAGAGAATGCCGCCAAACGGAGGAAGGCTCGTGGCAGTCGAAGGAAGATCCGGTCGGCTATTCCGGGAAACGGAGCAGGGAAAGAGAGGATAACATAACTCCCCGAGTCCGAGGACATCAGAAGGGAGACAGAGGCTGGGTGTGGGCGTCGAGCCACGAGCAGTAGGGTGCCAGGCGATCCAAACGTGGGAGAGGGGGAGGGCGGAGGGCTAACTGACACGAGAAGTACGAGCAAGGCCAAGGGAAGGGGGGTCAGGATGTTTCGAAAAGTGTGACAGTATCAGCAGTGCACTATGGAGATAGTGCAATACCAGAGAGTAGTGCCAGCGGGACAACTACTTTACCGATCAACCGAGACTAGAGACCAACCATTGACGAGTGAGGGGTTGCCCACCGTGGAGGGCTTCCTAAGCAATCCTGGAGAAGAGGGGGTGAAAGCAGACTCAACCAAACCCCTAGGAACAAGCTCGCCAGCCCTGACCATCAGAAGGGAAAGGATGAGGGGAGGGAGGTGGCTTCACTCAGACAGAGGCAATGTGGCGTGTCAGAGGAGAGGGGGGCGGATGGAAGTGACGATGATTTCATGTGATGTTGAGATTTCAATCGCCGGAGGTGTAGAGGAAACGAAGGATGTCTAACTACTTTGACCTACTTTTTTTTTCTTCTTTTTTCTCTTTTTTTTTTTTTTTGAATCATACACATTTGTTCAAGGTACAAAGACAACCATGCTCCGTCTCCTCCACACACCCGGCGATTTAAATCTCAACACCAGGAGATTATCACCACTTTTCTTTTCTCCACCACCCGCCATGAGCTCGCTCTAGGGGGTGGAGTCATACCTCCTCTACACTCCCCTTCCCTTTGGTTTATCCCTTAGGGCTTTCTTCACTCTGGGTTGATGGTTTTCGTCTTCTTTTGATGATGTTTCCACTCCCTACCCCGCTTTTGCTCTGTCTCCCTTAGAGCATCTGCACGGTCGGCAACACACTCCTCAACGCCCATGTTACAGACGGCCGGGAATACGGTTTGCAGTAAGAGAAAACACTCAACCGCCCAAGGTCAATTTTTCTGTTCGCTCTTCCCTTTGAGAGGCTGCCTAGTCAGACAGGAACGCGGGTACCGATAGTTTCCACGGCATCGAGTTGGGTCTACCCCTCCTTCTCCTCTTCTCCTCACGGTCGAATCGGCTGGCACCCTACTGCTTCGCTCTCTGGCTGGCACCCTACTGCTTCTACACCCTGGGCCTCTGTTCCCTTCTAATCTCTGGGCTTGGGTGTTTGTCATGGCTGCGTGCGTGGCTTTTGCCTGGGTTTGTGGTAGGGCTTTCATGCCTGCCGCCTCTGTTGCCTCTGGATGACATGCACTCCCTCCCGGTTTCATTTCCGGTGGGCCTACGGTCGCAACTTCGCCCTGCCACACACTTCCGTTTGTGTTTTTTTCGGTTACCGATCTTTCACTTGGTGGTCTTGTCTGTCCTTGGGTCCGGAACGTAAGAGCCTGAGATAAATTTCCCTCTTTGTGTGTGATCATTGGCCTACGGCATTGTCCTGCTGGCTCCTTGGCCCCTCCCCTGCTGCGGCAGAATGGGGTCAGTTGTTGGGCTATGGGTGGGTTGCTTATTTCTGCTGGGATTATTCTTCCTTGAGTTTGTTGAGGTTTCTGTACTTTCCTTGGTTGCTCACTGTTGGGGTGGGGAGTTTTCTTATGGGCTGCACATCTGCGGAGGTTTCTTGGTTCGTTGTATTCAGGCCTGTATGCTCTTCAGTTGTTTCTACCCATAGTACCGGCCGCTTTGGTGTCGGGCAGGGTCAGCGGGTTTTAGCACGAGGGATGCGGGATGGACTGTAGGTGGAGGTGTTTCCTGTCTTAGAGTGATCTGCATATGGGAGTTTGTACCTTTTTTTTTTTTTTTTTTTTTTTATAATAGGATTATTTGTTAAT
>Ga0307509_10001322_pt1 | contig 42022 bp, 41 predicted proteins | sample 10_EM_MG_FD_202245 | JGI IMG/M metagenome (GOLD analysis project Ga0307509, IMG submission 202245) | Populus trichocarpa ectomycorrhiza microbial communities from riparian zone in the Pacific Northwest, United States - 10_EM | ecosystem: Host-associated > Plants > Roots > Unclassified | place...
TCTTTTACCGTATAAAAAATTAAAATATTATTTAAAAAAAAAAAAAAGAAAAAAAAAAAAAGGGGCAGAAAGGTGCACAAACCGTCTTCTCTACACCTTCGGTGATTGAAATCTCAACACCAGAGAAATCATCGTCAACTCCTCCACCCATCCCTCTGCTCCCCCCTGATGGCTTCTGTAACGGGGGCATCCTGTAGAGAGGTCAACTGAAAGGTTGCGACCGCACCAAACACTCAAAGTAGAAGATAAAGATGAGGTAAAATAATTCAGAAGAATCAATGGTAAAACTTAATATAGTTAAGCTCGAAGATTCACTCAATTTAGTTCTCGCGAGGAAATGTTAGTTGTCAAAGTAGAATGCCAAACGCTTAAACTTAAGTAGATATCAGATTTAAGCCTTTGACATTGACCAGTACTTCCGACCTTGTGCGAGCACCCTGTCCTGCTCAGGGTTCGTCCGAGGTCTACCCTCCATCAGGATTTATCCTGCCGGAAGTGTCGGACCAACTCGGGTACACTTAACTCCGTCAATAGGATATGAGTTTCTGCAATGCATCTCCAATACAGCCGCAGGTGGAAGAACTCTTCCTATCGAAGTCATACCAGTGGCTAACTGTTATGACAACAACAGGAGTCAATACCAAGGTGGTGGACTCACTGGCCCAGTGGTAGTTTCGTCTATACAAGCTATGCAGTCCATCATTTAATCTATGCGACTATCCAATGTAATAAATTGACATGCAAGCTCGCCTAGTGGGATGTAGACAATGGTTGGCTAAGTGGGCGCTACCCATAGCCATCCTCTCGGGACATACTCTACCGTGATAAGACTCATACCTCTAGAGTCCAATAACAACCCATAGTAGTGCTACAAATCAAGGGCAGAAGGTCCGGGATGGTTACTGAGGTATTTGTCTCGAAAGCACCCTGGCCTTCTGAGACTACCTGAGTACCACTAGGAAGACTACCCTACAACCCATAGGCTGAATAGACTCCTAGATGCCCGAGAGACCATATATGGGCGACCCCTATTTTGGCGGTTACCCATACTCCCCTTATATATCCTGCGAACCACATTCAGTCGGACGGACGGCGACGACTTATACGGTGTTATGGCAGCTGCTCCAATAACCTCTTTTAACTAGCAAACGAGCCACTACACAGCCGTCTGCGTATGACACGCCGTCCCAACGCTGGGGCCAGAGGGGGGTGTTAGCTAAACCCGCCCAAGTTCAATAGTATGTTTGGGCCACCCTTACATAGGTGTGGGGTCTCCCCGCGTAGATGCATGTGCCCTCAAGAACATCTACGCTCCCATAAATGTGAGGCAATCGACCTCTATGTTCTAGGATGACTTTGCAGGTGAAGGTAGGGTAACTTGGGTTCCTCAGTAGGGTAACTGGGACCTATGGGCATAATGACCAAATTCCCAAGGTAGGGTAACTTTGCCCGCTTATGCCTTTAACCACTCAGGGAGTCCTGCAGTCGACTACAGAAGTCGTCTCGGAGATCCGTGTAACATCCTCATAATTCTCCTGATCTTATGCGACTATTCTCCTGAAAGGTTACCCTGCCTAATAGTGTACCTCAAGGCTACTCAACTATTCCCTAGGCCTCATGCTAGGTTTACCAGCTATGTATATACTAAGTATTTGAGACCTTACCACCTCTGGTTACCACATGGTATACCATTTGGGCTAAGGTGATAGTGATTGTAGCTACCTATGGTAGGATCATTACACTACTCCCCTCTTCTCTTGATCTGTCCTCAGACCCTCAATGTCGTCTCTTAGTCCCATGGTTTGGATTGTCTATAACCCCATGGTCTTTAGGTTTAGACGGATACCTCTAATGGAACTGTTGCCATGCTTGCATTGCAGTATCTTCTAACATCTCGCACGGTTCCCAAGAATTCTCTTGTGGACCGTAGCCTTCCCAAACAACCATATATTGCACAAAGTGGTGTGGAAACTTCGACTTAGGATTCCCATACCATCGGCTATGAACCACTTCTGCAACAATATAGCTAGGCTCATTTTCTACTATCTCAGGTCTTGGTATTGTCTTTTGAGGCCTGCCCACAGGATCCTCATGATAGGGTTCCAACAAACTAACATGGAATACTGGATGGATGTCCCATCTTTCCGGCAGCTCACTCTCATTGGCCCTAGACCCCACCTTGCGTTTGACAACAAAGGGTCCAAACATCTTATGGTCTAGTTTTTCCATAGGCCTTTTGGTACGGAGGTTCTTGTGGTTTAGCATAACCCTATTCGCTTTCTTAGCTCTGCCCTCAATCACATCTTCTAACCTGATATATTCCGGAGCTGGCTGTCTCTTTTGATCATGCCATCTCCATTGTCTTTCCTGTGCCTGCTGTATAGTTTCTCGGATCTCGTGCCACGTGCCTTCACAATCTTTCACAACAAGCTGGCTGTCTGGGTCTATTCCTTTGCTATCTGACACTATCGCCGACCAGTGAGTCTGTGGGGAGAATCCATAATTTATTTCAAAGGGACTAGCCTTTGTGCATTCTGACATTGAAGTATTATACGCATGTTCCGCGAAAAGTAACAGCGATACCCAATCGTCTTGCTGCTATAAACAATCACCTCTTAAATATTGTTCTAGTGTCTGATTAACCCTTTCAGTTTGCCCATCGCTTTCTGGATGGAATGCGGTAGAGAGGTTTAGCTTTACTTGCAATAGCTGTATCAGGCTTGTCCAAAACTTGGACGTGAATCGGGGATCTCGGTCAGAGACAATTGATTCAGGAAGCCCATGGAGGTGCCAGATTTCTTTCACGAACGTCAAGGCCAATTCCTTAATGTGTTCCTCTGTCCTTAGTGGTATGAAATGTGCGATCTTGGAGAACCTCTCTACGATGACCCATATCTTTGTATACCGGTCGGACTTTGGTAAACCCACAATGAAGTCCACGGATATTGACGTCCATGGCTTCATGGGAACTTCTAAGAGTTCTATAAGTCCAAACTTCTTATGCCGGATGACTTTATTACGTTGACATATATCGCAAGAACGAACGTACTCGGTAATGTTTTCATCTATCTTTGGCCAATAGAAGTTAGCCCTAACCCTACCAATGGTCTTGTATGTTCCGAAGTGTCCAGCAATCTTTGAATCATGATCTGCCTCCATGATCGTTCGCCTTAGACTTTCATCCTTTGGAATGTACCACCTGTTCTTATATAGGATCAAGTCCTTTTTGATACTAAAATTTGTATCAACCTTATGATCGCCTTGGAGGAGTGCCTGAAATGTTGCTAAATAGGTTTCATTACTATCAGCTGCTTTCATAAGAGCCTCATGAAATGTTGTCTGCAACCGAAAACCTTGGCAAGTCTGCAACACATGTGGTCGCAAGATGACGGGCTCCTCTCCAATATACTGTCCAGGGCGAAAAAAGTGTAAAAGGTTTGGAATTACTCCCCCCTTCAGGGCGGTAGTCCCTACGCCTCGACAAAGCATCAGCCTTTTCATTTAACCGTCCTTCTCTATAAATAACCTTAAAATTGAACGGTTGTAGAAACTCTGCCCAGCGGTGTTGTCTGCCGTTTAGAGTCTTTGAAGTATTAAAGTACTCCAAATTCTTATGATTGGTATACACCAATATCAGATCATCAACCGAGATCAACATATATGCCCATTCTTTAAAGGCTGCCACTATTGCGGCCATCTCCGTATCATGGAAGTCATAATTTATCTCTGCTGGCGAGAACTTTCTACTATGAATAGCTACAGGATGCCATTTCTCATCTTCACAGAGTTGAGATAATACGGCTCCTAACGCAAAGTCACTAGCGTCGGTTTCTAACTTAGTTGGACGAGTGTCATCAAAGTATGTCAGAATTGGACCTGTGTTAAACATCTCCTCCAATTTGTCAAAAGCATCCTGACATGAAGGAGTCTACATCCATTTGATACCTTTCTTTGTCAAGTCCGTCAATGGTTTGGCCATCTTGCTAAAACCATTTATGAACCGACGATAGTAATTGGCAAAGCCCATAAAACTTTGAACATTGAAGACCTTCTTGGGCGTTGACCATGCCCGGCTCTCTTCAACCTTTGTACTTGTCATAGAGATTCCTCTATCGGATATCTTATACCCAAGGAACTCTACTTCCCGTTGATGGAAGCTTGACTTCTTAATGCTAACGCAAAGGCGTGCCTTACGCAGCCTTTCCATGACCCGCCTTACGCGGGCGACATGTTCTTCAACTGTCTCCGTATAAATCAGAATGTCATCCATATAGGCGATGGCTTCGACATCTAACCTGTCACGGATTACATTCTTGATCATACTCTGGAATGTTGATGGTGCGTTGCATAACCCAAAGGGCATCACGGTGTACTCATAAAGACCATACCTGCTTTTAAAAGTGGTCTTCCATTCTTCACCTTCCGCCATGCGGATAAGGTAATAGCCACTCTTCAAATCCAATTTTGTGAAGATAGTGGCCTTACCGAGCCTACTCCTAAGCTCGCTCATCAAGGGCAACGGATACTTATTCTTGATAGTAATCTTGTTTAACCCTTGGTAATCAACATATAACCGAAGCGTTCCATCAGGCTTCGGCACAAATAATATAGCGGCGCCCATTGGCGAGGAAGATCTTCTAATCTTTCCATGGTCTTCCATTTCCCTAATATAATCCCAAAGCGCGTCTAATTCCTTCTTAGACAAGGGATAGATAGGCCCATCTGGTAGTTTGGCCTCAGGAATCAAGTCGATACGAGGATCGTATTTACTATGCTCAGGTAAAGCATTCATTTTCTCTTGACTGAATATATCTGCATAGTCTCTATATTCAGGGAAAATCTTAATCTTGATGTCCTCACGAACCATCTCCCCTACACCTCCGGCGATTGCAATCTCAACACCAGAGAAATCATCGTGGGATTCCACCACCACCCCCTCTCCTCCCCCTTGATGGCTTCTGCCTAGTTGAGTGATGCTACAACCCCTCCTCTCCCTCTGGGGTCTACCCCCTTCTCCACGGGATTCTTGTTCCTGTTCATCACTGACTCCCGCTCATGAAGTTCTGTTCTCCCCCTTACCCCGCACTTCCTTTGCATCTCGCTTAGGTTTTGCACGCTCGGTATTCTGTCCTGTTCGCTCACGGTCGGCACTGAGCTTACCAAGCCCTTTGCGAAGTACCTTTCCGTCTCGGTTATGTGGTCCTGTCAGGGAACGCTTCGGTCAGTAACTTCACCACCTCGTTTTCGTTTCGCATTCGGAAAAGCATCGGCCGCGGTTACTCTAGTCGGTCGTCTCAAGTGTTTGGAAGTCCTTCCTCCTCCCATCTCCCTTCCTCTACCTTCTTGGTTTTCGTCCCGTTGCTCGGTTACAGCTACTCCCATCCCTACTCTTCCCACCCCCTCAGCTGGCACAGCACTGCTTTCCCCCCCGCGGTCGATCTTCGGTCGCTATATAAAAACCGGCCTCGGTTACGCCCGTCCTCCTGGCCGTCACTAATGCCGCCTTGGCACACCTTCCGGCGACCTCTCACCGGGGTCGCCTCCATACACCGTTCTATCCTGCCATCGGGCACCGCTTCGTCCCCCGGCACCGCTCCGGTGTGCAGGTCTATACTCTCACTTCCTAGCTCAGGCCGATACACGTCACTTATCAGACGTAAATTTCCTTTGTCAGGGGTTCATTTATCTCCTTTGTTTTTATACTTTGTAGATGTCACTAAGGGTTCTCCTCTCCTTCCTGCTTGTTTCTTTCCTTTCTACTTCCTTCGGGTGTACGTGTATGTTCGTAGGATTTGGTTGGGCCATAGGCGAGAAGTGCGGTTGGTCTCATACCAGAGGGACTTGGGGGTTTGGATGTTTCTTGGAGTGAGGAGGACAGGGTTTTTGTCGACCATATCGTTAAAGATTCATGCTGTCTTTGTACCTTAATAAAACAAACGCACTTGATTTAAAACAAAAGAAAAAAAGAGGAAAAAAAAGAAAAATTAATCTTGATGTCCTCGCCGTCTTCATCAGTGTAAAGGGCCATGCCCATGACAAAGATATTGTCTCGGTCATCGGCTAAGAGTTCCTCTTCTGTAATGAACTCTAAGCGCCTTTCTTTCCTTAGGCAGTGGGCTTTACAATTTCCTGATCGCCACTTAAGACTGCCCTTCTCCTAGTTAATATCTGGGTTGTGGTCCTTTAGCCACGACATTGGCAGGTAACCATTCACTTTGCCTGCCGGCATATCTGCGACTTCAAATCGTATTTTATTCATATGGTCTTCTATGTACATATCCACCGTAGTGGTATAGTGTAGACTTGAGCCGGGAATATGGTTCCCACGGGCATCTAAAATTGGTGTCGGTTCCCTCCGACGTACACAAGGTACTTGGGCATTCTTAACCCAATTACTGCTTAATACAGCCCCAGTAGCGCCACTATTTAACAATAAGAGGGCTTCACCACTCAGCCTCTCTTGATTGTGGCTCCATTCCAGTCTCACTCTCACGTGAATGGATCTTGTATATAGCAGTGGGCCTGCAAGCATCAACCGCGTATTGGGTCTCTTATCTCTAAACATTGCGGTTAGTAAATTTCCAGAAGAATTTGGTATGGTTTTACAATAGCTAATCATTGTCTCTTGCCTTTCGAAACAAGAGCGGCCACAACGGGTCGTGAATAACTTTTATCACTTGATAAATGTTACGAGGTTGCAATAGCTTGGCTGTTTACTATCACGCCAGCATGATTTCGGGTATTCAACTCTCCTCAGGTAAACTTGCAACATAACTTCAATTGCTAAGTCAAGTCCAGCCTGATGAAATCAACACAAAACCCAATCAAATTCAATCCACAATTCCAAACAATATGAGATAAGCAAATAACACTTTCGCAAAATCACATAGGAAAATAAAACAAAAGCGTTAAACAAGGTACCGCAACCATTCCCAATATAACAAAAGAAACCCAACCAATTCCGCTATCCCTATAGCCAGATATTAGTTTCAATATGTTGTACCTCTGATGGGGAACATTACTGCTTCGTTTCTGTGATCTAACTCATCAGCCCTTCTAGGCACTTGAGTAGAGTTAGCTTTTGCATTCCTATCGCCTCTTGGGATAGATCTCACCTTTAGTCCATATCGGTATCAATCTCCAAGATATCCAAATATGGAGATAGTGATCCGCGGACCTCGGCTACTACTTGCTTAACAGCAGGTTTCGGAGCAGCTTCAAGTGTCGATTTTTCGGGACTTGGGTGGCTTCGTATCCAGCTTCACCAGCGCCTCTTTTTTACTTAATTCTTGATCACGCAACAACTGGAGTAGCCGAAGGACACTTTGCCCAGTTGTGACTAGTTTGTCCATATCGAGAGCACTGATTTAACTGTTTGCGTTTGTCAATCAGAGTCTCAGGAATATCACGATGCATTTTCGTGTGCTCTGTTTCTTGAGGTCTTGAAGACCCAGACGCATGGTTACGAGATTTCTGTTGGCGTGGCCCTGTGCCTTTCTTATCCTTTCGCTGTTTCTTAGTTGCTGATTGCCTATCATCGCTCTTTTCCGGCATGGAATGATGTTTTTCCCTTGTAACCGTACGGTTAAAGGAAGCAATGTCTTCCAACTGATGGCCGGTTTGTCGGAGGAGATTGATATATTCGACGTATTCATCGGGAAGTGGAATTTTCAAAGCCCATGTATTGTGAAGGTCTGTAGTTATACCTACAAGGGCTTTGTCCTTGACAAAATTGCCACTATATCCCAACTCTAAAGCCAGTGTTCTCAGCTGGTCACAAAAGTGATCGATCTTATAGGACTACATAGTCAAATCATTGGACTCCCTAAGAGCGCGATCCCGATCGGAGTGTCCACCAAAACTTGACACCAGCCGTTGCCTAAAACCTTCCCAAGTGCTCCGGACATTTTTTAGATCAAAGTGAATACCTTCTCGACGGGCACCCTGTTCACAAATGTAAGGGTGTATGCTCTGGTACCATTCTTTGGCAGGACCTTGGAGAAGGGGGATTACCAAACTGACTTTATCCCAGTCCTTGCAGAGGGATTCCCTAATGTAGTTCAGTTTGATTTCGCAATCCTGTATGAAGAGTTGAGTATCGGTAGAGTCACCTTTGAACGGATCGACACCTAATTTCGCGGGTTTCTTCGGCCGATGAGCTAACCTCTTACCCTTGCATTGTTGCAGAAGATACTCAGCAAGCTCATGACACTGCCTATCATACTTTTCGCTCCTTGTGTCATTCCAAGGGGACTTGCCTCTTCCTCGGAATTTCCGCGGGTCGGGAAGGGAGGAGTCAGGATCGCCATCTGACGAGGAGTTGGAATTACCCGGGTCTCCACCGCCTCCAGCGTTTCCACCACGGGAGGAAGCTTTAGTCCACCGCCATCAGTGTTGCCACTGGGGCCTCCCCTAGCGGAATCATACGCACTAAAACCATCTTCGCCCGGCACGTTTTCCTCAATTCTCTCAGGTAAAGGGTTAGACGGTGGGCGAGGAGGTTGTTGGCTAGCGGCTCGCATGTTAACCGCATAGTCTCTTAAAAAATCAGGGCAGTCACTATACCTAGTGTGCCTTACACTCTCACAGTACCCACATCGGTTCTGTTTTGACTTTGGCTGAGGAGCGTCGTTCAAATGTCTCGCCCAAATTTGGATCGGCTGAAAGTCACTATTGAGAAATGGAAACCTATGCTTATAATGAATATCGCTTCATTCGGCCAGCACCCTACAGTGAGGGGAACAAACACTCCTAGGCGGTGGCCCCTGTGACCTTCGGGCAAAAGCGGGAGGGCCAACATTACCTGAAGGCTTTGCTGGTGCGGGTGGTCCTATTGCCGAAACAAAGGCACCGGGAACTTGTGGAGTGGTGGGTAGAGGGGTTTGCCCTGGTACCGCAAAGGGTTGTTCTCCTTCGATATGAATCGCCGGCGTATTTCGTTCCACTGCCTGAGGGGCGGGTACAGTCGACGAGTGTGGTAAAGGGGAGGGTGTTTCCGGGACAGTCTCCGGAGGTGGCGGCTGAGGCGAATTCTGTCTTGATGATCTCCCTGACGAAATAGAGCTAGAGTTGGTAACCCCGAGAGGACCTTACAATGGCCGGAGGTCTTTGACCGAAGGAGTTGTTCCTGTGATCGGATAACCTCACTGAAGGTCACTTCGAGAGGGGTTCGACATTCATGTGCTTCGGCCACCTGGTTTTGCAATTCAGCAAGCTGCTCTTGCTGTGTGATGAATTGTTTACCAACCTCATTGAACCAAGGTTGATATTTCTCGTTAATCATACAGGCTGCGACTTCATCTGCATAATGAGGAGGGGGTTCTATTGCCAAGGGAAGGGCAGGGGCAGCGTTCATAACCACGTCATTCTCTGCGTCAATAGAGTACCTCTGGGAAGCAGCCTGCTCCAAGGCTTCTACCCTTTTCCGGATCATCTGATCGGACATAGCCAGCTTGCGGAAGTTCTTTCCCTGGTATTCCATCCAACGATTAGTGTTTTGCACGATCTCGGTTTCAAATGCATGCTAATGCTGTTCAGCAAGATTGAGGAGATGGCTTTGTGCATCTTGCATCTGCCGTGTGATTGCCTCAAGTATGTATGGTTCCACGAGATCTTTTGCGAAATCAGCGAAAGTCATCTTCCATTGTCTATTCTGGGGTATTCTCTGTCCTACTGACGGGTCATGAGTGAAACCTTTGAGGAAGGCACAAGGGTCTTCAATCTCCATCTCTCTGAACGTACGAGGTATTTCCATCTCAAAGGTAGGGTCATTCTCAATGTCATATGTCAGGAGCTGCTAGATTGGCCGCCAACCTAATCTCTTGTGGTCTGCTCTTGCAGTGGCTGGAGATATTTCTCGCTCAATACCAGTGATACGCTCAGAACGAGAATGAGAGTGGGACACAGCTATAGTTGAAGACATTGTTCTTTCCAACCGATGCTTCTTGTACCAGACAAGCGACTCATAATCAACCAATATCCAAACTGTAGGATTAAAACAACAATTCTGAGAAGAGAGTTAAGCGAGTGCACTTAACTATATACTGTAACGGGGGCAGCCTGTAGAGAGGGGAACTCTAAGGTTGTGACCTCACCTAATACTCAAAGTAGAAGATAAAGGTGAGGTAAAATAATTCAGAAGAATCAACGGTAAAACTTAATATAGTTAAGCTCAAAGCTTCACTCAATTTAGGTCTCTCAAGGAAAAGTTGGTTGTCAAAGTAGAATGGCAAACGCATAAACTTGAATAGATTTCAGATTTAGGCCTTAAACATTCACGACTACTTCCGACCTTGTGCGAGCACCCTGGCCTGCCCAGGGTTTGTCCGTGGTCTACCCTCGATCAGGATTTATGCTGCAGGAAGTGTCGGACCAACTCGGGTACACGGAACTGCGTCAATAGGATATGAGTTTCTGCAAGGCATCTCCAATACAACCGCAGGTGGAAAAGCTCTTCCTATCGAAGTCAACCAAGTGGCTAGCTGTTATGACAACAACCGGAGTCAATACCTAGGTGGTGGACTCACTGGCCCAGTGGTAGTTTCGTCTATACAAGCTATGAAGTCGATCATTTAATCTACGCGACTATCCAATATGATAAATTGACATGAAAGCTCCCACGGTGGGATGTAGCCGATGGTTGGCTAAGTGGGTGCTACCCATAGCCATCCTCGCGGGACATACTCTCCCGTGATAAGACTCATACCTCTAGATTCCAATAACAACCCATAATAATGCTACAAAGCAAGGGGAGAAGGTCCGGGCTGGTTACTGAGGTATTTGTCTCGAAAGCACCCTGGCCTTCTGAGACTACCTGAGTACCACTAGGAAGAGTACCCTACAACCCGTAGGCTAGAATAGACTCCTAGATGCCCGAGAACCCATATATGGGCGACTCCCATTTTGGCGGTTACCCAGACTCCCCTTATATATCCTGCGAACAACATTCGGTCGGACGGACGGCGACGACTTATACGGTGTTCCAGGACCTGCTCCAATGACCACTTTTAAATAGCAAACGAACAAATACACAGCCGTCTGCGTATGACACGCCGTCCCAACGGTCGGGCCAGAGGGGGGTGTTAGCTAAACCTGCCCAAGTTCAATAGTATGTTCGGGCCACCCTTACATAGGCGTAGTGCCTCCCCGCGCAGATGTGTGTAGGCCCAACAACATCTAAGAGCCCATAGAATGTGAGGCAATCAACCTCTAAGTTCTAGGATGACTTTGCCGGTGAAGATAGGGTAACTTGGGTTCCTCAGTAAGGTAACTAGGACCAATGGGCATAATAACCAAATTCCCAAGGTAGGGTAACTTTGGCCTCTTATGCCTTTAACCGGTCAGGGAGTCCTCCAGTCGACCACAGAAGTCGTTGTAACGGGGGCACCCTATAGAGAGGTGAACTCTAATGTTTAGACCGCACCAAACACTCAAAGTAGAAGATAAAGATGAGCGCATAATTCAAAAGAATCAACACGGTAAAACTTAATATCGTTAAGCTGAAAGCCTCACTCAATAAAGTCTCTCGAGGAAAGTTTTCTTATTGAAGTAGAATGCCAAACGCTTAAACTTCAGTAGATATCACATTTAAGCCTTTGACATTCACCACTACTCCGACCTGGTGCGAGCACCCTGTCCTCTTCAGGGTTTGTCCGAGGTCTACCCTCCACCTGGAATTATCCTGCTGCAAGTGTCGGACCAACTCGGGTTCATTTAACTCCGTCAATGGGATGTGAGTTTCTGCAATGCATCTCCAATATAACCGCAGGTGGAAAAACTCTTCATATCGAAGTCATACCAGTGGCTAACTGTTATGACAACAACCGGAGTGAATACCTAGGTGGTGGACTCACTGGCCCAGTGGTAGTATGGTCTATACCAGCTATGCAGTCCATCATTTAATCTACATGACTATCCAATATAATAAGTTGACATGCAAGCTCCCACGGTGGGATGTAGCCGATGGTCGGCTAAGTCAGCGCTACCCATAGCCATCCTCTTGGGATATACTCTACCGTGATAAGACTCAAACCTCTAGAGTCCAATAACAACCCATCGTAATGCTACAAATCAAGGGGAGCAGGTCCGGGCTGGTTACTGAAGTACTTTTTTCTCGAAAGCACCCTGGCCTTCTGAGACAACCTGAGTACCACTAGGAAGACTACCCTACAACCCGTAGGCTAGAATAGACTCCTAGATGCCCGAGAGATCATATATGGGTGACCCCTATTTTGGCAGTTACCCATACTCCCCTTATATATCCTGCGAACGACATTCAGTCGGACGGATGTCGACGACTTATACAGTGTTACCGCAGCTGCTCCAATGACCTCTGTTTACTAGCAAACGAGCAACTACAGAGCCGTCTGCCTATGACACGCCGTCCCAACGCTGGAGCCAGAGGGGGGTGTTAGCAAAACCCGCCCAAGTTCAATAGTATGTTTGGGCCACCCTTGCACAGGGGTGGGGCCTCCCCTCGCTGATGCATGTGCGCCCAAGAACATCTAAGAGCCCATAAATGTGAGGCAATCAACCTCTAAGTTCTAGGATGACTTTACTGGTGAAGGTAGGGTAACCTAGACACCTCAGTAGGGTAACTGGGGTCCATGGGCATAATGACTAAATTTCCAAGGTAGGGTAACTTTGTCATCTCATGCCCTTAACTGCTCCGGAAGTCCTCCAGCGGACCACACAAGTCGTCTCGGAGATCCGTGTATCATTCCAATAATTCTGTTGACATCATGCGAATTTTCTCCCGAAAGGTTACCCTGCCTAATAGAGTGCCCAAGGCTACTCTACTATGTCCTAGGCCTTGTCCTAGGTTAACCAGCTATTTGTATACTAAGTATACTAGCCCATACCACCTCTGGTTACCACTTGGTATACCATTTGGGCTAAGGTGATAGTCATTGTACCTACCTATCGTAGGGTCATTACAGTTGCCTCGGAGATCCATGTAACATCCCCATAATTCTCTTGATCTTATCCGAATGTTCTCCCCTAAGTTTTTCCTGCCTCATAGAGTACCTCAAGGCTACTCAACTATTACCTACGCGAGTGATGTCATCCCTACTCCTCTCTCTTCTGGGGCCCTCCCCTCTCCCACTATAGGGTTCTTGTTCTCATTCATCGTTGACTCCTGCTCAGAAAGTTCAGTTCTCCCACTTACCCGGTACCTCTGTTGCACTTCGCTCAGGTTTTGCACGGTCGGCAACTCTCCCATCATCGTCAATGTTCGGTCACAGTCTCAAGCTATCAGTGATGTAGAGGCCTTTGTGGCTCTGTCTCCTGAGTATTGCACTGTTTCCTCAGATCTCCGGTGGTATGGTTGGTTCATTTGAAAAGTTGTGATCTCGCTTTGGTTGGCCCTTCTCGTACTTCTTGGTGTTTGTTCTACCCTCCTATACCCTCTGTCCTGGCTTTTCTCCCGTTGCTTGGTTACAGCTACATTCTCCTCCAGCTAGCACCTTACTGCCCCCCCTCAGCTGGCATCCTACTGCCTGGTCTGCTCCTGGCTGGAACCCTACTGCCTCCCTTTCCAAGTGGTTGACTCTCGATCGCTATACAAAAATACGGCTGGGTTACACCGTCCTCCTGGCTGTCGCTAATATACTTAGGCACCCCCACCGGGGACCGCTCTTTGATGTCCTCTCCATCCTCCGTTCACACCCTGCCCCTGAGCACCACTTTGCTCCCCGGCCCAGTTTCGTCGTGCAGTTCTATACTTTCTTTTTCTAAGCTTTAGCTGATCTATGTCAGTTATCAGGCCTATATTTCCTTTGTTAGAGGTCCATACTTTCTTTTGTTCACTTTTTGGTTTTGAAGATGTTGCTAAGGGTTCTCCAGTCCTTCCTGCTTGCTTCTTTCCTTTCTGTTTTCTTCATATGTACGAGTATATTCGTAGGATTTGGTTAGGTGACTGGTGCGATGTGCGGTTGGTCTCACACCAGAGGGACTTGAGGGTTTGGATGTTTCCTGGGGTAAGGAGGAACGGTTTTTTGTTGGCATAGCGATAAGCTGCATGCTTTCTTTGTACCTTAATAAAACAAATCTAATTGATTCAAAAAAAAAAAAAAAAAAAGAACAAAAAAAGAACAAAACGGTCACAGTTGTTAGAGCTCTTCATGCAACCATCTAAGTAATATACAACTCAGATACTGGGGCACAGGCCAAGCCCCTTGATAGTGACCTTCTACAGGTGCAAGATACTCCATATACTTATTCACCCTACCTCTATGTTATCTCGCCTACATGTGTGAGCACTCTATTCCTATAGTGTTGGGCTCTATTACGACCAACACCACAGATGTTAGTCTATAACAATAGACTCAATAAACTACGTAGACTATATTGCTAGTCTATGATGGTCAAGATAGTCGTTTCCCATTACCAACACCTTACGAGAGACTGGTTTGTTAGATTTGGTTGCATCACCATCAACAGTAAACGTCTACACGAACAAAGAAGATAATGACCTGAACTTTTAATTGACACATTCTGGATATGAGAATAATCAAGGCCTAAGGGGCGAAGACCTACGAGAATGAAGACCTAAGGGCCAAAGATCTAAGACGAACGAAGATCTAAGGGGGAAAGAACTATGATAACCAAGCCCTAAGGGACGAAGATCTAAAAAGAATAGTGACTTAAGGGGCGAAGACCTACGAGAACGAAGACCTAAGAGGCAAATACAGCAAAGAATTAAAGGAAAAAATAGTCCAAAAAGTGGTCAAAAAGCTAAACTTTTTTTAAGTCGCGAGCAAGGGCTCAGAGGAAGGCCTAATCCTGAAAAAAAGGTTCTTATAGCACGAGAGAGACAAGCGAAGCGAAGACCAATGAAGTACATGAGGAACCTAGCAAGTCAATCATATAGGTTTCTCATAGGACAAGATCAGTGAAGCGACTCAGAAGCGAATACGAACGAAGTACATAAGGAACCTATCAAATCAATCCTATAGGTTTCTCATAGGCTGAGATCCAAGAGCGACTCTGAAGCGAATACAAATGAAGTGTATAAGGAACCAATCAAATCAATCATATAGGTTTCTCATATAACGAGATTGATGAAACGACTCAGAAGCGAATACCAACAAAGTACTTGAGGAAAGTATCAAGTTAATCATATAGGTTTCTCATAGGATGAGATCGATAAGTGAAGTGTAAGAGAAACCTACGCATAGGAAGAAAAGAACGACCCAAGACATAGGGGAAATCTTTCGAAGCTTGAAGCCTTGTGGGTCCTAGGATTGAGAGGAAGGGAACATAAAAGTATGAATAACTATAAAGGAGACTTACCGGATGAACGGCAAACCTTATTGTATGGACACATTACCCACTATGGGGTACCAATGAGCCATATGGGAGAACCTACCAAAAGGTATCGCATCGAAACAAAGATACTTGATTAGTTGCAAAGGCAACTGTGAAAAGAGTGTAACAGGGGCACTTGTGAGAAGAGGAAACTTATGGAATGGATGGCGAACCTTGCTCAATAGGGCTAGTTATCTATACAGCAAAGGGTGTCTATAAGCCAAGTTACCCATACAACAAAGGGTATCCATGAGCAACATAGAAAAATTACGACCTACCAGAAGGTATCGTTTCAAAAACCACAAAGACGAAAGGGCTTGATATTGCATAATCAGTTGTAACGACATCTGTGAGAGGAGCCAAATGAACAAACAAAGATACTGGATCAATTGCAACGGCAACTGTGAAAGTTATGATAACAAAAAACAAACCCCTGTAAGACAGGGGCTTAATGAAAGAGAAGCACTTGTGAGAGAGAAGCTTAACAAGAAATGATGAGGACGGCAGAGGAGAAGGAAAGCCAAATTGATGAGGGAAAATCAAGTCCTCAGACAATAGTAGTTATGGAGAAACACCATAACAACTTGGTCAACAAACACTTCAACAAAAGAAGGTCATACGACAACGCAAGCAATCGGAGAACTTGAAGAGAGGAAGTTGATTAAGATCTGTAACGACCCTACGATAGGTAGCTACAATGACTATCACCGTAGCCCAAAAGGTATACCAAGTGGTAACCGGAGGTGGTATGGTCTGGTATAATTAGTATACAAATAGCTGGTTAACCTAGGACGAGGCCTAGGACATAGTAGAGTAACCTTGGGTACTCTACAAGGCAGGGTAACCTTTCAGGAGTAAGTTGGCATAAAGTCAAGGAATTTATGGGAACGTTACACAGACCTCCAAGACAACATTTGGTGTTGACGGGCGGACTGCCGAAGTGGTTAAAATCATAAGAAGGCAAAGTTACCCTACCTTGGGAATTTGACCTTTATGCCAATGGACCCCAGTTACCCTACTGTGAAGTCCAAGTTACCCTACCTTCACCGGCAAAGTCATCCTAGAACTTAGAGGGCGATTGCCTCACATTCTATGGGCTCGTAGATGTTCATGGGCGCACAGGCATCGGCGAGGAGAAGCCCCATGCCAGAGTAATGGTGGTCCGAACATGCTATTGAACTTGGGAGGGTTTAGCTAACACCCCCCTCTGGCCCCAGCGTTGGGACGGCGCGTCATAGGCAAATGGCTGGGTAGTTGCTCGTTTGCTAGTTAAAAGAGGTCATTGGAGCAGCTGCCGTAACACTGTATAAGTAGTCGCCGTCCGTCCGACTAAATGTTGTTCGCAGGATATATAACAGGAGTATGGGTAACCGCCAAAATAGGGGTCGCCCATATATCGTCTCTCGGGCATCTAGGAGTCTGTTCTAGCCTACGGGTTGTAGAGTAGTCTTCCTAGTGGTACTCAGGTAGTCTCAGAAGGCCAGGCTGCTTTCGGGACAAATACCTCAGTAACCAGCCCGGACCATCTCCCCTTGATTTGTAGCATTACTATGGGTTGAAATTGGACTCTAGAGGTATGAGTCTTATCACGGTAGAGTATGTCCCGAAAGGCTTGCTATGGGTAGCGCCCACTTAGCCCACCATCAGCTACATCTCACGCGGGGAGCTTGCATGTCAATTTATCACATTGGATAGTCGCGTAGATTAAATGATGGACTGCATAGCTTGTATAGACCAAACTACCACTGGGCCAGTGAGTCCACCACCTAGGTATTGACTCAGGTTGTTGTCATGACAGTTAGCCACTAGCATGAATACGATAGGAAGAGTTTGTCCACCTGCGGTTGTATTGGAGATGCATTGCAGAAACTCACATCCCATTGACGGAGTTAAGTGTACCCAGGCTGGTCTGACACTTCCTCCAGGATAATTGCTGATGAAGGGTAGACCTCGGAAAAACCCAGAGCAAGACAGGGTGCTTGTACAAGGTTGGAGTAGTGGTGAATGTCAAAGGCTTAAATCTGATATCTACTTAAGTTTAAGCGTTTGGCATTCTACTTCCATAACCAACTTTCCTCGAGAGAACTTATTGAGTAAAGCTTTCAGCTTAACGATATTAAGTTTTACCGTTTTGATTCTCTAGAATTATTACCTCATCTTTATCTTTTACTTTGAGTGTTTGGTGCGGTTGCAACCTTAGAGTTCACCTCTCTATAGGGTGCCCCCGTTACAAGATCACTTCATGCATGAACAAGAAAAAATAAATGAACAATTACGACATACTTCTCGCGATAACAATTAGCCGACACATTATACAACAAAAGAATCACTACGAATAATGAATAATTGGAGAACTAGATCAAAAGAGTTGATTAAGATCACAAGACAATATCCAACGATTCTTTTAGAGTACCTGATGCAAGGACAACCCAAACAGAAAGAAGAGCAACTGTAGGATTATCGTATAATCCTTTTGATAAGAATTACCCGATGCAAGAGCAAGAGAAAAGTAGAAGACCGACCGCACAATTATTACAAAATCTTTCTGATAAGAATTATTGAATACAAGAAGAATGGAAAGAAGAAGAAATGAGGGAAGATGAGACAAGAAAGCCATGGGATCGACAGAAAGATCAAGGACCAAGAAGAGATTTATAAAGGAGCCAGGGGAACGTCGATGGGGAGAAAATCACTCCGCATGAAGCCTCTACAAAGACAATGAAGAAGACAAAGATCTACCTACCTCTACTGAAGACTCTTTATACTTCTTTTACTTCTATTCTGACAACAAAGACATATCCTACTCCCACTACCAAGAACACACAAATGAGGATGCCTGTAACGACCCTACGATAGGTAGCTACAATCACTAACACCTTAGCCCAGATGGTATACCAAGAGGTAACTAGAGGTGGTATGGTCTCGTATACTTTATACAAATAGCTGGTAAACCTAGAATAAGGCCTAGTGAATAGTGGAGTAGCCTTGAGGTACTCTACTAGGCAGGGTAACCTTTCGGGAGACCATTCGCATAAGGTCAAGAGAATTATGGGAATGTTACGCAGACCTCCGAGACGACTTCTGTGGTTGCCTGGAGGACTTCCTGAGCGGTTAAAGGCATAACAGGGCAAAGTTACCCTACCTTGGGAATTTGGTCATTATGCCCATGGGTCCCAGTGACCCTACTGAGAAACCCAAGTTACCCGACCTTCACCAGCAAAGTCATCCTAGAACTTAGAGGTCGATTGGCTCACATTCTATGGGCTCTTAGATGTTCTTGGGCACACACGCATCTGCGCGGGGAGGCCCCACGCCTGTGTAAGGGTGGCCCAAACATACTATTGAACTTGGGCGGGTTTAGCTAAAACCCCCCTATGGCCCCAGCGTTGTGACGGCGCGTCATAGGCAGACGGCTGTGTAGTTGCTCGTTTGCTAGTTAAAAGAGGTGATTTGAGCAGATGCCGTAACACCGTATAAGTCGTCGCCGTCCGTCCGACTGAATGTCGTTCGCAGGATATATAAGGGGAGTATGGGTAACCGCCAAAATGGGGGTTATCCATATGTGGTCTCTCGGGCATCTAGGAGTCTATTCTAGCCTACGGGTTGTAGGGTAGTCTTCCTAGTGGTACTCAGGTAGTCTCAGAAGGCCAGGGTGCTTTCCAGACAAATACCTCAGTAACCAAATCAGGAAAAAATCTAAATTCTGTATCCTGAAGTAGAGTTTATGTTGGGAAGAGCCTGTGGTACATTGGAAGACATCTGAAGTCTTCCTAAGGCATCCACGCGCATCCTGTTAACTTGTTCCATTCTTTTTCAGCAAAAATGGACATGTTAATTATGTCCGATAGGGGTCATTTTTTAAATATAGACACTTTGAATAGGATATTATTTAGTCAGCTAACGCGTTTTGGCAAATTATCATTTTTCAATTTTCGTCCCTCATTTCTGTCTCCAGATGCCTTCAGAAGCATAGGGTGCATAGGGTGTAAACTGATTTTTCTTGCTGATGCAGCCCGGACCTTCTCCCCATGATTTGTAGCATTACTATGGGTTGTTATTCGACTCTAGAGGTATGAGTCTTATCACGGTAGAGTATGTCCCGAGAGGCTGGCTATGGGTAGCGCCCACTTAGCCAACCATCGGCTACATCTCATCGGGGGAGCTTGCATGTCAATTATCAAATTGAATAGTCGCGTAGATTAAATGATGGACTGCATAGCTTGTATAGACCAAACTACCACTGGGCTAGTGAGTCCACCACGTAGGTATTGATTCCGGTTGTTGTCATAATAGTTAGCCACTGGTATGACTTCGATAGGAAGAGTTTTTCCACCTGCGGTTGTATTGGAGATGCATTGCAGCAACTCATATCCTATTGACGGAGTTAAGTGTACCCGAGTTGGTCCGACACTTCTGGCAGGATAGGTCCTGATGGAGGGTAGACCTCGGACAGACCCTGAGCAGGACAGGGTACTCGCACAAGGTCGGAAGTAGTGGTGAATGTCAAAGGCTTAAATCTGATATGAACTTAAGTTTAAGCATTTGGCATTCTACTTCGAAAACCAACCTTTCCTCAAGAGAACTAATTGAGTGAAGCTTCAAGCTTAACCATATTAAGTTTTACTGTTTTGATTTTTCGTGAATTATTTACTCTATCTTTATCTTCTGCTTTGAGTTTTGGTGCGGTCACAACCTTAGAGTTCACCTCTCTATAGGGTGCCCCCGTTACAGAAGTAGTGAAGATCTGTAAGATAACCCCTGGGTAACATTTGATTCTTCACAGCGTCCAGTGATGTACCATGTATAGGGTAACCTATGTCAACCACCAGGATATCTATTGACAACTTATGCTAATTGATTTTTGCCCTATCCGTGCGTTGATGCGATTTTTCTCTGATGAGAGAATTAGCGGGAAGGTGATATATCTCACCTGGTGGTTTCTGCTGCGGGTTGCCGGCTGGCATCAGAGCATATTGTTTATTTTTCATATTCTGCGCCATATGGACTGCCTCTCAGTGTATATAGATTTATTAAATTTCAGAGACTAGTGATATGTGTCTTGTGAATATAGTGGAAGTTCTGAATGCCAGACAATTCTCCGTGGGAAGTCCCCTTCTGTGGATCTGTTCACATTATATATAAAGCTATGTGATCGTATAGGGCGGTTGAAAGATTCAAGTACTTTTTACCAATTGATTAGAAAACTCCAATCTGACGCTCTACGACAGGACCCTCATTATCAGATTCACCTTGAATAAATGAAGCTGACTAAACACACTTGTATTTGAATATGAAATACTCAGACCATGTTCAAGATCCCAAAACAAACAACGCCCGCGCCACGTGACATTCACACTAACGAATTCAAAAGACTGGATATAGTTTAGATTGTCCAGGCCGCTCGACCCTACACGCGAGGCACACACGATGTTGACATCACCTCTGATATACTTATCCTGGAAACTACACAAAGCCAACAAGACAATCTGAGACAAACCCCCATGCCTAACAAATGTCCATACTGCTGACGGAAATACAGCCGGTCTGGTGCATATGAGAAGTACTGGCAAAATGCGCACACCAATCTGGATATTGTCCTAGCATCTACAATACAATAATGTTCAATTGCCATTAATAATGACAATGAAAGCGACATAAAGTGCCCCGATGGGCATTAAGGCCCAGATTCAGGCTACAAATCTGAATCTGAAAAAACGTGACATGACTAGTACTCATTGAATGACATAGATCTTAAGTCTGATACAGAGATACTCAAAGAACCTTCAAGTGTATTACCCAGTAAACCAACCATGTATGAAGGCTCCGGTACTTCTATCGGAGAGGTCAAGGGTTTTGGACCAGAAGATAGCAATCTGTGTCAGGATTCATGGTCGCCATTCACATGTGCATGTAGTTTCTAGCTAGCGTCGGGATTTATGGAGGGTAAGTACCTAAGTCACAAATCAATGAATAGTACTACTGTACCCTTGGTATTGCATCATTGGCCGGGTATAGCTCTATGCCTACACTTGAGAACCATCTCCACACATTGGATCCTCACCATACATATCTCTAATGGTACAAAGGTCAGGTTGATGATGGCAAGCGAACATTACTATTCTTCTATTGCAACATGCTAGATTGTGTCAGATATCTCATGTGCCAGATCGCCTACCACGATGACTGCATTTAAGTGCTGCGCCATGAATATAAGCATAGTGGATAAAGGATATATGCGGAAATGCACACAGCTGACTGGCTGTGGGATATTCAAGTACTGCGTCCTAACCCCTTTTAACCTGCAATGACCCTAGGATAGGTAGCTACAATAACTACTACCTTAGCCCAAATGGTATACCAAGTGGTAACCAAAGGTGGGATGGTCATGTATACTTGGTATACAAGAATACTGATTTACCTAGGGCAAGGCCTAGGAAACAGTAGAGTAGCCATAGGTACTCTATTAAGCAGGGTAGCCTTGCAACAGAACGTTCGGATAAAGTCAAGAGAATTATGGGAAGGTTACACGGATCCCCGAGACGACTTTTGTGGTCAACTAGAGGACTTCCGGAGCGGTTAAAGGCATAAGAGGCCAAAGTTACCCTATCTTGGAAATTTGGCCTTTATGCCCATGGGACCCAATTACCCTACTGAGGTACCCAAGTTACCCTACCTTCACCGGCAAAGTCATTCTGGAACATAGAGAGGTCAGTTGCCTCACATTCTACAGGCTCTTAGATATTCATCGGAGCAGGCACACCTGCATAGAAAGGCCAGTAGCCTGAGCAGTGGTGGCTCAAACATACTATTGAACTTTGGAGAGTTGAGCTAACACCCCTCTCGGGAGCCAGTGTTGGGACGGAACGTCATAGGCAGACTCCGGCGTAGTTGCTCGTGTGCTAGTAAACAGAGGTCATTGGAGCAGCTGCCGTAACACCATATAAGTTGTCGCTGTCCATCCGACTGAATGTCGTTTGCAGGATATATAACGGTAGTATAGGTAACCGCCAAAATGGGGGTTACCCATATATGGTCTCTCCGGCACCTAGGACTCTATCTTAGCCTACGGGTAGTAGGGTAGTCTTCCTAGTGGTACTTATGTAGTTCAAGGAGGCCAGTACCCTTTCAGGTAAAATACCTCCGTAACCAGCCGGGAACTTCTCCCCTTGATTTGTAGTATTACTATGGGTTGTCAATGGACTATAGAGGTATGAGTCTTATCATGGTACAGTATGTACCGAGAGGTTGGCTATAGGTAGCACCCATTTAGCCAACCATCAGCTACATCTCACTGGAGGAGCTTGCATGTCAAATTATCACATTGGGTAGTGGCGTAGATTAAATGATTGACTCCATAGCTTGTATAGACGAAACTACCACTGGGCCAGTGAGTCCACCACCTAGGTGTTGACTCCGGTTGTTGTCATAACAGTGGGCCACTGGTATAACTTGGATAGGAAGAGCTTTTTTCCACCTGCTGTTGTATTAGAGATGCATTGCAGAAACTCATATCCTATTGACGGAGTTAAGTGTACCCAAGCTAGTCCGATACTTCCGGCAGGATAATTCCTGATGCACGGTAGACCAGGGATAGCCCTGAGCAGGACAGGGTGCTCGCATAAGATCGGAGTAGTGGTGAATGTCAAAGGCTTAAATCTGATATCTACTTAAGTTTAAGCCTTTGGCATTCTACTTCAACAACTAACTTTTCCTCAAGAGAACTAATTGAGTAAAGCTTCGAGCTTCACTATATTAAGTTTTACCGTTTTGATTCTTTTGAATTATTTTCCTTATCTTTATCTTCTACCTTCAGTGTTTGGTGCGGTCGCAACCTTAGAGTTCACCTATCTATAGGGTGCCCCGTTACATAACCAGACAATAGCTTACAGATTCTAGGGGATACTTCCATACTGTGCAACCCTTATTCCAATTATAGGGATTTCTGATCAGACACATCTGACGAACTTCTCAGGCGACAAGAAAGTGCGGCCAGTATATCTTACTCTCGAAAATGTTCCCTCCAACCAGTGCCTTAGCCCTGTATCAATCGCAGCTCTGCTTGTCACATTATTGCCTATTCCACTAATACAATCAAACTCCTCCCAGGCAGAATAACACCAGAGACAAATCAATGCTGACACTCTACCAGATGTATACGAATTCATCCTACCACCTCTACAAGACCCAGCACATGTGATAGCTGGAATCCCATAGTTGTTAGGGCATGATAGTTAGTTTGAGGTACGACCGGTTTAGGGTCGTGACTTCCACTTGGGGGTATTTCCCATTGTGTGGGTTTTTCCTGTTTTGTGTGTTTGTGCGCTCTCTTGTGTATTTAGTCCGAGCTACCAGTAGAGAGGTTCTTGTATCGTACATCGAACATCCACATCGTTATCATGATATACCGGAACCACCACCTACGTGCTTTTCTCCGTGCTTTGCGCTGTTACCTATGCTACCCCAGTTATCATTGGGTTGTAAGTGAGCTGCCATCAGAGTGTCACTATCAGGTTATGAGCCCGGCCTAACCAGTCCGGAGAAAGCTAGGATAATCTTTTCTGCCTGCTGAGGAGAAATCTTTTCACGGAAGACGATCAAACAAATCCATTCATCCATCCATCCATCTACCCAACGAAGCGGTATATTGCCGGCGAGTTTATAACAATTACCTAGTCAACGGACGCTGTTTTCGCCGAATACAAGATGACCAAACAACAAGGTTCAGTATCTCTGATGGGATCAGGCTTTCTGAAGCTTGATGGAAAGAATTATCGCATGTGGTCCAAGCGAATGACATATGTCCTCCAATGGGAGGGACTGTGGGATTTGATCAATGGTGATGAAGAGATTGTGAAGCGGCCTGACTCCACCATTCTCGTTCTGCCTAGAGAGTACCAGACTGCCTGGGACCGATACCAAGTACAGAGGAGAAGGATTCAGCAGGCTGTTGGAACTCCTCGCCTGGGTATGACAGACGCCATTGCGGTTTCCTACTACAACAAAGTATGGGTAACACCCGGGAAGATTTGGAAAGACGTCCAGAGCAACTATTAGACTGTAGTTGGCTACAATGCAAATTACTTACAGAAGGAGCTGTACGAATGTAACCTCGAGGAGTGCGGTACTGTACTTAAGTACATTAATAAGATCCGCGAGCTCCATGATAACCTTGTTATTAGCGGAAATACACCTACATATGGGCAGATGATTTTCCATCTATTCGAAGGCCTTCCCAAGATACCTGAATGGAAGACATGGATCATGGTCACAAAGAGTGTTCTGTCTTCACAAACAACAATCATAGGCTACACAGAACTCAAGGCAAAGCTACCTGCCTACGAGGTTCAACTACAACGCGAGCGGGATATCGAGCCTGGCCAAGCACTCTATTGAAAGTCTATGAAGACAGGTCGATTCCAGAAGCCGTCCAACTATTGGAGAAATTGTGTCGCCCCCGGTGCAAGAAGCAAACCTATAAAAGGACAGTTCGCCGGGTGTTGCCACCACTGCGGAAAAACTGGTCATAAGATTCGCGAGTGTTGAGCGAAGGCAAACGAAGACACAGGGTTGGGAATCTCCGCCAAATGCAGCATGAACCAGACTCGAAGAGCTGGTGTCATGGAGGAGCAGCTGTGGCTGGCGACCGACACCAATGCAGAGAGCGTGCATGAGGAGAAGCGAGTGGAAAAGGCAATGATGGGGAAGCATCTCATTCCAAATATGGATTGAGTGATAGACTCCGGTTGCACTAATCATATGACGAAGCATGCTGGTGTATTCCTGGAAGGAACTTACAAACGCCTGACCTGTGATGAATGACAAATGCGTACCACTACACGGGAGTTGATCTCTGCCGCCGGAATTGGTACAGTTCGCATTAGGATATGGTCACCTAGCCAAGGATCTGAGACGATACTTCTTCAGGAAGTCTTACATATTCCCAGTACCGGTTCGACAAATTTAATCTCCGTCAGCCTGCTTACACTAAAGGGGATCAATATATCATTCAAGAGGGACATTGCAGAGGTCTGCCGTGATGGTATTCTAATGGCCATTGCAAACAAGGTCAACTGAGTCTATATGATTCTCACAGATGAGAGCATCACGGATGAAGGGCTTCTTATTTCGTTGAAGGATCCAACATTGACAACATTATGGTACTATCGTTTAGGCCACCTCCACCATCAAGCTCTACTCAAGATGAGCAGTAACGAGCTTGTCTCTGGGTTGCCTGCTCTACAAGCAAACTCAATAACCGGTCGATGCGATGCTTGTTTAAATGGAAAGATGTTCTGAACGCCGTTTAAGCCAGTAGCACAGCATACGTCTACTCCACTTGAGCTGATCTACTCGGACCTGTGTGGTCCTATGCAACAGAAGGTATTCAGAGGTTGTCGGTACTTCATGTTACTTGTAGACGATTTTACGAAGTTTACCGCCCTCTACTTTCTCAAGAAGAAGTGTGATGCAGCTGAGTCTTTCAAGACATACAAGACTCATGTGGAACGGCAACATCAGGGGAGTGGGAAGGACTACGTCATCAAGGCTGTGTGTACAGACACTGGAAGAGAATATAAAGGCGAGGTATTTCAGAGAGAGCTGAGAAGATACGGAATCGAGTTTCAGTCTACTGTTCCCTATACGCCCCAGGAGGATGGAGCCTCAGAGAACAGCAATCGAGTTCTTGTTGGGAGAGTCAATGTGCTTCTACAACAAGCTAGTGCCCCTTAGATCTATTGGGCTGAAGCAGTACAGACAGCGGTTTACTTGAAGGACCTGTCTAGTACAAAAGGGACGCATGGAATAGATGCGACACCCTATGAATTATGGTTTGGCAAGAAACCCAACATTCAATATTTACGAGTCTGGGGATGTACAGCGTACACCCACATCTACCCAGCAAAACGAGCAGACAAGAAATGGAGCCCTCGTGTAGAGAGTTTGATCTTTATTGGATATACGCTATCGACCAAGCAATACCGCCTCTACGATGCGAAGCTGAAGAAATTAATTACAGCACGCGCCGATGTCTTCCATGAAGACTCTCCGTTCTACAAACCTCTCGAGCAACAGATCTTTTGCCCTGTTTCGTCTCATGATTCTATCGTCAGCGTTTCTCACAGTACTAGAGAACACACAGACTTTGATCAAGGCATGGATGATGTTGACAGTCTCAGTAGCGATGATTTTGATCATGCTACTGACGCGGAGGAGGAAGGAGAACCCGAGCATAGCGGAGAGAGCCAACACATAAACCTTTTTGCAGAAGTTAGAAGTGAACCAGGGGGAGTGGTGAAGAAGACTCCGTAGAGTCGCAATCCTGGTCAATGGCAAATACTCTTGGAAGGTACTGGAGAGGGTCTGCCAGTGGGCTGAGACCGATTAGGAGAGAGACCGGAGGAGAAGGAAGAAGCAATCAGGCGACGAGCATTGATTTAGCTTTATTGGTCGCTGATGGACCAAGAACTATCACAGACGCACTTGATGGACCAAATCGCACCAAGTGGATTGAGGCAATCAACAGTGAGTTGATGTCATTGGAAGGACACAAGCCGTGGTCCGTGGTGGAGGAAGGAAAGATACCAAAGGATGCACAGGCGATATCTTCTAGAATGGTACTTCAGGAGAAGATAGGGGAGGACGGAAAGGTGGCGAGATATAAAGCACCTCTCATCGCACATGAATTCCGACAGAGAGGAGCAATCGACTACTCTGAAACCTACAGGCCCCCCATCTCCTTTGCTGCCATTCAGACTGTCCTATCAAGAGCAGCAATGGAGAATAAAGAAATCATCCAACTGGACATTGTCACCGCCTTCCTAGAGAGCAAAGTTGAGAAGGAACTCTATCTACGTCTACCCAAGGAGTTTGGTCTTGCCAACAATGGGAAGGTAATCCTAAACAATAATAGGATCGAGATGGGAGTCTCCGTCACAGTGCTCTTAAACTGAAGCCTCTATGGGCTAAAGCAGGCAGGACGCAATTGGTAAAATACGTTGGAATCGTATTTCACGAAGGAGATGCGAATGCATGCCTCAAAATTCGAAGCTGGAATATATACCACCCTGACAGGAGCTACAATAATCGCCTGGGTCAACGATATTTTACTTATCGGGAGTGCAGAGGAGGTTCAGAGCATGCGTTCTGCCATTCGACGGCGTTTCACTATCAAAGATCTTGGGAATGTCAAGTTCTTTCTAAGCATGTTGGTGGAACGGGACTGGGGGAGGCATATTGTCTACCTCAGTCAGATAGTATACCTCGATATGGTTTTGAAAAGGTTTCGGATGGGCAAATGCAAAGGGTGTGCCTCACCCATGGATATCAAAGCGAAACTCCATGCTAAAAGGGAGGAGGAAGAAGCGGCCGACAAGGTACTATACCAGGAGGCTGTCCGAAGCCTCACTTATGCCGCTATTACAACACGTCCGGACATCGCATATGCAACCGGATTCGTAGGACGTTTCGCCGCTGACCCATCTATGTTACATTGGGCAGCCGTTAAGAGGATTTTAGGCTATTTGAAAGACTCTTTGGGACTACGAATTCTTCTAGAAAGGAGCAATGATAGAGGCTTGGGAGGAAGAGAAAGAGGAAAGAAAGAGAAGAAAGCCCCTATCACTGTCTAGGCCGATGCCAATTTCGCTGGAGAGGTGGATGGTATGAGATCGACTACAGGTTTTGTTATACTCGATCGATATGGAGCCATCGTTCACTGGAAGTCTCAATGCCAGAAAACAGTAGCAAAATCAACTGTGGATGCGGAGGTCAATGACCCCCACCGCCCTTGCTGTTGAGGAGGGTATTTGGTTGGCAAAGGTCCAGGCCAAGTTATACCGAGAGGTCAAAGAGGGTATTCCTATATCCGTGTTCAACTACAATCAAGCCTGTATTGCTAGTCTCCTGAATGGCCAGTTTAGGGCCTCTACACGCCAAGTGGGCGTTAGATATTTCTGGCTAAGAGAGCTAGTATGTGAGGGCGAAGTCACAATCATGTATCTTAGAACAGATGAGATGATAGCTGACGGATTGACCAAGGGTCTGGAGAGTGGGAAACACCAGGGATTTATGAGGATGTTGTCTATGATGAGCTGAGCGCTATCAAAATACCTGTTTGTGTTTCATTTTTGTTCTAACAAAAGGTTTTTTTTGTGCTGTTTAGCATAATCATACCATGTGTTTGTCACTGCATGGGATTCAGGGGAGTCATAGCTGGAATCTCATAGTTGTTAGGGTATGATAGTGAGTTTGGGGTACGACTGGTTTATGGTCGTGACTTCCACTTGGGGGTTTTTCCCGTTGTGTGGGTTTTTCCTGTTTTGTGTGTTTGTGCACTCTCTTCTGTATTTAGTCTGAGCTACCAGTAGAGAGCTTCCTGTATCGTACATCAAACATCCACATCGTTATCATCACATACCTGAACCACCACCTAGGTGCTTTTCACGGTCCTTTGCGCTGTTACCTACGCTACCCCAGTTATCATTGGGTTGTGAGCGAGCTGCCATCAGAGTGTCGCTATCAACATGATTGTGTACTAATTGATGATGCCAAATGCAATGTTTGGAGGTGCTTCCGAATCTTGGCTGGGTGGATTGCATACCACATGGAAAATGTCGCTCTGTACGTAATAAATTTCAACGTCTGTGTTCTAGATGTGAGGTGCCCACGGGAGAATTGGAATCCAACACCAAAGTCTATCCAGTTAGAGATTACGCAAGATACCAACCTTTCAAATGTGGACACTGGATCGCAGAAACAGACAACCACATCACACCTCCTAATCTTGGTATTAGCTTTGGTTAAAATGTTTTTGACAGGCTCCCCCGGGTTTCCCCGCCCAATCTCCACCAACCAGACATGCTCTATACCGTTTATCTTGGAATATTCAAGCACATAATGGACTGGGGTCAGGGCTTTCTGAAGAAGCACAGACAGCTTGATGCATTCGACACAGTTTGCAAGACATTAATGCCCTACCCAGGATTCCTAGTACCTCAAAAAGGCTCCTGCGAGATTACACTGTACCAAGGGAAGAAGATGAGGAATCTAGGACGTTGTATTTTGGATGTTCTCGCTATGGTGCTACGTCAGCCCAGTAGTGCCCAAGTTATACCGTTCAAGCATGCTCTCGAATGCGTCAATGCGCTTGCTGACTTCAATATGATGGTGCAGTACTGTAGTCACATCTCAGAAACAATCGCTTATATGGAAGATTATCTCGACAGGTTGCACCAGATGAAGGATATCTTTTTACAGTATCAAGTAACAAAACGCACATGGACGATGATTGATGGGCAACGAAGGTAGCTGCGACATGACATGGCTCAGACGAGCGAGCACATCACACTCACGAAATGGCACCATAACCTGGACGCAGACCGGAAAGACACTAATAAGCGATATATGGACATAATCTATAGTAAATCGCATTTCAACTTTATCAAGTTACATCTGCTAAGTGACCTTTCGGATCATATACGCCAATTTGCCAATATTCCAATGTATTCGATTGTGACCTCCGAACTTGGACATATGACACAAATCAAGGATGGATGGTGGCAATCAAATAAGAACGATGCCTCATGTCAAATCATGCCCCGCTATAGTCGGCAGCTTGCCATCCGAATAAGAATATTGCACTTGGCATCTATCTGACATCAGAGTGGTAATCTCTCTCCAGGCGTCTTGCAACATTTGGACATAACAAGTAGCTTCCATCCGGAGCCGATCACCAGTAAGAGAATTCTTCAACGACGCTTGGTGGATGTTTCCATCCTGGATGATTTTTCCATGGTCTCGGGTATTTTCTTTCAGATTGTATGTCATGAATTGATATGATTTAGCCGGCATAATCTACCGCCTGACCGCCCTCTTCTGGAAAACCCAGCAATACTTGGATCACTTCCAGTTGAGCTACTGACACAAGTCGAAATCACAGTTCCAGTTTTCCAAGAATCTGAGGTATACGACATCCACTACTCACAATGCACTAGGGCACTACACTTTAGAAATCAATGGAGTCGCAACAATTGGGTTTGGGTAAGGGCTAGTACGGAAGAGATGTACGGTGCGCTCAGAGGTGATCTTCCAGCCAAGCTCATTGCTCTCTTCAAAATCAGGGACTACAAATCCAAGAATTTAGTGAACCAGCTCACCGGCGTTCAGTTCCCTAGTACTATCAACTCTGGGTCTCTATCCGATGTACATGGCCTAGTTACTGTTCAAATGAAGAAGAAGGCCAGTGTGTTTACTGTAGTGGACATATGGACAATTCTCGGCCTGGCCCACCTTTTACCGGAGGCCAAATAGTGCTGGATTGTTAACAGCCGGATTGATCTCAGAACATTTAACAAGATTTATTAAGTGATCTGGAAGTCATAGAACGAATTTGCAATTCCCATTAGCGTCCACGATATGAGAGGATCCTAGTATCGAATCTACCACTGTATATACAAAGCATTTTGTAGAATCATAAGAGCAAATAAATCACAATCCTGGCTGTTTAGTGGTTTACCTGCCCACAGAAGAGAGAAAACCAAAGAAGAAGAAAAAGGGCTACTGCTCCCAACGCCAATCGATGCCAGGAGCGGCAGTCATTTAATTATCCTTACAGACCCGAGCAAGACCCAAAAACAGGCTAGATGCATCAGGAGAAATAAGTAACATGAAGCGGAGCCTGGGGGTATTCAGGATGCTTATATCAGGCTAGGTCACATTAGGAGAGAAATAAGGGGGCACCACGAGCCAGGCAGAATAGGATGTGGGTGGGCGTTGCAACACAACTCAGGATTCTGGGGATGTAAGTGGAGGTTGCCACAGAACTCAGGACGCACAGGACACAGGGGACGCAAACTCAACGTATCAGATACAGGGTATTTATTTGCTGATATACTCCCGTTACAGATATTAAGTTTTACTGTTTTGATTCTTCGTGAATTATTTACTCTCTCTTTATCTTGTACCTTAAGTTTTGGTACGGTCGGAACCTTAGAGCTCACCTCTCTATAGGGTGCCCCCGTTACATTAACGGTGCGAAGCATGGAGAAAAGCACGTATGTGGTGGTTTCTGTATATGATGATAACGATTTGGATGTTCGATGTACGATACAGGAAGCTCTCTACTGGTAGCTCCGACTAGATACAGAAGTGAGAGCACAAACCCACACAACAGGAAAAACCCCCAAGTGGCAGTCACAACCCTCAATCGGTCGTACCCCAAACTGACTATCATACCCTAACAACTATGGGATTCCAGCTATCAATATCACTTGTGAGCTTTTATTTATTTTATTTCCAGCCCCCCTAAGTTACTCCCGGGCCATAGACCAAGGCATATCGTCTTCAAGTACGATATTTGTATTTATTTTGGCCTGACATCCTACTCGTGTTACCGGTAATCACCCACCAAATGATTGTACTCTACGAGAGGAAACGGTAATATACCCTCTCTGGAACCGGCTATCCCCTATTGGAATCTTGTGTCAAATTGGCCTCCAGGCCAGATTCTTATCTTCCCGAATAATACTCGGGTATAGACGTGGGTGACAGGACAGATAGGGTTAGGAAATCTATGCTAATACATACAATTTCTAATCCCTGTCTGTCCGGTCACCCACGTCCATACCCGAGTACCCTACCGGTACCCTCTAAAAACTCGTTTCAGAATGTCTCTAAGAGACTGCCGCGGGAAATAGCAAAAAAAAGCAGCCCCCCACACCCACTGCTGTACTCGCGGATGATCCTATCCCAAGGCACCGAACTTCACCACCACAACGATGTGTAACCCCCAACCAACAAAACCAAAACCCAATTATTTCATTGTAACCCCATCGTACCAAGAACCCAAAATCCCACCGATCCCTCCCTCCTCCCCCAATCCCACCACATCTACAAATACTTGAACTGTCCAATCTCTACCCTTCCTACCTTATCACACATCGCGCATGCCTCCCGTCCCTGTTCCCCACCCGTTCGTTCGTTCGCTAAACGACACAGCACTGCGCCGACGGCACATACCCCGCGTTCCATCTCATATCCGGTGTGAGGAGTGGTCGGTTAAGTTATGATAGTTCCTGGGTCCGCGGGATGGGGGCTTCTTGCTTTGTTATATGCTAGGTTTCTGGTCACTGGGAGTCCGTTCCGGGGCAGGGGTGGGTTATTGTATTGGGTGTGTTTAGGTTGGAAGTGGGGCGGGGTTGGGGTGCCGGGACGGCGCGGCAGTACTAGTACGGTACTTGTAAGTGGAGTGAAGTTATGATAAGTTTGTAGTTCTCGACATACCACGGGAAGTACGAGGGGGCGACGAAGCCAAAGCCCAAATTAGAGTTCCATAAGCTTATGCCAAGATTTGATGTGATCCGGGTGTTAATGATTGTCCGGATCAGCCCCTCTGGAGGGGAAATCGGGGGAACTCATGCTTAGACCCGAAACTGGAACCGTAGCACCGGTTTAGCAGGACTCGAGCACTCGTATAGGGTGAGTGGTACAATCCAGTCTCTTCTTGTACTTGGAGAGTATGGTGCCGGCGCCTTAGAACCAACCCTCACGATCGACAAAATCTTGAGCGACTTTGATCAACCAGAACTCTCCACCAACAAAAGAATAATTTAATTTAGTCTATATAAATGTTTATAAGGTGTATAAGAATAGATTTACAAAAGAGATCAAATGGAGAGTAGCTGAGGGAGGAGAAATGTGAATCAAAAGAGAGAACAAATTTGTATGAAGAAAGGAGCCGTGAGACTGAGGAAAAGGAAGGGAGTGTTACCTTATTGGGAATAGGGGCCAAGACAAGTGACAAGTGATAAGGGTGGGGTTGATGAAAATTTGCATCGAGGAAACAGAAGACATTTACAGGTCAATCTCGCTTCAAATCTCAAATGGATCGATTATTGAAAGCTCGTCTCACCCTGTTACAAGTTGCTCAGAACACAAGAGCCCCACTACACTCCAGGAATCTACCGGTCGGCCTGGAGTCAAGGATATTGATTGATGTTGTAAAGGGACGAGATGCAGGATAGGTAGGAGAGAATGATGGGTTATCAGAGGAGTCTGACAACGAACAATATTCTGAGTCAGATTCTGAGTATAATATTAACAGTGATGAAGATGAGGAGGACAGGAAAGAAGTAGATTCTGAGTCAGATTCTGAGTATGATATTAACAGTGATGAAGATGAGAAGGACAGGAAAGAAGTAGAGAGTGCAGAGCTTACAGGAAGTGAGGTTTTGGGTAATGTGGTGCTTCGGGCAACAGGTTTTTTAAAAGATATAGAAAGCAAATCCGCCTATGAGTTATTGGATATGTATTATGAGAATGATGACGATGAGGATGAGGTGGAGAAGGAAAGAAAGGCAAAATATGGAGGGGAATCAAAGGCAACATTCTACCATAAAAAAAAGGAGGCACGGGAGAGGGCGAAGGAGACATCAACTTCATATTCTATACAGGGTTTATTTGAATGACAGCAACTACTAGGAATTAGTATGAAATCAAAGGAGACCAGTCCGACAACTGGGTAAGATTTTTAATACTATAACCACTACAAGTATTTAGACAATAGATTGAACTTGCTAATTATAAACAATAGGCAAGAGCTTGAAGCTGGACCAGTCGAGGATGTTGTCAATTACGTTTTTGACAGCGGAAGAGAGCCAAGTCTTCAGGATGTTCCGAGAGCCTATGAGGCTCTAGATGAGATGCAAGTAAGAGTTCGTGATGAATCCTTACCCGAACTACATTTTTTATTGCAGCATAAAATACCCCAAAAAAGCCCTTTGGGGAGCAAGGACCCAACCAAGTAACCTTTAAACTGTATGAGATTGTTCGTTCATTTATGTGGGCGCAGGTGCATGATCCAGGCAGGGTATGGTGGCAATTAGCTACTGAGGTAGCCAAATATTACTTTCATGGGGCCTATACCAGTAGGCAAATTGTTAAGTGGGAGAATGCCTGGATTGCCTCAGGCAAGATACCAGAAAGTAAACAAGGTGTACATAGGCATTATAGACTTTTTACATTGTTATATGATGAGGATATACTTCTGGTTGCTCATGAGTATATCCAGAAGGCTGGAACTGGTAAGTTGTCTTTTTACTAGATTTAATATTTTTAGCAAGTACTAAGATTATCTATGTTATGGTGTCTAGCGATAACAGCCGGAGGATTGCCACAGACAATTCAAAAATATCTTGAATCCACAGAGGGAAAAGAAGCCTCCGCTGCTAGAATTAATAGCCTATCCAATTTGTATGTTGGTATTAAATTCCTAATTAAGGCTCACATAAATTAATTCAGTACTCTGTATTACAATTAAGAGAGCTTACAAGACTTATAGATCAAATGTGAGTGATGAATTTGAGACAATAATTCATAACACAGGAATTCGAGATGCAGGCTATGGGAGTGATATTAAAGGCAATCAAATTCGGGAAAGGAAGGGCTTCAGGGCACGGACTACACCTGTATGGCTCAATCAACTTGGATTGGACTAGAAGCAAATTCAAAAAGGTATATACTTTGATGTCCATGAAAGGTCTGATGTACTCGCTGAACAGGAAAGGTTTCTAGATCTGCTCGATAAATTGGATCCATTTTTGGTTCAATTTGATATTGAGGGCAATATTATCCCTCAAGAGTATCTGCCCAATTGCTTTCCTGGTTCACCAATCTCGCAACCAACATCAGCAATAAAAACAGGGTCCTCCTGTGCCCCCTGAAGTTGAGTTTTATATTTTGTGTAATCGTGTGCCAATAAATTGTAATACTAAAAGTCTCATTTCTTATATTTTAAAAGAAGATAATAATCTTAATTTCTGCAAAATATGAGCTATTATTATCATCAACTCATAGACCTTTTACATACTGAAGTTGCAAATTTTGAACAAATATTGCTCCACTTCGGTATGTAAAATGTCAGTCAGCAAGTGCTGAAAATAGCTCAGATTTCACAGAAATTAAGATTAGTATCTTTTCTTTTAGTATAATGACAGGGATGTTCAAGCTTAAATAGGGTTATACACGATTAGACAAAACATAAAACTCAACGACATGGATCCTCAAGGAGCACAGGGAGAAAAAGGTTTTTTTGCTGATGAATAATACTAATTATTCATGACGAAAGCACTTTCAATACATACAATGGAAGGCGGTATGCCTGGCATGCAAAGAATATGCCTATTCTCTAACCTAAGGGTCGAGGAAAGGGGATTATAGTTTCTGACTTTCTGGTTCCCTCTGCACACCTTTCAGCCTCTACCTTAAGTGCTACTACACAATTGGAATTGGGAATACCCAAATATGCAACTAAGTTGTTTGACTTTGGAACCAGGAGTAAGGGGTATTGAAGCGTGGACGAAATTGTTCAGCAGGTTACAGAGACTATAATTCCTCTATTCAAAGCTGTCTATCCAGGCTATCAGGCCTTATGCTTATTCAATAATGCGACCAGTCATTCCGCATTCGCGGAAGATACATTAAGAGTTCAGCATATGAACCTTGACCCTGGAGGCAAACAGAACAAAATGCAGGCAGGTTCTATAAATAATGATACTACAAATATTCAATTAATCGCTAATGATAATGGTAAACCAAAGGGAATACGGCAGGTACTACAGGAGCCAAATCTATGGCATAAGGATCTTAGATTGGAGTATTCAAAGCCACTTTGTGGACCCTGTTGAAGGAGGAAGAAGTGCAAAATATGCATTGCTGGAAAAGTCTATGATACTTGCCTTATATCAAGAAAAGTACCTTGCCCAGTACCATGTATGCGTACACGCAAGTGTACAGCTTGTTTAACAAGAAAGGGATGCAAGAGCTGTCATAAACGAGTTCTTTGTATCTCTTGTAAGCCCTTTCATGGAAAGAAATGTACAGATTATGAGGAATTACCACCCACCTGTACTACAAATGGTAAACAATCTTATTTTCTAAATCTAATTACCACCTCCTTTCTAAGATATCTACCTGGCTAATGAATAAATAAATTATTTAAATTGTTGTGCTAGAAAGATACTATCGCTTCAGACTGATTTCCTTAATCAGCCAGGGAAGTTACAGGAAGAGTTGGAAGCTCATGGCCATTTAGTAGCAATTTATCTAAAATTCTATTGTAAACTCAATCGGATTGAATACTATTGGGGTCATGCAAAGCGCTATGCATGCAATAACTATGATTACAATATTGAATCACTTTGGAGAGTTATTTGAGAAGCATTGGCTGATGTTCAGAACTCTACTATTACTGGATTCTATGCCCGATGTCAACGTCGTATTACTGCCTATTGTGCAGGCATCCCATACACGAGTACAGAATTTCAAGTCATTACTTCTCATCGAAGAGTTCAAGTACGCGATGAAGATGAGTGATAATCACACTGGTATTATCCCCTTCATTCTCTCTTCTTCTATTATTTACATATATGAATTAACCTCTCTCTCTCACTAGCAGATATTATTCTTGGCTCCATTTCCTCTTTACTTTCTTCTTTTACCTATGCCTTCATTTCCACCACCAGTCCCTCGCTTTCCATGCCCTACCCCCTTTTCCAGACATTCCCCATTCTCCGTCCGTCCCTCGCTTTCCATGCCCTACCCCCTTTTCCAGACATTCCCCATTCTCCGTCCGTCCCTCGCTTTCCATGCCCTACCCCCTTTTCCAGACATTCCCCATTCTCCGTCCGTCCCTCATTTTCCTCTCCCACTGTCCATACTTTCTGCTACAACCCTCTTCCCCTGCCCACCAATCCCTATAAACCCACCTGCCCCACTTCTATCCTGTATATGTAAAAGCAAAACTAAAAGGTTAGACTTTTCTGTCACAACCTAGGCATTAATGCATCATCAGTTGTCAATGTAATTCCTTGTACTTAAGATCCGACACTCATATATTCCGCCATCATACCCGATCACTCGTGCTTAGTCAGCACACAGGTGTGAGACTCAGGGTCGGTTCTAAGGCGCCGGCACCATACAAGTATTCTCCTGCCTGCCAGGCAGTTTTCGCGTAGGAGCTAATAGGGAGTAGTTCAATCAATAGACCAAAAAGCCCCCACGTTTGTACTCGTACTCGAGTACAGTACGCAAACCTTGTGTCGCACAAATCAAAGTCTTTCAGGAAAGACCTGCATAAACGCTTCCTCATCTCCGGGGCTGGATGTGATAGTGAATAGAATAATAAAATACGGGCAATAGGGGAGCCAACGAACAGAAGGGGGCACAGCCTTACCAAATTTGATGTTAGCCACTGCAGTACTCGACTACAAGTACGTGTACTTGTAGATTTCTAGTTGGATCTTTGGTCGACCCGCTCTGATCGTTGTCCTCCCTCCTCCCCCTTCCGTGTCACCACATTAACTAGCCCAATACTATATTCATCACACTCAGGTGATCGAGGATTCACCATGGGAGTAACATTGCGCAAGAGTTTAATTCAACGACTAAGATAACAAGCCAATTTCACATCCTGTTAGGATGTCAAACCAACCACTAGTTAAAGTCCGCCCAAAAAAAAAGAATCGAATACTGGCGAAACGGGCTTCTTTTCTTTCATTGTTTTTTTTACCAGTGGAAAGTTTTTGTCCATCAGCTGAGCATACTCGAGTAACTAGCATGTTTGACCAGTGTAGCTACCGTTTGTTTTAGAATTGTATCAGTGGGTGTTTAGCGGAGTGAGGCTGTCACTCCTATCATAGTAAAACACCCAACTAGAGAAAAATGTCTCTTAAGGAGAATTGTAATACGTAATGGGGAGGTCTTTGGTGCAGTATCATACGAGTACTCGTAATGTCCTGACGTTTGTGAACAGGACCACTATTGCATGATGCCAAGATCCGGGCAAAAAAGCTGAATTTTGGGTGTATGCAATAGCAGTTGTGTTCACAAACGTCAGGACATTACGAGTACTGTGCAGGATGCTGCTGGCACCGATTTGCCTCATCACAAAGTCGGAGTGTGATAAAGGGGTGTCACAACATATCCTTCGGCCACTCTTAACCCTTCATAGAATTCACAAAGCAGATCAACAGATACCTATGTACGGTCGTCCAAGCAAAGTTCGAATCAGAAAAAATCCTATTCTAAGCACCAAATACCAACTCGACCAATGTCTTCGTAAAATGGAGCTTCTCTGTGGCTGGGGGATCCGCCCCCCGCTCCCTCCAGACCTCAATTGCGCGATACATATCTCCCCTAGGCCATCCTAATTTCCGCCAAAGAGAGCCGCGGTTTCAGAAAGACTTTGCCGAGTGGCTATACGGGGATAACCTTTTCAATACCAGCGACCCTCAGACTTTTCCTACAAAATGCCATCAAAGTTTCATCCTTTATCTCTCATCCCAATTCAGTAATAAATGATAACACTAAGCGAAACTCCTAGATTACTCAGTCAAAGAAATTTGAAAAATTATAGAAAAATTAAAGTGAGTAAACCAGAAATATTGCTAAAGTTACCTATTTTTTTTATTTTTAAAAAAGTATTATTTAAATACCTTGGGTCACTTAGGTTTTATTGGCAAATTTCCATCTAAGGAAATTCACAGGGTGTTGTTGCCTGCCAAGAACACCTCAAAAAATCAGCTTTTGCACAAATCGCAATCTTTTGTGCCTAATATTTCTCCAAAAATTTTAAAAAATATCTTAATAAACCCAGCTAGTTCCATTTTATATTCAAGTAATATTTTTATAATATTTTTAATTTTTTATGGCAGTGTTTTCCTGCTTAGGAGTTGAGTGTGATTTTCTTGGCGATTAGCGAAACATTACCTTTGGCTGGCATTAAAAAACATTGATGGTATTTTGTATGGGCCCGGGATTTGCTGGTATTCTGTAGGATTTTTCAGTGTGATACCGATCCTACAGCCCCTAGTCAGAAGGGTTCGTGATCTGAGACATGATTAATTGCGGTTGGGCCATAGCCTGGCCTTGGTGGGGTACTCGAGTGGGGTTGCCGGGCTCAGTGGCAACGGGCACTCGCCAAGATCAACAGGCAATGATGAATTGTCCACAATCAACCAACTCTGTATTTAAATAAAATAATAAAAATAGAAATTAAGGTTAAGAATACTAGCTAATACCTTGTGTAGCCTCCCTTTGCCTCCAAAACTGCAGCTACTCTATCAGGCATTGATTTCCACAACTTTTCAAAAAACTACTCAGGAATTGTCTCCCAAACCAAAGGCATTACTTCTGCAAGTCTCTTCTTAACAGCTTGTTTTCCTCTTGGGGTATCTGCAATCCTTGGACACTGCTGATGCAATCGCTTTTTAAGCTCTACCCATGCATGCTCAATAGGATTTAAATCAGGGGAGTAAGGAGGGTGTTCCACTAGTTCAATAGAACTTCTCTCAAACCAATCCATAACATTATAAGCCTTGTGAACAGAGGCATTGTCTTGCTGGAAGAGGATATCTTGCGTACCAAAAGAAAACATTTGATCAATAACAGGAAAAAGATACCTTCTCAAGAGTCTGATATACCTGGTCTTATTGATATTTTGAGTGATAGGAATCAAAGGATGGTTTCTTTTGCCCGAAAAGCAGCCCCAGACCATAAGCAAAATTCCCTTATCCTTCTCCTTAGGGTGAATACAATCTGCCAACCACTTCTCACTAGGTTCTCTGAAAACCCACTACTGTCTTGGATCCTTGGATTTCTCCACACTGCACTCATCACTCCAGATGAGTTTCTCAAAATCCTCAACTGTCCAATCCTTATGAGCTATTGCCCACTTCAATCTCTTAGAAATGTGCTCAGGCTTGAGTCTGGGCCTGGATTTGGCTAGCTATTTCTTGACATTGGCTTCTCTGAGTACTCTATTCACTATTTATTCACAGGCAAGTTAGCTACAGCTACTAAGAATCATATTCTGTCACTCATAGTGGTACAGAAACTCTGGGTTTTTAATTGTTACCTGTAGAAAGTGATATACCTGGTGCATATTTATCCCGGAAGTCTGATCTGGTCATTTTCCAGTTGGATTTGGCTGCCCAGATGATTGGGCGACAGTGTCGCTGGGTAAGAACAGGTGGGTGACCAGGGCGAGGAATATTGTCCAGAGATTGTCTCTCACATGCACGAGCAAGGAAGCTTTTGATTGTTGTCCATGGCCGTCCAATGATTTCAGCAACAAGGGTAATGTTCCGAAAGCAGTAGAAAAAGGCGATTATCATGGCTTTTTCAACACTGGTCATTTCTCTTTGAGATGTCTTGGGGGTTTGCTTTTTATTTTTTGATGCAGAATTTGAATATCCAGATTGGTTAACGATTGGAAAATTAAAGAGGACAAATTATTAAAAAGTAGGATCGTGGCTGTTGAGTACTGTAGAAAGTATGGTCGCGATCAACTGTGTGATCTGGCATTTGGCGAGGTTGCTTACTAAGCTTTCACGAACACTTCTGACTAGGGGCTGTACTAATCTCGAGAGCGCAATAATAGTGCGCGACTCAATGCAAGTCATAATAGTATAATCCATGCCCACTAACTTACGGTACTTGTAATACAGCTATCGCTCAGTAAAAGATTTCAGCGCGCGAGCATGTTTCAAAGTCTCTGCATCCAAAAAAAAAGAAACGGATCTCGAAATCCATGGCCTCGTAGGAGCTCCTGCCGGCTTCTAATCTCCGGGCTCGGAGATAAATGCTCGAGAGAGAGGGAGAGCGACTGGTGATCTCTTGATGTGGTATAGCTTAAGCCCTCCGGGCATGCTGGATCCTATCAACAAGTATTCGCAGTTCTGTTAACTTGCCAAACCAAGCCCATCGTGAGCTTATGCGCTGGTTCTCACTGGTAATCTGATAGCGAATTCCTAGAGAGTGCTTGAGGTATAAGTTAGTACTTGTATCTCCGCGCTAGGAATCCGCATCTTTTCTGGAATAGCTACAACTGGCCCATCGAATGGAAACGGGTATGATACCAGTTCTTGGCTCGGAGACACGAGTACAGTAATACGGTGCACCTCTACACTATCTCTTACCTTAACCCTTTTTCCCCTTCAGTCGGACCTACACTATGCTGTGGATTAACTATCGCCAAGTGAACCAACCCAACTGCCGCATAGTACGCAACTCCCCCGTCACTCAACCCAAAAACCACTGCTCCAATCCGACACAATCTACCCAATACCAAAATACCGCACGCCCCCCATCCCCGATGAGTGCAGCCGCACAGCACTATGATAGACAGCCAAAATCTAAAGCATCCTAGAGCACAGCGAGTGATCCGGTCAGGTTGGCCGTCTAAGACAGTAAAATTCGTGACTAAGGCGCGCTGGGTCCAGATCAGTCAACAGCTATTTCATGACATTGTTATTAATTTAAGCTTTTCAACGTCCAGGTGACTCGGCATCTTAACCACCGGTCAACGAACCACAACACCTAAATGCCGCCCAAAACAAGATTAGCGTGTCTAGTCCGAGGCTTGCAGATTCGGACCGCCGAAAGCATACTCGTAGAGAAACTTAGAACCCACTAAGGTTCCCACGAGGCAACAAGGCACAAGTACTCGAGTACTCCTACTTGTACCCACATTAGTAGGATCCGGGATCGCGGGGTAGGGCGTGACTACAGTACTACAGTCGCACCTCGCTGTCCCTTTTACCTACTTTTTCAAAATCCTCCGGTATACCCGAGCGAAAATTTTTTCACTCACAGAGATTTAGCGCTGCAACTGATCACATCTCACATTTCGTCTGACAACACACCATTTCCCTCCGGT
>Ga0307509_10001324_pt1 | contig 42002 bp, 55 predicted proteins | sample 10_EM_MG_FD_202245 | JGI IMG/M metagenome (GOLD analysis project Ga0307509, IMG submission 202245) | Populus trichocarpa ectomycorrhiza microbial communities from riparian zone in the Pacific Northwest, United States - 10_EM | ecosystem: Host-associated > Plants > Roots > Unclassified | place...
AAAAACTTAAAATGTCGACACCTATTTTGGAAATACATTTAAATGTCATTTAAATTTTGAACTAGGGGGACTTTCAAAATTTAAATGACATTTAAATGTATTTCCAAAATAGGTGTCGACATTTTAAGTTTTTCATCACATGTGAGAACCTTTTTTGTTTCAAATATAAATGCTCTTAGAATGTTATTGTCCAGTCAAAATATTAATTACAATTCCGCGAATAAATTTAAATGCCCTTTAAATACTGGAAACCCCGAAGTGTAAACTTTCGTCCGGTTTGCCGTGCTTTTCCCCATCCACAGATATCGTGCCGTTGCATCGTCAAAATGTCCATCTTCAACGTCACACGGCTCATTGGGAAGACAGTGTTGGTCACAGGGGCCAGTAGTGGCATCGGAGCTGTGTGTCCGATCCATCCTCCGATCTTCAGCGATCCTCTCTGATGCCAGATCTCAGGCCACAGCCGTTTTGTTCGCCAAGGTGAGGCACTACAACTTTTCCTCAAAATTCATTCTTTACTTCTCAATTTCAGGGAGGAGCGAACGTTATTCTTATTGCACGGAGAGCGGACGCGCTGTCAAAGGTCGCAGACCAGTGTGTCACTGCTCACAAAGAATCCGGAATAAATCAGGGCGGAAAGTTTGCATCTATCCAGCTTGATGTGTCGGATAAGCAACAGATCGCCTCTCTATGGAGCAGGGTCCCTCAAGACCTCCGAGATGTCGATATTCTGGGTATGTCTACTAGACGTGCGCAATATATATTATGAATTGACCTTCCAGGCAGTTAACAACGCTGGTTTTGTTAAAGGAATGGAGCATGTTGGGAGCATTAACGAGTCAGACGTTGAAGCAATGTTTGCGACGAACGTTCTTGGGTTGATTTCAATTACCCAGCTGCTCGTGAAAGGTGGATGATTCCCCCGTCGTCTGCATAACTGTCATCGTTTTGAACCAATTCTCAGAGTTCAAGCAGAAGAAGTCCGGGCACATCATCAATCTCGGGTCAATTGCAGGTATTGAACCCTATGCGGGAGGAAGCATATACACCGCCACGAAGCATGCAGTCAGAGCGTTTACAGGCTCTCTGCTACGGGAGCTTGTCAATACGCCTATTCGAGTGACTGAAATCCAACCGGGTAAGCCTTCGGGAATGCGAAACAACCTTACATTTCTTGAGTTCTTCATATCTAGGCATGGTCGAGACAGAATTTTCAATCGTTCGCTTCCGTGGAGATGAAGCAGCAGCCAAAAAGGTTTACGCTGGTCTCGAGCCTTGTGAGTCCATCTCAAAGCTTCCCTTTTTTTTGGCTTATCTTGGCCCCTTTTTCCTGTCCAGTAACTGCGCAGGACATCGCCGAGGAAATTGTCTGGGCTGCCTCTCGTCCTCCTCACGTTAATATCGCTGAGGTTCTTGTCTTCCCTGTGAATCAAGCCAGTGCAGGCATCAAGTATCAGGCTCCGCAGTAAGGATATTACTATTGTGTATCGACACAGAAATATCTCGAAAAAGCATCTGTGAGAGGCCTTGTATGCTCAATACGGGAATATAGTAAATTATGCCGAGGAGGTTGTGTGTGGTGCTACACAAAATGAAGCAAAGATTTCCGATATAGAAGATAGAATATCTGATACCAATCCTGACCAAGCAAATTTTCAATATCCTATTTCTTCTTATTCTTCGACCGTGTGTTCTTCACCGCGATGTCTTCTGGAACAGCAGACACATCGCTATCGTAAACGATCTTCTTAACTGTAATGTTTTCTTGTACGAGATCGACGAGTGGCAAATCTGCATGCGGAAGATTGCCTAACGTGTCTAATCGGAGAGCCTGGGGAAGAAACAAATGAGAGGAGTATTGAGGTTAATCAAAGGCAAACCTTCGCAGTTGGGGCTAAAATACCCTTCAATGATCTATTTTCCTTAAGTGTTTCTCGACTCCCGAGCTTGACTTCATCGATGTAGACCGTGGTGAAGAGTCCACGGTCCCACTTCACCCGACGTTTTGGTTCAATTGATTCGCTTGCATCCATGATGTCTCCGTCGTCAAACACTCTAGTCCGCTTCTTGTGCCGATGGTGTCGTTCCGGGGTCTCATAGTCGTCGTCTTCACCTGCCCCTCTTTGGTGTCTGGGAAGCGGTTTCGTGCCATCGGTCATATTGGCATCTTCACATGGGCTAGAGTAACCAGCATCACTGAATCCTTCGATATCACTAGAACCCATTTCACCGCTTCTTCTAGCACGCCGGTTGGCTCGTTCGGCTCGCTGTTTGTCTCTTTCTTCTTGCTGTTTCTGGACCGTCGTTCGAACTTTGACGGCCGGGCTTTCTGGTCGAACACCTTCTCTCCGGACGACTTCTGTTTCTAGCTTGGCCGCGAGATATCTTTGATTCCGTACGGTGTTGGAAATAGTCAGGTCCTTTAGTGCGGTCAAGCTCATGCCCGAGAATATGTCATCAGAGCGGAAAGCTGTGGACTTGCGACGGGCACTTGGACGTGATGATGAATTACTGAAAACATCTTGTATTATGGCGGTCCTTTGAGATCGGGTTGTTCGACGCAGGTCAGAGGAACCCAAAATCATGTTGCTTTCGGGTACGACTGTTGGTCCAGATGCCGCCGCGATGGGGGATTGTTGTTGCTCTGGAATGAGTTCTGGTGCAGTTGGGAGGTTCGGCTCTTGTTCCATAGGAGAGACAGAAGAGAGTCCATCTTGTTGTTCAGGAGCCAGAGGTTCTTCCAATGCTGATGATATGCCAAACGTTTCAGTCCTCTCGTTAATATCCTGAAAAAGGAGTTGAACAGCCGCAGAAGTGCTAGGTTCTGGATCCACGACGCGGCGTATTCGCATGGGGGCTTGGGATGCCGCTTGCTTGTTTTTCGCAGCTGCAGAGGTGGTGAGTATGTTTGGAGGTTTGGGAAGGGGATCTGTTGGCGTAATGACGACCTGTGGTACTTGACGCAGTAAAACCACACGGGGCTTCCCTGGGGAAGCCTTCTCTGCCTCCCTTTTCCGCTTCAGCAAGGTTGTTGTACCCGACTGGGTTGCACTGGGGCGCAAGGCCGCTGTCCCGCTCACACTGCCAGTGACTGGAGCGGCTCTCCTGACGTTCGGCGCACTCTCAGCCTGTGTAAACTTTGGAGGACGCTTTAGGCTCCGTTAAATTAGTGCAATTTCATGAGACTGCTTACTCACCTTTGTTCCACCCATTCTAGCGGTGGACGCACCTTTGGCATTATCTCCTCCAACCTTTGGGTCATCCGAACGCGAATACGGTTTTACACCTATTCTGGGTATTCTGCTCGTTACCTGCTTCAGACTTGACTTCACGGGGCTTGGTTTTGCCTTCTTTACAACATCACCAGTCGAAGACGAGGGAATTTCAATGGGAACTGGAATAGCGGGGACCAAAGGGAATGGGAGCTTGGTTTGTGCAGTCGATGTTGGTTCGCAAGGACTCTGGACCTCCTTTCCCTTGCTTTTATCCACAGACCCGCGCTGCTGGCATGGTTCGCCCGAAGCCTCTCTCTTTGCAGGTTTACCAAATCGAAGGCTGTTTGATTTGGGGGGTAGAAGCGAATGTAGATTGGACAGTAAAATTCGCCTCGCGGGTGTAGGTGTGGAGGTCAGAGGTGTTCCGTTGGGCCGGAATCCCATTTGGATGGATTTTTCAGGAGATATGTGACCTTGCGCAATGGCCTCCGCCATGGGGATCCTACGTGCGGGCGTGTTCTTGGGGTCGTTAGCCGCAGGGGTTTGAATCCGAAATTTATTCGGAGAACTTGTACCCTTAACTGGACTTGAAAAGCGTATAGGTCCCGAGGAGCGATTTGGAGTGCTTAGACTAGCGTCGGTGGGGGGTGAAAAAGCAGAGAAAGAAAACATGGGCTGAGTGCAGACAGGTACCTCCTCTTGATTTGCTAAAAGATGGTCATTGTCAGATTCACTGGCAGTAAAACCGAGCCCAGACAATAAATTTGCAGAAGTTGGGGATAGGGAGCCGAGCTCTCGTTGAAATGAGACTGGTCCCTTTCCTGGGCTACGGTGCCTAACACGAATGGTTGAAGACGTCGGGTGGGACGACGATTGTTGGCTGCTTTCCAGCATACTAGCTCGTGAGCCACTAGCGACATTCTCCGCAAGATCAGAGTTCAGGACTTTCTTTTTAACCTGCGTTCGGGCGGGCGAAGGTGGTTCCGTGGGAACCGAGGGGCCCGTAGGTAGAGGTAAACTCGGCGTGACACTCCTTCTCGGACGCGTGGATCGACGCAAGACTGTATCCGAAGAAATAGGCTGAGCTTCAGCCAGCGTCAGGGAAGACAAGCGCTGTTGCTCAGTGTCATCATCTGGCAATCCAAAAACAATGATCTCGGGAACCACGACTGTCGAGGCGTTGGGTTCGCTGGAAAAGCGGGGACCGGGGGATTGATTCGGCGACAATAAATGAGGTGTTGGTTGAACGTTTTCTAGAGGAGCCATAACGACATCTTGCACATCATTCTGGATTTGAGGACCTAGTAAGTTAGCGGGCGATTGTGAGAGGAGGTCGTCCACAGAAAGCAACTGTGGGTTACGACAAGTTGAACCCAGGTGCGAGGTGTTTGCTGGCAGCGGTGTAGAGAAGGAGTTGAAACAGATTAAGTCTTCCTGCGTTTCTACAGGGACGTTTACATGTGGTGGTGGTGATGGTGGTAAGGCTGCGCTGGGCGATAGAGTAAATGCCGAAGGTGTGGTGGCAGAGGGCACGGAAGGAGATGTTTCATCGTATTCCGGCCCTTGGCTGATCTTAAGAGACATTAAATCTGTTTGGTAATCATTGGATGGATCCGCAACGGTCGTGTGATACGGATCGAACATGCTCAGCAACAGCGGTGGGCTCGGTGGAGGGGAAGGATTATCCACCGCGTGCATTATCTTGTCCGCCAAGGCAGAAGAGGGCTCTGGGTATAGGTTGAGAAGAAAAGATAAGAGGATTACAACCAATGCAAACACACCGTCTGGCAAAAGGTGGTCCCCTCGTGGGGTTGCCGACCCAGAATCCATTACATCTCCTTCTTCGTCAGATGCTTTAACGAGCTGGGCTACTTGTTCTATATCCATCATATCTTCTTCTGTTGTCCGCACATCTGTAAAAACAGTCGATCTAGGAGGACTAGATAACCTCGGGGAACGGCGAAGCAAAGGGTTGGGTGCCGTTGGGAATAGGCGACCTTGAGAGGCTGCGACAAAGTTTCGTTCCGGTGTTTTGAGCGGACCAAAATATAGACGTGCATCTTCCGTGTTATAGGCGTCGCTATCTGAAGAGGCAGGAGAAGCTGGCGAATCGTCCATTATGAAAACCAAAATTGAAAGCGGAACCCTTATATACTAGTCGTGTAAGAATGCATAGAAAGGCCTTCTGTCAAGATATTAGGGTAAGGCCAATCTCAAAGGAAGAGCCAAGGAAGAGCAATGAATTTATTACAACTCCAAACAGCCGCGACAAACCAAACAGAGCTCGCACGTGATGTCCACTCTGACTTGAACCCCTCGTTATCATCCACCCATCTATTCGACAATTTATTCGACAAGTTGTGGGTTTTAATTTATGCGGCCGCGATCCTTCCGTATGATAGTTCGCAGCTATGAGTCGTGTATCAGCTTCCAGCGCCCTGCTCATCGTTCATCACTTGCCTCATTATTTTCTTTTTCTAGATCGGCGAGTGCTACAGCCTGCTCATTGAGCCTCAGTTTCATTGTCTCTATGAGAGAATCTTGGTCCGCATTAATGCCCCCCGCATCCTGCGAAAGCGAAAATGAAGGGCTCAAACGCCGTCGTTTATGCGCCCTCATAGCGTCAGAAGAGTCGTCAACCACATCGCCTTTATCTTGATGAAATAAGGAGCGGCCGATGCACATGGGGCTGATTCTATAATCCTGCTTTTGGGGTGGCTCAGCATTCTCTCGCACTGCTTTATGCTTCTTGGCTTGAACCTCTGCATCGGTTTTGATCGAAAGCAAGGCATTTTGCAGGAAATCGGTAACCGACGAATTAACTTCCCCGACGAAAGTTTCAACAGCATCTTTCCAGATCTTTTCGCAAGCATCGTTATTTGCTTTAATGAGACGCTTGCAATCTTCTTCCGCGGCGAGTGACTCGGCGAGCTTTGGCGTAATTCCTTTATCCGCAGTAGCAGATATGTCTCTAAGGGTGATGGAAATGCTGTTATATGCTTCGATTTTGGCCCTCTCCTTCTTTTGGCCCTCTCTCAACTGGTCGGTCTCACGGGAAAGTCTGGAAATAGCATTCAGAAACCAAATGACTGGATCTGATTGTTAGCGGACCTCGCAAGATTTTGAAAGAAATGCAGGATATTTTCCGCATTTGAATTCGTAGTTGTGTCGGCGCTCCCCATATTCGATCCTTTTTGGAGTTGTTCATGACCCCCGCTGACAGGGCTCTGTCTGAGCTTCGAAGTTCCCTGTACCCAAAACCACGAAGTCAGTCCTATGAATTTTGAGTACCCTGAGCTTACAACAATAGCGACCAGGCTCGAATGTCGACTGCCTACAGAGTTAAATCTCACTCCTTTATGTGTTGTTTTACTTGATTCGAGAAGGGCCGCCAACTCCAACCTTGAGCCAGCTGGACTTCGACTTGCCCTTCTTAACTTGTTGAGGGTAGAAGCGCCAGCAGAACGACGACCGTCCCTTTCGTATTCGCGTGGAAGAGACTTTTCTTTCTGACGACGATAAAACAAATCCGTCTGTGGGACAAGCGGGGCTGAGCGATAAGATTTCTTGGATTTGGTACCTTGCAGTTGATGACGACGCCAAGCAATCAGCAATGCATCCGTTGGCCACGTTAATTGTTTACCTGTCCAATTTGAATCATCAGGGTGGATGAACCTAAGTAATAACCGTACCTACTTTAGTATCAAGATATCAGAAAAATAAATTTCCCTTACCGACAACTATCACCTTGGGCGCACCCGGAACCAACGAGCTGGCCATCCTCCTTGTAGTACTGGCAGAGAACGTAAATACGTAAATGAATTCTGACTCAATAGAAATTAGTAATTACTTACACGGCAAGGTATTCTTTTGTACATTCTTCCGATGGTCGGTGATTTGGTGTAACATCCGCTGTCGCGTGAATCTCAACCGGAGACCCCTGGCATCTTTTGAATCCGCGAACCCTCAGGAATCTCGGCTGCGCACCTTCCTTGGGTTTCGCTTTCTGGAATGTCATTTAAATGGATAATAGCTTGCAACTTCTCAGAGTAGAACGTGAATACTAATACCCCTTGCGACACAGAGTTGGCCAAACAAGTCCATTACTCTGTGCCGGGTAATTTAAGACTTGTCCTTCAGTGGGCGGTACTACGTGTTTTTTTTTTTGCCGATTCTCTCCTCCCTCACTCGGACGAGTCCGTGGGTTCAAGCTCTGACTGATGGACGCCCCCATAAGTCTCTTGAGCCTTGCTGTCATGGGCGCAGTGCTCTCCTTCGCCACCAAAAGCTACTCCTCCGATTTCCCCACTGTCCATTTCGGCCCTACCCCTGCCCTTTTGCCAGTAAAAAAGGGCAAGGACCAGGACGAAATCGAGCACGTTTCTATAAAAACATTGCTGGAGACAAGATGCCCGACCCTTTTTACACCGTTCAAACCATTGTGGTGGTTATCCAAGTGAGTTTCCAATTTTAAAAATTAAATTAGCTTGTGTGTCTAATCTTTCCCCAGTGGCCATTTGCAGACCTTGTACTGCGTATTTGGAAATTTCTCAAAGAATGATCGTATGTTTTACTACCGGTGAGTGGCATTCAGGTTGCCTGGTATTACCAGAACGAAACCACGTCCAGGCAATATCTTCAGTTGGCAGATGGAGGCACCCTGTACGTCTGAATGGTCTTTCAACTTTAATATAATATATATATTTAGTTAAGTGCTCTACAGAGGCCTCGATTTTGCACCTGCGGACCAGTCCAAAGTTGCAAAGGATTCTCCAATCATTGTCGTTCAGCATGGATTAACTGGTGGTAACTTACTATCCTGCTTTACTTAGTACATGGTCGATTGACTTGAGCGGCAGGTTCCTATGAATCTTATGTTAGAGCTATACTGAGTCGTGCCTGCGCTCCCAAAGAAGAAGGCGGTCTTGGATATCGAGCAGTTGTTGTTAATTTTCGTGGATGTGCGCTCTTGCTTGAACTTGCCATTCCTGAAATTCTGTAACCCTATATGTTTAGGTGCTGGTGTCCCAATCACTAGTCCCCTCTTATATTCGGCAGGCCACACCGACGATACACGCCTGGCATTGCTGTATATCGCCCACCAGTTCCCTGACGCCAAACTTCTAGGTCTTGGATTTTCTCTGGGCTCCAACGTCCTGACGAGATATCTGGGTGAAGAGGGACATCAAACTAGGGTACACGCGGCATGTGTTCTAGCATGTGTAAGTTCATTGTGTTTGTGGTGTTTGTCAAGTGCTCACATACGATCAGCCCTGGAATCTTAAACAAAACAACCATGGGTGTGTCGTATCCATCTGATTCAATATGATAATTTCATGACACTTTTTAGTCTTCTGAACTCTTTTACAGGCAAACACATCTATTCGAAAGGAATGGGTGGGAATCTCCTACGGTTGATGAAGAAGCATCTGAATGCTCTCATTCAAGACCCGGAAAACGATGTTGCAAAAGCGGCGGGAGAAGCGCTCAAGCTCAATAACCCGACCCTCGAAAAGTTCGACGACACATTTACCAGAATCGCAGGAGGCCCCGCGCCATACTTCCCGTTCCGTGATGCCGATGCTTACTACGTCTGGGGTTCGAGTCATAATATGGTGGGACGGGTCACAGTCCCATTCCTCGCAATCAATGCGGCAGACGATCCTGTAGTACGACATGTGCCAATGGACGGTGGGGGAAATGGCCTTGTTGTAATGGAGCTTACTAGAGGTGGTGGCCATCTTGGGTGGTTCCAAGAGGGACAAGGTTATGTCGACCGTTGGACAACAAAACCTGCACTGGAATGGTTAAGACTTGTCGGCGAGGATATTGTATACAATCCGACATCAAAAAGACTTCCCATATTCATTGACAGCGATGGATTTTTGCGCGAAAAGGGAAGAGAAGGGCTTGGTTGCAAGCCTATTGAAGGTGGCGGTGTAATAGACGGTAATGGTGGCGAAGATGGAATGGTCCAGGGTTTGTGATTTCCGTAGGAATATACCCGCCTTTTTGTTGGAATAGAGTATTGGACGGAACTCAATCATAGACGTTCAGGTACATAGATGCAGAGGAATGAATCAATCGCTATCACTAAACGCAAGCACTTCTTCCTGTTCGTCTTCCTCGTCCGTTCGTTCGTATTGACTGAAATCGACTGAGACCGTCCCTTCTTCCAACATATTTTCGTCTTCCACTATCTTGTTGCGTTCAAACAATTGTCGGCCTGAAATAAAGGTAAGGAAGGTCCCAAATATCCGCCCGTATTTTCGTTTGCATACCTGACAGTCGCATTGTTGACCGTTTCCACTCCTCTCTTTCTTTTGGGGTCAATAACCTGAGCCGCTCTTCTTCTTCCTGGGATTTTTTGATGGCCATTTCTTCGTCAAACTTTGCCTTCCAAGCTTTGAAGGACTTCAAGGTTACGGATGTACCACGAGTTCGTTTTTCTTCCTCCTACAGAATTCATCGTTTATGAACACCCCCCCGACGATATAGTGATACGTTGCTTACTTCCAATGCCAAACGTTCTTTTTCTGATTCTCGTTGGTTATGTGCTTCAATTTTCGAGCGCACAAGTTGGGAAAGTTGCTCTCTTAGGTGAGACACGAGGGTGAACGTCATGGCCATCCCTAAATTTTCCATGCCCTGAGATCGGGTGAGTTTGTGTAGGTCCCACACCGATGATGGACAAACCACTTTGCGCAACTCTGTAAGGAGAGATTCGACATCCTTTATATCTATGTTTGGATCTTCATGTCTCAGCGACAACTCTGGGAGTTCATCAGGGTAAGCATCGTTGTAGTGGACACAAAAGGTGATCTGAACTGTGTTGGCACGAATACCCAAAATCGGTCAGGGTGTCAACCGTCAATCCGAATTACGGGAACAGACCATCCTCAGCGCCATCTGGGATATCATCTGCATGGGCTTCTATTTCGATGTCATGGGGTGACAGTCCTTTACTCATGAAGAATTTCAGTTGGGAGCTAATTTTGTATTCTTGTGAGGACACAGACGCTGGAGTTCTGTCGGGTATATGGATTCAAGAACCTTGAAGGATGACGTGAGTATGTCGCTGGGAATGGGAAGAAAAACGGGACCTCAAATTCCTCGAGGAGGGCCTCAGACATCCTTGTAGGTCATGTAGGGATCACTGCGAGCGATAATCTTAGGTGAAGAAGTCACGGTCCGCTTCTTTAAAAAAAGGCGGTCACGTGAAATGAGGAAAATAAGTGTAGTGGTCAACAGTGGTCAACTCGTGTTCTGTGTTCAGTCATGCAACGGTTATTCCAGTCCTCATCTGTTGTCCGCTTCGTGCAACAGTCTTCCCTTCTTACCGCTTCCCACTCATTCTCAAGTTTACCTTCTCGTCGGGTTCACGGCCGATTTCTTTCAACCCAGTTCCCCTCCATTGATATTCCCGATCATCCAATTTCTGAAAAACTTCGAGAAAGAACACAAGCCGCAGTATCGCAAACACCCGAGGAGATTTGGAAACAAAAGTCTAAAAAGGCTCTGGAAGACGCGATATCTAGTCCACCAGCGGACCCGTACGCCGGTATTAATGCCCGCGCACAACACTCCATAGTATTTACTGATGACTCAAACGTTAGGGCGGAGCATTACCAACAAGAGTGCCACCAGCTTGGCGGCCACTTTCAAGCACCTCGATCAAATATTGCAGCGCAACAAAGTTCGACAACAGCTTCGTTTAACAGAGAGGCACGAAAAGAAAGGATACAAGCGTCGCAGGTTGAGTAGTGAGAGGTGGAGGAAACAGTTCGCCAACGAGGTGTGTTCCAATATTCTCTCTACGCTACACTTCTAAATTTCACCCTGCTTTCAGGTGCGGAAAAAGGTTCAACTGGTAATTAAAATCAAGAATCGTGGGGCTTGAACGCATTGGCAACTATACGTGCACAAGCTGTTGTAACTTCATGTGCCGTGCCACGTTTGCAACCCAGTTGCTTTGCTTTTATGTTCCGGGAACCCTGTGGTATCAAGTAGACCCCACCTGATGCAGCTCAAACTATCATTTATCTCCTTAATAGGTCAAATGAAACCTTCTTTCTTCTCTCTTCAGACCAGTTGTTTCAGCAATCCCGGCTGTTCTGGATCGAAATGCTGGTTTCTTCCCTTGGTAAGGGTTACCCAAATGATGATATCAAAAACCCCCGGTTTTGGTCTCAGGAAAGGGCCGCGATCGCTCGAAGAACCAGAATGAACCGATGATGCGTCTGAAAATTGTCATCCTGGCTTCTCTCAGACTTTCTTCCCTCCCCCTCAGGCCATAAAATTTCTTCTCGCTGTGCGGTGCTAAGGGATGCATGACAGAAATAGTTTAGTCCAAAATGCCCGAGTTTCAAGGAAGGCTCGAAACTACGATGAGAGTACCCTCACAGATCGGCAGATCCCGGTGCCTCACGGTGCAATATGTGCTTGCCTTCCAGAACGAGGCAGCGTGCAGTCCTTCGACTTCCTCATGGTTAAATTTGGGCTCCTACGATGACGGTGGCAATCTTACGTTTCACCCCAACTTGACTCGAAAGTCGTATTATGTGCCACAACGTTCGTCCTTCAATCCAATGGGATCGCTTCTCACTTATCGCTCGTTCTTTTCCAAGGTTGTCGATGGTCGTTATCACCCAGAATGTGGCCATTTCTACGCCATGGCGACTCATAAACAAGACTGCTATCGGAATAATTGTCTTTTCAGCACCCGACACGCACCTGGTTCGTCGTGATTCACGCTGTAGAAATACCTTGGTTTTCTGACCCACCCCAGGTTGCCAATCCGCCACATGTAATAGACTCATGGCTGCTCCAGCCCACAACCCTATAAGAATCAGTCCAACAATTTGTGCAGACTGCAGTCTGAGGTCTAGAGAGAGTTCGAAGGCTTTTGGTGTGCGAGGGCGGTGAAGGATCAGATAGCCTCCCGTTGTATGGGCCAGCATTTAATTCTTAAGTATTCGCCTTGGCTTCCGTGTCGTCATAGATCTGCTTTACTGTTATCCAATCCAAAATAAATTCATTGAAAAACAATACCTTCAGCAACTCAGCTCTGTCATATAGTGCCGTCTCCAAGAGTAAGTGTCTAAGGCAGGTAGCAAACTTGATAACAACGCAGAGCCAGATCTAAACACTTGCCTAATATGGATGTAAGCCTTGTTTTTTCTCCGGGATCAATATGGTTCTTGTTCCACCTCAGGCAACACCTATGCAGTTGACGAATATATTATGCCCTGTTAAATCGCTTGTCTACAATACTCATCTTTGCCCCGTCTGGATCACCTCGTCCCGAAACCTCATCATAGAATGGTGCGAACGGCCTATGACTTCGACCCCCATGCTTTCAACAACCTCAGGAGATACATGAAATTTTTTGTGCTTCCTGAGCCAGAGCGAGCGGAGGCGATCGAAATACTGCTTCAGATCAGTAAGCGCGAGGAAGGAGCACTCAGCATTCAACCACACCCTTTACGAGTGTTGGAGGTCATAAGGCCACTGACACTATCAATTAATAATTTGGCGACCAATTGTAGGTGACCAACTCTATGCAGGTAACAGGACAACTGAAGTTCATAAGGGTATAATCATTCCTTTCCCATTAAACCGGTTAACAAGATCGACCTGACTTTGCCCTGCCACACTTTGCCCACGAACTTTGCTAGCAGCAAATTCTTTTCGCACAAACCATGCGACATCGAAGTGTAAGCGTTGATTTAAATATCTGATAAAACATTTCCTGATCAATACTTCTGCATAGTATGATACCTTGGTTTCAAGTGATCTTGAATACGGCTGCGCGAGTGATGCACTGTGCATTCCCAATCACGGGCGCGACGAATTTTATTGTTCCGCGGCCTTCTGAAAATGTCCTCGACCAAAAATTGATACGCCATCTCCTCTGGTACTGGGAAGTGACTCACTCTGCTTCCCTTGTGTTTGTGTACCAAACACCGTTTAGCCTTAACGAACACGAGATGCAAGACTTTGTGCAGTGCCACTCGGTGAGCTTGCGAACGAAGAAACAAACCGAGGATTTCTCACTCTGGATATCCACCAGCTTCCACCCTTCCAAAGGGGTTCTGAAAATGAATATTCTTTGAATAAATATCGCCTATGGGCAAAGGTACGGGTGTAGAGCTCCCTTCTAATTTCTATAATTTTCTACCTGACCATTTTCTCAGATTTGGGACGCATGCTCTTCCAACCACTGCCATTATTTTATATTGAGTTCCTATAATCAATGGGCGTTTGGAATATTTTCCCGGAGTCAGCAACCAAACTGTTCAACCTATCCCAAACTAATGCAAATTCCAGGTATGAAAACCGCGTTCGTTTCGCAAGTGTATAGTTACATGAGCGATAGTCCTACCATACTCCAGTTGCTCGTTTACTGGTTGGCCTCGAGTTCCAATGGCACGATAGAAGGCACCTTCGACATTCCTCAGGTAGGTAAACTATTGACTCTCTTATTTGCAAAGCTCCGGTTCCTCGATGTCGATTATGCCCACTCTGATCACTGTAGGTGCCGGAACCAACATTGCCTCCGCTCTCAGAGGATTGCGACATGGATATTATTCATGAATCAGCTGGACCTTGCCGACCGCCTATATGGGTAGGACATGGAGGTTCGTAGATAAAATCTCCCCAAAAAATTTCACTTACACTTTAGGTTAAGAACCTGGTGAGGATGCCGATGTGGATTTGAGGTCGATGTTATCTGGAGAAGGCAGTTTACACGAAAAAACCGTCTTGCAAAATCCCGACATCAAACAGTGGATCCAAAAGTCTGATATTACAACTCGACGAGCAATAGACGAAGATGACTTTGTTGTTCTCCCTGGAGATGCCCCTAGGCGAGCAGAGGATGAGTTCATTATAAACGAACTTCAAGGCGAATGGGTGATGTGATTACGATGCAAACAGTTTCCTACAAACAACGCTTTCCCTTCTGCGCGCCAGTATATCATGAATTCGATTCAGATTGCTACGGTACTTTATTATCTGATGTTTGTGTCACTGGGGTATGTCCACCATGTGAAGAACTCGGAGTCCTTCCTAAACCGTCTTGTGAGTTTGAAGGGTGATCACTTGAACTCATCAGCGCTTCCACTTGGGATCGAGTAACGAACAATCGCGCCCTCTGAGTCCGCTGGGCTGGTGGGGGGACCTTTGCAACGTAGAGCCAAAAATGATACTTGAAGAAAGTAGGAATCTTACCGAAATGATAGATGCGAGATATGGGTAAATATCTTGGTCTTGAACGGAGTAGAATTCTAACAGTATACCAATCGCTTCTGCAAAGCAATATCTCTTTAAAAACGAAGGCCGAGGTTTCAAGCCTGAATGAAATACCTGAAATTTGGGTGCGTTCTGCGTCTGTTAGATTGTAATAGTCGATGGCAGCTCTGGTGGCGTCAGGTGATGGTGGTTTATGAGAAGGGGGAGTCGGAAGTGAGTTGGAAGGTGCACTGGCGGAAATACGCGCATCCAGGGAAGGGGAATTGGGTCCATCAATGACGCGCTGTCCGAGAACATAACAGGCAACCGCAATAACGCGAGGCGAGTACAAAATGCACAAAGGAGTTCGGTAGCTGGTAAAGCTCTGAGAAATGCACAAAATGATAGAATGAAAATGCTCACGAATCGTGTGCTAAACTCCAAGCGTATTCTTGCAGGTCCGTGTCACTTCCCAACGACTCAAACAGGTCCAAAAGTTCGGTATGTGGACTTTCCACGACAAAATCAAAGCAAAGGGCCTCCAACAGAACCTCTTCTGTTAAGAGGATTGCTGACTGGCATACATCAACTTCCTGGGTTGTGGTAAGCCTCAAGGGTGAAAAATATATCTGGAGTCAAAGACCTTGCTGTCAGCGGGGACCGAGTTTACATCCATATTTTTGACTTTTGCTTGATAAACTCTAGCCACGTCCCGGAGTTTACGACCACACTCCTCTGTCTTTGTAGCCAAGAAAACACAAGAGGCTGCGACATCCTGTTTCGGAATAAAAGGCTGTCCCATGCCGTCAAGAATCAACGTACCTGACGGTGAAAATCTTCCATAGGATACCGCATGTAGAAGCGGTGGAACCAGGTGGCAGCTGTGCATATTGCAGAAGTAGGACTGGTATGCGTCAGGCGGTGTCCAGGTTAAATAAGGATGGTCACTGACAGGGCAAGAGAGGAGCCCAGACGAAAGAGAAACTCAACGCCTCTTGCCCTATCGTAGAACTCTTTTTCAAGAGAGCATGTTGAAGGAGTGGCGGACAAGGCGGAAAGGGAGAAAAGCCACTGAGAAGCCATTTTGGACTCACATCCAAGCTGTTATCCCCACAACATGCAAAAGACCAATTACCTAATGTGATCGAAACAACTATATTTGGCCTCTCATCGCCCGTTTCTGGTGACATCCACCAACCCTGCGGTAGCCTCAACATTGCGGTCCCCATCCCGCATATTTCACAGATCCATCTTTTATCCAAACATTTTCTCCGAGTTTTGTCATCTTTTTTCCCCTGTCGTTGAAATAGGGTTTTTCGGTCAGGACAACGGCACTTGAACGGGCAAGGCCCTTGGCAAGGCCTCGTTATGATCACTTTATGCTCGCTTGTTTTTATAGCCTCCATACATTGTCTCGGTCCTTCTAAATCGTTTTCTTGCCTTTCACAGACTGAAAGACATAACTTGAGTTATTGTGTCCCACAAAGACCACCATTAATGCATTGCAGAAGCTTCCTCACATGTTTCAAAGGTTTTTATCTCTCCGATAGTACTAGTATCTACACGAGAGAATGACTTCCATGTCGAGGATCCAGGGGAACTCTTGTATTATCAAGACCTATCGGACCTCCTGATTCGTTTTTAATGTACGGTGTGGTGTATCTGATTGGTTGGGGGGTGGATCACTCCGACCGGAGTGGCCATCTCCTGGTGTCTGGCTGTCACTGTGGTGTTCGGACTCGTGTGGATCGACGCATAATATTTCGGCTTTGGCCTTCTAAGCGCATGACTCGAAGGTGGTCCACTTCACAGTGATTCTAGTTTGGACAAGACAAAAATATATGAATTTCTTTATCCGATGTTCGTGTGGGCTACTTCACACATTTCCGGATGTCTACCGCAAAACGCCCTATCATGTCTCATCTGATTCCGAGCGACACTGCAAGTTGCTCAGATGACCCACTCACTGGGGTTATTCAGTTCTCGCAGACGTCAAGGTTTTCACATTGAATACCAGAACAATGAACGTCGCGTTTGCTTTGATCCTGGTGAATTATCCACGCTTGTTACAGGTCCCTAAGATACGATTGGAATGCTACACGCTCCAAGGTCATGATCGCCCTTATTTCGTTACCTTCGGTACCCTCCTTGACCTTGTTGTTGTAGCTGCTGCTGCTGCTGCTGCTGCGCGAGACGGTCTTGGGCAGCTTGGCAATGGGCACACAACCTGTCCAACCTTCGAACTGATAAAAATTTTAGGATCCCCGACAATCGTTTAATGGAAAATAATTCACATATTTGTTCAGGAAATTGCCGGCTACCAAGGAAAATAGCTGTCAGATAAGTGCCAGTGGTGGTTTAGTTGACTCGGCTTACTATTGCCAACAGGTAGTCGTGCATTCAGGGCCACATCTATCGACGTAGTTGCCTTGTTCATCCACGTGGTAAGGGCTGAATTTGCACCATCGATCAGGGCAGTAGACCTATGTCATTAATTTAGCGAACATAGACTAACGCCGCCGTTGGGATAATCGAGAACCATTTCATCTGGCTAAAAGGAAAGATGATAATCAGTAAGGAAGGGGGGAGAATTGACAAGGAAAAGCGCACTAATCTGTAGGAATGATCACATTGGGCATAGTGGTCCTGAATTCTGTGAGGTTAGAGACGTTAGCAATAAGTACTTTGCGCGAAATAAATATACTGACTGGCGCCAACGACACATTGTATGCTGTGGAAAAACGGTGATGGTAACTTGTGCGAGTTCTGGAGGGGGCGGGAAATATCTTGACGAACAAAAGGATATGCTTCCTTTTTATATGTTTTGGAGACGACCGAGAAGCCTCCTTCCAACCATGCAGGCGTGCCACTGATTCAACGCTGATTCGGACCGCTGAGTGTGAAGGGCACCAAGCCTACTCTTCATTGAGTCGATACTCGCGAGATAGCCACCGTTTCCGAGAGCACAAGCGTTGTGGACTCCTGGAACTCGCGGGACATCCCTTGGGTAGGTATTGCTGATTCAGCTTTGATCTGTTAAACCCTATAGCTAAAATCCAAAACTCATATGGCACAAGCAGTCATTTAGCCTTTCCAAACAATGCTGAGGGTGAAGGATAGCTTTAGATACACCTTAGACTCTATGAAGCCTCTTGAGGCGCGACCATCAACAGCTGAGCACGCACGGCTTGATCATGATTCAAGGATCAACGAGAAAGACAGCGCAAGGGATGAATTGCACGTTGAGTTACCCTCTCCTACAAAGATGGGGTTTGACTGGTCGTGGTAATAATATCTGATGTTCCGGAACTATCAACGTGGAAAAACCGCCTTGCTACCATCAGGGATAAGATCTGCAAGGTCCCACAAGTCAGCTGGAACCTGCATTAAAGTCTGAGTTACAAAAGATAGATTATCGCTTTATCACACCAATCCATCTTGAAATTTGAAATGACAATGGTGAAGGGTTGAGTGCAAGGACGACTTGAAGTACAGATCAAGTGTGGACGAATCGGAGGGTTTGACATCATCCTGCAAACATGCCGACAAGGTATTGACTGACACCCTCCGGCGTTAAACTGCCCACATCCGAGAACACGAGGGAAATGAGATCAGGTCTAATTGCCATTCGGAGTGTTAGTGCGAGACCTTTTGGATGTCAGGGTTCTGAGGGAAAGTGGGAGACAAACCTCGTATAATCAACATTGGGATTGTTTTGAGAAATTTGTTCCTGGGTTATTCTTGGAGGGTGGGCGAGGTCCGGTTGCTTGTTAGTGGGAGCGGACGAATGGCTTGTGGGTGGTATGGAAGCGTGAAAAGGTGTGTTTATCGGAAGACTGCGGTCGGCCAAGAGAGGAGGGGGAAATGAAAGAATTTTTGAATTGTGACTTGGGAGATCGTACTGTGATAACGGGAACAGGCGGTGGAACTTGTAGCTGATAACTAGAAGTTTGTATCAGTGATTAGATCGATAACATATAAAAATACCTCTCAGCAAGAGCGTAGAAAGGTTTGTTGGCTGCTCTGGCAATGATGGCAATTTGATTGCTGCCAACAGCGTTCACGAGCCCACCGCTCTCAACAACTGCCTCCGAGCCAACGAGGACAAAATCAACCTTGTCCATGGCATATGCGACTGCGGAATCTAGAATTACAGTACTGGGCACGCCCGCGGCCGTGAGGGCTTCAGCAGTTTTGATGCTGTGATTGGCCAGTCAATGTTCCTGGAGGAGGGCAATTAATTAAATCACATACCCCAGGCCGCGAGGACGTGCTTCTGTGACGAAAACTTCGGGTGGTGGAAAGGGAGGTTACTGTGTATTCCCAGTGAAGTTTAATGCAAAAGTACCTGAAATCCTCTTTCGTTTGTGCGCCAGAAGGAGAGTTTGCATTACGACGCGTGAATAGGAGTGTGTGAGGATCTGATGTGATAGTATGCAAATTGCATGTGAGGATAAGCGGGTATCGTTAGAGTTCTGTAGACGCACAACGGAGCCATCTTTGATAAATCCGAAGGCGAGTTCAGCAATTTTTTTGCGGTAAGTGAGGGCTTCAGCCGCATAACTTTGGCCCTGGTGGATGAGTTCCTTCTTCAGATCGGCAAAGTTCTTGGAGGGTAAAGATTGGAAATCCATGACGGGAAGAAATCGCGGAGGACGTACGGCAGAATCGTGAGGGAACAAGGTGACAAACGCGGTGAAAAGTTCGCAACCCGCGTTCAAGCTAATTGGATTGGACGCTTGTTTCTTTAGATCCTCAGCACCGTCGTTGAGGGCCTTGACGAGTTCGAACATGGTGCCGGCTTGACTGGAATGAGTGGATGATGAGAGTGCAAGCACAGGACATACCATCGGAATGTTGTATGAGCTCGGTGAGGGCAAGGATGGCAGCGAGAGGGGGGGATATCTGATAAGCACTGAGGATGAGAATGGAGGATGAAAGAACTGGGGACAACAGACCTCCTCGTTGTTGAGAATGCGTTGAAAGGCAGCATAAGTGTCAAAAGCCATGATCATGGAAGAGAGAGAGAGACCAAATGGGGATGGGTCGGGGACGAATACACGTGTATTTTCGCCCGACGCATACACATAATAAATAATTAACTAATTCCATCTTTTGTCTCTCACCATGCCCAGCACCGAGGTCGTCTTTTCCAGCAGTGTTGCCAATATGGACGATTGGGCCCGTCGCACACACATCCCGCTCACGACCGCCGACGCCCTAGGCGCTACCTATGCTCGCGCTCACCGCTGGCTTCAGACGCTCAAGGCACAGCTTATCCATGAGCACAAATGGTCCGATGTCGTCCCCCAAGACCACCGGATGCTCTTCTCTCTTGAAACCTCCTCCATTTGGCGCTCGTCCGTCGACCTTCCTGCTGGTCCAAAGCTCAGGCTCCAACTCCCCGTCCATGCCAGTTCCTTCTTTTCTCCAGAGCGTCGGATACAATGGCAGATGGTCTTCCACAGCGACATCTTTGAATCCGTTCGGAAAATATGTCCGCCTGTAAACGACATTCTCAATCTTATCCAATGTCTCCTTACCGGCCTTGTCACCCTTGTTTTCGAGGAGAACCTTCCTAATGGCATCCACCGCACTATTCGTGGACTGCCCCCAGCATCATGGGTTAACGCCAACGAATCCTCTTTAATTGACGTATTTGGAATGTCGCATTTCAAAGCATTGAGGAAAGCTTGTAGTGATACAACAACCGCCTACAAACTTGAAGTCACCCCGCGTTAATTTTGGCATCGGCACCCTTATCAACCACTTCCGCCAACCACCTGCGTTTTCACCTACGTATACCTTCCTCTTCTTCTAATTGCTTTCCTGTTTCACTTTCCTCCCTGCTCGTCGACTCTTGACCCATCGTAGACAGTTCTATTGCATTTCCTTCCCCAGCATTGTTTTTTATTTCAACCCTTGCATATATTCTTATTTTTTGGTCGCCTGAATGTCATTCACTTGTGTATATATCTCCTTCCACGAAAGTATGGTTCCCTAAACCCTGTTAATCTCTAATTCGTTGCCAACAACTATTACCCTATCGCAAAATCATAACCATGATAAGCTATGATAAGAATGCCATGGAGGTTCTTCAACAAGGATGTTGTTTACGTCAGAGGCAATCGACAAATAAAATAACTGTCTGACTAATTTTTCGGGCAAACCATCGATTCTTTTTATCATCGGCTTCCTCCCATGTCCGCTGTGGTGCCTTGTCAGAGCCAATCTTGTCCGAATGGGAACCCTCCATCCCGTTTAGAATGCCCAACTTGTAGCAAGTTCGTTTGGTTGTTCTTCGTTCCCGAAGTATATCTAACCTCTCAAGACTCGGAATACGTGGCTCGTTCTATTGCGAACAGGAGTGTTTCAAGGCGGGATGTGAGAACTTTATGTGCTCTGTTCCTGATAACATGTCTGATGTATCATTCAACCAGGGGTTAGTCTAATTAATGATTAATGACCACGGGCTAAGGTATCGCCTCCAGAAAACCCACAAAATTATCCACGGCCTCGCCAAAAATGGTGGTGCCGACCTAAGGCAAGGTATGTTCAACACAGTTTATGCTGGACACCTTTTGAGTGGGTCGACTTTTAGACGGGACATTCAATCCGTTCGAAAACTATAATTTCACGGGACCGATGCGACCGGTATACCCACTATCGCCAACGCGAAAAGTGCCTGAGCATATTCCCCGACCTGACTATGTTGCAGCCAACGGTATGCAAGAATGCTCATCACTTTTCGCCTTGATAACGGGAAATCCAGGGAAACCATTATCCGAAATCCAAGCTGCTGGTCAACCTCCCCGCATTTTGAGCGCTGAAGAACAAGTGAAAATGCGCACAGTGTGTCGGGTAAGTTATACTTTCCGCTCGTAAGCTTAATTCAAAGTTGAAAACCATTCTAGCTCAGTCGGGAGGTTTTGGATATTGCAGCAGCAGCTGTTCGACCAGGTGTTACCACGGACGAGATTGATGAAATCGTACACAAGGCAACCATTGAACGAAATGCATACCCATCCCCTTTGGGATACCGTAATTTTCCAAAATCTGTCTGCACGTATGTTCAACATGCCGCCTTCCTTACACAAATTCATTTTAAGTGGCTTGCAGGTCGGTTAACGAGGTGATATGTCACGGTATCCCTGACCAGCGCAGATTGAGGGAAGGAGACATTATAAACATCGGTATCTCTGACTGTCTCTTGCTATAAATTAACATGAAATTCACCATTCCTTACAGATGTGTCACTTTATTATGACGGTATGTTAGATCTGACAATCCTATGTGCCTCCCTATCATCCTACCCTCTTTTCTTTTTTCTCTTTTTGAAAAGGCTTTCATGGTGATCTGAATGAGACATACCCTGTTGGAGAAATCAACGAAGAGTCGAAAGGACTCATTCAAACCACCCGAGAGAGTTTAGACGCTGCTATTAAACTATGCCGACCTGGTGCCTTGTTCAGGGACCTCGGGAAGGCTATGTCAGTGATTTCATTACCATTGTCTTCATTGGAAGCTTACACATGTTTTTACCATAAGCGAACCAGTCGCACGAGCGAATGGATGTGCGGTTGTTCGTACATACACAGGCCATGGGGTCAACAATCTTTTTCATTGTGCCCCAAATGTACCACATTACGCTAAAAACAAAGCAGTCGGAACGATGAAACCTGGAATGGTTAGCGTGATGCAACACAACTATCAATATGGCAATTTGACCTTTTTTCCCCCAGTGTTTTACCATAGAACCTGTCGGAATTTTCCTTCCTCTTCATTGAAAACTTACTCATGGTGTGGGACAGATGCTGAATCTCGGTCCCAACTGGGCTGATGTCCATTGGCCTGACAACTGGACAGCAACAACAGTTGATGGGGAAAGGAGCGCACAGTTTGAGGACACCTTGCTGTAAGGAGCGCAGTCCGCCAACTTTCCAATGTTTTAACCCCTATCAGAATCACAGAAACTGGCGTGGAAATTCTGACTGCAAAGTCATAAAGATGTATAAATATCAATTTTTACTTTCGTGTAGGCGCTTGCACCATATCCATCTGTCCCTCCTTTAGGAAGACCCTATCCTCCACCTATGGTGGAAGAAATAAACACAAAAGAGCAAAGGTTTGGAAAGAACCATAAATAATTATCACTCAATCCAGTCCTGAGAGAAAAAAGAATATAATAAAAATAAGGATATTAAATAATAGAATTGCACATGGATTCAATATCCTATGAAAAGTAGTAATACTTGTACCCATTACAAAGGAAGCATGGTTACCCAATTATAAAGGTATGACTGGCAGTTCACAATATGGCACAATTTAGGATCTTTGTAATGAGGTTATGCAATGTATGTAGATAACACAATAGGGGACATGTGCTATGTATATCACTGCTGTTCATTTGTTAGAGTTAGAACTCGATTTACAACATCTTTGCATGGGATATCTCATCATTTAGATCTTGTGTGGCTGCGCTGAACGATTCCTCAGGATCCATCGCTGCTATCCGGGTAACTGCCACGCCATCTGAAAGTGAAGCCCTTCGACTACGGTGTGGTAACCGTGTAGGAGAATGGTGATCCTCATTCTCAGTTCGGGTTTGATTTATAAGGGGTGCCATCCGAAGGCGTTGTAAATCGGCATATGAACTTTGTCGGCTTCGTGACTTGTAAGACGCGGGTGTGTGCTCATCTCCCACCAATCCAACCACATTATCGTAGTCTCCGGTGTCTTCTTCATCAGAATCATCCGGCGTGTTGATTCGGCTCATGTCGTCCACATTTCCACCCCAAGCGCTCGTCCCGCGAGTTGCGCTCCGACTCCAGCCAAATAGCCTTTCGTCGATCCAGGTCATAGGGTGCGTAAGTCCCAATCCTTGCGCATCCACGGCGCCGGTGCTACTCTTCCTTCGCCACAAACCAGAGGTTCCACTTGACGGAGGAGCACTAGCAGATGGCACGAGTATTCGTGACTTTTAAGGGATGGAAAGTGAGTTAAAATCCACGATATTCCATGGAAAGAACGAACCTCATTGAAATCATCATACAGTTTTGGCCCGAAATCGTTAATAAGACTGGCAACCTGATTTGACAAGTCAATTCTCATGGCTTTTAGCTTGTCCAGCGAACGTTGTTGGCCTGGCACAAGAGCGACAATGAGGGGAGGGAGAGACCTTTGGGGTTTGATATTAGTATCGCCGGTTTGCACCATTTGCAAAGAATACCCACTTCAATACATCCATGCCAGCCTCGCCGAATTTAAGAGCTGCATAGTTCATGAAGGGCAAAGCCACAAGCATCAAAAGAGGGGTGGAAATTTTCAATTTCAACGGAGCCTTCGCTCGCACGACAATGAAGGTTGCAAGGATTGCATACAGTGAATAGAGAACGGGCGTGACACCCAAAGCAATCAACACCTTCCAGGTGGCCAAAACATCACGGCCGGCGATCTTGACAACTGAGGCAGCAAGGGCATCTTTTAAAGATATTATCGACCCGTTAAGATGTGGTTCGAGAATGATGCTTACCTTTGGCCTTTTTCCTCGAAATTATCGATGCCAATATGAGAATGGGCCCGTTCAAAAGCGTCCCCGGCAAAGCGAGTATTGTCCACATAAGAAGTAGACAGACACGATATGCGAGGAGACCAAGAGTTTTCCACCCCGCCTTTTGGGCTCGCGGGACCTGGCAACCTCATTAGAATTGCAATTATAGGAAACTTCTAGAACTTACCTGGTGATCTCGAAGCCCGAGATCTCTAACTATCCGGTTGTATTTCAGAACGTCCTCGCGCAGTCTTTGAACACGCGGCTCGTCTTTGAAGTGCACGTAACCTTCCAATAATCTTCTATTCAACTCCACGACTTGGCCCAGGGTTAGATGTTGTCCGGGAGTTTTGTAAAGGCGTCGCACAGCTTGAATTAGCTACATACAGAATTTATCTAGAATGTCCTCGACAACTCGAATCAAGTAGGGGAACGTACCATAAGAGTGTCATAATCAGGGGCCCGAATCGTGACAGTTTTCAATCCATTATAAATAAGATCAAGGAATTTTGAGACAGCTTCTCTTTTCAGAGAACCACCCTGTTTGAACATATCCACAAGCTCCGATGGAACGTTCAGAGCCGTTCCAAATTCCACAACAGCTCGCGAACGAAATCGGTGAGCATGGAAGTATGAAAGTCCAACGGGGACGATTTTGACTTGGACATTCGGATCATTGGCCATAGCACCAAGCGCCATGATAGACACGCCTGCCTTGAGGGGAAGAAGATCGGTTCGGTCATGGCTACCACCTAAGCAACAATAAGAGGAGAGTTGTAGATGAGGAAATCACACACACACCTTCGGGGAAAATGCCGATGCTTCCACCCTTTTTAAGGGACTTATACACCAGACGATACATGTCTTGTTGATCGACGAAAGGGAGTGTTTTGTACTCAAGACCAGTAACACCTTCAGCCCTCAACTCCGCCAATTTCTCCCGTATCCGTATTGTCCCTTTCCCACTTTCTCCCCCAAACTCTTTTTTGATTCGAAGTTGGGTGTCAGAAATGACTTCACTCACTTCAGCGAGAGCTGAATTGACAGATTTAGGAAGCATAATCTGCATGCGCGGTGAGAATTCGGTTAGAAACTTGGTGCCCTCCCCCAGGATCAGGCATGGATCGTCTGGAGAAATTAAAATTCGACCGGAGCCTGGTTTGGCCATGTCTGCAGCGCGGGCAACGGGAACTATGAACCAAGTTAATGGTAAGAACATGCGAAGAGGGATAACAAACTTACTGCTGTCCATTAATCTGGCAAAAAATCCAACCCATTTCCGCTTCATGCTCGTAGCTGCAGTTAGGAATTGGACGTGTCGGTGGGTCTCGCGGTAGACTTCCAGACTGAGAAGGAGGGGATCGAGAAACTGAAGACAAGGTCGCTCAGTAAAATTGGTAAGTAAGACGAAAGTCAGGAAACACTTGGTTATTATGAGGGGCGCCAACAAAGATTACGGGTCCATCTCTTGGTATGTTGAAAGCACCACGAGGACGGATTTCTCGGAAAAATATTTGAGTTACCGTCCTCCAGAAGAGCATTGCGGCATCGTAAGACATGTCTTGTTGCGGGCTATATGTTAAGGGTTCTGTAAGGAGAGCACCATACACGCTTTGAGAGCAGTGTTGTGGAGGGTGTACAGTCCATTCATCTTCAACCCATCGAGGTTCCCAAGTTTCATTGCCTTCTCGACCAAGCAAGAACAAATATCAGATTATTCCTTTACGGAAAATAGTATACATATGATTAAACGTTACACATCTATCTAGCCCATAGAAGTCCGCCCAGGGTTCGAAGAACTGCCTGCACTCAATGTGCTGGATCGGTACTGGAAAATGTCATGCAACCTTGAAAGTTTCTCCTGTGGGTCAACTCCTTCCAAAACTGACGCCCGTGACGAACTCGGTTTCGATGCGGCGTCTGACAATCCATTCACTGGGCTAGTGGGGCTCTTTGGCTCGTGATTGTTGGATTCAAGTCCTGAGGCTGCATTAAGCTTTTTAATGGAAGAGGAAAAACCTACGTACTTGATAGGGTGTCAGCAACGGCCACATTTCGTTCTTGGTCCTCCGCAGCGCGACTGGCCAGGGCTCGGTTGATATACTTTCTGAACGCCGCTCCTGTAGTATCTAGCAATTTCTCGACGCGGGGTCTCTTGTGTGGGTAGGCCTTCAGGAAATGGTGCAGCTCCGTGATTCCCTCCTTGTGTAACGCACCCGTGGTCTCACTTGATATGTGGCCAATAATCACCAGCAACTGGGCATCCGGATCCGGTTCTTCAACATTTGGAGAATATTGCCCAGGGCCGTGGGCGGACGAAGAACTTGGGCTTGTTCTGCGACTCAAAGGACGATGATTTGATTGAATGGATGAGGCAGTCTCTTGGGGCGATAAAGGACGGTTAGATTCCGGGGAAGGTGGTGGAACAAATTCGTCTGCCCTCTCATTACGCCGCGATATTGAAGCTTCGTTGGTGGTTTTACTGCTTGAGTTGAGGATCCGATACACATACGGATATACAATGGTGGCAGAAGGGTCATCGAATGAAGCTGAAAGCAACTCATACACATCATCTCCATAGTGTGCTGAAACAAGGTCAGGAAATATATATTTATACAAAAAAGGTGAAACTCACCAACGATGTGCTGGATGATAACTTTGATTGTTCTGAGTGGCATATCTCCACAAGGAACCTTGTTCGTCGCGCGTGCCCGCCACTCATTGGGGGGCACAGATTGTAAAAAGTGTTCAATAGCAGGGAATAATTCCACGGGGTCTAGGAGGGAGTCGCCGAGATCCTGAGGAATATTCCTAGCTAATTTCCACACGCACTTCAAAACCAATTCTGCCACCTTAGATTCTTTGGAATCGGGGAGGGTGCCATTGCTCGGGAAGGGTTTGACAATCTGCAATAGGAGTGCGAATAGGGCCCTAAAGAGTAGGGATGTGATTAAACCTCGGAATAGGCCAATAAAGATTCAAAGTACCTGAATATAGACATCCGTCTTCCAGTAGCAAACAGCCGTAGGATTATCATGTTGATGAATCGGGACAAGTCTTTCACTTTTCTGACAGGACTGTCATCCGTCTCGAGGAGGCGAAGAGTCAACTCCTCCAAAAGTGAACTGAGAATGTCAACTGTCAAAGATTCGGCCAAAAAAGAATGGTCACAGAAATTATTGAGTGTCTGGATGAGATGCTTTGCAAGCCGGAAATTATCGTCCAAAATGAGATCATTCGGATGTTCAAACACATGAGCCATTTGTAAGGTTATCGTTTCGATCAGGCCTTCGGTATGTTCTGCAAGCTCCCGATATTGAGGTGAGGATGGACCTTGATCGGGACCGATGGATAGAATCCTCTGGATTTTCTTCAGCGCCTCCACACTCCGAGCAGGATCATTACTTAGGATACTGGATATTGTCAGTGTAATTTCATCAGGCAGTTCTGCTCGAGGATTTTCGTGACGGATGGCCTGTTCGTCGGTTTGTACTAGAGGATTTGTACTAGTGGGGGTTGGGACAGTGGTTTCGTGGATGAGAGCTGGCTGGGATGGAGCTATATCCTCGCGTGTGTTCGCTGAAGGCTGAGTTAGGTGGGGTCGAGGTCGTCCCAAGCGAGAAGGCAGCAGGCTGCGTGGTCGACCTTTCCCTGGGGAAGACGGCACGACGGCAGCGGTGGGAAGGGGGTAAATTCCGCCTGGACGAATGGGCGATTCTGGTCTCTTTTGTGAAGGACCTGGTGACGCAGATCTAAGAACATGTGCAGGAGATGCAGGACGGGCAATTCGAGATACAGCAGAAACGGATGGACTTGCAGGTCTTGGAATATTAGCGGTCAAACGAGCAATACTGGGAGCGGGAACCACTGTAGGTTCTGATTGGCCCTGGGAACTTGGTCCAGGCACACGACGCAGCCTTTCTTCTAATTGTGTCTTGTCTTTGGCGGATAAAGTGCCAACCAGGGCCCAGACCTTTTCCCCGACAAGGGTGTAGGCATCACTGCAGCAGTATTAGTCCCGGTAGCCTCCTCGACCTCAAGAGAAGGATTTACCTCAATGTTCCAAGCGTTGATTTGCGGACTTGAGCGTCTTTATCAGAGAGAAGAGATGCGATTTGGGGGAAAGCTTTTGCAGGTTCACATGCACCCATGCCAGACTTTTTGAGAATTGCGGACAATTCATCTAAAGTACCCTGACGCGTTTTAGCCACCTTTGCCTTCACGCCGTGATCTAGCAATAGTTGGAAAAGCCGGCTGTATGCGTAGACTGTGGGGAGAGTACGGATTATTTGTTGAACGCGCACGCGGACTTGCTCTCGAGCATCCCCAAGCTGCAAGATACATTAGTTGGGCAAATACCAAGGAATGTCACACTACCTTATAAATAATAGTTGGCACAAAACACAAAGCTTCGTTATCGGTGAGTTGATATTTGACGTTGCGAAGCAAGGCAAGAATCGCTTCAGCCACATCGAGACATTTAGAAATAAGATTAGGTTGAGGTTCATGGGCCTTTATCGAGATATACTTCAACGGAAGGTCCAAGTTGGCGAGGCAAAGTTTTACAAGAGTTTCCTCGGCATCCAAAGCACTGGAGTAGAGGTCCGCAATTGTCTGCAAACCACTGATATGATCGTTGACTGCGTTATGGTCGTGGCTAAATAACCGTGCCAGAAGATCTTTCGATACATGCGGTTCCATTTGACTTTGTAAGGCTTCAGCCAGGTCCTTTCTTGTGGGACCACCTTCATTCACCCAGCGGCTCGCGTCCTTTGCTAACCTCAGTTTCTTCGTATCCAAGTTCATGTTTGTAAAAGGAAGACCTTGAGTTGGCGCAGAAGACGTTGGAGCCAACTGCTTTGCAGTGTTGGGTGGTATAGCCTTTTTAGAAACACTTGCTTTCGTGGGCACTTCAGCAGTGTCAGTTCGAGAATCGGGTCTGCTGAGGCCTTGGGGAAGTTTGCGACGGACACCTGATATTTTTCCCGTTGGTTTGGGTTCCAGATTCAGATTTGGAGCCCCGACAGGTGAATCAGAAATAGGACTTTCTGATGGGGAATCCGGCGAAATAGATTTCTTGCTGCTTGTTGCTTGATTCGGCAAGGATTCTATGGTGGTTGTGCGAGCGGCTTGGATCAATGGCACGGCGCTCGAACGGGAGGCGGGTTTGAGTGAGTTGGTTTGTTGCATGACGAAATCGAAGCCTGAACACTGAATGAGGGTGGGGAGAAGAGATTGTGCTGCTTTTCGCACATCACCGCTGCGGTCATCGAGGGACGATACAATGAGGGGTACCCAGGAACGCAAATCGAGAGAACTGGCTGCAGGGTGATCCTTGAACCAATCAACCAGCCACTGTAAAAGAGTAACCTTTTGCAGCGGGTTCGTGGTCTCAAGTGCAGTCGTTACGCCAGCAGTCATACTTTCAACGCCGTCGCAGGCATCCGCAATTCCAGCCAGTGCCTGGACACCAGCGGCCCGTATATTGGATTTTTGATCCGAGAGAACAGTGCATATTGGAAGGACGAAGAGGCGCGCATGTTTCTCAAAGGGTTTGCCCATACCCGCTGCTATACGAAAGACAAGATCAAGAGCCAAGGTTTGCACTGCCTTGTTGCTATCAGTCACTCTCGCTTTAAGGACCTGCCCAATTTCACCTTAAAAAAACAAAGATATAATGGCTAGCTGGAAACAACAAGGTTATGAGGGCTCACCCATGCTCGGTTTCAACCGTTTATTGCTTCCTTGATCGAGTATGGCTTGTAAAGCCTCCAATGCTTCCTTCTTGGTCTTCCACGCATCACTCTTCGCGTCGGCTAGAATCGTCGTACCTTTCAATAAACCATCTATTTCAACTCTGGGGAAAAGGTCATCCATTGGGTCTGTTCCTCCGGATTTAGAATCCTTTGATTCTGGGGCTAAGTTTGCTAGATCTGCTGATACCCGCGAAGGCTCTGGGGCAGTTTGACCTTCAACTTTATCAAATTCTGACGTGATGGTGTTCAATAATTGGGGATTTAGATCCTCCACGAGGTCTTTGACGCCTACAAAAATAACAATGAATTTCTAAGGAACTTGAACAAAGGACGGACTTACTTGGTCCTGCGAATATTTTGACGGTAACAAGGGTCTTCGTAGCACTAGTCCGAACAGCAGCATTAGAATTTTGCAAAGCCGCTTTCAGGAACTCTATTAATCCTCGCAATGATACCCCAGAGATACCAAAGTCGATCAGAGCCGTATTGACCCATGTTATTGCGTCTGCTAGAACCTTCGGCGCTTTCTGTTTTGAGAGAGGTTCGTAAGCTTTCAAGGTGGTTATCAGCTTGAACTAATGGAATCAAGAAAGCAGGCCCACACCTTGACCCAGTACGAACTGGAGCGACGTCTTCTCCGCAAAACTAAGGAGCGTATCACCCGCTGGCTTTTTCAACTTCATATCACCCAGCTTTTCGGTCAGATGGGCGACACAGAGAGCCACGGATGATCTTCCAAAAGAGGGGCATTGTTGAGCAAGCAATGCTAAAATTGTGTACAATTTCGCTGAAACCTAAAACCAATTGATGGTTAATAGTATTTGACAAATATCGGGAGCTGCGAACCTGGAAATTCTTTTCTCCCCATCCCTTTTTTGCCAACGAGCGGACAACGAGCTCAGCATCAAGGACTTGAATCTCCGTCTCTAGCCACGTAATCATCCCATCTAATGCTGCAAGTCTTGTTTTCCAATTTGCATCCCCAAGTTCGGTCATGATCGAACCTGGAAAAACATCTGCGGCAAGGGACTCTGCCTCTTCAGGAGTATGTTTATATTTAACGGCGTCAAGACTCCCTGCTGTATTGGGCACAGAGGATTTCGCTCCGGGCTTGGATGATGCAATCGCAGGTGCTTTTTTGGGGGCCGATGAAGGCGGTGGGGGTGCCGTGGGTTTCTTGGCCTAGCAAAATCCGAGTTAAATATACTACAAGCTTGGCAAAACACAAACCAATGTGACATACCGCAGGCTTTGCTGGGGGCTTAGACGGGGCCGGGGCCAGTTTTTTGGGTTGCTGCGGCGCCTCTTCGTCTTTTGCGGGTTGCTTTGAAGAAACTACGGCAGATTCTTTCTTGGCGGGAGGACCGGGGCGTCCTGATGGAGGACCCCCAGCCTTGCATTTCACCGTCGCCTTCTCGAAAGCCTCTTTAATTTTAGTTTTCCGCAAATCTGGCAAGGAGTCCATTATTGCATTAAGCGGACGTTCACCGACCATCTTCATAAGAGTGCCAAAGCAAGTAGCGGCTTCATTGCGAGCACCCTCAAACCCATCTTCCAATAGCACAACCAATGAATCTGCAAGAGGTTTGACTTGCTGCGGTTGTATGGGGGAGGTAGCAGAAGCCAGACATCTGCCCAAAAATTTCAAGGTGCCCTCCTTGACCTGGGGGTTTTTGGACTTCAAAGCGTGATCCAGGTCAGGTAGGATGTCAGCGAGTGTTACCTGTAGGTATACATAAGAACGGATTGTAAATGAAGTGAACAAAGAAACAAACTGTCGAGAAAATCGCATCGAGGGCAGTGCCAATGGCATCAGTGACGTTTGTTTTCCTTTCCTTCAACCTCTCCAGCGCCAGAGGAACCACATTTTCGCGATACTTGGAAAAGGAAGTCCGCATTCCTTTCGCAAGCTCTTCCAGACAGCTGCATGCAACCACGACGCAATTGATGTTGGCGTCTTTAGCCACGCAAGTGGCGAGAGCCTTGGAGAGCTCAGATATCTCCGAAATATCTTTAATTCTTGGCGTATTCGACAATAGCGTGGCAAGATCGTCAAGGGCTTCCTTACGTTCCTTCCATTTCGAAGATTTCAAATTGGAGTGAAGCTGAGGCGATAATTTCTGAGCTATATCCTCAGGCTCGGCAAATGTGCGAGGGTCGGGAGCCATGTCTGCTGTTGCTTCATCATCAAGAAATAATAAATGATTATCTGAAAGAACCTGCACCTTCAGCTTCCTCTGGGGTATTTTCGGCTCCTTCGTCGTTCATGGCCTCTCGTGCTTGCGCTCGTGTAAGACGTTCCTGTTTCAGGCTCTTGTGCCCTTTGCCATTCTTTTCCAAGGCTTCAAACGAGTCTTTCAATTCCTTCACTTGAACTGGTTTCAGTTCCGCTAACCAAGGTTCGATACCCGGACCAATGTACTGATACAAGATGATAGCAAGATTTGTTCCCTCAGCACGGACGGATTTGTCGGAGTGAGCGAAAATCTTCGGGAGAGATTTGAGAATCGCAGGAGTAGGAGCAGTTTGGGTCCCAAATATTCTGAATGATGGTCAATCACCGAGGCAGGGATATGTCCAGAATATACTCACCTCACAACTTCCTTAAGCGCCAGAATACATCCTGCAACGGCTTTGGGTTGCTTAGCACCAAGACCAACCAATAAATCAGCCTGCGATAGAAATTAAGGTGGGATTATTCACAGATTACCAATTTACACACCACAACTGCACTGCCTCTGTTCTCAACTTCTACATATTGCAGCACTAGTTCAATAGCCTGATTTTTTGTGCCTACGCGTGTAGAGCCCAAGCATTTGTCAACTAAAGCAGGGAGAATTCCTTCTCTTGTTTTTGCTGCAGTTTCTCCGGCATATTTCACGAGGGCGACCAAACATTCGACACCTTTTTCTTGTGCAACTGCGTTTGCGTCAGTAGCAAATTTCTTGAGGAGTTCCAGATTATTAACATATGGTTTGAAGGCAGGATCGGTGTCGGATGCGGTGGTTTGAAAAGTTTTGATGAGAGATTCGTAGGCACTAACACGCGCCTTCCAGTTCTTGTGCGCAAGTCTTTCAGAAATAGGAAGAGAAGTGAAATCCTCCTCCTGGGGTGGCGGGCCGTCCATTCTCCTGATATATAGGCAGAAGGGGATGGATGGAGACCGCACCTGGCAAAATAGAGATGAATGAAGGACGTTGAGGACAATTTAAGTTGCTCATTCCAATCAACACTGGGTCACGCACACGTGGAGTGTGACCAACTCACACATGAGTTGCTTATGGAACGTAGTTAGCTAATACTTAAATTCATTCCATTCAATGATAAGTTTGCGTGATTAACGGCCTATCGCGATGCTAGGGCTGCCCCCACCGTTGTCAACAGTTCAAATATCTCTAAAATTTGGTCGTCTGACACTATGGCCTCCAGTTGGCGCAGGTGTTCCTCTGTCCTGGAGTGGCGAGTCGCAGCATCTTGCCTTTCATTCTTCATCCCAAGGTTGTGATAGACAACTGACAACAAATATTGCACATCTCTCAACGACGGATACATTTCCAAAGTCTGGAAGTCAGCTTCCGCAATTGAGAGATACGGTATTGCCTCTTGGAGGCCGAGCGCTAAAACGACGAACACTCAGTCATTCTCTGAATCTTGAAAAAGAGTGAAACAATGCTACGGTTTGAATGGCTTGTAACGACTATGCACCGGCCAAGAGTGAAGCAAGCAACAGCTCGCTGTTCGAGTTCGTCACCATTGATTACCTTTTCAGGATTCAGATTAGCTGTAACTTTTAGCGAAGGGTAAGAAGTTCGCAGACCTGTGGCATAATTTCCTCCAAAATTTGTTTTGACCGCTTAGACATTCCAAACTCTAAACCAACGTCGGCGAGGACTATTATGCAAGACCTGTAGAGGTTATATCTACAGAGAAATTCTGAGTGCCACAAAGCCTTGAGCAGGTGGTCGATCCCTAATGCGGCTTGGTCGTGTTGCTGTTTTGATTAGTACGATCGCGTCAGCCCAAAAGCTTCATGGAAGCTCACTTTCAATTGAAGCATCTGGTATAAAGACTCTCGAATGTTCGACATTCTATCCCACTCAACATCGAACAGATATTCTTTCGGATTGGAAGGTCCATGCGGCCTCCGAGGTATGAGCAGCTCGCGGCAAAGACGCGACTGCCCTCTTGAAAGGAACTATCAACACGTCGTGTGAAACAACAGGGAATTTGACTCCTACCCACCGTCGAGTGGCCCGAAGAGTTAAAATATGCCAAATCTGGTGGGCCCATGTCGCGTAATCGTAAATAATTAATCCACACCAAACGGAGGGGTCAACAAGCGATGCTAGAGCTTCATCATAGTTCCCTTGTCTCGCTTTCTGGAGACCCGGGATGTGAGCGAAATTATGGCTTATGCCCAGAGTGCAGATTCACAACCTTGTAGGATTTATTGAGGACCACTGAAAGCTTATTGGAGCTTTCGCTGCCAGGCTCCATAAATGCCAATACTATGTCCTCCTCCAGCTCCGAGAGTTTATGACAACCTATTCATTGTCAGTCAAAAAGAGGTTTTCTGGGAAATTTTTACAAACCTGCTTCTTTCCAAACTATGGATTGTACAGCATGTTGAGCCCATTGTTGATCTTCGGCTGGTATTGCAAGCTGGATATCCAGCCAGTTATCATAGAGGCTCACAGCTTGGACGATTTTGATAAAGGCGGCGTTCAGTGGTTGGTCCTAGGGTAGACCGTAAGCAAGCGCAAGCCTGGTACCGTACTTTCTCTCACATTGTCTTCGTCCAAGAGCTTGCGAACGTCTGCTAGAACTTCAAGGGGATGAAGATCAAATTGTATTTCTTGCAGAATAGGTTTTTGGCCTGGAACATTGGAGGGTAGACGATGCAGGATGCTGTTCGAGAGGGTCAACAGACAGTCCAGCCAGTACATCGAAAGAGAACTTACCTTGTACAATGGTGCAAGATGACTCTGTCATTGGTGACCCTTGCAATGTCAATGGCTTCTGTCAAGAACTAAGGGCAGAGATTTAACAGCTGGGTGTGTTGTCCAGACAAAATTACGACCTGTGCAGCGGCAGCATACTCTCCTTGGATGTAATGCATGCGGACTAAGCTGAGTAAGGCTTGTGGCCGCAATCCACTTCAAGAAGTATTCACAATCCCAGCCGCGATGGAAAGAGAACATGACATACGAGTCGTTGCTCTCATGAAAGTGCTGGTCAAAAAACCTCCGCAAGTTCTCGACAGCGATATTCTCATCCCCAACAAAAAGGCCCTTTTCCCATCTAGAAACGATTCAGGATGGAAAATGCAGACGGTGTTTTGGATGAAGGAAACAAACGCCTCAAATGTATGTGGCTTCGCCCAATTCCTGTTGTCGGCTTGCGTCTTGTAAAGTAGAAGATCGCCTGGGATAAAGTAAGACTTTTAACAACCTGGAAACACTTCGCTATCGCTAGACAAGTACGTACATGTTAATTCATCCTTCTGAAAAATCTCATAGCCCGCGGAAAGATTCCCAGAACACCAGGATTTGTAATCGTTGCACAGTTTTCCGAGTGCTGGGAAAGATAGTTTGACGAAACTGACATAACATCGACGGCAGAAATATCCAAATATCGATCGGCGAAGCTGAAAGCATTCATTATCCATGGATAGAAAAGGTGCAAGAACCAATGCTTACAAGTCTAGAATTTTCCTGCATCGGGATCAGATACTTTCAATGTGTATTCAAACGTGCAGAATTGGCAAACCTCGGGGTTCTTCGTCAGGAAAAGGCAGGGTAAATCTTGAGACCTGTGTTAGTTTGCGCTGAGATGTCCATCTATCATACTGACTTCCAAGGAAGTTGCCCATCTTATCAATTGTCAAGATATCATCGTGCTGAAGTTTGAAATGGAATCAGAGGTGGGCTACTTGGGAACCTTTTTTGAACTCACTATGCTCTTGATCGCCATCTTGAATTCTAAACACTCTGCTGCATCGCTATTGGGTCCTGAGGATATTGACGCAATTAATTCTTCATGCGGCAACGGCTGCGCAACCTATTTATCGGGATAAACGTTGAATGTGTTGGCATAATGGTTTCACAAACGAACTTCAGAAATCTCATTGAGCAGGACCCTGTAAATGTGAAGAGAATAGGCAGGGGGGAATTTCTTGATTTCAAGGTCTTTAAACGCCATCATAAGAATTGTGAGTAACGTAATATGGTGCGGACGGAGGACATGATCTGAGGGAGGTGGAGCTTCGTCCATGTAACAGCTTGGACAGTTACAAAAGTGGGATGGTGTCAAAGACGCGAGAATATCTCAGTCAGGAGGGGTCCGACTAAAAGACGCGTTTGTTTGTCTCTGATGAAGCAGAGCAACAACCGTACCTGCCTTTAGCAAAGTACGTAGGTGCGAGCGTCCTCAGTTAAGTATGGCAGGCAACCTCAAAACTAAAAGGTCTGCACCTTTGTCTCAAGTTGAGTTCATTCATGTACGAATGGCTCAAAAATTCATTTTTAAACCCTCAGGCTTCTTCAAAAAAGCGCAAACTTAACAATGGGACGACCCAAAAAAATGCCAGTGGAAAGCCATCCTACAAAACAAAGGACGTGAAGAAAGACAAAGCTGCTGATCGGGGTACAATTCCCATACCCAGCGCGAACGACGATGATGTGGACGTTTCCGATCAAGACTTGGCCGTTCTGGTAGAATTCGGAGGGGCAGTGAATTTTTTAAACAAATTAGATCGTAATGGAATTATGCGGTATTCTTTTTTATTTTTGATCTGTATGATGTGCCTTTTTTTGAAGGTGTTTTTTCGTAGGAGCAAGAAAGAAACGCATCGATTACACAAACTCACAAAACCCATCCGCAAAACAGCAGTTCACGATGACCTGCCTCCTCTTAATTCGGACGACGAAGATTCTTGGGACTCAAATATCGACGACGATGATTTGGACTCTTTGGATGATGAGGGCTCTCTGGGGGACATGTCCGACGCCTCGGACGACTCAAATGAAGAAATGCCGTATGAAACCATTCCTCGGATACAACCCACCACTGTAAAGACGCCAGACGCAATCAAACGATTACCCATTAAATTGGCGAATGGAAAAATTCAACAAACGGGTGTTAAAACTATGATATTCCGTCCCCCCCCATCAGAGGAGCCCGAAGCTGTCAGTGAATCTGAAGTGGGGGAGGAACCCCAGAGAGTCGAGGATGTTTCAACAGGCGCTCGTTTTGGCCGACCGGCAGTTGTGGATGTACTGCAAACAAAATCTCGAAAACATCGAATAGAAATGGCGAAGGAGCAGATAGCCAGTATCTGTCAGGATATTTTGGCAGACCCCGAAAACGGCGTGAGTCTAGGCTTCCCTGATCCTCTTTTCAATATCCGTTAACCAGCACTGGACATTAGCTTGGGCTTCTCAGACGATTACATTCTTTTTCTCTCCTAACTCTTACAACACGGACGCACCCCGAACCTGTTCCCAACGATCTCGTTATTCGCAAACTTTCCATTTTGTCTCAATTGGCCGTTTTCAAGGATATAATTCCAGGCTACCGAATACGATCTCTGACAGATATTGAAAAAGCGGAGAAGGTTAGCCAGATGGTCGCAAGAACCCGCGACTGGGAACAAGGCCTGGTTACAGTTTATCAAACTTACCTGCTCTTGCTGGAAAACGAACTAAAAGGTACGTGTTTTTCATTGCCACGAATATCTGAACCCATAATGGTGTCGAGTAGCGCATGGCGAAGTTGCTGATACTGCACTGCGTTGCATGTGCACACTATTAACGGAAGTCACTCATTTCAATTTCCGAGTCAACCTCATGAAGTGTATTGTCACCCGTCTAAGCAAAAAGTCATGGGACAAGGTATTTAGCGGTTGAAATCTCCTGTTGACCACTCTTTTGACATATTCTTAGTCCTCTGAGCTCTGCTCCAAAACTCTTATCGATGTGTTTCGCGCCGATCTCACTGGCGAAGCGTCCTTGGAAATTATGCGGCTAATAAACCGGATGATCAGGGAACGGCATTTCAAGGTCCATCCGAATGTTCTTGTTTGCCTCCTTCAGCTTCGACTCCGGACAGAACTGGGCGTTCGCGCGTCCAGCACCCATGCAGATAAACCGGAAGCAAATAAAGGGAAAAAACTGAAAGGAAAAAAACCGGAAGCAGTTCATCTCAGCAAAAAGGCTAAGAGGGCTTTGAAAGAACAAAAGGATATCGACAAAGAACTTCGGGAAGCAGGGGCAGAGGTGGATAAGGAGGAGAGAAAGACCGTCGTGAGTACATGCTCTATTTCCTTTTTTTTTTTTCTCTTTTTTTTCTCACACAAATTCAAATTCAGCAAACAGAGACTTTGAAATTACTCTTTGCTTTATACTTCCGTATCCTCAAAAACCCAGTGCCCACGCTGTTGCTCCCCTCGGCACTCTCTGGAATATCCAAATTCGCACATTTGGTCAACATTGATTTTTTCAAAGATCTCATGAAGGTTTTGAAAGATCTGATCTCGATAGAAGAAGAAGCAGAAGAAGAGGACGCTTCCGAAGAAGGTGATCGACTATCAAGGGGACCGTTTCCTACATTCCAGGGTGTTTTGCGCAAGCTAATGTGCATCGTCACAGCCTTCGAGCTTCTTTCTGGACAAGGTGTGTGTATTTGATGCCTTGAGGACATTTGACATTCTCATGCCTAATGAAACTCGGGATAGGGGAAGCATTGAATATGGACTTGAATGATTTCATCACAAATTTGTATGCCATGCTGTTACCGCTAAGCTTTTCGATAGAAATCGACGCCCGACCACTACCAAACTCCACATCAATACTCGACGTCCTTTTTCGGGCGCTGAACTTAATTTTTTCACCTCGAACCTCGGGAACGACCGCGTCGCCCTGGCGTTCGGCGGCGTTCAGCAAACGTCTTCTCACCGTCTCCCTCCACTGGCCCACCGCCGCCGTCCTTCGCTCCTTAGAGTTCGTGCGCGGTCTAGTTGCGAAGGACCCCAAATTGGAAGCGATGCTGGCCACAGAGGATCGCATTTTCAATGGCGTATACCGAGCCGACGTTGACGACCCCCAATTGTGCCATCCTTTCGAGTCCTCATTTTGGGAGCTTCATGCTTTATATCGGCAACACTGGGATCCACGGGTAAGAATGGAAGCAGAAAATTTACTTAATTACAAGTCCGTGTAGTACTTAGTAAATGGATGGATGCTTTATGCCTAAAATTATTTTACATCTCTTGGGCGGTACAACAACATAAATACAAACGACACCAGTCGTTGAGGACAAATACAACTATGGGTAAGAGAGTCCGTGTGTTTGAGCAGAGTAGAATGTCGAAGCGGTAAGGTATGCGAGATGATTATGTTACAATAGCTAATAAACATACAGAGCAACCATGGTGAGGGTATGTTTTTCCAAAAACAAGACCAAGAAGAAAATTAGTGGATGCAGTGGGGGATTAGTCTACTCAAAACTTGTGTGTGATGGGGTGCCTCGTTGAATTCAGCGTGTAGGAAAGCGAAGGTTGGGTACGGGGATAAGGTCCAGCGTGGGGGAAAGCAAATGTGGAACTCGGGCTAGGTGAGACAGATGAGGATATCGGGGTGCCTTTATCGGCCGCCCGGTATTTTTGGTAACCCAAGAGCGTTGCGGATGGCATGGGACCCCCGTTCTTCCTGTCAAGTTCATACATGACAAAAAGGAGGGTTTCATCGTCGACAATGATTTCCTGCGTGAGAACGATTGAAGCAGCTAAAAATAAAGCTCTCGGTTAGGAAAAAAAGAATTTCAACGCAGATATTTTGAAGATGGCTCACAGTCATCCAGCCATCGACAGCTGTTCAGTGCGGAATCCGGGAGCGCGGCGTTTACAGTGCCGACATTGATATGTGTGACATTAAGGAAACCTGCCTCTTCCGAGAGCAAGGCGTTGTTTGCAAAGACTTTGGTCACACATCGACTGGTTGCGCTCCAGACGTTTTCCAGAGAAAGGCCGGCGTGAAAGCCGTGCAGAGTTTGGGGAGCACGCATCTCGTTCACAGTGGGAACGCAGAGGCGTATCTTTAGCATGAACGGAGGCTGTACTTGCTGTGAAGGATGGGCAAGAGCGTCGACCTTGACGGAGAATGGGGTCATTCCGTCAGCTTGGAGAAATATCGAAGTGACTTTATTGCGCGAATAGCGATAATGGGTGGGGGTGACGCTGGAATGACGATTGACGGCAGAATTTCGGGGTGGTTGGTAAGGTGAGTTGGGAGGGTGTCCTGACGAGGGATATTTGGGTTGAACGCTGGAAATGGCGAAAGGGGAAGGGTCGTTGAAGGAAGGAAGGCGGTGGATATAACCACCATGGGGAGATATTGATGGACTGCTCATGCCTGGAGCGGGGTATGGGAGATCAAGAGGCATGACGTGCGGTTTGGAGCTGAAATCGGAGGGATACAAATTTGGACGGTGTTCTGGAGTCGGGGGGAATTCGGATTGGGAGTCGGCAGGAGAGAAATTTGGGGAGACGGAATTTGAAGAGGGTAGATCGGGATCGTCCCAGTCGAAAGGAATCATTGAATTTGTATCCTCGAGCTTGACGGGGACACCGACAGGGGAGTCATTCTCTGGGAAGAGCTCATCGCCACCTGCGACTAGATGAAATTCTATGGGAAATTGAATTAACAGCAGAACAGAGGGAAAGATGAAAAGCCTTGCCTGGTTCACCCTTCCACATATTCCTAAGGACCTGGATGTGGCTTGCGACCTGCTTTTTTGATCGCTCAATGCCCTGTTTGGCGAGATAGTCAACGAGAAACTGGTTGCGCCATCTGCTGCGGCCGCGGGACTGGGAATAGGTGGCATAGGGCGATTCCCAGTATTCACGTAGACCTGAGGGGGAGATGAGGAGGGAAGCGAGGGGAAAGGAGGAGGGACGGACCTTGAACGAAAACCTTTTCGATAGATTCTGGCCAGACTTCGGTGCCACTGCCGTCTTTGAGGAGTTTACGGTGTTTGCGCTGGGGAGTGATGCTGGGGGAGTCTTGTTTCCTAAGAGATGCCATGGAGTGAGGAGGGACTTGAGACGGTATATAAGTATCATCGGACAAAGATTCGAGTCAAGATCCGAGATGGATCCCGATTGGGCATCTTTGAGCCACTGTATTGGAGATGGGTCTTTCAAAGTTCCCCATTTGGAACAATGGCTTTGGCCGGCTCCTCCGCTGCCCCGATGGTGCTCTCCTCCGCCCATGGCCTCCCTCACCCAGAAGTGGCTCCGTGCGTCTGCCCAGCCATATCCAAATCCACACCGCGTCTACGCCGACATCGACGCCGCCCTCGCCCGCTTCACAACCCTCCGCCCAAAGTCCGATGTGTACAGTGCGTCCCCGCTCCCTCTTCAATTCCTGCCTTGTCCTTGACCCTCCAAAGCATTCGACGACGGCCGCACCCAGCTCCTTCTCTGCCTCCATGGTCTTCTCCCCATTACTTTTCGAAATGCCTCTTACAATATCCCCATCGCCCTTTGGGTCACAAGAGACTACCCTCGCCAGTCTCCGATCGCCTATGTCGTCCCTACCAATGACATGCTTGTCAAATCCGGAAAGTACGTCGATGTGAGCGGCAGATGCAATATAGAGTACACCCAGCATTGGGAGCGTAAAGATGAGGTTTGTTCTTTTCCAGATAGATCGCGCTCATCTACATTCATTTCAAAGGGCTGCAGTCTGTCTGCCCTTCTCGACGCCTTGCAAGATCACTTTTCCCGTGAACCTCCTGTATATTCCAAACCCAAACCTCAGACATCCTCTCCTCCCACCCTTCCTAGTAAACCTCTTCAATATGTACGTACATTCCTTCTGCTCAATCGGAATCTAATCTGATATCTGCCCCTAGATGCCCCAAGCACTGCCCCCGCCCCTTCCGCCTCATCCTCCCGTTTCAGTCCCTCTCGGTTACAGATACCCTCCAGAAAGTTCTACCGCGGTCCCACCAAGTCTCTTTTCACCTGCCCCTCCCCCGATCACCCAAGCCTCACCACCTCCCCGTGTCCTTGGACCGGCATCGCCACCACCACTTCCGCCCCAAACTTTTAACTCTCTACCTGTATTTCCACTAGAGCCCCCCCGGCCACCCATTCCAGACTTGCTCGATGAAAATGACTCATCACCGGCGGCAAATCACCCCTTTATGCCACCCACCCCCCCCCCCCCCCCACACCCCCAAAAACAA
>Ga0307509_10001325_pt1 | contig 41980 bp, 58 predicted proteins | sample 10_EM_MG_FD_202245 | JGI IMG/M metagenome (GOLD analysis project Ga0307509, IMG submission 202245) | Populus trichocarpa ectomycorrhiza microbial communities from riparian zone in the Pacific Northwest, United States - 10_EM | ecosystem: Host-associated > Plants > Roots > Unclassified | place...
AGTGCGGGGTAAGGGGGAGAACCGAACTTCATGAGCGGGTGTCAACGATGAACAGGAACAAGAACCCCAAGGAGGGGAGGCATGCGTGCCTCAGGAGAGGAGGGAAGATGGCTTAACGTCAACCCCTCGGCAGAAGCCATGATGGGGGAAGAGAGGTGGGTGGGGGATCGTGACGATGATTTCCCGTGGTGTTGAGATTTCAATCGCCGGAGGTGGAGGAGAGATGGTTCGTGGCCTATCTCTTGGTCGGAACCAAGCACCTTATATAGGCATCTTCTCACAACCCTAACCCTGGTGACTTGTCACCATCGCGTAACATAGCCCCCATGACTCATAATTAGTCATGGTGCGAAATCCATCAGCTGATTCTTTCAAATCAGCTGCTTACCATCTCTTCCCTCGATCCAAACCCATAACTCGATCATGCGCTCAAATGAGTCGCATGCGTGAAACCCATGACTCGTAATCTGAGTCATGTGCGAAATCGTTACATCGTATGACGTCACAACCGTGAAGTCATGAAATCATTAACCAATCATAATCAACTAATAACTCGCCAGTGCGCAGGCATGTGATCTCTGCCTTGCTTAGTCACGATTTGTGACAGGACCATCTCGCTTCAACTGGGGTCCGTACCGGTCCCAGGCCCTCATACGGGCGCGAAATTCAAACAAGTAAATCAAAGGAAACCCTCCCTCAGCCAGCGGAGAGCATGAACACAATTTCAAATAAAAACCAAAGTAACCCTAGCTTTCCTGAGACCACAAAAAATATCGAAAGGAAAGAACCTTAGACGAGTGGGAGGAAACAGAGTCTGCCCAGCAGGACGGGCGGGAAAACATGCCCGTGGGGATCGCTGTGGCCGGGCACCTGGTGAAGCGGGTAAGCGCGGCCAAGAGGGCACCAGAGGACCATATGGGGGCGTCGGGGCCAAGTTCGGTGACCCCTTGAAGGTGGCGGGACCTGGCAGGCCTCTTGGCTGAACAGTCGAGGATGGCATACTCGAAGGTCTCGTGGGCCTCATTGCAGCTAGGGCAGTCGGGTGGGCCGGCATTGGCCCAGGACGGGTGAGCGCGGAGGTAACTCTTGCCAGATCTCATCTGCTGAAGGCGACCGGTGTAGAATTTGGGGAGGCCCATGAAAGGATGGGCCGTTAGCGAGGGGCGGTACTCGTACCTTGGAGGGTCCGGCGCGACCAAGTCCCACTCTTGCACGAGGAGGTCTGGGCATAGGAGCTTGAGCTGGGGGTAGGTGCGGCCCGGGGGGGCGGAGGGTAGACTTCGCCGAGCCCGTGCTGCGAGGTGACAGGGAGGGAACCCTGACCGTCCAGGCCGAGGAGGAAGAGCATTGAATGGGGGATGGCGTCTAGGGGGAGGTGAGTCCTGTTTTTGGCGGCGGGCCACGGTCGGCGCCAATAAAAATGGGGCAGGCGGGCACTAGGGTTGCCCTGGCAGAGGGCCCTATGGTCGAGTGCGTGCCGATACAGCGACGGGGTCTGCAGGGAGGGCGGGAGCCTAGCGGAAGCAGGGTTGATCTCAGGGGGGGAGCACATGACTCTCAAGCAGGCCAGGCGGCGCTTGTATGCGAGGAGGAGGTGGAGCGGGGGGAGGCAGGCCTCCACGGCTAGGATGTCGACAGGAGGGCACGTAAAGCAGTTGGTGGACCACCTCTGGACCTTGTGCCAGAAGGCCGAGAGCTTTCTTGTCATGTGAACAGTGGGTTCAAAAGTGTCAGCGCCGTAGCTGCGGATTGGGAAAAGAAGCGACGATGCCAATCGATAGCACAGGAACGGGGGCAGGCCCATCCCCAGGAGGGAGAGTCTCTTGGCGGCCACGAAGGCAGCCTGGGCCTTGGCTAGTCTTTTGGTGAAGTGTGGAGTGGTCGAGATTGAGGGTGTGAACCAGTAGCCTAACGAACGGACCTCGTGCTTAGGGGGAAATATGGACCCGTCTTGGTGGATTGGGGAACGGGAGGCAGGCTCCCTGTCCCTAATGGTACGCCAGTGGATAAGTTCCGTTTTGGGGATGGAGAAGCTGACAGCCAGGCGGGTCCCTCTGGCCTTCCACACCGCGTTGTGCCTCTGTAGCGATTGGATGTTTCGACGATAGGACGTCGGGGAGGTCATTAGACTGAAGTCTTCGAAATAGCTGAGGGTGAGCCCCTGGAGGATCTCACAATCCAGGCCGGAGTCATAAATGACGTAGAGGAGGGGGGAGACCGGGGACCCCTGGGCGGTGCCCACCGAGACTGGGGCAAAGATCTTAGGTGACCCTTGATAGAGGAGCCGGCACGTCCTGCCAGTGAGGAAGGACCTGGTCCACGACACGAGGTCGGGATTCACGCCCCTAGCTCTGAGCATGTTGCAGAGGGTAGGCGGGGTAACATTGTCGAAGCCCCCTTTGATGTCGAGGAAGAGTGTGGAAACTTTCCTGCGGGCCATCTGGAGGGTTCTAACCTCATGGGTCAGGGTTGTTGTCGCATCCGACGCTGACACGCCAGCCAGCGAACCGCATTGGTGGGGGTTGTGGAGGCCCGACACACGGGCCACACAAGCAAGTCTCGAGTTCAGAATCCTTTCTAGGATCTTGGAGAAGGTTTGCAGCAGGACAATCACGCGGAACGAGGCAGGAGAGTCATAGGAGGGCTTACTCGGCTTGTCCAGGACGATGCCGTCAGTCATCTTGAGGGCGGGGGGGTGGAAGCCGTGGGACACCGGCGGGGCAAGGAGGGCGTTTATAAGGAGGGGAGCCACCCGGTGGATGCTTTTCCACACTGAGTTGGGGGTTTTGTCAAGGCCAGGGGCTGACGTAGGCAAGCAACGGGCTAGCGCCATGCTCACTTCCTCAGTTGTCAGGGCCGTGCAATCTCTGAACGGCAGTAGGATTGTGTCTACGGACCTGGCCGGTTCGCCAGGGAAGAAATGGTTCAGGAGGGCCTTGTTCAGCTGATGTGGGGTCGTGGCCGCTGGGAGTTGGGGGAAGCGGGGGGGGGCGGCCTACGGCAAACCTCTTCACTGTCCAAACCGTCTGAGCTGTCTCTGAGGCCAAGAAGGCAGACCAGTGGTCCCTATTGGCCTACTTAATGGCGTTGAAATAGGCAGACCTGGCGGCCCTTGACGAGGCAAGGAGGGCAGCATCAAACCTGTCCCTCTTGGAGGAGCGGAGGGCAGAGTTATAAGCTCTCCTGAGCTGTGTTAGGAGCTCCCACCACCAGGGCTTGGAGCGGAAGGTGACCCGTTTGACCGGGGTGTGGAGAGCCAGTAGGGCTGTTATCTTGTTCAAGATCGTTCTGAACCTGAGGTCCAGGGATTTCTAAGTGGGGATAGGGGGGGCTGGCGAGATTGGGGCCGCCTCGACCGAGGAGTCAAGTGCAGGCCAATCAGTGAGGGCCCAGTTCGGGGATGGAGGGGGGGCACGGAAGATTAGGGCTTCAACGCGGAGTAGGATGGTGATGTGGTCTGACCCAGTTGAGGGGAGGGGGTCGCTCCATTCCGCAAAGTATAGGGTAAGAAGAGGGCAGGCAAAGGCAAGGTCCAGGACTCCGGGGCGTCCGATGAGTGACATGGAAAACGGCGTGAAGACCCCTGGGGTGTTTAGGAGGGAGAATCCCAGTTCGGTAGCCCTGTCAAAGCAGGGCGTCGAAGTGGCGAGCTCGTCTTCCTTAAATGTCCTAAGGGGGTCCGCTGATGGGTGATGAATGTTGAGGTCTCCCAGGGTGAGGGTGGGGAGAGTGGAAGCGGGGAATATAAAATCGGGGTGGAAGGAGCGGGTATTATTAAGACTACCCTTCGTGCTATAGGAGTTGATGATCGTGAAACTAGTGGTAGAGGGGTTGAAGAAACCGTCAGGGTTGAAGAGGTCCAGGGCCATAACATCACCCCTACCGAAAACCCGGGGTAGGAGGGAAACAGTAGACAAAAACGAACGGTACACATAAAAAGCAATGCGGGGCTTGCAGCCACCCTTGGTGGGAGGGGGAAAAAACCAAAAACAAGTTAAAGGAGGGAAGTTTGCCCCTGTAGACCGGGGGGTCCGGGAGGGCGACAATACACCGAGGGAGGGCCAGTTGGGTAAACGACCCGAACAGCGATAGGAACACATCCCAGCTCCCGAGGCAGTTGTGTTCAATGAGTGTGAAGGGTTTCTGGAGAGGGCGGTGAGTCCTGCTCGCCGTCCCACGGTGTCTGGTTGTGATGCATTAACGGGCCAGGGCCAATGGGGTTCTGCTCATGGGAGAGGGGCTGGCGGGCTCCGCGGGAGGGAGCGACCAACTGCCTTGGGTGAGCCGTAGTGGGGCCGGAAGCATTGTTGAGCTTCTGGCTCTTTGAGTAGCCATCTCGAACGCTGACTGGAGGGAGCGGGTGGGTGAAGCGGGGGGCAAGAGGTCATCATCGTCGGCGGCCGTGTCCATTGCGTCGCCAACGGGCGGCGGAAGAACAATCGTCTGGGCAGCGGTGGAACGCCTGAGAGTGGGCGGAGACGGGCGGGAGTCACAATCCCTGTGAGTCGCAGTGTGGGCACCTGCGCAGTTGGCGCAACGCGGGGGTGAGGAAGAGCAACACCCAGGAGTAGCCTTAATGTTGCCACCTCCAGGGCAGGTAGGGTTGAGGCATCGGTTCATGGCACGGGTGTGGTTGAGGGAACAGATAGGGCAGACAGGGTCGATGGAGGGACACCTGGGGGCGACGTGTCTGAAGCCCCAGCAGTTCTTACACTGCGTGTACCTGTTGGAGGAGTAGGCGCGCTCAACAGTCCTTGTGCGGGAAACGAGGCGTATAGAGGAGCCCATTGCGGGGACGTCCCCGGTGTGGACAGAGACAATGACTGAGATGGCAGACTTGTCCTCCCTAGATCGTGAGTCGGGGTTGAGATAGCTGGCGGCGAGGATGCATCTGTTCTTGGAGTTGAGTATCGACTCTGCGAGGCCGGGGAAGAGTTCATCAGGGTCCTCGGGGAGGAAGGCAATGGGGAGGGAGTCCATGGGGAGCTGGGCCTCATTGGGGGCAAGGCGAAAGGGCAACCAGGGATGCGCGCCCACCGGGAAGGACGTGTTGAGCTGGGAAGAGAGAGCGTCAAAGTAAGGTGCGAAGGCGGCAGCGGGGGTGGCAGGGTCGCTGACAAGGAGGGTGACAGACCCACGATCGTTGACTTTGGTTGTGACCGCGTGGGGGAGGACGCACTTCGCATCCCTCAGGCCACGAGCAGCTATGTCGGGGAAGGTGGCAGCGATCAGGGACGCTTGTTGGTGCTCGGAGGGGGAGAAACGGGGAGCGTAGAATCTTCTTTCAGCCGCAGGGAGCGACTTCAGTGGCTGGGTATCAGGCCCACTGTGGCTAGCCGATGCCACTTGGGCGGCCGTGAGGGAGCTCTTATTCTTCTTGCCATTGGAAGTGCCAGTAGAGGCGGCCTTGGCGTACATTTGGTGAGGGTTGGGGCAGTCGGGGGCGAGATGCCCAGCGATGAAGGTGGTGGGGTCCGGGTACTTCCCTTCTCGCAACGTGTTCGCTTCCCATGAGTCAGGGAATTTGACCACGTAGGCCTGGGGCTCGCCGTAGAAGGATCGAGTGCCCACATCATACCTAGGTATGTCCGGGTCGAAGGAGGATGGTGGGCCCCTGTTAGGGGGTGCAGCCCGTGCTTTGGGCCTTGGAAAAGGTGGTGCGGGTGGACCAGATGGAGGAATAGTAGGCCGAGTGGGGGCAGGGGCCTGTCGTGTGGTAACATTGGTCGGGGGAGCTGGGGGTCGAGTGGGGGCGCGTGCTTGGGGAGGGGGCGCAGCCACCCTATGTGACAGGTCACGTATGGCCGCGTTGATTGGTTCGAGGGTACCCTGGACTCCTGTCCAGGTCAGGAGGGTGTTGACAACAGACTGGATGGTGCCCAACTGCGTTGTTATGGAGTCCAGCTAACGTGTCATGGACGCCAGCGCGTTGCGGGCGGAGCAGGAAAGGGGGATGAGAATCGTCTCGCCGTCTGACAGGCCGGGCGCTGGTGATCGTCCAGGATGGGCAGTTGAGTCGAGGTGAGGTTAAGCCTCTGCCGGGTTTCGCGAACGAAGTCGCGTATGTAATGGTGGGACTCAGAGAGCTCAGAAGTGGATGACTGCGCCGAGGAAGCTCTAAATGAGTTCCTTGAAGAGGGGAGGGGGGGGAGGTCCTCCATCGTGACGATGGGGGATCAGGGACGCGAGGCCTGAAGGGCAGGTGAAGTTAGGGGGCGAGAGGGGATCGTGCACTGAACGACGTGGAGTTGTAGTTTCAATGACTGGAGGGGAAGGGGGTGCGAAGTGTGAAGGAGATAGGGGGCGGAGCCTCCTTAACTAGAAGGAAATCCTAGCACAGCCTTTGCCGCCCGACTCATACCCCAGTATGAGTCGCATATCCGTGTAACCAAGGAAACAATACAATTTGTCGTATACCTTACAAAGGAAATCCCTCATAGCCACCGTGTAACCAAAGAAAAAACATCAAAGTTATCCCAACACGTATCTCATAAGGGGACTGTGCGAGCAGGGCCCTCCCCAGGGCCGAAGTCCCCAGAGGCCTATTCCGGATCCTCCGGTAATGGTCCAGGCTTAAGTGGGTACCGTTCGTGGAACTCATCAACTGTTCTTAGTTTGTTGATTGATTCAGCTGGCTCCCATGTCGTTTCGTTGTACCCTTCCCATTTCACCAGATATCGGAGTCGGTTCCTGACGAATTTGGAATCCAAACCTCCTGTACCTGCCCCTCTGCTTCTCCTTCGACTTCTACAGGTGGAGGTGGTGGGCTTATCTGTCCTTCGCGCGGATCGTTGGCTGCCAGGTCTAACAGTGACACATGGAAGACATCATGTATCTTCATGGTATTTGGTAATTCCAGACGGTAAGCGTGTGATCCGACCCTGGCTTTGACCTCGTAGGGTCCATGACGTTTGTTGTCCAACTTCCGTGAGGGCCGTCGTCTCCTAATGTTTTTGCCGTTCAGCCAGACTTTTTCACCGATTTGGAAGAAGGCAGCTGGGATTCTATGTCGGTCAGCGTTTTCCTGTTGCCTTTCTTGAGCATAACCGATTTCAGTTCTTAGATGTGCATGAAGTTCTGGCATAGTGACAACGAAAGATCGTGCCTCTTGATCATCAGTCGGGAGGCTTTGTTCATTGAGAAAGTCGATACGAGGATCGTAGCCCTAGTTGGCAAAGAAGGGCGAGGTCCCGGTAGTCTCAGATGCATGATTGTTTCCCATAAACTCCGCCATTGGTAACCATTGAAATGAGTCATCCTGTTCGAAGTTCACATACGACCGTAGGTACTGTGCCATGATACCGTTAACTTGTTCTGTTTGGCCGCCAGTTTCTGGCTGAAATGCAGTAGATAAACGTCCGTCAATCTTTAGTCTGCGACAGACCGTTCCCCCGAGCTCAGCAGCAAACTGTGGTCCTCGATCAGATATAATCGTCAGTGGTAGCCAATGGTGTTTCCAGATGTTATCCAGGAATCGGTCAGCCAGAGAGGGTGCATCAATAGTGGTACGACAAGGGACAAGATGACGCATCTTGGTTCGTCGGTCTACCACTACCCAAATCGCATCATTACTCTTACTCCAAGGCAGGCCAGTCACAAAGTCCCTTGATATGTCTTGCCATGGTCGATATGGAATGGAGAGGGGTCGAAGGATACCAAACGGAACGTGACAAGTCCTTCGACTTCGTTGACAGATATGACATTTGGCCACGTATCGTGCGATGTCTTTTCGCATACTCGGCCAATGGTATCGTCGCGTGATTAGCTCGTGTTTTTTGGATCTGCCACGGTGACCAGCAGCAGGGGCGTTGTGATTGTCCCGAATGATAGCCAGTTTCAAAGGTGCGTGAGCGGGAACATAAAGACTGTCTCGATACCTTAGTCGATTACCATCCTTGATACATTCGGCTAGGGATATCAGGCCGCTATGTCGTACCCCTTGTTCTAACATCGTGAGTATCTGGTTTGGAAGGGGGTCACCTTGATAGGCTTCCGTCCATTGTTCACTCAAAGGGGACGCTCCAAGGTGAAGCGGGATATCCGCCAACAAACCCAGAGACTAGGACTTGAGAACCACTTGTGTCCTATGCGTTTCGTCCTCCAATACCTCTTCCTCTGTTTGTCCCGCCATCCTTGTTAATGCATCCGCCTTCCCATGTTCTTTACCATGTACAAATTCAATTGTATAGTTGAATTGTGACAGGAATTCAGACCATCGGGCTTGTCGTTGATTGAGTAATCTTTTCATAGTAAAGTATCGCAGGTTCTGATGATCCCACCGTACGGTTACAGGTCGTCCAACTAGATAAGCCCTCCATTCGTGAAAAGCCCGTACCACGGCCATCAACACTTTGTCATAAATGTCGTAGTTGCATTCGGCTGGTGTGTGTTTCTTTGAGAAGAAGGCGATGGGATGCAAAAGCCCGTCAGAACCAGGTTGGGATAGTATACCGGCAGAGGTGATGTCGAAAGCATCGGTTTCTACTACTATCTCTTTATCAAAATCAATGTGGATCAGGATGGGGGCCGTTGTAAAGGCTTCCTTGAATCATTCGAATGCGGCTTGATAAAGATCCGACCATACAAATGGTGTACCCTTTTTGGTTAGCTGGGGTAGTGGCCTGGCCAGATGAGAATAGTATTGGATAAAGCCCCTGTAGAAGTTTCCAAATCCTCAGAAGGAGCGGACATCGCGTAATTCCTTGGGGATGGGCCACTCAATGATCGTGGTGATCTTTGCGGGATCTATTTGTAGGCCTTCCGTCCTGATGATGAAACCAAGATACTCGACGTTGTTGGTGTGGAATTCCCATTTCTGAGGTTTTACCTGGAGTCCAGCTTTCGTTAGAGCTTCCAGGATTTGTTTGACCTGTTCGATATGTTGTTCCTCGTTCTCAGAGTATATCAAAATATCGTCAATGTATGCTGTACAAAATCTATCATGAAATGGACGTAGCGCGTCATTGATGTATGCTTGAAAGGTACCGGGGGCATTGGTAAGCCCAAAGAGCATGACGAGGGATTCAAAAAGCCCGTATTGTGTACTAAAAGCTGTTTGCCACTGTTCACCTGCTCTCATGCGGATTAAGTTGTAGGCTCCGCGAATATCCAGTTTAGTGAATATTTTTGCTCGTGAAAGTTGCATAAAGGCTTCTTTGACCAAGGGTAAAGGGTAACGGTTCTTGATCGTTCCCTCGTTAAGTCCTCTACAGTCAACAAATAAGCGTGGGGAACCTTCCTTTTTCTTAACAAACAAAATTGGAGAAGCAGCAGGGGAAGATGATTCACGGATGAATTTCTTATCCAGATTTTCGTCTAGCCATTCGTATAAGGCTGATAACTCAGGGGGGCTAAGACCGTATATTGGTCCGAAAGGAGGGAAGAATCCCGGGCGCAGTGGTATCTCGTGATCAAACCTTGCCTCAGGTGGTAGTTGATCTTCTGTTTTCTCGAGGAATAATGGAAGGAATTTGTGGTATTGTTTGGGAAGTATCTGAAGTACTTCGTTCTTGTCGAGGACCTTATGTCCGAGAGCACATTGTGCAGCATAAGCCCGTAGGAAATGTGGCACTTCTTCCTCAATTCCATAGGCCATTGTAACGTCGTTAACGCAGTTCTTCAAACAGTATTCAGATTCAAAAGTAAGGGAGTCAGAACCTAAGTTAATCTTGACATCGTGGTGTTTTAACCAGGGTATACCGAGTGTTAGATGGTATCCCCCAAGCGTGGTAACAAAAGCAGGAATCATTTCATGGTGGTTGTTAATCGACAACCCACTCTTGATGATGTGAGTAAATGCTCCGGAACTCACAGGCCGTCCGTCCATGACCGTCAAAGGACGTGGTTCTTTAAGCTCAAACAAACGAAAGTTATGGCCCTCGGCGAAAGCCTTGTCGATGAATGCGTATCCAGTTGCTCCTGAGTCTATTAGAGCATGGGATCTAATCTCGTTATGGTTGTCACCAATCGTACATGCCCTCACCAGATGATTAGCCTCCACCCCATTCTCCATGTCGTCCAGAGATAAACCGGATAAAGAAAGTAACGAAGAAGGCGATTCTTGTCCCATGACAGTGCCTTGCACTGAATATTGGACAGTTAGTTTTCTGAGTGTTCGGACTCGGGACGAGAATCTTCAGGAACCACTGGCGGAGGTGCACGAATAGTAGCAGCGTTGGCTCTGAGGTGCCTTTGTCTGTTTGGACATTGTCGAGCCATGTGGTTTGCTCCACGGCAGTAGAAGCATTGGCCGCGTCGCATGGGATCCTCACGTTGTGCTTGTGACAGACGGCGTCGTCCAGCCGAAAGCTCCATGCGGCCTGCTTGAGTACCTGTAGCGGTGGTGGTAGTCGTAGGAGGGGCAGCCGGTTTTGGTGTCGTGGTCGTGGTCGTGGTAGGTGAGCTCCATGTGGAAGATAACCCCGTACGTTCCGCTGCACGGGCACGGATCTTGTTATACACACCTTAGAGCAATATGCTATATTGGTCAAGTTCGTCGGGGGTGTCCAGGGTTACTTGAGCGTCCTTGAGTTCTGCGCTCAATCCTCTGTATAATGAGGTTCGCTTAGCAGTATCGTTCCAAGACACGTCGGCAGCATATTGTTGGAAATCCGATAAATAGTCAGAGAATGTACGGTTCTTTTGACGTAGACCTTGCAGATTCCGTTCGGCGGTACGGACCCTATCAGGATCGCCGAAGGCGTTTTCGAGTAGGGTGATCAGTGCTTCCACACTAGATATATTAATGTTTCCTTTATCAATAAGTGGAAGGATTTGTTCGCAAGCTTTGCCTTTCAGGAACCCAACAGCATATGCCAACCGATGTTGGACATCCACAAATATGTCAGCATCTCCGAGGAACTTGGTACGTAATTGTGCAATAAACAGGCGAAGTTGGTCTGGGGATCCAGCGAATTCTAGTGGCTTGGGGATTGATTCTCGGTTAGGGGGTTGTTCGCCTGCTAGCATAGCCGGTCCCCCTGCGTTTGCAAGTGCGGTAGTTTCAGTTGCCAGCGCAGTGTTTGTGTTGGTCAATGCGGTGTTAAGGGTAACTATCGTAGCTCTGTCGCGCTCTAGGACAGTCTCGATGACTCTGTACCTTGCCTCCAGTCCGTGTCCCTCGGTGAGTAACACATCGCGTTGTTCGGTAAGTGCATCTCGTTCTTCCGCAAGCGCTCCCTTTTCGTTGGTCAGGTTTTGAACGCGTTGTTGCAGCTGCTGAAAGGGAGGGTTTTGTTCAAGGGGTGCAGGGGTGCCTTGTCGGGAAAGAGAAGGGAGTGCCAGAAGCCCATGAAGTGAAGTGGCGAGATCGCGCGCAGTCTGGAGCTGTTGTCTAATTCGATCTTTGGGTAGTTGATCAAACTCATCGTTAGTAACTGCCAACAATTCGGTCAAGGCAGACAACGCGGCGGTCGGAAGTTCGACAAGTCGAGAGATCGTGTTGTGTGGGTTGGATCCTCGTTAGACGCTACCTTGTGTAACGGGGTCTTGGCACTGGACATTAGTCCAAGGCACACAACGACAGGCACGTCCTAAACGATAACACTCATTTAGCGTGAGGGTTCGGAGATGACAATCTCAGGTCAAGGCTGATCGTGTAACGATAGAGCAGGGTCAAGGTTCGTGAGTTCTTGGCGTGGAACTTGGATATCAGAATAGAAGGCGTTATATTCTCAAGTACAAGAGTGGTGAAAGAAATACCACGTAGCGTAAAGAATCAAGGAAATAGGGGACGGAGCCTCTTTATATACAAGGAAATCCCAGCACAGCCTTTGCCGCCCAACTCATACCCCAGTATGAGTCGCATATCTGTGTAACCAAGGAAACAATACAATTTGTCGCAAATCTTACAAAGGAAATCCCTCGTAGCAACCGTGTAACCAAACAAAGAACACCAAAGTTATCCCAACACCTATCTCATAAGGGGACCGTGAGACCTATCTGGGCTAGTAATTCCGCGAGCTGATCGCCTGTCAACCCTACTAGTGGGTTTGGCCCTGGCTCAGGTGCTGGTCCTGGAACGGTACTCATCCTCCTCACTTTTAGGGTAGTTGGCGATAGGGTTCCTTCTGGAGATTCATCTTTTGGTGTAACCGCACTTGCAGTGCTTTCAGATCCCTCGTGTGAAAGTGCCGTGTTAAGTGCTTGTTCTAGTGTTGTGCCTAGGTCGAGTGATCCTTCGTCTGGTGAGTCAAGTTGGATTGGTGAAGCTAATCCTTGTATTGGTGACTCGTGCACGATAGGGTTGATATCCGTAATGTCGTTGGGTGTTGCGAAAGTACACAACCAAATGTAACAATTCTAGTGTTGAGCAGGTATGCAACAGGCAACGATAGTCGTGTCCTGCGTAAGCGAGTGTGGCTTTTCTGCACGAAGTCATATGAGAGTACTATCACTTTAGATAGTACAGGAGTGGCCTGCTTGTCTTGAGCTATTTCGTCAAAGAATACTATCTCTTCAGATAGTAAGATGGGTGGATTGTCGTGCTTGGTAGAACTATCACAATAGTCCTATGTTCGGGCGGCCCGTTGAGACTATCGCAATAGTCTCCTAGTTGTTGGAGCGTAGGCTCTCGTAGAGGAGGGGTGTATGTAAATAGTGTAAAGCATTATCTAATTGCAATATCGTAAGAATAGAAAAGTACTTTGATGGTTGCGTGAACATCCTATCTCTTGCTCGTTTTTTTTCTTTTCTTTTTTTTTTGTAATCATGCGTTATTTGTTTTAGGTAGAAAAAGCCTTATACAGCGCTAGCTATGAAGAGAAACAAACCTATAAGCCCAATAACAACCGCTCACTTCACCTCATGATAGGAAAAATCAAACCCCCCGACACCATTGAAGAAGCTTCCCCCACCTAGCACCTAAGACTCGCACCTCAGACACGTAGGGAAACAACTCATAGAAACGTACAGCAGAGAGACCCAAACCCTTCAGCAGGCACCCTGGTAACACTAGGAAAAGAATCAAAGAAATGAAGAGATGTAACTACTATTGCCAATATGGCTAACCAAAAGACACGGCGCTAGTCGCCGGACGGGGCAGGCCGGTTCACGGTCGGGACTGACGGCAGGATGGCGACAGGTCGCAGTTTAGGAGAGACCAAGGTAGCACTGCAATACCATGATCAACCGTAACCTACGCGAGGTTTGCGACCCTAGAGTAAATGGCAGAAGGGAGAGACCTAGGTGGGCGAGCGGAGCCACCGGGCTGAGGGGATGACAGCCAACGATGATGAGCAGTAGGGTGCCGGCCGGAGAGTCACAGTAGGGTGCCAGCCCGGGAGGAGCAGTAGGGTGCCAGCCGGGGAACACTTGAAGGAGTAAGGTGCCAGCTTATGGGGCAGTACGGTGGTAGCGGACAGAATCGGCAGGGGGGTAGAGGAAGGATCGCGACCAGGCTAGCCACAAGCGACTAATGGGCCATCGCAAGGGCTTTTCGGACAATAGCGAAACAGAGCCGCACGGTGATGTTACTAACGGAAGCTTTCCCCATCCAAGGTACAAGCCCAGCAGAAGCGAGGCCTACTTCGACCGAGAGTCCGGACGCTATATCGCCGACCGTGAACAAAGCGACAAGCTTTCCGACAGCGCAAAATGCTAAGCGAGGTGCAAAGCAAGTGCGGGGTAAGGGGGAGAACCGAACATCACGAGCGGGTGTCAACGATGAACGGGAACAAGAACCTCAAGGAGTGGAGGCATGCGCGCCTCAGGAGAGGAGGGAAGATGGCTTAACGTCATCCCCTAGGCAGTAGCCATGATGGGGGAAGAGAGGTGGGTGGGGGAAAGTGACGATGATTTCCCGTGGTGTTGAGATTTCAATCGCCGGAGGTCGAGGAGAGCTGGTTCGTGTCCTATCTCTTGGTCGGAACCAAGCTCATTTTATAGGCATCTTCCACAACGCTAATCCTGGTGACTTGTCACCCTTATGTAACATAGCTCCCATGACTCATAATCAGTCATGGTGGGAAATCCCGCAGCTGATTCTTACAAATCAGCTGTGTACATCCTCTTTACTCGATCCAAACCTATAAACCCGATCATGTGCTGGATTGAGTGGCATGCGTGAAACCCATGACGCGTAATATGAGTCATGTTCGAAATCATCACGTCATGAAACCATCAACCAATCATAATCAACCAAGGACTTGCAAGTGCGCAGTCATGTCAAAGCCATGAGTCAAAAGACGTCATAGTGAAAAAGCCCAACATCCCGTATGACTAATAAGTATTAGTCATGTGAAATCTGCCTTGCTTAGACACGATTTGTGACACCAAACGCAATCATTGCGACTGGCCTGGTTTCCAAAGTGTTGGGCGCTGGTGGAGCGTACAGGGTTGATCTCGTAAACAGCAACTTCTTGGAACGCAAGAACTGGTATTTCGAGTTGTGTCAGTAGCTCAAATGGGAGTGATCGTAGCATCCTATGGTCCTCAGGAAGACGGTGCGCTGCTGGCAGGTTATGTCGGCTATATCGGATCAATTCACGATACATAATCTCCAGTGAGACTCCTCAGATCTGGCTAAAATCCCAGACATTTGACACATCCTCCCCACGTCCCTTCAGGATCCTTCTCCGCATGACCGGCTGTGATACTGCGCTGGTTGCCCTATCTAAATGCTGTAGCACCTCCGCCGAGAGATCCCCTGGGCGAGCTTGCAGAGATTCCATGTTCAATAGTCTCATCCGGATTGCATGTTGACGACCGTAGCTGTGCACGATCTGGCCCCCGGCATCATTCTTATTCGATTGTCGCCCTCCGTCCTTGATTTGTGTCTTGTGAGCTCGCTCTCCGATCGCCCAGGAATCCATCCGAATATTGCCAAACTGGCGTATATGGTCACAAAGGTGGCTCAGTAGATGCATCTTAATGAAGTTGAAATGTCTTTTGCCACGAATCATGTCCATATGCAGTTCGTGCTCTTCCTCACGATTGTCGTCACTGATCTGGCGCCGTTGGGATAGGGCCACTCGCTCCCTTTTCAGCGCTCTCTGATGTCCGATCTCCTTGCGTTGCTTGTCAACTTAGGCCTGTGGGCGTTTTGTCACTCGATAACTCCAAGAAGATATCTTTCATCCTATCAAACTGGTCCAGATAATCTTCCATGTAGGCTATGGTGTCTGGTGTGTAACTTCAGTATTGTGGCATTATATTGAAGTCGACAAGTGCCCTGACGCATCCGCGAGACTGTTTCAACGGAATTGCTTGTGCGCCTCTTGGTTGGCGAAGAGCCACGACCAGAACTCCCAAAATAGAGCGCCCCACATTCCTCATCTCTTTCCCTGGCTACTGTGTAACCGCGCGGTAGGCCATTTTGGGGACCAAGAATCCCGGGTATGATGGTAATGCGTTCCAAAAGTCGTCGAACGCCTGGAGTCACGCGTGGTCCTTCAGAAAGCTTTCAATCTAGTCCATCATGTGTTTCAATAGCTGTAGATAAATGATATGGAGCATGTCTGGTTCGTAGAGATCAGACGCCGAAACCCGGTCAAGTCTGTGAAATATATTGTGGCCGATACCAAGATTGGCACACATTACATGGTCGTCGTCGGACTGCAGGCCGGCCTTCGGAATTTCAGGTTTGTAGCCTTAGTATCTGGTGTAATCTCTGGTTCGATAGTTTTGGGCATTGGTTCCTAATTCCTGGGTAGGCACCTCGCGTTTAGGACAGGGGTTGGATTTTAACCCGTGTAGTATCACATTTTCCATATGGTCCGCAATCCACGCGCAGGGGATTGGGCAGCTGAGTCGAACCTTGCGGTCGGGGCAGTCAATGGGGACTCCGGAATGTGCCACCCACTGTAGGGGCGCAAAGATGAGTTCGGATGCATCTTGTAGGCTGTCAGCGTTGATTTTCCGCTGGCGTGGATCGGGTTTGGAGGACTTTGAGAGTTTGGGTGGAATAGGCAATAAGGCAAGAAGCAGAACTCCCACCGATCCAGGGCTGTTGCGCCGGGCCGATGGAAGATTTCCGATTGTAAGATAGACCGGCCACCCTTTCTTGTCAAGCAAGAGGTTGGTGAGCTTCCTCTGATCCGACATCCCAATTATTGGAACAACAGTAGTACCAGGTTGAAGCATCTCCTATAATCAATCAGCGAACGTCCCCGCATAAGCGGATGGGTTGCTATACCTGGACGTCCCACTACCAATCCGCCGTATGCATTTCTGCAAATATTCTGTACCCTGTAGGGTCCTCTTCACGCCGTGGCACGTAGACCAAGTCGTCTTGGTATGCGATCTGGTGAAGGAGATATCTAACACACCCTAGAACGTCGCCGTGGAAAAATGGCAAAGTTCTCTGGCCATCCTTAACCTGTCCTTCGAACCACTGCAGATATTGACTGTACGGATCCAGCAACCGGAGGTGGTTTTCCTGCAGGTGCATAGAGCCATACCCGACTGATTCAGCATTTGCTAGGCCACTCGAGAAGTATTGGTTGATTCGTGATTTGGATACTTTTCCATCAATGAACCAGGATGCTAGTTTGAAACCTTGCGCGCTATTAAATGGTGCCCATGGGTCCTCGCACGGGTGGCTGTGTTCGTCCTCAAACCAGGGAACATCGCCGATTACTTCTCCGGTGCCTTGATACCCAATCTGTGTCTCGGCAGAGGCTGACGTAGCGTCGTCGAGTACTCCTGTCTCAGACTCGTATAAAATGTCTCTACAAAATTCGTCAGACTCCAATGCAGCAGGGCCCGGATCGCATTGATAGTAGGAATCCTGGCCCCCGCCGGCGTCAGGGTTGTGCAATTCGCCTGGTTCAATGTTGACATATTGTAAGGTGGACCCAAGGACAATGTCCAGACCCACGTGGGCAGTTCGCACGTGGTTGTCATATGCACCAAACATGCTGTATTTTCGGCAGCAGAATGGCCATTTGCTAGGTATGGATGGACTTTGCTCAGTTGATCCCCTGGGCTCCATGTAGATTTGAGGGTATGGCTATGTTGAGTGTTGACCACACCGCGCGTGGATCACATGTAGGGTGGATCATGATCTAGTCATTGATAGAGTTTAGCGTTGGTGTCCCATGGTATCAGCTATTATTTATTTGAACTGAGGCAGCAAAGATTATGTTCCTGCCCGAATGTGTTTATCCTGTTTAATTTATTCGAGTTGAATCTGACAATGGCAGAGTCCTGTCACACAGTGTGAGATTTGCGTGTTCTCAACAAATCATGAAATGAATTCATGACCTCTTCAAAACACCTAGAGGAACAGGGAGTTTTATATATAAAGTGAATCGATCACGATACTAGAAGGGCTTCATACCAAGATCCATCTCAGACGCAGAACCTCAACAACTGCTACTCTTATTACATCACAAGTATCCTAAATACTGCCATCTATATACACTAAGAATCTACCAATATGGCGCAGAATAACAATATTGTAGTGTACGCTCTCATGCCGGCGGGAGGTGCACCGCAGGGGCTGCCCCCGCGTCAGACCTATCACGTTCCGCCTTTTGCTCTCGTCGTTGAGTTTTCTCATCGACGCCCCGATTGTGGAAACATTAACGGTTATAAGTTGACCATGGGCGTCCCCGATCCCCACCAAAACAGGCCCGACCCGAGTACATTTGTTGGCGGGATACTGTGAAAGATCAGATGTTAGCCAGGGGCTATATGTCAGATAATGCTCACTTCCCAGGCGCAAAATTCTCGCAAATTGTCGCAGGGATGAGGAGATTGAAACCTGCATGCGATGAACTCGCCACTGCGTCAGCACGCAATAACATGGCTGGTATGCAGGCGATTGACGAGGCAGTTCTTCAATTGGTTAAGGACTGTGGGAAGTAGTTGACCCAGACCATTAGGACCAATAACAACCTGGCGCCACCCGGCCCGGGTTTCCCCCCTGCGCAAGTCCTGGTGAGCCCGATATTACTACTTCTGAAGACACTACCTCAGTGCCAGTGGAGTATTGCAACAGCTGTGCCGAACGCTTGCCCAGTTGTCCAAATTGCTCTGCAGGCCAATGCTCCGCAGGCCAGGCCAAAACATACCAGCTCCCCCGGCGAATCCCCAAGTGCAGAACAATCCTCCACCCCCAGGCCCAGCAAATCCCCAACCTCAGAACACTCCTCCACCCCCAGGCCTGGTGAATCTCAAACCTCAGAACAATCCTCCACCCCCAGGCCCCGCGAATTCCCTGAAAAATCCTCCACCCCCGGGCCCGGCAAATCCTCACCCTCAGATTGTTCTGCGCTTGGGCAATCTGGGCAAGGAGAAAACTCCTCACCTTCCGGCGAATCTCCCAGGTCAGAACAATCCTCCCGGCGCGGTGAATGTCGCAGGTCAAGACAATCCTCCCGGCGCGGTGAATCTCCAAGGTCGGATCAATCCTCCCAGCCCGGTAAATATTCCTGCTCAAAACCATGCGGATCATGCAAAGGGTATTCTTGATACACCACTGGTGATGCAACCAGCTCAGGCGAATCTCCAAGGTCCGATCAATCCTCCCGGTCTGGTAAATATTCCTGCGCAAGACGTATCAGCTCCCCCAATGGGCATCCTCTGTACGCCACTGGGGATCCAACATGCTCCGGCGAATCTCCAAGGTCCGATCAATCATCCCGGCCCGGGAAATATTCACGCGCAAAACCAAGCAGCTCCCCCAATGGGGATTCTCGGTACGCCACTAGGTATGCAACATGCTCCTCCGGCGGATATCTAGGGAGCTGCAGCCCAGATGGCGAAGGATCCGGGGTTTGAATACCCTGGCATGGTATGATGGTTACCTCGCGCAGTGTGTGATCTGTCCCAAATTAGGGAGTTTTTTCGCAACATTCCGTATTTCTTTTTTTTTACTTACTGACTTAGGAGATATAGATAGGAGCGCTATGCTTGGACGTCCATGTGCTGTCCGTATTGTTTGCATCTGTAATCCTGCAAGTGGTCGCGCACAACGAGCCAATTACCGCCTTCTCCATTGGCGTCCCCAAAATATCCCTGAGGTAGGTTTGGCAGAGTTAAATTCCTATGATCATGATATACGCGGACTGTCAGCAATTATAGCGAGAACTGTGCCACACAACGCAGTTCGCTACATACTTGGCGTGACAGGTGATGGCCGACAACAGCTGCGTATGCATCCTGGCATCGAGTTGTACTATATCAATTACGTCTTTATCGCGAGTGATCAAGACCTAAGAGTATGGCTGCTGTCGAATCCGGTTCTCGAGGATCCGTTGGATCTCATGGTCTCTTGTCATCACCCCGCGACTTGGGAGAGCGTGGCCACTCCCCCCTTGAAGGGGCACAACAATCTTCCCGAAAATGCCCTCGCCAATTGGGCTTGGCACGCAGGGGCAGGTACTGGCATTCAAGCGCAACAAAGGGAAGTCAGACCAGACCCCGGCCCAGCCAATGCTGGAGGTAACCAGGGAAATGACGCTCCCCTTTTTCTCCCGGTCTCCAGCGGTTCATGATCTGATGTCTCCGATGCCGGCCAGGGATGCGAAGTGATTATCGGAACATTACCATCCGCCCTTGCAGATTCCGCCAAATCCCTCCACTGTCGTATACCCTTGACTATTCATACACCGTCTCAAATGAATACCAACGCGGGGTTGGAACTGAGTGGCCCCGGGGGTTACACTCCAGAAGTCAAGGCATGGAAGCGTGGAGCTCCATCTGATTCAGAAGATTTGGAGCATTTGAATAAGAGACTGCGTCACACTTCAAACTTTCGCGAGAGGTTGAAAGCAAAGGAGGACCTGAAGCGTCTGGCACAATTCAATGACGAAAAAGCTGACGAAGATGCCAGTTTTGTTAAGAGAATGTCTCTGAGTATGTCCAGGGAGTTTGGTCGATGTGACCGCGACTCGATCGTGCCCTGAGTCTGCCGAGATATATTAGTGATTTAGCGTTTGTGTTTAATAGATATCATAGTATTAGAATAGATTTCCTACTACCTCCAGATCTTCAATTCATGAGTTCTTTGGTGGGATCGGTCAGACATCGCGTAGCTTGTAGTGTTCCATTCAATCTCGGTCACGAGAGCTAATGTCTTGGCCTGCGGACGAGGCTGATGCCAAGAGATGGCAGAGTACGCAATGTCTCTTGGCGCATGCTTACTTGTAATGCTTAAAACAATACTTCAGGGGTGCGCAAATATCACCCGTTACGATCAAGACTTAGTACTTTTCACGATCTTTCCACAGTCTTTGTTCTATCCAAGTGCTATTTCTTTATCCGCCGTCATTGGCGAGGCACCTTCGTCATCTAGCCTACAATACTGTATCCAAGCCTCACAGATCCACATTACGACGTCACAGTACATGCTAAGTCGCATTCCCTCCTTCTACGTCCCCTAGGGCTCTCAGCTGGCGAAATGTCTATCATCTGCGCTACCTCTATAAGGACCCCTCCGACCCTGCCATCTCTCATGATCTCCCCACTCATGAGACGTCAACATTTGGTTCCACCCAGCGTCACAACGTCCAGAGTCTTGAGATACTAGTCTACAAACGTCAACCGCCGTGCTAGTGGGTATCAATCAACCCTCCCTTTTTTTTGCCCGGAATATTAGATTCAAAGATAGCCGACAGACCAATGGCGCCCCCAGGCATAGCGCGACACCAGTTGCGGAAGGGAAAGTAAGCAAACCACCTCTCCTAGTATTGTAACCAATGTGAATAGCGATCTGTCCATTAGACGTTCTGCGGCGCAGCCTCAGACACAAGAAGTTCAGAGTCGTATACCAAGTAGAACAGAGACACGTGCGGTCGCCTGTCGCCCGCCGAAGAGACAGCGTAACCAATCATGGAATGCTCTTGATGTGGAATCTTCGGATCTCGATCTCACTGACTTTATGGATAAACAGAGAAGTGGAGCATGAAGTGCGCACGATGTTCCAACCGGCCGCTAGACATTCACTGTATATAAAACCGATCTCTCTAGCAATTCGGATCTGATATACGGACAATCAAACCCAACCTAGGACAGTATATGCCGACATTGCGTATGCGAAATCCAGGTGTGGATTCAAACATCCGCGAAGTTCATCTGCCACCTATGCCACATGGCGCAAGTAAATTGAGGCCTAAATCATAGCCGGCCCCCTAGACCCTGGTCGCCTAACCGAATCGCATGTAGATTCAATTATATTGTTTGCTCGCGGCCTCTCGCAAGTCAAGGTGCGTAATGAGCGCATCAAAAACGAGCTTCACTGAGACAACGTTTGGGAACTCATCGGGCATCTGAAGATCATGGTCAAAGATTCGGCCAACAAACTCCAGATGTCCAACGAGCGTCAAAGAGGTAAGCATGAAGGTCGTGGCGACATTGCGGAACTCCCGCATAAGAGTGATTCATCCTTGTTCTGTTACTCCAGCACTAACAGGTGTTGCCCATCGCTCATTCGGCTTGGGACTCCACATATTCGCAGAGAGCAGTCAGAATTCATATGGTTCGTCAAACGGGTGGGCTGGCCGCTGAGTATCCATTCCTGGGCCCTGCGTGGTGTCTAAGAGATTCGGACTGGGGAACCGCCACGGGTGTCCTGGCGACCACGAGCATCAGGGATCTGCTCCGGGTTGTAAGAGTGCAAGACGTTGAAGAGGAAATCAACAGCCCCAGGTATCTGATCGGTGCGACGGGTGAGGCCGGTACCAGATTGTGTCAAGACCCGCAAGAACCTCGCCCCCTGCGCCAGCTCATATTCATCAATAGAGATGACGACATTCGTGCGTGGTTACCTGCTAACAATGGTCACGATCCCCTGCATCTCTTGGTTCTTGAATCACCTCCCGAAGATGGCGATGACCTGGACGAGACCACCGAGCCTCGCGATTGGAGGTAACCTGTTTTCGACCTCGACCTTTGGGATTAATGGGCCGCTGTAGCAGATGCGCCACAGGAAATGCAGAATGAGGAGTGGATCGACGAGGACGAATGGCGACAGGCCGATCCACGGGGAACAACAGGGGCACCCCGCGGTCCTGGCCTTAGGGTTGCAGACTACAGCGGCGTAAGTATCTAAAGCGAACAGGAACTCTGATCGAAATAGATTTGCTAATTGCCCATGTATGACATCGCACCGGAGTCTCGCGCCCTTTAACAGGCCGGAGGAATACTCCATTGCAAACGGAGCCGCTGGCGAGATCTCCTCGATTTGCGCCGGCGTCAGGGGTGCCCACCCTAGGTACATCTGGGCCTTCTCAGTCCGAGATGCTGCAGAAACGCCGGAAATTTGCGCAGGAGATCCCATGGGCAACGAATATAGTGGCACATCCCGGGCTCGTAGCTGCGTGGCCTCAAGGAAATGACGGCGCTGAGGACACACCACCTGCTGGAGCTCTGATTCGCGATGAACACGCATTCTCACCTTTTAGACCCGCTGCTCCGGTCACCAACCTCGATCTCTCCGCTCGTGAGAGAACGATAGAACATCCCTCTCACACGACTCAACTCCCGCCATCCACCAATGTGGCCCTGAGAGAGCTATCAGTATCTGTGACACACCCGGTACACGGATCTTCAATTCACAGTTCTGAGTACGCCTCAGAAAACACCCCATCAGCATACGAATTACGCCGTTCTGCAAGACGTCACCCGGGTGGAAAATAAATTCCGATTTTCTAGTTTCAAGATTAATTCTTTTTCATGTTTCCCTTACTATACTAGATCTAGTTTTCCTTTGGCAGTCCTGTATTTCCAGCTTCTGAATTGTAGCCAGTATGTGTTAGGACTCGAGTAATGATACCATTGCGCACCCTTGCCTCATCTTCTATCATCCTTACATCCCCTTATGCTGATGTCTGACACGTTTTTCCGGATTGGGCGTCCCTCGCATTCTCTGTCCATAACTTGGCCAGCGTTGGCCAACCGATCTGAGGGATGCATAACGTGAAAAATGAGATCTAGAGATTTGTGGTGTTGATTCGATATCGGGAGATGAGGTCTGATATATCTAATCAACTTCGGGTGTGGCCGGTGTCTTGCTAGAAGTAGTGTCGCTAACCAATACTCGTTGGGGCTAGTATTTGCTTAGGTAGCAGCGACATTAACGACACCTCCTACATTAGCGACGCCGTATTCGGTCGAACCTTTTCATACCAGAGTCCAAACGAACCTCATACCTGAGCTCGTCCGAGTTCGAACATAATGTTGCACAAGTAGAAAACCCCTTTTTGCAGTTCAATAGATTCTTTCAATACTGAGTGATAGTACGTGATTCCCCCACCCTCCCTCAAGACATAGCGTATAAGACCTGACATTTTCCATTGAACAAGAACAAACTCATAGTCTGCACAACACGCGGAATACATTACAATATCCTACCTCCTAATTGCTATCCTCTCCGAACAAACCTTCGTCAAGGGTCCAGTATTCCACCATGTCCAGACAACCTCAAGCCAATTCACAGTCAGCCGGCTCCGCGAGTAGGCAATCTGGTCCGGCGTAAACGTGACGCCGTACCTGTGGATAGAGGATCCGTATCAGAAACCCAGCGGACTGTAGCAGGCAGGTCCCATAGCACACGAACAATGTCGGCCGAATCATGCAGCTCTCATGGTACACAGTCGTCAGGTCGGAGTTCTTCCCTACCACAAAGCACGAGGCGTCTTCTATCACAACTTTGGAAGCGTCCTAGACCGAGTACATTACAGACCATGCAGTATACGGAACCTGACACACAACCACAAATCCAGACAGATTGTGTGAGCGATAATAACAGCGAAGAGGACCAGACCTCCAGCCGATGTGATCAAAGTGAATCGGACGCAGCACCAGACGCAGAAGACAATGATTGTCCAGATGACGACGCTTCACCAGAGGCTTGTCGCCGCTCACGAACTGCGGAGAGACGCCAAGCAAGCAACCGGATTTCGAATGTGCTAGGTTCCACCCCGTCCAGATCGCAGGGGGCAGCGCCAAGCAGGTGTACCCTAGCTGCTCCATGACATATAATCCAAGGTAGTGCGTACACTCCACCAACTAGAGTTCGTTACGGGGCGGACGGGGCCCCGGAAAACCCGGGCCCCCGGTCCTTTTCCCCGCTCAACGGCCTGGGGCGGCGTGTCTTTTTCCGCCTTCACTGCCACTGTCCCCGCTCGGGCCCCCGCCCCACCCATACCCCGGACAGGTCCGCGCAAAAAATGGGTGGTAGCAAACGGGGCCCTGTCCCGGGAATGAGTGCGGGTGGGCCCCGGGCGCGGGCGGGGCGGCGATTACCCTAAAAATACCCGCACGGCCCCGTGTAAGGGCGGGGCCTGGCGAGTGAAAACCCGCCCCACCCCGCCCTGTAACGAACACTACCACCAACGTTTACATCTCCCAGTGTACCACCCTATTCGTCCCCGCTGGCCACCCACAGTGCCACTACGTCTGCAGCCAGAAGCTTGAGGCCTCCGGCGATTTGAGTACGCCACGATACGAGCACATCTGGCCTGGTACTAACTGAGTGCGAAATACAGGCACAGGAGCCGAGGCTGCTGTATTTGCGCAGGCCAAGATTCTCATTCTCAGGTACACCCTATTTGTTAATCCTGATCCAGCACCCGCTACTTTGATGTCCGAGGGGCCCAGATCCTGGCGGAAGGCTCCCGATGACATATCCGACGCAGGAAATATTGAAGGATGGGAGGCAGGCATAAAAATAGTAAGTGGACGCTGATACTCCAACATCACCCATGCCTCCGGGGGTGCTTACTAAATATTACAGATAGGCGCGAGACACTCTGCAGTAAGATCTCAGTTTGTTAATGACGTCAATGACAACATTGGAAGATTGTACGATCTCTCATAAGACCCGACCGCAATTGCGCGCAGAGTGGACTACCTACTGGAGAGGGATAGATTTTTGTGCTCCCCGACAGGGTATCAGGTGTGTGCGCTAAGTGGTGAGACCTGACACAACTAATGTGTATGAACTTGACTCCGCAAGTAATGAATTGATTCCTCTCGTCCCAGATCCCGGAGGCAATATGGGGAAAGTACTGCAAGGGCAAGAAAATGTCTGGGATTTCCGAACCCGATGTTATTGATCGCATCAATGGCACTATAGTGTGCTTAACCTGTGCCATACTCTGCCATAGTCTGCCAGCATGGCAAACAGGAGTCTCTCTTGAAACATGCCACTTCAAGCCGGAGGCTGTAGGATGTGAGCCTGACCCAGAACCCAGTGTTCGCTCGTTCCGGCTCGGATGCTAACATGACCTTGAGCTCGGAACACCTCTTTGCCCAGCAGCGCCAGACATGGGCCTCTTGCTCAGACTGGGTACAGACTATGATCCTCAAGAACATTCGCGAGACCATGAAAGCAAAGATCAAGAAGGAGCACAGGGTGCAGGAAGATTGGTGTGAAGGGTTTACAGACTATTGGTCTGTAGTCGCTGCAGAGGTAGAGAGTCAGATGTCGTGTCGGGCCCCCGCATGCGCGACTGCAAAGATTCAGAGTCAAACCTCCCGCAACCCGGATATTGGGGCCCAGGCGGGCTCCCCGGGTAACAGAATAGATTCACAAGAAACAGTCACGTCTTTCGATATTAGCCACTAGGCAATGCTACTCCTTAGCTTTCTTGATTCTGCTCCACTGACCCCGGACAGCTCATAGGTGGTGCCTGTTGGGCTAACTTTAGACAATACCGGGAGTCCTACTACTTTGCGACAACTCACGCTCAGCATTGGAGATCTAGAGTCACCAAAGGACGCTGCTGTGCATAGCGAGCCATTGGATATAGAGCAGGAGCATTGTGAGAGCAATGATACCTGCATTGAGGACATTGAGCATGTGTATTTAGACTAGCAGTAATTAATAATATTGGGATGCGGATTCTCTCCCCTGTGGGAAATGGTACTCGGAGGAGCTTCAAGTTAGTGTTCATATGAGGACCTCAAGCCAACTCAAGGAATTCCGAGCATTAGGAATCCGAGAATAGTATTAGACTTAGTTCACGATGCATCTGAGAGCCCAGGGCGACGTCTGATAGAGTGACGATTGGATCAGGACGGGGCATGTATAGGGGGTAAGATTAGGAAGAAGTAGCAAGACGTCAGGAATGGAGAGAGCAGGATCTTGTAATCCGGACGAGGGAGGCATGAGCAGAAAAGATCGGGACGAGAGGTGGGAAGATGCACGAAGCGCTGAGGTTCAGTGAGAAGGAACTGGTGTCAGGGCGGGAGACCCTGAGAGCAGGTGTCGCCAGGACGGAGTAGCGCAGCACCAGACGCAGTCAGGACTGACAGGCCGTAGCGGTCCGTGTGCTGATTGCGTCAGGACGGACGGCGCCCAGTAATGCAAAGCAAGGACGGACGCAACGTCGATCTGACCTTGCGTCCTGAATCTCGATTTACGTTCCGACGTCAGGTATGTCAGACGCACAGGCCGCACAGAATGCAGCGTATTATTTTTGCTGAGATATAGTGCATATTAGATTCTATTGGAGGATGAAAATCTGATTCAAGTGAAATAAAAGTAGTAGGGGTGATCGACTCACAATAATTACAATTCCAATGCTTGGCTAACCCAAGGCCCGAAGTTGCACCATTGAAGTGAACAATAGACCTGGCCGCCCAGTGTGTATGCTTGACTGGCACGATATGTACAGTACTTTCTGAATCGTCATCGGAGCTAATGCGAATATCGGGAATGGGTGATGGGCAGGGTGAGGTTGCTGGTTCACACGATACCAGTGGTGGTGAGGATTGTGGAGCAAAATAGCCGGAGGAGGATTCATTCTTGTCCACAGTTGGGTGAATCCTGGTCTCTTCAGAGAATGAACTATCAATGGATGTCAACACAGTACTTGATATGGGTAGGTATTGACCGTCGATTGGTGTAGCACATTGTTGTTGATGTTCCTGCCGGGTGGGCAGTTTTGGCTGCATCAGCACAAATAATACCCTGCGTCCTGTGCATCGTATGCGTCTGACGCACGTGACGCCCTTAAGCTAATCGCGTCCAGATTTTGCATTACTTAGTCCCGTCCGTGCTGAAGCCATCCCGACATGGACCCCTAAGTCCTGTGCGTCCTGACTCCGTCTGGTGCACCGCGTTTGCATTCTGACGTCGCCTGATGTAGGCTTTTCCCGCCCTGACGCCGTCAGATGCAGGACTCTTCTGCCCTTACGCCGGTTCCTTCTCTCCGAACGTCTGGGCTTTGTGCATCTTGGCACCTCGCATCCCTATGTTTTCTGCTCCCACCTCCCTCGTCCAGATCCCACGATCCTGATCTCTCCAGTCCTGACGGCTCGTCAGTTCTTCCTGATTTCACCCCCTATACATGCCGAATGCTGATTGAATCGTGACTCTATCACACGTCACCTTGTGTTCTCGGATGCATCATGAACGTAGTCTAATACCTGATCCTACACCTACAGACTTCTCTTATTCTTAACGCTCTCCTGATGAGTTTTACTGTATCCAGATAGCTCAGACACCCCTGTGATACGTGGCTTTAATTAATTCTACTCTAAATTCCATGACTTAGTTTAACGTCCTCATATCAATACTACTAAGCTCATCCGTGTACCCTTTCCCACATGTGAGAGCGACCGCATCCCAATATCATTTATTACAGCTATGCTACTCATTCTCACTCTCCTAACTACACGCATCATGGCTCACACCTTGCTCCTGCTCTATATCCCACAGCTCGGTATCCACAGCGGCCTCCTCCCCCGGCTCAAGATATTCAAGGCTGAGCGCGAGGTGTCGCAATGTAGTAGCAGTCACCGTATTCTCCAGAGTTAGCCCCACGGCCACCTGCTGTGAGCCGTCCGGCCTCTGCAGATTGGAAGCGAGAAAGGTGAGAAGCCGGGTGGCCGATGCCTGGCTGAAATCGGAAGACGCTACAGTTTGCTGGGAATAGTTTCGCTTATCCAGGGCGCCCGCCAGGGTCCCTATACCCAGGTTGCTGGAAGTTTGACTGTGAATCCGTGGAGTCCCAGGCGGGGGAGCAGACTTGACAGCTGACTCTGAATCCGTGGAGTCTCACACGGCTGGGGCAGACTCGACGGCTGACTCTGAACCCCGGCCGCAACTGCAGCCCAGTCGTCAGTAAACCCTTCACAGCGATCTTCCTGTATTCTATACTCCCTCTGAATCTTGCCTTTGATAGTTTCGCGAATGTTCTTAAGGATTATAGTGTGTACCCAGTCTGGGCAAGAGGCCAACATCTGGCGCTGGCGTCTGCGGAGCTCAACGTCATGTTAGTATCCTAGCCAGAACGAGAGGATGCCGGGTTTGCGGTCAGGCTCACCTCCTACTACCCCGGGCCAGAAGTCGCAAGTTTCAAGATAGACTCCTGTTTGTCACGCTCGCAGAGTATGGCAGAGTATGGCACAGGTTAAGCAAACCATGGTGCCATTGATCTGCCCAAGTAAATCTGGTTTGGAAATCCCAAACATTTTCTTCCCCTTAAGGTAATTTCCCCATATTGACTCTGTGATCTGGGGCGCAAGGAATGGTTTCGTCACTTGCTGTGTCAAGCTGATACGTATTAGTTGTGGCCGGGCTATCACAAGGCGCGCACTTACCTGATACCCTTTCGGGGAGCACATAAATCTATCCCTGTGAACGAGGTAGTCCATTCTACGCGCAATCGCCGTTGGGTCTCCCGGGTGATCGTACAATCTCCTAATGTGGTCCTTTATTTCGAAAACAAACTGAGATCTTACTGCAGACTGTCTCGCGTGTATCTGTCACATTTAGTAAGCACCCGCGGCGGTGTGCGTGATGTTTGAGTATCAGTATCCACTTACCATTTTTATGCTTCCCTCCGATGTTTCAACATTTCCTGCTTCGGATATGTCATCGAGAGCCTTCAGCCAAGAACGGTGGACCTCGGACATCAAAGTAGCCGGAGCCGGTAGTGGATTAAAAAACAGGGTATACTGGAGAATGAGAGTCTTAGCCCGCTTTATTATAGCAGCCTCAGCTCCTGTGGCTATATTTCCCCGTGAGTTAGTACCCGGCCAGATGTGCTCGTGATGTGGTGTTCTCGGATCGCCGGGAGCACTCGCGCTTCTGACTCCAAACGTAGTGACACTGTGGGTCGCTAGCGGCGACGAATATGGTGGTACACTGGAAGATGTGATCGTTTGTGGAGTGTACCTACTACCTTGGATTATAGGTCGTCGAGCAGCTGGGGTGCGCCTGACTGGCGCTGACCCCAGCGATCCAGAGGTGGTTGAAACTCGCACAGTGGAAACCCGGGTGTTTGCTTGTCGTCTGTCCGTAGTTCGTGAGCGGCAAAGTGTCCCAGGTGCAGTGTTGTCATCAGGAATGTCATTGTCTTCTGCGTCTGGTTCTCTGTCCGATTCAGTTTGATCAGATCTGCGCGAGTTCTGGTACTCATCGCAGCTATCATCTCTGAGACCAACTGTCTCTATTTGTAGTTGTGCGTCAGGTTCCCCCTCGGGTTCTGTATATGCCGTGGTCTGTAATGTACTGCTTCTTGGGCGCTTTGCAGGTCATGATACAAGACGTCTTGTGATATGTGGTATGGAAGAACGCCAACCTGACGACTGAGGACCGTGGGAGCATGCCACTTCGGCCTGCAATGTTCGTGTATTATGGGAGCTACCTGATTTCGTCCGCCGTGTTCCTTATCCGGATCCCCTATCGGGGGGTACGGCGTCTCGTCTACCCTGCTACAGATTGCCTACTCGAGGGGCAGGCTGGCTGAGTGACTTGCCTTGAGGTTGTCTAGACATTGTCAAATATGGTACTGGACGATTGGCCAAGGTTTCTTTGGAGAGGATAGGAATGAGGAGGTAGAAAAGTGTAATGTATCCCACCTGTTGTGAAGATTAGGACTTTGTGGTTGTTGTTCAATGGAACCCGTCAGGTCTTATACACTATGTCTTGTGGGGGGGGATCACATACTATCACTCGGTATTGAAAGAATGTTTTCGCCGGCAAAAAGCGGTTTTCTACTTGTTCAACATTATGTTCGTACTCTGGACAAGCTCAGGTATGATGTTCGTCGGGACTCGGGTTTGAAAAGGTTCGACCGAATACAAGACGTCGCTAATGTAGGAGCTGTCACTACTGTCACTGGAGCCTAAGCCAAAACTAGCCTCAAGGAGTATCCGTTAGCGAAACTAATTCTACCAAGATACCTGCCACGCTTAAAGCTGATTAGATATATCGAACGTCATCTCCGCACGTCGAATCAAGACCACTAAATCTCTGGATCTCGTTTTTTATGTCATACACCCCTTAGTTAGATTGGCTGACGGCAGCCTAGTTATAGACCGAGAATGCCAGGCATGCCCAATCCGGAACAAGCCATCAGACGTCAGCATAAGGGGACGTAATGATGAGAGATGCTGAAGCAAGGGTGGGCAATGGTATCATTACTCGAGTCCTAACACATACCAGTAGTAGCTACGATTCCCAAACACAAAATTCAAGACCCTAAAAAGATAACTAGCTCTAGTATACAGTAATCTCTTCCGGTATTTGCGGTAAAAATGAAAAAAGAATTAAACTTGAAACTAGGAAATCTCCAATTATTTTCCACCAGGGTGATGTCTTCCAGAACGGCGTATTCCAGGTGCGGATGGGATGTTTTCTGGGGCGCGCTTAGAACTCTGAATTGAAGATCCGCGTGCCGGGGATGTCACGGATGCTGGTGGCTGTGTCGGGGCCACATTGGTGGTCGATGGCGGCAGTTGAGTTGTGGGAGAGGGATGTTCTATTGTTCTCTCAGGAGGCGAGAGATCAAGGGTGGCGGCCGGAGCAGCCGGTGGTAAGACTGGGTGCTCATCGCGAATCCTAGGTCCGGCAGGTGGTGTGTCCTCGGAGCCATCTTTCGCTGGCGGCCTCAAAGCTACGAGCCCAGGATTCGACAGGAAATTCGTTGCCCAGGGGTTCTCCAGCACAGATTTCGCGAATCTTGCAGCATCTCTGACTCGGAAGGCCCAGACGCACCAGAGGGCACCCCTAACCCCGGTGCAAATAGATTAGAGCTCGCCGGCTCCTCCATTTGCAATGGAATATTCCACCCCCGCCTCGAGGGGCCTGGGACTCCCGGTGTCTAGTCCTACAGCGACAATTAGCTATCTTAGTTTGATCTGAGTCTATGTTCAGTCTATATACTTATGTCTCTGTCATCCACAACAATAACGCCAGCACCAGGAGGCGCCCGAGGTGCTCCCTCTTGCTCAGCCTGTAGCAATTCATTCTGATCCATCAACTGCTGCTCCTCCTGCATCACCCGCACCGGGTCTTCAGCACCAGCCTATTCATCCCAGACGTAGCGGTCGAAAATAGGTACCTTCCATTGCGAGGCTCAAGCGTCTTGTCCACGTCATCGCAATCTTTCGGGACGTGACTCAAGAACCATGAGGTCCACGGGATCGTCGCCATTGTTAGCGAGAAGCCACGCAGGAATGTCGTTATGTCTATTCAAGATTATGAGCTGGCTCAGGGGGAGAGGATCGTCGGGTGCCGGAAAGTAGTTTGGTAGCACCATCACCTGTCGGAGCGATCAGATACCGGGGGCAGTTGATTTCCTCTTCGACATCTTGCCCTCTTACTACCCGGAGCAGATCCGTGATACTCGGGCTAGCCAGGACCCCCCACGCGATTCCCCGGTCCCAATCTCTTACATACCCGGGATGGCCGCGGAAAGCATGCTGGGCAGCCGGCACTCCCGTTCAACGAATGATATGGATTCTCACAGCCCCAGGGGAATACGCAGAATCCCAATCGGAGTGACCCACTGGCAACACCTGTTAGTGCGGGGCTAAGTGCATAAAGATGGATAACAGTTACTTGCAGGTTCCGCAGCGTCAGCACGAGCATCCCGCTCAGCCCTTGGCCCCTCATTGGACCTCTGCAGTTTGTTGGCCGAATCTTTGACCAGGATCTTCAGATGCCGGCTGAGTTCCCAAACGTCGTCTGCCTGATGCTGGCGTTTCATGAGCTCAATGCGCTCCCTGACTGGCGAAAGGCCACCAGCAAGCGATATAATTGAATCCACTTGCAATTCGGTTAGGCGCCCAGGGTCCAGAGGGCGAGCTTTGATATAGGCCTTTATTTGCTCTCGCTATGTTGCATAGGAGGCAGATGAACCTCGCGGATGTTAGAATCCACACCACAATTTCGCATAAGCAATATCACCGTATACAGTCCTGGTTTGAGTTAGATTGTCAGTCTATCAGATTCTGATTGCGGGATAGTTTGGTTTTATATATACTGCATCTCCCGTGGCCGGTTGGAAGTGTGCGCACACCACAGGCTCCATTTTTCTGTTCTTTTAACAAATGTTTGTCAGTTCGATATCTTATGATTCCACATCAAGACCATTCCGTGATTGCTTACACTTCTTCCACAGGGCGACGGGCGGCCGCACATGTCTGATTTGTTCTTCGGATACAGCTCTGAACATCTGGTGTAGGAGGGTGAGCTGCGGGACGTCTAATTGGCCGAGAGCTATTAACTTGGGTTACTAATACTAGGAGAGGCAGCTGGCTTACTGTCCCTTCCGCACCGGACGTCTCGCTACGCTCGGGGGCGCCATTGGTCCGTCGGCGACTTTTGAATCTAATATCCCGGGGCAAAAAACAAAGGGGGGCGTGTAGATTGATACCCAGTTGAACTGCATTTGATGTTCGTATATTTCCAGACACCAGATATGGGGACGAGGGGTGTAAACAAAGGTAGACGTCTAGTGAGTGGGAAGGTAAGAGAGATGGAGGGGTCGGAGGGGTCGGAGAGGTCCTTATATCGATAGCCCCAACACCGTACATCTCGCCGGCTGTGAGCCCCAGGGGCTGTACAAACAGGGAATCCGACTTAGGGTGTACCGCGACGTCGTGATGTGGATTTATGAGGCTCACATACAGTATTCTTGGATAGATAATGAATGCACTTCTCCAATGACGGCGGATAAGGATATAGGACGTAGATTGAATGAAGACGGGCGAAAGATCGTGAAAAGTACTCCGGCCAAATTGTCACACATGGTGATATTTGCCCTCCCCCTGTTGAAATATTGTTTTAAGCCTCATGAGTATGCATGCGCCGGGTACTCGGACTTCTCTTGGCGTCAGCCTCAGCTTCATGCCAAGACTTTAGCTCTCATGACTAAACTTGAACGCAACAGTACCGGCCATGTGTGAGCGAACACAGACGAAAGAACTCGTCAATTCAAAATCTGCACGGTGTGAGAAATCTATTCTAACACTCTATGAACTATAAAGAAATCTATCAAACATAAATGCTAAATCACTAATATAATTCGGCAGGTTCAGGGTACGATCGAGGCATCGTCAGATGGACCAAACTCCCCCGACATTGTCAGGAGTAGTCCCTTAGCCTCCCTTGAACCGGGGTCCTCACTACCTTTTTCGTCATCGAATTGTGCCCGACGCTGCAGGTCCTACTTTGCGTTCAGCCACACATGCACACTGGCAGCCTGACCCGATTTTTTGCACAAATGCACAAAGTCCAAATCTTCCGAATCGGAATGAGGCCCACCCTTCCGTACCTTGTGATCCTGCGTATGAGCACTGCCGCATCTCTGTTCCGACCCCTGGTGTGTTATCATTTGGGATAGCGATTGGATTGCGTGTGGTATACGAAAAGCGCGTGATTCGCTGGGCTCTCCAACCGGGGATGGTCATGTTCCGATGCTTGCTTCGCTTCCCTCGCTGGCGTCAGAGACAACCAATGACGAACTGCTTGATCCACAATGAAAAAGTGGCGTGTGGTTTGCCTTTTTACCGAAGGCATTGGCTGGGCCGTGGTCAGCTCCGGCATCCCCTCGTGGGGCCTGAAGGCCATGACGTGCCGCCGCATGCTGAGCCCAATTGGTGTTGGCATTTTCCTGAAGATTGTCATGCCCTCTGAAGGGCAGAGTAGCCAGCCTCTCCCGAGTTGCCGGCGGCTGACAATGGACCAACAGATCCAACGGCTCCTCGAGAACTGGGTTTGACCGTAGCCAGGCTCTTACGCCTTCATCATTCTCCATGAACATGTAATCTATATAAGACAACTGGAAGGCAGGATGTAGGCGCAGCTGATGACAGCCTTCACCAGTTGCGCCAAGTATGTAGCGAATTGCCTTGTGTGGCCCAGTTCTCGCAATAATTGCGGACAGTCCATGTACATCATAAGAATTTAACTCAGCAAAAACTACCCGATGGATATTTTGGGGACGACAATGGAGAAGGTGATAATTTGGTCGTTGTGCGCCACCACTTGCAGGATTACAGTACCAAACAATACGGACAGCACGTGGACGTCCAAGCAGAGCGCTCCAATCTATAAGTTCCAAGTCAGTAAGTGATAACAAACACAACGGGCATTATTGCGAAAACTCACTAATTGGGGACGGATCGGAGGCTGCGAGAGGGACTCGCCGTCCCACGTTATGGGCTTGAATATCCGCGGAGGGAGCATCTTGGGCCTGCACTGGCGTACCTGGGATAAACATTGGGAAAGCCTGTTGGATTTGCCCCGGATTATTCGCTACCAGTTGAGGATTGTGCTGCAGTTGGAGATTCGCGGGGCCGGGATTGTTCTGGGCTTCGGGAATCCCCGGAGCATGTTGGACCCGGACCGTCGTACCAGGAATAAAACACTGGAAGAGCCTGTTGGATTTGGGCAGGAATAAGCGCCGGAGGGTGAGGAATCAGCTGACCTTGGGGAATCGCTGGGGGTGCAGGATTGTTCTGTGCTTGGGGATTCGCCAGAGCATGTTGGACCCACGCCAGCTTATCAGGAATAAGCACTTGGAGAGCCTGTTGGATTTGCCCAGGAATATGCGACGGAGGGTGAGGAATGAGCTGAGCTTGGGGAATCGCCCGGGGTGGAGCATTCTTCTGCGGATGGGCATTCGCCGGGGGCGCAGGTGTGTTTTGGGCTGGCCCTGGAGGACTTCGGACAACTGGCCCACCGTTCGGTACAGCTGTTGCAATACTGCACCAACACTGAGCTGGAGTGTTGAGCGGTAGTAGCACAGGGTTCACAATGACCTGCCCACGCGGGACACCTGGGCCGGGAGGCACTTTCTTAGTTGTCTTAATCGTATGAGCCAACTTCTTCCCACTGTCCTTAACCAGTCGAAGAACTGCCTCGTCAATCTCCTGCATACTAGGCATGTTATTGACTGCTGATGCCCTGGCGAGTTCATTGCAGGCAGGTTTCAATCACCTCATGCCTCCCACGATTTGCGGGAATTCGGCGTGTAGGAACTCACTATTATCTGTAATATAGCCCCTGGCTAACATCTGATCTTTCACAGCGTCCCGCCACGTAAGATATTCAGCGGGGGGGTGACCTTTGGCATGAGGGGGGACGCCCAATGTTAACTGCTGATCGCTAATCTTACGATGATCCATACGTCGAGCTGAATACTGTCTAACCAGAGTATTACCCGGGGGGTGATATGTCTGCCCCGTGGGCGGCGGCTGCTGCTCTCCTCCGGTGGGCATCTGGGCGTACTGTACATTGTCGATATTCTGCGCCATTGGGGTGGATTCTTGGTGTATATAGATGGTACTATTTGGGGATGCTAGTGATGTGATACCAGTGGCTGTTGTGGATGTTCTGAGTGTGAGATCAATCTTGGTATGAAGTCCCTCTAGTATCGTGATGGGTTCACTTTATATATAAAACCCTACCAGATCCTCTAGGTTCTTTGAAAGAATCATGAATTCTTTTCATGATGTAAAGAAACTCAAATCTGACGCTCAATAGCAGGACTACCATTTTCGAATTCAACTTGAATATGTGAAACATGAAACACATTCGGGCAGGAACATAATATTTGCCGTCTCAGATTTTGAAGGAAACTATAGCTGATACCACGTGACGCCTACGCCAAACTCTATCAACGACTAGATCATGATTATCGCATGCAGGCCCCTTGGCCCTACAAGTGATCCATACACGTTCAAGGGGTCAATACTCAATATGGCCGTACGCTCGAATCTACACAGAGCCCACGGGATCAACACAGCAAAGTCAAACCATGCCTGGCAAATGTCCGTTCTGCCGCCGAAAATACAGCCGCTCTGGTGCATGTGAGAAGCACCTGCCAACTGCCCACGCGGGTCTGGACAGTCTCCTCTCATCCACCGTACAATATATCAATATGGAATCAAGCGTATCGTACAACCAAGACGCGAGCGCGCGTCAGGATTCCGCCTGTGAATCCGATCCGCGCCCTCCTGGAGCGGATCCTAACGCATTTTATCGAGCCATTGCATATGAGTCTGATACTGAGGTACTCGATGACGCTACGTTTCCCTCTGCCGGCAAACAGATTCCTTATGAAGGTGCCGGAGAAGCCCGTGGAGACATCCACGGGTTTGAGCAAGAATACAGCAACCTGTGCGAGGAGTCTTGGGAACCATTCAATAGCGCGGAAGGTTTCAAACTAGGATCCTTGTTCATTGAGGGAAAAGTATCCAAATTACGATCAAATCAATACTTCTCGAGTGGCCTAGGAGATGCAGAATCAGTCGGGTATAGCTCCTTGCACATGCTGGAGAACCACCTCCAGTTACTTGACCCGAACAGTCAATATCTGCAATGGTTCAAAGGACAGGTCGAGGGTGGCCAAAGAACTTTGCGATTTTTCTACCGTAACGTACTAGGTTGTGTTAGCTATCACATTCGCCAGATCGCATACCGAGACGACTTGGTCTATGCGCCAGCCCATGAATATGACTCCACCGGGCAGAGACTATATGCAGAAATGCACGCGGCTGATTGGTGGTGGGACGTGCAAGTAGAGCATCCGAGACCCACACTCTTTTGGAAGACTTTAGCTGACGGATGATAGGAGACACTTCCGCTGGGTGCTACCGTTGTTCCAATAATTGGGATGTCAGATCACACTAACCTCACCAACTTCTCGGGTACCAAGAAAGCGTGGCCCGTCTGTATTACGATCGGAAATCTTCCATCGGCCTGGCGCAATAGCCCATGATCAATGGCTGTTCTGCTTCTCGCCATATTGCCCATTCCGCGCAAATTCTCAAAGTCCTCCAAAGCCGACCAATGTCACAGGAAAATCAACGCTGACACCCTACAAGATGTATTCGAACTCATCTTTGTGCCCCTACAGGATGTGGCGCATTGCCAGCCTCGCCATTGACTGCCCCGACGGCAAGGTTTGACAGTGCTGTCCAATTCTCTCTGCGTGGATCACGGACCATATGGAAAACCTGGCACTACACAGAGTAAAGCCAAACACCCGTCCTAAATGAGAGGTGCCTACCTATGAATTAGGAACCAATGCCAAAAACTATCGATCCAAAGATTACGCAAGATAACAACGCTACAAACCCAAAAATGCTAACTCAGGCTCGGAGTCCGGTAACGACCATGTCATGAGTGACAATCTTGGTATCGGCCAACATATTTCTTACAGACTGGACCGGGTTTCAGCCTCTGATCAGTACAAACCAGACATGCTCAATATCATTTATCACGGGCTATTTAAACATATAATGGACTGGATCGAAGGGTTTCGGAAGAACCACGGGCGAATGCAGGCTTCTGACGACGTTTGGAAGGCATTACTGTGATACCCGGGATTCTTGGTTCCCAACAAAGCCTACTGTGAGGTTACGCAGTGGCAAGGGAAAGAGATCAGGAATCTTGGGCGCTGTGTTCGGGAGTTCTCGCCGTGGCTCTTCCCCAGCAAGGAGGTGCGCAAGTAATTCCTTTCAAACGTGCTCTCGGATCCGTCGGGGCACTTATTGACTTCAATATGATTGCACAATACCGAAGCCACACGCCTGACACGATAGCATACAGGGAAGATTATTTGGACCCGTTTCATAGGATGAAGGCTATCTTCTTGGAGTTTCGAGTGACTCAACACACACAGGCCAAGGTTGACAAGCAACGAAAGGAGATCCGACGGCAGAGAAGCCTGATAAGAGAGGGAGCGGCCCCATCACAGCGCTGCTGGAACCGTGATTACGATCGCGACGAAGAGAACGAACTGCGTATAGACATGATTAATGCTGAATGACATTTCAACCTTGTCAAGATGCCTCTATTAAGCCACTTTTGTGAACATATACGCCAGTTTGGCAATATTCTGATGTATTCCACGGAGGTCAGAGAGCTCGCCGACAAGACGCAAATCCAGGAAGGAAGGTGACAATGGAATAAAAATGATGCCACGCGCCAGATCGTGGACAGCTACGCTCATCAACATGCCATCCGGATGAGACGATTGAACTTGGAATCTCTGCAAGATCGCGGTGAGCGTCTGTCCGCCGACGTCCTGAAGCATTTAGATAGGACAACCAGCACGGTTTCGGAGCTGGTCATCGGTCAAAGGATCCTGAAGGGACGTCGGGAGAATGTGTCCAACGTCGATGATTTCAGCCAGATCTCGGGGGTCTCCCTCGATATTATATATTGTCAATCGATAGGATATAGCAGGCATAAACTACCGATAGACCTCTATCTTCCGGAAGACCATGCGATACTTCGCTCACTGCCTGTTGAGCTACTGACGCAACTTGAAATCCCAGTTCTTGCGTTCCAAGAAGCCGATGTTTACGAGATCCACCATGCACGATCCACTGGGGCCCTACACTTTAGAAACCAGCACAGTCGCAATGATTGGATTTGGGTACAAGCGGGTACTGAAGAAATGTATAGTGCGCTGAGGGGTCGTCTACCGGCAAAGCTAGTTGCCCTCTTGAAAATCAGGGACTACAGATGCGACAATACAGATACTGTGCGTCGGGTCGCCAGTGTTCAGATCCTGACCCCAGGCAACTCCGGGCCTCTATCGGATCAACATGGCTCTGTTAGAGTGCAGATGAGGGAGGACGCACGAGGGTTTACCATAGTAGATATAGGGACAATCCTTGGTCTGGAGCATCTGATCCCGGAGGATGACCGGCGGTGGCTTGTGAATAGCCGGATTGATTTGAGACCATTTGACGAGGTTTATTAAGGAATCCGGACGAGAGAATCAGGACTTGGCTATACGTGAGAATCCTACACCTTGACACTGTATATAAAAGATATAGAAGCGAGTTTCTTGTAACCCAGTTCATTAGATCGCCAGACCGGTGAGGTGTAAAGCCTGAGGCCTGAGGCCTGAGACGTGAGACGTGAGACTCGGATGTGACCAAAAAAAAAGAGCTGCTGCCCCAGACCCCAGTCGACATCTGACGAAGCAGCCGATTAATTGTGATTCCGGGGATGAGGGATGTGTTATGACATAGAGACGAGAAAGAATTGACGAGCAGAAGAGTTTAGGGTATTCTAGACGCCGGGAAGAGACGACGTTGCGTCAGGACGGATGGAACGTTGCGGGGCAATTTGGGAGGCGTGGAATGTGACGGGGCATTGCAACCCAAGTCAGGACGCACAGGATGCATGGGACACAGAAAATATGTTGCTTGCGTCAGGACCCAACACCCGCGGATCAGATGCAGGATCTGTTTTTGCTGATGTGGAATGAAGAGGCTGTTGTGGCTGGGGAAAGCGGATCCTATTCTCTAGTATGTTTACTAACTTGATTGAGTTCTAGTTTAGCATCTGTGCCAGATTTTCAACATGGGTAAAGCCTTTAAAACAGAATTTACATTGTTAAAGGAAATTGGATAAAGAGACTTACTAGGGTTAAGGGGGATTGACAGGGGAATATTCGCTTCCCAATGAGGACCTCGCATTGAGTTCGACTAGAGTTCGTTACGGGGCCTGGCCCAATGCCCCGCCGCGCCCCGCTGAACGGCCCGGGGTGGGGCGTGTTATTCTACGGTTCCCTGCCCATGCCCCCGGCCCCGCCCGTTCCCCAGACTGGTCCCCGTTAAAACAGGTGGGGAGTAACGGGACCCCATCCAGGCAATGAGCGGGGACTCGCCCCGGACGGGGCGGGGCGGCGATCACCCCCCAAATAACCCACCCGGCCCGTTGTAAGGGCGGCGCCTGGCTAGGGAAAACCCGCCCCGCCCCGCCCCGTAACGAACTCTAAGTTCGACCAACGTAGCTGCACCTGAATGCAGCTACGAATCGAACTTGTATACAAATTCGAGAGAGTAGAGGGTGGATGGGCAGAGGCAAGTATTTCTGGTTCGGGACTGATTCTTCTCCCTAGGCTGAGCTAACTATAGCGATAACAATTGATTCTCGGTGACTCCCTGTGAGCTTTGTTCTGGTTATTCATTGAACAGCAATTAATACCCAACAACTGCACTATGTTGACCACTATTGATGATCAGCCTCTTTTTTCCAATCAAACCAGCATGGGAGCCAAACAAGGGAAGGAATTGTCACTAAACTATGGCTGGAGTGGGGACACCGATACTCTACAAATATCACCATAGACACCTTTTTATATCAATTTCTCCACCAACCGGACGGACTAGGCCCTTCCACCATCCGATCACTTGGTCTTCTACAAATTCAAAACCAATATCTACTTTGAGACAGCCTATCGGAAGCTGAAAGATCCGCCAGCATGAGGGCTGTGGTTTTGCGTAAGGGCCGTGCACATTTCATCACTCGGTCCCCTTGGTCTGACCAATCCCCAAGCTGTCCAGTGCTGAACCTTGACTGCCCGGTCAGTCTGAAATCTCTCATAGGACTAGACCGATTTTCGACTATACTACCCAGTCCAGTCCAGTTTATCGCCGACCATTCGGAACCCTGGTTAATGCATCCCACATGCCCGAAGAGCTCAGCCACTATATCCAACCTTTCGATCCAAGAACGTGCACCGTAGGAACTAGCATTGGACCCAATCCCGCGGCTACCATTGAGCTCTCGATAAAGCTTCCTCCTCTGCATTGAGAAACTTTAGCGGGGAGAAAAAGAGCGAACAAATTATACGGTGGTAGGAAGAAAAAAAAAGAGAAGGAAGTCGTTCAGAGAAGAGAACAAAAGAAAAGGAGAAGAAGAAGAAATGACAAACAAATCATATGTTGGTGGGAAGGAGGAAGAGAAGGAAGTCGTTCGATAGAGAGAGAAGGAAGCCGTTCGATAGAGAGAGAAGGAAGCCGTTCGATGAAGAGAGAAGGAGGAAAGATGGAGAAGGAGGGAGAGAAAGAAACACGCTATTTAGAAAAGTAAACATAGGGAAATCATCGGAGTGTGGGAATGCATAAGCGTCACACACATATGAATTTCCAAAACAACAGGCAGCGCACACAAGACAGGTATTGTATTTTTCAATAAGAAATATACATTAAGAAACAGCCAAAACATGGCCCAGGGTGTATCAAACTAATAAACAAGCTGGGAACTCGCTGGATCCTCGGTCTGCTGCTTGTGCCGGCTGCTTTCGGACGCACTGTGACTTCCCCTTTAATGGTTTTCTAAGCTGGACCCCTTCCATCTCCTGTAATCACTATCTCTGTGAGTTCTGCGAGGTGGGCGAGGTCGAGATCGAGTTCAATTTCCGGGTTGATTCCTGGGGGGTAATTCCCCACATAAAACTCCTCGAACGAGCTGGTCGGATTTTGGTGAGGGGTTGCGTGTGCGGGGAATATCTGCCACAATCATGACATATATTAATCAAGATATTAGTAGTAGGTAGGCTCTGTAGGGACTTACGAAGTGGTCGTGAAGTGATGGGCCCCCGTTGGGATTCACACGCGAAATGGAGAGAACCAAGCGTATGTGGTTATTCCGGTCGGCTGGGTAAAACTTTACCAGGATAACAACCCTGACCGCAAAGAGGGATCCCATCTACCATAAATGGGCGTCTCTTCTGAGTTGGGTACTTGATTCGCTCCTGCCTGCTTCGACTACCACTGTGGGGAATTCTGCAGTTTGCTCAAACTGCGGACCGATGTGTGGAACGAATGTAACATCTGTACGGCGGACTATAGTACCAAAACCGCCACAGCAACGGAATCTTAAAATGTGAAATTCAAAAAATGCAAAAGTCCCTCAACTATCAGGAATTTATAAGTAAAACACTTACTTATAATAATCATCATTAGTATCATAGGGTTCATGCCAATTGTAAAGGAAACAAAAGAAGAAACAAATAACACAGGAATTCCGAATTTAGAGAAAAAT